>Ga0157369_10001073_pt1 | contig 34290 bp, 44 predicted proteins | sample C25metaG_FD_113461 | JGI IMG/M metagenome (GOLD analysis project Ga0157369, IMG submission 113461) | Corn rhizosphere microbial communities from Kellogg Biological Station, Michigan, USA - C2-5 metaG | ecosystem: Host-associated > Plants > Roots > Rhizosphere > Soil | place: USA: Michigan... | reverse complement strand
TGGCGGGGGAGTCCATTGAATGGTCTGCGCCGTCTATCGAGGAGTCTGTGGTGCTGCTTTGCCCTTGTGGTGATCCCGCGCAGAGTTTTGCATTGCGCGGCTATTACAGCGATGAATACCCGGCTCCTAGCGAAGACCCGAATAAACACCTGCGCGTGTACAAGGATGGCGCGAGCGTTGAATACGACATGGCGTCGCACACCTTCACTATCACGCTGCCGGGTGGAGGAAAAGCGATCATCAATGCAGCGGATCAGGCGACGGTTAATGCAAAGAAAGCGGACGTGAATGCAGATGCAATCACGCTCAACGGTGACACGACCGTTACGAAATCATTGCTTGTTAAGGGAGCGCTCACGTTCGAATCCGGTATGACAGGCAAGGCAGGCGATGGCGGCGGCAAGACGATGCAAATAGACGGTGCGGCCGATTTTACGGGCGAGGTTCGCTCGCAAGGCATCAGCGTGCCGCATCACACGCACAAGGAACAGGGCGACGGTAACGACGTGAGCGAGCCGAAATGAGAGGACTTAACGCGGAAACCGGACACGAGGCGGTAGGAATCGACCACCTTTACCAATCCGTTGACAAGATTCTGAACACGCCGTTAGGCACTCGCGTAGAGCGTCGCGAGTTCGGGTCTGAACTGCCCGACTTGAACGACTTCCCGAACAACGCTGCGTATCGAGTCCTTCTCTTCTCTGCTGTCGCCACGGCGTTGATGCGTTGGGAGCCCCGCTTGAAGCTGACGAGCATTTCGCTTGATGCGCCGGGGATTGATGGGACACAAAACGTGAGCCTCGAAGGGGTCACGACAGAAACCGGCGAGCCTTTCAGTGCCGCATTCACTACAGGAAAGACGACATGAGTACGGCACCGATCGACCTTAGCAAGCTGCCGCCGCCTGAGATTGTCGAGCGGATCGACTATGAAGAGATTCTTTTCGAACTCAAGGCGAAGCACGTCAGCCTTTACCCGGTCGATAAGCAGGCGGAAATTGCGCAAGCGCTCGCGCTCGAAAGCGAGCCGATCAACATCACGTTGCAAGGCGTCGCCTATCGCGAATTCATGTTGCGGCAGGCGTTCAACGACCGCGCTCGAGGAATGCTGCTCGCGTTCGCTCGTGGCGGCAATCTGGAACACCTTGCCGCACTGTTTGAGATTGAGCGGCAGACCATCACGCCCGCCGATCCGGTCAACAACATACCCGCAGTCATGGAGGATGACGACAGCCTGTTAGAGCGCACGCAATTGGCCCCGCAGAGCTTCACCTGTGCTGGACCTTCTGGCATGTATGTGTCGATTGCGCGCAATGCTGACGGGCAGGTTCTCGACGCATCCGCGATCAGCCCTGACCCGTGCCATGCAGTCGTCACAGTGCTGGCGCGAGACGGCGACGGAACGGCGCAGCGAGGGCTGCTCGATACCGTGGAAGCGGCGTTGAATCCGAAGACCGTACGCCCGCTGTGCGACTTCGTGGACGTGCAATCTGCAAAGATCAAGACATACGGTGTAGCGGCTGAACTCGTGTTCTTTCAAGGCCCGGACCGCTCGCTGTCGCTGCAATCTGCAAAGACGGCTTTAACGGCCTATGTGGCGTCGCTGCGCAAGCTAGGGCAGGCCGTGACGCTGGACGGCATTACCGCCGTGCTTCGCGTGTCGGGCGTCCAGAAGGTCAATCTGTCCAGTCCTGCGGCAGACATTGCATGCACGCTTCAAGAGGCGACGTTTTGCGAGTCGATCAACATCACGGACGGAGGTTTGTATATCCCCGCCGATGGTGACTATTCGGGGCAGGCATGACGTTTAAATCTCTCTTGCCGCCGAACTCAACGATTCACGAGCGCGCACTTGAATTCGCATCGGCACGCGTTGGCGATATTCCAATCCCGCTCGAAGCGTTGGGCGACGCTAACGCGATACCGCTTGAAATATTGCCGTACCTCGCGTTTGGTCGCGGCATCGATAGCTGGTCGCCGGACTGGCCTGAGCAAATCAAGCGGGCGCGCGTCGCACAGGCAATTCCCATTGCGCGTCGCAAGGGCACCGTAAGTGCCGTTGAGGACGTGGTTGCGGCGTTCGGCGCGAATATCGCCATCCGCGAATGGTGGGAACTTAACCCGCGCGGTACGCCCGGAACATTTGACGTAGTGCTTACCGTATCAAGCCGTGACGGCAACGCGCCAACGGCTTCGCTTGTCGCTGACATCGTGGCGGAAATCGACCGCGTGAAGCCATTAACAAGGCACTACACATTCACGCAGGGCTTTCAGATGCAAGGATCAATCGGACTCGTCGGGGCTGCGCGGTTCGCCACGTATGCACGACTCAAACTAACGGAGGCTTGGTAATGGCTGGCGCAGTAATCAACATCACGGACGCAGGGCGCGCGGCGCTGGTTGCGAACGGCAACACGGGCACGAATGCGCATCAGGTCGTATCAATCGGCATCGCATCCGCTGCTTTCAACGCTGCTGACAAGAGTCTCACGACACTGCCGAACGAATACAAGCGAGTTACCACGTTCGGCGGGAAGAACATCGCAGCAGACATGATTCACATCACGCTGCAGGACAATACCGCAGACCAATACACCATGTTCGGGTTTGGTCTGTATCTGGAGGATGGAACGCTGCTCGGCGTCTACAGTCAGGCGACCGCGATCATGGAGAAGTCGCCGCTTTCGATTCTGCTGCTGTCAACCGATATTCAGGTTGTGTCCATCAACGCCGCGCAAATCACGTTCGGCAACACGGAGTTCATCAATCCGCCCGCGACCGTCGATACGCTCGGCGTGGTTCAACTCGCGACGCAGCAGGAAGTCAACGCAGGGGCGGATACCGCAAAGGTGTTGACGGCAAAGACCGCCGCGACGCGATATGCGTCCCTGAGCGGCGCGAGCTTCACGGGTGACGTTCAGGTGCCGTCCATCACTTCGAGCGGCTTGGCGCGCGTTCTGACGCCACCTGCTGGCGATATATCGAACGCAGCAGCGACGACTGAATGGGTTACTGCTGCCGTGAGCGCTATTCTTGTCGGCACTCTAGTTTTAGAAGCACGGGCAACGGTCCGCGCTGGTTGCCTGCGGCTCAATGGCGCGCTGCTGAACCGCGCGGACTACCCGGCACTGTGGGCTTACGCTCAGGCATCAGGGAACATCGTGACAGACGCGGTTTGGTCTGCGAGCAATTGGGCCGCGTTTTCAAGCGGTGACGGCGCGACAACGTTTCGACTACCCGACTTTCGCGGCGAATTCCCGCGTTTCTTTGATGACTCGCGCGGCGTTGACGCGGGCCGAAAGATCGGCGCATACCAGGCATCACAAAATCTCTCTCACACGCACGCGGCCACTATTGCTGCTGGCGGTGTCCATAACCACACGGCGTGGACGGATTCGCAAGGCTGGCACGGGCACCACGGCAACACCTATGCGATAGGCGATCACGTACACAGTTTGGATCAACCCGTGCCGTCGTATGTTGTCGACTCGGATCGCGGCGTGGGCAATCAGTCAACCTTTTCCATCGATACCGCGCGCTATCCGTACACGAACCCCTCTGGCGCACACGGGCACGGTTTCGATACCGATGGCGCTGGCACGCACGGGCACAACGTAGGGATTGGAGATAGCGGCCCGCACACGCATACGGCAACCATCAGCGCGGATGGAGGAAACGAAAGCAGGCCGCGCAATGTCCCCATGCTGGCAATGATCCGGGCTTACTGATGTACCGGCGACAGTCACAACGCAACGCAATTGGCGTGGTTTGCGCGTACGCGTAGCCTTGCCGTACCCGATATAACGGAGAAGGAAACAGACATGCTGATTCACCAGTACGACGCGACGACGGGCCAATATATTTCAAGCCGACTCGCTGACGTGGACCCGAAGAACATTGGCCGATGGCTCGTGCCTGCATTTTCGACGGACGCACCGCTTCCGACTCGCGCGGCACTGCAATGGCCGTTCTTTGTTAAGAACGCGTGGACGCTGAAGCCGGACTATCGCGGCGTGCTGCTGTATCGCACGGAGAACGGCGAACCGGCTGAATTGCTGATGGCTGGCGTTACGCCCGAAGAAGTCGGTTTGACGCTGACGCCTCGACCGTCCAGTCAGCATTCGTGGATCGACGGGAAGTGGGAGCTCGATCCCGCTATCGTCGCGGCAAACGTACGCGCATCGGCAATGGCTGAATTCGAAACGCGCATGTCCCGCGCGCGGGATATGAACGCAGGTAAATCGGATGCGTATGCGTCCGGCATGCTCTCGCGTGAAGAATCGTATTACTTCCGTGCATGGTCGAAGTACCAGCTTGATCTGGTTCGCGTTGTGCAGCGTCCTGACTTTCCGGCCTCTGTAGTTTGGCCGGCTGATCCCGTTGACTACGAAGAAGCCAGTGCGCCCGCTATGGCTGAATACGCAACGCGCATTGCCAAGGCCGCGACGTTCACGGATGGCAAGGCGGACGACTTTGCAGCAGGGAAGCTGTCGGACGAGGACGCCTACAATTATCGCTCGTGGACTGATTACGCAGACCTGTGTACGCGCGCCCTCGACCGGGAAACCTTCCCATTCGACGTCAAGTGGCCCGATGAGCCAGTGAAATACGCTGACATGCTCCCCAAGGTAGCCCAACCATTGACGAGTAACGCTGCTTCCGAATAAGCACACCCCCCCGCTCTTTCAACGCTTCACTTTCTTATATAAAGGACTCCTAATGCCCGCTGATTACTTTCACGGCACACGCGTTATCGAAATTCCGGGCGGCGCACGCCCTATCCGCACCATTGCGACCGCAATTCTCGGCATGGTCTGCACGGCGAGCGACGCGGACGCCACGGCGTTCCCGCTTAACAAGCCCGTGCTGATCACCAACGTTCAGCAGGCGATTGGCAAGGCCGGAAAGCTCGGCACGCTTGCGAAGGCCCTGACGGCCATTGCGGCGCAATCGAAGCCGCTCACGGTCGTGGTGCGCGTCGAAGAGGGCGAAACGTCGGCAGAGACGGACTCGAATGTCATCGGCAATACGCTGCCCGATGGAAGCTATACGGGCCTGCAAGCGCTGCTGTCCGCACAGTCGCTGCTCGGCGTCACGCCCCGCATTCTCGGCGTTCCTTATCACGACACGGAGCCGGTTGCGCAGGCGCTGGCGGGCATCGCTCAGAAGCTGCGCGCTTTCACGTACGTGAGCGGAAACGGCGCTACGCCAGTCGGCGGGCAAACGGAAGTCACGAAAGAAGCCGTGACTTCGTACCGGAAAAAATTCGGTCAACGCGAAGTCATGGTGATCTGGCCGGACTTTACTGGGTTCGACGTGAATGCACAGGCCACGGTGGACGTGTCGGCGGTTGCCGTCGCAATGGGCCTGCGTGCGAAGCTCGACAACGACATTGGCTGGCACAAGAATATTTCGAATGTCGCCGTGAATGGTGTAACGGGCATCAGCAAGGCCGTTTCGTGGGCGCTGCAAGACCCGGACACCGATGCAGGCTACCTCAACAGCAACGATGTAACGACCCTGATCCAGAAAGACGGGTTCCGCTTCTGGGGTTCGCGTACGTGTTCGGACGATCCGCTGTTTGCATTCGAGCAATACACGCGTACGGCGCAAGTGCTGGCCGACACGATGGCGGAAGCTCAAATGCTATACAACGACAAGCCGCTGTCGGCGGGCCTCGTGCGCGACATGATCGAAGGCATCAATGCGAAGCTTCGCGCGATGACCACGGCAGGCTACCTGATGGGCGGCGAGGCGTGGTACGACGAAGCGGAGAACGAAGTAACGGACCTCAACGCGGGCAAGCTAATCGTTTCGTATGCGTACACGGCTGTCCCGTCTCTGGAAAACATCACGCTCAACCAGCGTGTGACGGACACGTACCTGATGAACTTCGCATCTACGGTCAACACAGGTTCGTAAGCCTTAACAAGACAACGGCGGGCGCGGATTATATTCGGCCCGCAAACTTCACCTGACAGGAGAATAAAACGATGGCATTGCCTAGCACACTCAAAAACTTTCTCGTCTTTCTGGACGGGAATAACTACATGGGCGAGGCGCAGGAAATCGCGCTGCCCAAGCTGACGCGCAAAATGGAAGAGTATCGCGGCGCGGGCATGGGCGGTTCGATCGAACTCGACCAAGGCATGAGCGTTATCACGCTCGACGCGACCTATGGCGGATTCATGAAAGACGTATTCGCCAAGTTCGGCGCGTTGCAGCACGACGCAGTACAGATGCGCTACACGGGCGGGTATCGCCGCGAAGGCGAACAGAAGCATGACACCGTGGAAATCATTGCGCGAGGCCGAAACAAAGAGGTCGATATGGGCAGCGCGAAGGCGGGCGACACCACGCAATTCAAGACGACGATGACGCTCACGTATTACAAGCTGTCGCTCAATGGCGCGGTGCTGTACGAAATCGACGTGGTGAATATGATCGAGAAGAACGGCGGCGGCGACCTCATGTCTGACCTGCGAAGCGCGCTCGGCCTGTAACACCTGACGTGCCTGTGCGGAAACCGGGCACGTATCACAACCCCTTTCTTTCTTAGCTGTGCTTTTGCACTCGAACAGGATTATTCAAATGGAAAACACGAACACCGGCACCGTCGAACTCGATACGCCCATCAAGCAGGGCGACAACGAAATCAAGTCGCTTACGCTGACGAAGCCGACCGCAGGCGCGCTGCGTGGAACGACGCTCAATGCGCTCGTGAATCTCGACGTGGATTCGCTGGCGAAGGTGCTGCCGCGTATCTGTCAACCGACCATCACCGAAATGGACGTGCGTTTCATGGACCCGGCTGACCTCGTTCAAGTGGGGGTCGTGTTCGCCGGTTTTTTGTTGCCGAAGCGGGCGAGCTAGAACACGGCGCGCCCAACCGCGTCGAAGACGCGATGGCAGACATTGCAGTCGTAATGCCCGGTATATCACTTCGCGACATGCAGGAATTCACGTTGACCGAGCTTGCCGAATGGCGCGAACGGGCGCGCATCAGGCACACAGGAGGGAATGAGTAATGGCTGGTAGCGACCTAAAGTTACAGGTGCTGTTCAAGATGATAGACGGCGCTACCAAGCCCCTTAAAGACATTCTGACGGGGCAGAAGGGCGTAGCCAAGTCCATGAAGGAATCGCGCGACGAACTCGCCAAGTTCCAGAAAGCGCAGAAAGACGTAAGCGCGTTCGCGACCATGCGTAAGGCGCTCGATAGCACGTCCAAAGGCGTAGCGGATGCAGAGGCCAAAGTAAAGGTCATGGCGAAGTCGCTGCGAGCGTTCGGCCCGCCGTCGCAACAGATGGTTGCAGACCTCGCCAAAGCCCGGCAGGCGGCAACCAAGCTGCGCGCCGAAGAAAAGCAGCAGACGGCGACCGTCGATCAGATGCGCGAAAAGCTCAAGTCGGCGGGCATCGATACGACAAACCTTGCTTCGCATCAGGTGCAACTCACCAAGTCGATCAAGGAAGCGACCGCTGCTCTCTCCGCTCAAATGGGACGGCTCGATGCGATCAACGCCAAAGAATCGGCTATGAATCGCGCGCGGACCAAAATGAACAAGGTGCAAGGCGTCGCTGGCTCTATGGCAATCGGCGGGTATGCTGCGCGCGCGACTGCATCGCACATCGGGCACGACCTTGGCGAGACGCTGGACGAGTCCAAAAAGGCTGAAAACGAGGCGAACCGTATCGCTACGTTGAACGTGGGGCCGAACGTTGTTAAGGAGGCGCAGGAATTCTCCAAGGGTCTGCACATCGCAGGCAACAGCTTCACCGACAACATGCAGCACTACCGCGACGCCGTGACGATCTTTGCTGACGCGCACCACGCCGAAATGGCCGTGCCCATCATGGCGAAAATGAAGACCATCAACGCCAGTATGTACGGCGAAGAGGGCGGCGCAGAGCACGATGAAGTGTTGCAGCGCATGCTTAAGGTGATCGAGATTCGCGGCGGCACGAAGTCGGAAAAGGACTTCAAGGACAACGCAGACATTATTCAGAAGGTCATAGGCTCGACAGGCGGGCGCGTTGGTCCTGAAGAGTGGATGCACATGATTCAAACCTCGAAGGTCATGGGGAAGCTCATGACGCCTGACGCGTTCTTTAACGTCATGGAGCCGATGGTGCAGGAAATGGGCGGGCACGGTGTTGGTACGGGCCTGTCCGCGATGTATAACAACCTCGAACAGGGAAAGACGACAGTTCGTGCCGCGCGTGAGCTGGTGCGCCTCGGCGTGGTGGACAAAAAGGGCGTTATTTATAACAAGCAGGGCGACGTAAAGGGCTTCAAGGCGGGCGCACTGAAAGACGCTGATTCGTTCAAGTCGAACCCTTTCGAGTGGATGCAAAAGACGCTGTTACCGGCGATGGCAAAGGCCGGAATCACCGATCAGAAAAAGATTCTTGATGAATTCGGCACCATCCTGACGAACGGCACTGGCGCGTCGCTCATGTCAAATTTCTATTTGCAGCAGAAGCAGATAGAGAAGTCAGCGAATCTCAATCGCGGTACGGATGGGATGGACAAGCAATACGAGCGTGCTGCTGATTCGACGCAGGGCAAAGAACTCGACGCGCTCGCCAAGGTGCGCGACTTGAAGCTTGAAATCGGGCAGTCGGTGAGTCCGTTGTATAACGCAGCACTATCTACGACTTCGGACGTTCTTAACAAGGTCGTTGGCGTTATGCGCGAGCACGAGACGGCAACCAAGGTGCTTACTGTTTCATTGGCTGTGCTGGCGGGCGTGCTGGGCGCTGGCGGAACGATTGCTATAGCCATCGCTGGCGTATTGGGTCCGCTCGCAATCGCCAAGTTCGCTATCTCGGCGCTCGGCATTGAAAGCAAGTTCCTGCTCGGCTCTCTTCGCTTGGTTCCCGCTGTATTCGGCGCGATTGGTAGCGCGGTAGGCATCCTGTCAAAGCTGCTGATGACTAACCCGTGGGGCATCGCGTTGACTGTGCTTATTGGCGCTGCTGTACTGATCTATGAGAATTGGGACAAGATTGTCACAAAGATTAAAGAGGTCGGTGAATACCTGAAAAAGGCGGCCGCCTCATGGTTCGGCAAGGGTGGAATAGGTGTAGACGTGTCGGATTCTGGCGTGGGCGTTGAGGGCGTGCCTATCAATGTCGATCAGCGTCCGACCGTTACGGCTGCGCCTGCCGCTCCAATGAGCTACACGAGCCAAGACACGTACACCATCCACATTAACGATGCGAGCGACCCCAAGGCGGTAGGCGATGAAGTGAAGCGCCAGCTTGCCGCGAACGAGCAGCGCAAGCGCCTTGCCTCGTATAACCGTTTGAAGGATTAACAATGTTGATGGCACTCGGAAGTTTTGTATTCAGCTTGCAAACGCTCGCGTATCAGGAATTGCAACGCCGGACGCAGTGGAAACTTGCGTCCACGTCGCGCATCGGCGCGCGCAACGCTCGACAATTCACAGGGCAGGGCGACGACACGATTACGCTCACGGGATGGTTTATGCCCGATCAGATGGGCGGCAAAACGGCGTCGCTCGATGATATGCGAGCGATGGGCGATACCGGCGCGGCGTTCGTGCTAGTTGACGGCGCAGGGAAAGTCTATGGCGCGTTCCTGCTCGAAGGATTGGACGAAGGTCATACGATCATCGGTCAGGACGGCACGGGGCGCCGTATCGAATTCACAATCAACCTTACGCGCACCGACGATGACGCGGCGGTAGCTGCTGCCGTGGATCAAGCGAAGAAGAAAGCGGCTTTCAGTCTCAAGTCCATCGTGCCGCAGCAGATTCAGGACGGCGCAGCCTCGGCGCTGGCGACGGTGAAATCTGCCGTGACTACGGCGAAGGCTGCTGCGAAAGAGGCGGGCGAGGTCGTCGCGCCCGTCATCAATATTGCGGGACAGGTGCAAAACACGGTGTACGCGCTCAAGAACACGTCGCCTCAAGCCATTCTTGAAGAGGCTAAGAACATCGGGAAGAACGCGGCGGGCCTATGAAGAAACCCATTTATTCAATCCTGCTCAACGGCAAGGAGCTGGCGGGCGCACTGTCGCCTTACCTTTCGTCGCTGTCCCTGTCCGAATCACGCGAGGATGAGGCAGACACCGTGCATATTGTGCTGGACGACAGCAAGGGAAAGCTCGCGCTGCCGAAGCGCGGCGAAGTGCTCAGTGTGGCTATCGGATGGGCTGATAGCGGCCTGGTGGATAAGGGGACATTCACCATTACCGAAGTCGAGCACAGCGGCGCACCGGACGTTCTGACGATTCAGGCGCGTTCCGCCTCGATGACTAAGGAAATGGTAGAGCGCATCGAAAAGTCATGGCACGCGACGACCTTGGGGGCAATCGTGAAATCGCTTGCCGCCAAGCACGGCCTTAAACCCGCCCTCACGCCGTCGCTGGACTCGATTGCTATCCCACACATCGACCAGACTCACGAGTCCGACATGGGCTTTCTGACGCGTCTTAGCAAGCGCTACGACGCGACTATGACCGTGAAGGATGGCAATCTGCTGTTCAAGGCGATAGGCGACGGAAAGACAGCGAGCGGCAAGGCGTTGCCTACAGCGGAAATCACGCGGGCGGATGGTGACAGCCACCATTACCACGTCAGCGAGCGTGAGAACTACGCAAGCGTGCGGGCGCAGTATCGGGGCACCGGAAAAAAGAAGCACCTTAGCGTTATCGTGGGCGGCGATGGCACGCACAGCGTTAAGGTGTTGCCTGAGATATACCCGACGAAGGAAGAGGCGACGGCGGCGGCGCAAGCTGAACTGAACCGCACGCAGCGCTCACAAGCGACGCTCGAATATACTCTGGCGCTTGCGAGGCCCGACCTTATGCCGGAATCGCCCGTGTACGTCAGTGGGTTTAACAAGCCCGACATTGACGATATGCAATGGGTCGTGAGAAAGGTGCATCACGAAATGGGCGACGCCGGATTCACCACAAAGATAGACTTGGAGCAGTCGGAGGACCCGGTAACGAACCGACACAGGGAGAGATTCCAGAAGGCATGAAAAAACGCCCCGCACTGTTGCCAGTCGGGGCGTTTTGCTTTGTGGTTAGAACCGCATTCGAACATCGCTCGGAACATGGTAAGTCTCGCCGCATCCGTCGCACTCGTGATCCATGCCGCGCGGGTCGATAAGCCATCCATCCTGTGGCTCGCCGCAGTGCGGACAGTCGAGCGTGCAATCATTTACCGTCAACTGATCTACGCTTTTATTCTCGCCGCTCATGCCGTTACCTCGCTAGCGTCCATTAGCTTCCCTATCGTCGCGTCCTGCTGCTCGATGTACTGCCGCTGATCGTTCAGGCTCGATTCGAGGTAGGCGATACGCAGGTTTAGAGCATTTTCCCTTGCGTCGCTCTCTTCGATCATGCGCGCGGCAAGCTCCATGCAGCGCTGTTGATGGGGCGTGGCGCGCTTGCCGTAGTCTCGCAGGTTGATACAGAGTTGCTTGCTTCGCTTTTTCATCACGCCCCCAATTGAACGGCCATCGATGCCAGCGACGAAAGGGGTGAGCCATTCGCCAGCGAGGCCGCGCGAAGTTTGCCGACCATGCGCGACTGTGCCGGATGGACTTCCGCGAATAGAGCCACGCGACGCGATACAGGCTTTTCCGCGTCTACACCTTTTCCTGCCTTGTAGATTGCCACGCAGTCATACTGCGAAGCCATGTCCAATTGCCAGCCTGAAATGTGGATCAGCGAGGCCGAACGTAGCTTGTTCACGTGATACATGGCCGAATTCCGAACTACACCGACCTTTAAAGCGACTTCGCGCGCCGTCATGGGCGTTTTGAGTGCCTTTAAAACACAGGCCGTCATCCCCGCAACCTTTCCGACCGGGCACACTGCATTCGTACCCGGCCCGAACGCGTACACGGCAAGCGGCGACTTGCCGCGCGCGGTCCCATCATCCCATCGCAAGACGTGCGCCTCACCATTGGCCACGGCGCGATTCAGATTCGAGCGCACGGCCTCGACGTGCATCCCCGTTAAAGACGACAGGTCGCGAGCGCTTGCGCCCATATCGCCCGACTCCCTGAGAATCGACAGGAGGAATTCACGCGTCGATTGCGGCGCGGCGGGCGCGATAGTGTGACGCGTGATAGTCGATTGTGCTGCGCTAAGTTCCATGTTCATAGCTATTTTCCTAGTCATTTTGATTGGTTGCGCGCCCCGCCCAGCAAGGCTGCGACCGAACTATAACCGCAAATCTTGTTAAGACGCAAATCTTGTTAAGATGGTTGACACCTTGTTAAGGCGCAGGCATGATTCGCCTTGCGGTACAGCACACGAACAACGCAGAACGGCGGGCAATAGACGGCACACGGGGAACGAAATGACTTGCAAGGAAGTGATCGCACAGTGCAACGCAATGCGTCCCGCACTCAACGCATTGAAGGCCGCGCGCTATGACGCGTGGCTCAACGCAGATTGCCTGATCGAAGTCAGCGACCCCGTGCAGTGCGAGCGCTTCGGACGGATCGCATACGTGTACGAAACGCGCGTACTGAGCACGCCGCGCGCCGCTTACAAATTCCTGTTGGATCGCAGTTAAACCGCGCTACGGCGCACGGAGTTTTCGAAAAATGACCGAATCAGAGCAAATCAAGCAACTGCGTGAAGCACTGCAAGCGCTGGTGAAGCTGCATCAAAGCTGGGACAAGGGGACTGCATACATCCCGGTTTCGTTCATGCACAAGAACAACGCCGCGATCAAAGCCGCCCGCGAAGCACTGCGCAACAGTGACAACGCCTAACAATCACCAGCCCGCCTCGCGGGCAATCACCGGAGTAACAGACATGCCGAACGAAACCAAGGAACTCACGATAGACATGACCCCGACATGGGGGCAAATCGGCGCGATGTATGTGCGCCTCGCGGAATCGAAAGAGGTTAAGGCGATTCGCGGTCTTCGCTCGGAAGTCGCCCGCGCGTTTGCAGCCGCTCAAGCGTTGCAGGCGATTCACTCAACGCTGACCGACGAACAAAGCGCCATCGTTGCGAAAACGATCACGGACGAACTGACGAAGCAGGGCTATTGACGCGCTTCAGCAGTGCCCGCCAACAAGCCCGCCGCGTGCGGGCTTTTCCACTGAGAGGGCATCCCGCCCGATCCCAACCGCGCTACGGTGTCACAACACAAGGAGTTTAAAAGTATGGCAAAGGCTTCCAGCAAGCCCCTCATTAACAAGCCGGTATCGATTGGCTTGCCCCCTGAGTACATCGCGGCACTGAAAAAGGAGCTTCCCAAGCTCGGCTACGTGTCGCTGTCAGAATTCGTGCGTACGCTGATCGAGGCCAACTCGCCGAAATGCGCACTTATCAAGGAACGCGCGGAGCGCAGCTTGACGAAGAGGGGCAAAGGCGAATGATGAAAAGTATTCTAGTGGCGCTCGCCGCTATCTCGATGGGTCACACGATCAGCGCCGCCGCATCCGTAGACAATTACCACGCGTGCCAGTCACAGGCCCGCGTAGGTGCGATAGCGGCTGACGCAAATCGCCGCCACATGAGCCGCGACGAGGCCCGCGCAGCCGTCCTGCTCGCTATCAGGGAGTCAGACCTAGACAGCGACACCAAAGCCGGTATGCGCGGACTGACGAGCCGGGTCGTATCGACCGTCTACGCGCAAGGCATCCGCGACGCAGCAGCCGGTAAGCGCATTGCACGCGAAGCGTGCCTTAACATGTCGGAGGGACTCTGATGTTCTCACACGGCCCCCACGTTCCACCACACGGCCCCTACGGTCCACCACTCGGCCCAATGGTAGTGGGCTACGACCCGCAAACACTGAAACTGTGTCCCGTGCCGATTGGCAGCCCCTATGCGCTGCATGCTAACGAAGCGTGCGCGGCCACTCCGGACGGAGAAAATCACATGCATGGGGTAACGTGCCAACTCAAACCGTTCGCGTGGGTTAGATTTGGAAGCGACGGACGTATTGACGGACCGATTCTCGACACCGACGAGCGCATGTCGGATACAAGGCGTTCGGAGTGGACACCGCTGCACTTGCCGATGATCCGCTGAAACAATCCGATAGCAGAGAATAAAGGGGGCTTGACGCCGCAATGCGTCGAGCCTTTTTTGTATATGGGCCTTATCGCCTCACAATGAATCGACGCGCTTTAACAGTGCGTTTATACCGGCGAGGCTCCACGCGTTGCCGCGACTCGTCTTTACGCCTAGTTCGTTCAGGTGCTTGACCATGTGCCGCTGCGTCATGCCTGCCGCTTGCATTGCGCGGACCTGTCCGGCCATCGACGCGGCGAATTCGTCAGCGCCTGCAACCAGTGCGGCATTTGCTGCCGCGATGTTTGCCGCGCCGGTTATACCGAGCTTTACGCCGCGCGCTTTCGCCGCTTTCAGTGCGTCTTTCGTGCGCTCGCTGATCCGCTTCGCTTCGAACTGCCCGAACGCTGCCATCAAATGGATGGTGAATTCGTTTGCTTCCGGCAAGTCGAGCGCGCGGAACTTCACGCCGGATTCCATCAGCGTTGCAATGAACAGTACGTTACGCGCCAGCCGGTCGAGCTTGGCGACGACTAGCGTTGCCTTCTCTGCTTTGGCGTGCGCGAGCGCTGCGGCGAGTTGCGGGCGCTTGTTAATGGCGTTTGCGCCTTTGCCCGTTTCGACTTCGATGTACTCACCGACCATCGCTGCGCCGGTCGAGGACAGGTGATTGCGAATCGCGTCCTGCTGCGCTTCAAGTCCAAGCCCGCTCATTCCTTGGCGTTGGGTCGAAACACGAATGTAGGCGACGATTTTCATTCTTACTCCTGGGATAACGTAGGGCACTGGACGAACGTTCAGCACACGAACAGCGTACGCAACAATACCCTGCGGTGCGAACCAAAGGGAATTTTCAAGCCATGGGTTACACGGCTTGTGAAGTGTGGTAGTGCGTCAGCACGTGCGCGAGCGCGCTGGAATCGAGCGGAGAAAAAAGGGGGTGGAACCCGGCTCTATTCAAGCAATCGGGCGCGCCTGCCGCGCGGATAATTTCAGTCGTGAGGGGGGATTTTATACCCCCGCCTTGTTAAGACGGAGGGTGCGGATTCGTTGGAAGGTCCACACCTACCGCTATTTTTTCAAAAAAATATGACAGGTCAACCAAAATTCCGTCTGAGGTGCGACCGGAAATTTTTGATAGCGCGCCAGTCTGATGCACTACACGGCGCGGGCATCCACGCGCCCATGTCATCAACGATGCGCAGGTGCTTGCCGCCGCGCTCGACAGAAAGCCGCTTGCCGGTTCGCTCCATGTATTCATCGAGCGCGGCGCGAAATTCCCGCTTAAGCGACCTCACACGACCCCCCGCAATACCGCGAACGGCCTACCCATGCACACGATAAGTCGAGACGGCACCAAGGCCGATTCGTACAGCGCATTATCGACACCGAGCCTGTATTCATCCCCTGCCTGCGCCATCACCCGGCGCAACGACAGCCTGCCGTGAATCGAGACTAGATATAAGCCATCCGCCTCGATATCCCTAAACCGGGTATCGAGCAGCACCATTTCACCAACGGCCACAGTCGGGTGCATGGCGTTGTCCTCACACAGCCATGCGGCGAGACATTCGGGGTCCGCGCCGTACCGGCGAACAAGTTCGGAACTGATCCGCGCGAACGCCGGATGACCTTTAAGCATGTCCGGCTGCACACCAGGCGGAAGCAGGGGCGCAGCAGCAAGCCCCGCACACGGGTCTGCCCGCCCCGTCAAAAGCCAGTCAACCGACACCGGGCGAATCAGCGACACGCGCACGGCCTCGACGTAAGGCACCGACCCCCGCTTACGCCAAGTCGGAATAGTTTCAGCTGACAGGCCAAGGTTCGCCGCCAGAAGTACGTCAGTGTGGCACTGCATCGCCTCTTTCATCCGGTCGATCACCTCACCGGCATCCACCACGCCCAGCAGCGCATCGTGTTGTTTTCTTTTCATTTCCTCTCCATTTCCATTACAAAAGCGTGGACGGTCATTCTGCCCATCTATACAATGCAATCTGTACCAAGTTGAAACAGTTCGTTACACCACAGAGACCGAATCATGACACGCAAGAACGTTGCCGCTACGCGGGTTCCTATGCCGCTGACCGCAGCCGAGTACGACGACCTCAAAGTCATGGCAGACAAAGAGGGCCGGAGCGACGCGGCAATGGTGAAGCAGGTTTATCTGGCTGGACTTCGAAGCCTGACCCGATCAACGAGCAGAAGCAAACAGAAGTAAAGAGCGCGTCGCGCCTTAACAAGAAGTAACAAATCCGATGATGGACGGGGGTCTACTCGGAGCTTAACAAGATGGCACGCGAACAGATTGGTTTCCGTTTTGGCATCACCTGCCCTCACTGCGATTCCAAAACCACCGCCCGGACCTCGAAGGGACTGAGCCGCACCCTTCGCGAAATTGTTTTTCAGTGCAACGACTTTCGCTGCGGACATACGTTCGTGGCAAACCTCGAAGCGGTACGCACGCTCAGTCCTAGCGCGATGCCGAACGGGGACGTACGACTCCCAATCTCTGAACACGTCAGGGAGCGCGTAATGCAGCAACTCAACTTACTAGGGGAATAGATATGAACACGAACGCCATGCCGATCAACGAAGCCGCAAATGTATTCATCGTGTCGCACGCAGACCGCCTGCCCCGCGCCGAACTGATCGTGCAAGCCGTTGACGTTATCGCGGACACGCACGAGGTTTCCCGGCGCACGGCTGAAATCGCCGTCTTGCAGGCTTTCAGCGAGTACGAGGCGGGCAAGTGCGACGCGTACATCGACGCGTCTTTAACGACCGCGTACGGGCTGTTTATTCGGGACGTCAAGACCGGCACCATGCGGGTATTCACCGTGCATGAGCTTGTCGAGCTTGCCCGAAACGGCACCATCAAATCCGTGCCCGTTCCGTCCCGAACCGAATTCTTTGCTACCAGTAACCTCGCCACCGCTTAACAAGACCTCACCGCCCCGCCCGACCTGCGGGGCTTTAGACATTCTGATAAGAAATACACATGGCGAACGCAAACGAACTAAAACGCAAGATTGACATGCATGTGCTGGCTGAAAAGCTAGGCATCAAGCGCGGCAAGGGCGAAGGGGCGAATTACCACAGTCCGCTTTCGAAGGACGAAAAGCCGTCACTCTCAATTTTCGAGAGGGAGGGCGTTTTCATTTTCAAAGATCACTCGTCGGGCAAGACAGGATCGTGCATCGATCTTGTTTGCCTTGTTAACGATTGCGACGTTCCAGACGCAATGCGCTGGCTTCATGAGGCGTTCAGAATCCCATTCGACACGCCCAACAGCCCGAACGCCCCGCGACGCCAAAAAGGCGTCGTCGATTACATCGCGGAGCGCGCCATCCAGCATGCTGCCGGTTGCCGTGACTACCTGACTGGCCGTGGCATCAGCGAGGCCGTTATCGACCGTGCTATCAAATGCCGCACGCTCGGCATGAACAACTGGACGAGCGACAGCAAGAAAGAGGGGGAGCTTGGATACGGCGGCGACGGCGTGTGCTTTCTGATCTATGACGCGAACGGGATGCCCATCGGCGCAGACACGCGTTATTTCGACCCGGAGAAGAACGGCGGCACCAAAACCAACAGCCAAGGCACGAAGTCTGCCTGCTGGACTTCCGACCCGCGACGGCTCAAGTCTGCGCACGCCGTTTTCATCGTTGAATCGTCCATCAATGCCCTGTCGATCGACACCGCCGATATCCCCTATACGGCTGCTGTCGCAATTCGCGGCATCGCCAACATAGAGCTAATCGATTGGTCGTTCCTGCACGGCAAACAGGTGTATTTGTGCCTCGACAACGATGACCCTATCGAAGAAGGTCCGCGCAAGGGCGAGCGTCCCGGCCCCGATGCAGAGGCGAAGCTGTACGAGCTTATTACGGCTATGAACATCGGCGCGATCTGCGTTGACAAGAGCGGATGGAAATACGACCGCGCTGACGAGTGCGACGAAAAGCTTGTCGGCAAGTCCATCAACGACGTGAATGACTACCTGTGCGCCCGCGACCCGGACACGCTCAAGCGCGCCTTGCAAAACCTCGAAACCTGCATCATTCCCGGCATGTACACCGACAAGGCTCGCCGCAAAGGCAAGATGCGCGTCTATCTGCCTGAACACGACTTTGCACAGTATTGGCGCTACTACACGCGCCCCGACTTCATGCACGTCATCACAAAGCGCGGCGTTTCGGCAGAAGAGGCGAAAGAGGATGGCGGAGAAGAGAAAGCGCCTGAGTTCGCGGACCTCGCTACGTTCCGCGTCGCGAGCTTTTCGCGTGTGACGATTGCCGGTTATTCCGCCACCACGTCCGGCGCGGCTGATAACGACCCCTCGACGCAGTTCGCCGTGAGCGTTCAGACGGCCCGTAACGGTGCGCGCCTGACCCGTGCCGTACTGAACGATCATGAAGTACACAACGCTGCTTCGTGGAACCAGTTCGGCACCGTGTTTGACCCGAAAGCGTTCGCCCGGATGGTGAATATTCTCGAACGCACGTCGAGCCTCGGCGCACGCAACGCCGTGAATTACGTTGGCCTGTGCTGGAAAGATCAACGCCTTACCGTCAATGAGGGCACGGACTGCTATTTCGTTGACCCGGCGCAGCAATGCACGTATTCCGGTCTGACGTTTAACAACGGCCCGGAATCGGATGCTGCGCCGATCATCGCCGCGTATCAGGCAACCATGCATAAGAATGCCGCAATGATCCCGCTCGCATGGGCACTCGGCGCGCACCTTAAGTGCATCTTTGGCTTCTGGCCTCACTTCACGATGCAGGCGGGAAAGAACGCCGGTAAATCGACTCTTATTAAGGCGATGGAACGCACCATAGGCTTCAAGATGCTGTCCGGCCAGTCGCTTCAAACCGAGTTCCGCTTGATGACGGCTTCGAGCTACACGAGCCACCCTGTAGGGTTCGAAGAACTGTCCGCACGAGGCCAGCAAATCATCGACAAGGCCGTCTCGATCCTGCAAGAGTCCTACAACTACTCCCCTACCAAGCGCGGCGCGCAAATGCTCGAATTCGTGCTGTGCGCACCTATCATGCTGGCGGGCGAGGACGTGCCCGTTAAAAGTATTCTCGGCAAGCTGGTTCGATGCGACCTGACGAACAAGAAAGGCACGCCCATTGACCCGAATATGCCCGTGTTCCCGGTCAAGCAATGGCTCCAATATCTCGCGACGCTCGACGCTGACGTTATTCGCGGCAAGTTGGCCCGCAACGAAAAGAACATGCGCGGCAAGCTGTCCGAATCGACAGAGGGCGGCGGCAATCGTATCGTTCAAAACTACGCGGCGATTGCGACCGCATGGAGCCTGCTGTGCGACTTCGCAGGCATCGACAAGGATCAAGGCGGGTTCCCGCAAGACTTGCTTGACGAAATGAACCGGCACCTTCGCGAGACGGTATCGGACCGCTCGCCGTGGACATGGATCATGGAAAGCAGCCTCGCTGCTATCGATGCCCGCACGTTCAACTATCCGCACCTGTTCGACACCATCGACGGCGTTGAATGCCTTGTCGTTCGTCCTGCGCACGTCATGGAGTACATGAGCGTCACGCCTGCATTGCGAGGCAAGTTCGATGCCCTGCCCGTCAAGACGGCGGGCGTGTTTGAAAAACAGCTTGAGGAAGCGGGCGTGGTGTTTAAGTCGGGGGTTGAGCGGGTCATCATGAATCGCCGCATTCAACGCATGTCCGCAATCTCGCTTTCGAAGCTGGCTGAATTCGGCTTGACCGTTGCTGTTGACCTCAACCATAGACGGGAGAACGCCTGATGCATGCACAGCACAGTGCCGCGCACGCAACGCAAGACGGCAAACGGGCCAATGTGCCGCGATACACGCCGTCATCGCTTGCCGGTTATTGGTCGCAGGACGAAGTATTCAAGGCGTGGGCGGGGTCGCTCGATCCAGAATGCAACCGGCCTTATACCGATGACGAGGCCGCGCAGTTCATCCGGGACTTTTGCCGGGTAGCGTCGAGAAAAGAGCTTGACGGCGCGAAGGGCGAGGTTTTAAGCCGTTTTAATTTCATGCGAAGGACTTTCGCAGCTTGGCGAGACGAGTATTTGCGCTGATAATCAAGACCTACCCCTAGTCCTACGTTAGCCCGCCAAGCGAAAGCCGAAGCGGGCATTTTTTTATTCACAGGAGTATTCAATGTCCATCGCAATGCAGACCCGAAAATGTAGAGCAACGCCCATGCGTGACGACGCCGGCCGTCTCGCGTGGATCGTGACCCATCCGCATATCGCAAACGACTGGCTTACCTCGCGGCCTCATGATTGCGCCGCGCACATGATTCGGGACGAAGTAGTACCTGCATCCCTCATTGCCCGCTAATACACCGGGCACAGACGCAGCGCCAAGGCACAAAAAAGCCCGCTCTAGGCGGGCTCTTTCATTTGCTTCCAACTATTCCGGGTCCGTAGACAGGCCACCCGTACCACGTATAACTGCTACGCATGACTTCCGGCCTGCTTTCCGGCTCTCTGGCGGGTTCGGGCGGTGCGTCGAATACCAAACCAACCTGACGCGGATCTACCGGCCTGGGGGCCTCAAAATTTGTCCTGCTGCGCCCTTTGATCCAGTCCGGCTCCCTACCCCTACCCGACCATGTGCGACCCGTTGCCGGATCGCGGTACTTCGGGTCAACGTCCTGCCGCCGATCACGCTGACCATCACGGCGGCGCAAGTCATGATCGGACACGGTTATACCCCCTCGTTCGGCCCGTGCTTCGCGATCCATTCAGCAATCGCCTCTTCGAATGCCTCAGCCCGACTCATACCCGCCGCTGCCGCCAATTCAGTGATACGCGCCACTAGGCTAGGCTTCATGGTCAACGACAGCGGCGCTTTAGCCTCGATCTTTGCCTTTCGAGCCACAGGCGCGGCAGGCACGACCGGCGCAACAGTCGCGACCGGCGCAGCGACCTCTTTAGCACCATCCGGCGCACCGCCAATGAATGCCGCCGCCGCTGCCGGGTCGCGCTTGGCAATCGGATTCGAAAACTTGCTCATGCCGTCACCCCCATCGCCGCAAAGAATTCATCGCGCACGCGTTCAATCTCCGCGCACGCCTTAACATCACGCCTCGTCATTTCATCAACGTGCCTACCCTCGCCGCACGCGTTCGCAAATGCCTTTCGGTCTGCCATGCGAGCCGACAGCAGTTCGATGCCCGGATATTCACCGACAGCCGCAGCAGCGCCCGCGTTGTCCGACCCGCCCGGATCAGCCCGATTGATAAAGGCGAACGCTCGCAAGTCCGCAATGGCGCGGGCCTCTTCGATCAGCGAGGCGATATCGGCCAATGCCCACACGTCAAACGAGCGAGGAAGGAACGGGATTAAAACCGCGTCGCTGACCGTCAACGCGCCACGCAGCGCCGACGAGTCACGCCCGCCCGCATCGATCACAACGTGGTCATACGCGCCCGCCTGTTGCGTCACTTGAGCACGCAGCGTCGCACCGTCCGCATACGCACTCGCCGCGATCATCGGCAAGCCGGTTTCAGCGCGCACCGTAATAACGCTCGTTGCAGTTTGCTGCCGGTCCCCATCGACTAGCCAAACCTTTTTCCCGTCGAGCGCAAGCCCAAGCGCGATCTGAACCGCGCACGTCGATTTGCCTACGCCGCCCTTGCCGTGTCCTACCGTGAAAATCATATTGACCTCTTTGGGTTATGTTGCATTCACATGCTGCACGCACATGTAGCATTCGCATTATGCATTCACATGCTGAACGTACAAGCATCATTTACATTCTGTACGCACATGTAGCATTCGCATGCCTCACGTACATGTAACAGGCACATGTAGCATCCGCATGCTGCATGTACATCTCTAATTCACATGCTGCATGCACATGCTACATGTACATTAGGGTTCGTGCAACATATTCGACGCATATCCATATGCGCCCCTTTGAGCCGTCGCCGGTCGCGTCCCTATTACACATAGGCACCCATCCGCGAACGGCCTGCCACGGCCCGATTTAGCCCGTTGCCGCCTATTTTCCGACCCCGGCCCGTCAGGCTTATTCTTGACGTGTGGTATATGCGCCGCCGATAGGCCACGCATGCAATATCTGACCTGTCAGCGAATAAAACCCCCGCCGCGAACTACCCTCAAACTATTCTCAATTCAATCAACGACTTGCGAGCCGTCCCAGCTGCTCGAGCGCCGACGGCCGCGGCTGCGATCGACGCCCCGCAAATCCTTGCATAGTCCAATATCTGCGCACGGCGGCGCACGTCCTCGCCGACACTAGGCGAGCGGCCTGAATAAAAGCCGGGTTTGTTCGTGTGCCGCTCGACCATCCGCATTCACGAACGCCGGTCGGCGTCGATCCGCAGACCATTCCCCGACCATCTTTCGCTCTGGAGGGACGGGGAGAAAATGAAAATCACCGTTTTTGGCGTTACAAATCGCTGTCTCCCTTGTAGCAGTAAGTGTTTGCGACCCCTCACCCCGCAGAGCCTTATAGTACGGTGGAACCCTTGCTGCATAAGGGTTTGTGACCCCTCACTAAACCCCTCACCCCACTGAGGGCGCACCTCACCCTGTATTTTTTACAATGCCGCTTTTCGCCTTTATATCTCTCTCTCTAAATAATTGAAAAGAAAGAAGAATATAGAGCAGTGAAGGGGGAGGCTTTCCCGCGCAAAAGGTAAAAAAAGGGGTGAAAAAGTAGTGAGGGGTTTTGTGAGGGGTTGTGAGGGGTTTTCGGGCAACCCCTCACTCGACCTCACGACCCCTCACACCTCACTAAGGGGCTAGTGAGTGGCCGTCAAAGCCTTATCCGGCATTGGTTTGCCGGTTTTTGACGGGATCAGCCCTCACAGCACCCCTCAGAAGGCGTGAGGGCTTGAGAGCCTTATCCCGTAAGGGTTTGAGGCCAAACCCCTCACTATTTCGCCCTTTTGAATCTCTGCCCCTGCCTTTGGAAGCCCCTTTTCTCCCTGCTCAACGCTTTTTAATGGGGCCATATCAGCCAGTTTTCGACCCATTCGGCAGGGCTTTTAAACGGCCCTGTAGGCGCATCAGAGTGCATCACTGCCGCAGACACCAAAAATCGCGGCGAAGCCGTCTACGGGGCTGTATTCGAGCCGGAACCGCATGAAACGAAAAGCGCATGAAAAACGACCTCTTATGGGGGGCGCAGGCGCGGCGGGGGACTGCTTTTTCGGGCGTTCGGAACGACCGGCCACGACCATCCATAGCATTTTCCTATCGCCAAACGTTCGACATTAGGCCGTGCCTATTGCCTATCGGACTTACTAGACGTTAGGCAGCGTCTATCGCTACGGGAAATGTAATGTTTACTACCAATCGCGCGCCGTCGCGCATCGACCGTGTAAACCTTGCACGCGGATCGCATTGCCGCGTCGATCAGGCGAGCGATACCGTGGAACATCGAGGCGGTAAATGGCTGATGGCATTGCGGGTCAACGGGTTCGGGGATGACGGCGCTCGATGCCGGGTGTTTCACGGGCAAGGATCAACCCGGAAATTGTCCCAATAGGACGGCGACCGTTGATGTACGAATAGCGCCGGAGCGCGCCGGGTTTGGGGGTTCGGGTCGGGTCTATGCCTGAGACTTTCGCGCGGCGTCTCGCCCGCGCGGTTTCTTTAAACGTTTTGTATACGTTTTTAGAAGCCCGCAAACCCAATACCAGCAAGGTTTTGCGGGGAGTTATTGGGCGGTTTTCCGGGTCTAGGGGGCGGTTTTCCGGGTCTATGGGACATTTTCCGGGTGCTATCCACAGGACGGGGGGTGAGTTATCCACAATTGGGACGTTGACCGGCGATGCCCCATTGCGCACAATGGGCGGTCGTTTGTCGATGACCCAATAACCCGGAGATTGCCCCAATGAAACGACAACGCGCCGCGCTCGTTATGGACCCTGACGCGCCCGTGGCTGAAAAAAGCGTCAACATGAGCAACGCCCTAACCCGTGCGGCTCACTCGCTGTCGCTGTCGGAGAAGCGCCTGATCTGCGCATGCATCTCGAAAATCGACTCGCTGCCATTGCACGCCCCTGTCATGAGAAACGGCGCGTGGACCGTGCGACTGTCGGCGGCGGAATACGCGGAGACATTCGAGGTTGACTTGAACACGGCCTATGAGCAATTGCGCGGCGGGAGTGAGAACCTGTTTCAGCGACACATACGCACGCTGCACGAGACGAGCAAAGGAATCAAAGAGAAGAAATTCCGATGGGTCGGCGGCGTCGAGTATCACAAAGGGGAGGGGTGGGTAGAGCTGCATTGGTGGCATGAGGTCGTGCCGCACCTGTACGGCTTGCGGAAGGAGTTCACGTCATACAAGCTAAAGCAGGCGGCGGCGCTGCGTTCGGCGTATAGCTGGCGACTGTTCGAATGCTTTCAGTCGTGGAAATCGACCGGGCAATACACGCCAACGATTGAAGACTTTCAGCGCGCGATGGATGCGCCGCAAAGCTGCCTAGCTAACTTCAAGGACTTGAGAACGCGCATCATCGAGCCTGCCGTTTCCGAGCTTCGCGATAAGAACGGGCTTGAGATTGAATGGACGACACGCAAGGCGGGGCGAAAGGTGATCGGCCTAGAATTCAAGTTCAAGCCCGACCCGCAGACAAAGCTATTCTGAAAATCTTAACAAGAAAGCCCCACACGGTGCGAGCCATGCGGGGCTTTTGCATTACTTGCCAGAACCGGTAACGCCTTGCGAAGGAATAATTCGATACGTTTCGAACGATACGATTTCCTCGCCTGCATAGTCGTTGAGTGCCATAAACCGGCGCTGCAACGGCTCAATCTCGTTTGTCGCGAATACCGCCGTGGCCGTGTCCGCTGCGCCCATCCCGCCTGACGTACCTTGCGCCGGAACAATGCCGATCAGGTTCGGCGGGATGCGATGCGCGGCGAGCAAGTCGTCACGCGTCACGTTCTTAATATTGAAAAACTCGTCTTTCGCGCTCGCCTCGCTCAACGGAATGAGCTTGATCGAATCCTTGTCGCCACCCGGCGCGTACATGAAGAGGTTTTTCCATGCGCCGATGCCCTTTCCCGACTTGAACGCGTCGCGCAACCGGTCGATATCGTCTTGAGACTGTGCTGCGTCGCTCATGTAGAAAATGTATCCGCTGCTGCCGCCGCGCTCGTGATACTTGCGCCGGAACAGCGTAGCGCTTTCGTTGAGCCACGCACTATTCAGCGCACCAAGGTATTCGGGCAAGCCGTAGACCTCTTGGTTAATGTCCGGCTCCATCATGTGATAAAGCTCTGGGAAGGCGTACTCAACCTGATTCGCCGCGCTGATCTGAACGAACGACTTGAGGTCGATAGTACGGCGCACGTATTTAGCTGGAGCGCGCTTGAATGCCATAGTGGCTCCAAGCATGTTCTTTCGCGGCTCCATGTAGCCATTGCCAAACACGAGGTAGTCAAGCGCCAACTTGTCGAATTCGGCGCGCGACAGCAGCGGATGAGGCTTGAACGTTGACGACAGAACATTGCGCTTGAAGTAGATGGCGCTCGCATGATGAACGCCCGCACGGAACGACTTTGAAAGACCCGGCCATGAGACAGGTGGCTCATACCATTTACCGTTAGACCACGCTTGAACGTAGTCCAGAATTTCAGCCCGCTCCATGACTGGAATAGGATCATCGAACGAAAACATTTCAGCGCGTGCGGGCGCGTGTCCGGTCGCATCGCCTGGTGTAGTTGCGGACATTCCCGCGTTCGCGGTGAATCGTGCGTTCGCACGTTCGGCCTTACGCTTGCTCATGAAAACTCCAGAATAGAAGCGGGGCGGCTGTCCGCGCCCGCAAAGGGTTCGTTATCCAATGCGTGCATCAGCGACCATGCCACGTCAGCATGTCCGACCTCTTTGCTACGCGATGCCTCATACGTGACCTTCTGGCCGGATGCCGTCATGGTCTTTTTGATCGACAGCAGCGACGCGGACACATCAGTCCATGACGTGTCGTATTCAAGGCGTCCTTTGCTGATGATGTTGATGGCCTTCAATACGAGGCGGCTTTTAACTTCCGGTGAATACGTGATCGCGGTTACGCGCGGAAAGAACTGCTTCACGTTCTGATAGACGCCTTGCCCCATGCCCGTAACGTCGATACCGATATAGGTGACGTTGTATTGCAGGGTGATCGCTTTGATTGCAGCGGCTTGCGCTTCGAAGTCCATCCCGCGAAACTGCTGACGATGCAGCAAGCGGAATTTGCCGCCCGGAGCGTCAGGCGGCGCAACGACAGTCAATGCGGCGCTGTCGCCGTTCAATGCAGGGTCGTAACCAACCCATACCTCTTTGTTGCCGAACGGGCGCTGCATCAGCGGCTTGAAATCGCCCGCCCACACTTCCCATGAATCGACCATGCATCGCTGCAACTCAGCGAGCGAGAACAGCGATTCCCCCTCGTCCAGAAAGTTGCACATGTATAGCTGCTCGAAGTCGCGCGGGTTGTTCTCGCGCAAAATCTGTTCGAGCGTGACTAGATCGAGACCGGCTGCAAGCGCGTCTTTGATAGTGCAAATCTGCCGCCAGTGGTAGTCAGCGCACAGCATGCCCTTAACAAGGCGCGCGTGCGACGTGTCGATACTGACGTGATCGGCTTGAGGTCGTCCCTCGTTATAGTTGTCGCCGCTCCATACCTTGTAATACGGGTGCGACTTCGATGACGGCGTGGTAAAGAACGTCTTGCGAAAGCGCGTATGCGTCGCCATAGCGCCCGCGAGCTTGAACATTTCGTCAAACTTCGGCAACCATCCGCATTCATCAATATAGCAATCGGCGGGGCGTCCCTGTGCGGTTCGGCTGTTCGTGCCAAGGTAGTGCATCGTTGCATTGCCGCCTTTCGCGCCAACGCCCCGAATGGTGATCGTGTCGCCGCCCGTCAATTCACGGTCCAACACTTCGGCAATGAAGTTCTTTTGGTAGCGCTGGAACTGGAACGCCTGAGCCTTTGAAGCAGAGATAAACGCCTGATCGTTGCCCGTGGTAAGGCAACGGTCTAGCGCTTCGTGCGCGAAATAGAACGTAGCGCCGATCTGCCGCGACTTGAGAATATTCCTCTGCCGTTCAGACCCGGCGCGATACCAAACCTTCTGATAGTCGAAAATGGTATCCATGAAAGCCTCATGGATTTTCTTGACCTCTTCGTCAGTGAATTCGTTGCCGCTTTCCTTGCGCGGTGCCTTGCGAGCCTTAACAAGGCGTTCGGCCACGTTCGGGTTAAGGTCACTCTCTTTCCCCGTTTCGCCGTACTTGTTTACACGTGCCGTGCGCTCGACTTGCCGCATTAACAAGTCTATTTCTTTGAAGTCGCCGCCCGTCTTGGCGTCCTTCGCGAGCAGCACGCATAGGCGCGTTTCAATCGCGCTCTCTATCTTCTGTAGCGGTGTTGCCTCTTCCCATTTGTCGCGCTGCTTCCATGCCTCGACAGTAGGGCGCTTGATGCCCAACTTTTCCGCGATAGACGACACGCGCCAGCCCTGCCAGTACAGGGAGCGCGCCATCTTGCGCGGGTCCATTACGTCTTGAGGCGACAGCGGCGGCTCTTCGTCGCGTTCGTTGTTAGCGGGATTTTCCATGCATCGCATTATGGATAGCCTGACGCGTCGGTAGTTGACAGGTCAGATGTTTCGGCGGCGCTTACAACTGCTGCACGTTGGCGATTAACAAGCGAGCACACATGATGACGACTCACGGAGCAAATCCGTTTTCATCAACAACTTTTCCGTTTTCCTTAACAACTTTTGGAGTGAGTATGAGTATTCGCAAAGTGCTGGTGATCGGCGCCGGTGCCGCCGCTGCGCTGCTGGTCGCGATCAGCGCGCAAGCGCACACGCTTGTTACGCATGTGGTTGACTTCGCGACCGCTGGCGGCTTCGATATGGGCGGCGCTCTCGGCGCGGCGGGTATCGCGCTGGCTGGTATCGGAAACACGACAGACGTGACGCTCGCGCAGTCGAAAATGTTTCGCGTGGCAGTCGAGGGCGCGACCATCGACGGGCGCACCATCGACCGGCAATGGCTGACGCAGGCGGCGGCGAACTACAACCCGACCGTGTACGGCGCGCGCGTCAACATGGAGCACATTCGGGGCTACAGCGCGAACAGCGATTTCAAGGCATACGGTGACGTGCTGGCCTTGTCGGCGTCGGAAATCCCTGACGGCCCGCTCAAGGGCAAGATGGCGCTCTATGCGAGCATCCAACCGACTGCCGATCTGGTGAAGCTTAACAAGGCGGGCCAAAAGCTCTATACCTCGTGCGAGTTCAACCCATCGTTTGCAGACACGAAGCAAGCCTACCTGACGGGACTCGCTGTCACCGACAGCCCCGCATCGCTCGGGACTCAAGTCCTTTCTTTCTCCGCTGCGCATCCGACGACCAACCTGTTTTCCGAAGCAATCGAGACGGCAATCGAATTCGAAGAGCCGCAGCAGTCGTTCGCGTCGAAGCTGCTCGGCACGGTGCGCGAACTGCTGTCGAAGAAGCCGGACGCGCCGCAAGTCGCTGAATCGTTCGCGTCCGTATCGACCGCAGTCGAAGCCATCGCGACGCACTCGGCGGCAAACGCTACGGCTGTGGAAGCGCTGACGGCGCAACTCAGCGCGGAGAAAGAGCGCAACGACAAGCTGTCGGAAGACTTCGCCGCGCTGGTTACGAAGCTCGGCGCGACGGATGCAGGCAACCCGCGCCCGAACACGACCGGCAACGCAGGAGGTAGCGCGGCAGTAACCGACTGCTAAACCGTCCCGCCAACGTGCCAAGGCACTGATTCACAGAACACCATTTTCTTAACAACGTGCGAGAGCACAAAGGAATATAAATGCGTAACGAAACTCGCGTGCTGTTCAACGCATATCTTTCGGCAATCGCGAAGCTCAACGCGGTTCCGGCTGTCACGGAAAAGTTTGCTGTCGCGCCGTCCGTACAGCAGAAGCTGGAAAGCAAGATTCAGGAAAGCTCGACGTTCCTGAAGTCGATCAACGTCATTCCGGTGCAAGAGCAAAGCGGCTCGAAGCTCGGCCTTGGCATCGGTGGCCCGATTGCCAGCACGACCGACACGAAGACCAAAGACCGCTCGCCGGTTCAGCCGACGACGATGGACGAAAACGGCTACGTGTGCGCGCAAATCAACAGCGACACGGCCATTCCGTATGCGCTGCTCGACGCATGGTCGATTTTCCCGGACTTCCAGACGCGCATTCGCGATCTGATCATTCAGCGGCAAGCGCTGGATCGCATCGTGATCGGCTTCAACGGCACGAGCCGTGCCGCGACCTCGGATCGTGAAGCAAACCCGCTGTTGCAAGACGTGGGCAAGGGCTGGCTTCAAAAGCTGCGCGAGCAGGCAGCGGCGCGCGTGCTGAAGGAAACGACCGCAGGTAGCGGCAAAGTCACGGTCGGCTCGACCGGCGCTTACAAGAACCTCGATGCGCTGGTGCTGGATGCCATCAATGACCTGTTGGACCCGTGGCACACCGAAGCGCCGGACCTCGTGGCGATCTGCGGTCGAGGGCTGCTGCAAGACAAGTATTTCCCGCTTGTGAATCAGGCTCAGCCGAACACCGAAACGCTGGCGGCTGACGTAATCATGTCGCAAAAGCGTATCGGTGGCGTGCCTGCCGTCACGGTGCCGTACTTCCCGGCAAACAAGGTGCTTATCACGTCGCTTTCGAATCTGTCGGTCTACTACCAGAACGGCGCTCGTCGCCGAACGATTGTAGACAACGCCAAGCGCGACCAAATCGAAAACTACGAATCGTCCAATGATGATTACGTGGTCGAAGACCTCGGCAAAGCCGCTCTGATCGAAAACATCACGGCAGTTTAAGTGCCACGCACGGCGCGCGCTTGTTAAGGCGCGCCGTATTCCAGGATACCGCAGGAGATTGAACGATGACTAGCCCCGCCCGCCGTCATTTCCAGATGATGACCGCCAAGCAAGCAGCAGAGAAAGCAGGCACGCAGTCCGTTATGAGCGGAAACGCGTACGACCTCATGCTTGTTAAGCTGCACGCGGATCGTGTGCGCCTCAAGGCCGTCAAGTCTGTCGTCGCAAAAGTCGGCGTGAAAATGAAAGTGCTGCCTGAATACGTGCCATACGTGGATGGCGCGCTAGCGGGCGGGCGGGGCGCACAGGATGACGTTCTCACAACGATCATGCTGTGGCGCATCGACGTTGGCGATTTTGACGGCGCGCTCGCCATCGGTGAATACGCGATCAAGCACAACATGACGTTGCCGGACGAGTTCGCGCGTGATCTGCCAACCGCGCTTGTCGAGGAAATCTCTGACGCTGCTCTTTCGACGCTCGAAACCACGCCTGTCTCTATCAAGCAATTGCAGCAGGTTGAATTCCTGACCGGTGCAAAGGATATGCATGACCCCGTGCGCGCCAAGCTTAACAAGGCGCTAGGCGTCGCTCATGAGAAGGCGGGCGAACCCGCTGCCGCACTCGAATACTTCAAACGCTCGCTGACGCTCAACAAGCGCAGCGGCGTGAAACAAGACATTGCACGGCTTGAAAAAGCCCTGCAAGCCTGAGTCCCCGCGACAGGGCGGCTCGCCGTTGAATAACTGGACTCTTCGGACGAAGGGAATTCAACGGCGACCACCGCCCGCAAGCACAGGAATAAACCATGTCGTCATTCTCAGCAGTGCAAGCGCCGAACGCAGCGGCACTGAATACTCCGCTGGCGTCGCAAATCATCGAACAGGACTGGTTCCCGAACGTCGATATCTCACACGTGCGTAAAGCCGTTCGCCTGACCGGCACCGTGACGGACGAGCGGCTACAGGCTGCGCTGGTTCGCTCGATGGGCGAAGTGAATAGCGCGCTGGCGACGTGGCAAGCGACGTATGTAGCGGCGGGAATAGCGAGCCTCGCTGACGTGCCCGCCCCAAAGATCGGCGGTGAAAGTGTTCACCTGAGCCGTTACCGCGATGCCGTTTATTACTTGGCCCGCGCAAACATGGTCGAGCAATACCGCGACTACGACACGACAGCGGACGGAAACAAAGAGGTCGAGACGGTGCGCGAGACGGTGGACAGTGACCGGCGCATTGCTCGCAACGCACTGAACGATATTCGCGGCACCGCCCGTATGTCCGTGGAGCTTGTGTAATGGCGACCGTCTATTCAATGCAGGGTGACACAGTAGACGCGCTGTGCTGGCGTCATTTGGGCGTGACGAAGGGCGTTGTAGAAATGGTAATGGAAATGAATCCGGGGCTGTCCCTGTTGGGGCTGGTGCTGCCGGATGGAACGCCCGTTGACTTGCCGGAACAGCAGCAAGCACAGGCGACGGTTCAGCTTGTTAACCTTTTTGACTAGGAGTATTGAGAATGGCGGAACCGAGTACCGCCGCGTTGGTTGCGGCATCCACAACCGTAGGGCTTGCGAGTATTTGTCCAGGCATCGACGGTAACGCGCTTATCGGCGCATTCGCGGGCGCTGCTTTAGTCGTTGTGACCTCGAAGGATCTGAGCGTGCTTACGCGCATCGCGTACATGATTATTTCCGTGGTTATCGGCTACATGGCCTCTCCGGAAGTCATCAAGCACAGTCCGCTCACGTCAACGGGCGTCGCTGCTTTCTTCGCCGCTGCATTGGCAATTACTGTCACGCTGCAATTGATCGAGCGTATCAAGAGCTTCGATCTGTTGTCGCTGATCCGCAAGGGGGACTGACATGCATCAGGTCATGGCTTCCCTGTCGATCCTTGCGTACATGGTCGCGGCGTTCTGCATCGTGACGTTCCGGCGAGGCGAAGCAACGCACAAGCACCATGTCGCATGGTCCGCGTGGCTGCTGCTCGTGGTGCTCGGAGGCAGCGCGCTAGACATGGTTCTGCATCCGCGACAAGTGGGTGCGTTCGAAACGCTGCTGGCGCTGTTCATCGCGGGGATTGTCTACCGCGCACGCGGCAACGTCGCCCGCATCCTTTGGGGTGGCGAATGAACTACGACGCAGCAGCGGCAAAGCTACGCGTAGAAGTCGCGTTGATTCGCGCCGTGTCCGAAGTCGAAAGCAGCGGCACGGGGTTCCTCGACTCGCACCGTCCAAAGATTCTTTTTGAGCGTCATTGCTTTTACAGGGCGCTCAAAGCGAAGGGGATGGATGCTGACGGGTTCGCAAAGCACATGCCGGACATTTGCAACCCAGTGGCGGGAGGGTACGAGGGCGGCGCTCATGAATACGACCGGCTCGAACTGGCGGCGTCAATCGATCATGCGGCCGCATACGAATCTGCATCGTGGGGCGCGTTTCAAATCATGGGCTATCACTGGCGCGCGTTGGGTTACACGTCGCTCGATGACTACGTGCAGGAAATGCATGAAAGCGAAGAGGCGCAACTCGATGCATTCGTGCGGTTCGTGCTTGTAACGCCGTCGCTTGTTAAGGCGCTTCGCGCGAAAGACTTTGCGAGCTTCGCGGCTGGCTACAACGGCCCCGCGTATCGCAAGTTTTCCTATGACACGAAAATGGCAGCGGCCTACGGGAAATACAAATGACCTTTCTTGAGCCATACCTTGCAAAGATCGGCATTGCGCTGGCGTCTGTCGCTGCATGCGTGGCGCTGTGGTTCTACGTTCAATCGCTTCGTGCGGACGTGAAGGTAGCGAACGACGCGGCGACCGCGGCGCAGCACGTCGCAGACGAACGCGGCGCAACCATCGACATGATGCGCGCCGATCAGCAGGCAAACGCGGACGCGGTGAAGCGCCTGGAGGATTACCGGGCATCGCTCGACAAGGCAGACCGCGACCGTTCAACGAAATACGAAGAGGCGAAAAATGACCCGCAAGTTAATGCTTGGGCTACTGCTGTCGTTCCTGATGCTGTCGCAGGGCTGTACCAGCGTCCCGCCGTCACCGGATCAGCAGCATATCTGGCGCTGCGCCGTGGTGACGCCGTGCAACCTGCCAGCGGTGTCAGCGCGAACGAATGACGAGCTTGTTAATGCGTTGGGCGTGACAGAAAGCGCATGGGCTTCGTGTGCGGCAATCGTTGACGAAGTGATTGACTGTATGAACCGGATAACCAGCGGGGAAGGCGATGGACAAGGCAAATAGCGTACGCGCCGCGCTGAATGAGGCGCTTCCCGATCTCGTGACGAACCCGGAAAAGCTCAAGGTATTCGCGGACACGGGAAAGATCGTTGCGAGCATGGCGGCTACTGATTCGTTTGACTATCAGTACACGCTCAACGTGATCCTGCTCGACTTCACGGGCGACCCTGATTATGTTTTTCTGGCTCTTGTTAAGTGGATGCGAGCCAATCAACCCGACATGCTTCTGAACGTAGACAGGCGAGATACGGCGCTGACTTACGAGGCCGATTTCAACGACGATACAAGCGTTGATCTGTCGATCAAGCTGACGCTCACCGAAAGCGTTGTTGCGAACGCTGACGGCACAGTTACGCACGTTAAAGAGCCGGTATGCGACGGTGACGTATGGACGAACTGACAGCGCTTGAAACGTGGGCAGGCTCCCTGCTTTCCAAGCTAGAAGCCCCCGCCCGCCGTGCCGCATTGAAGGACGTTGCAAAGCAGTTACAGGCGTCGCAACGCAAGCGCATTGCCAGTCAGAAGAACCCGGACGGCAGTGCATTCGCGAGGCGAAAGCCGCGACTTCGCGACAAGGTAGGGCGTATCAAGCGCGGCTCCATGTTCCCGCGCCTGCGCCTCGCCAAGTATCTGCAAACGGAAATGACGGTAGAAGGAGCGGCGGTAGGGTTTGTTGGTCGCATCGCCCGTGTGGCTCGCGTCCATCAGTTCGGGCTTGAGGATCGGGTATCGAAAAAAGGCCCGATGTACAAATACCCGGAGCGCATTCTGTTGGGCTTCACCGATGCCGATCATGAAATGATTAAAGACGTTTTGCTCAAGCATCTTGTTAAGTAGGAGCGGGCCGCTGTTCCCATGACACATACAACCATCGCCGCTTTGATGCGCGCGCACGCACGCGGAGAATTGCACACATGACTACCGAATCACAACGCCAGTTTATTAACAGCATTCGCGAAGGCTCTGTATTGGAGGTACAGGGTTCGCGTTGCCGCGTTGCGACGGGTGATCTTGAAACCGACTGGATTCGCTGGTTTGTCCCGATGGCGGGGGAGTCCATTGAATGGTCTGCGCCGTCTATCGAGGAGTCTGTGGTGCTGCTTTGCCCTTGTGGTGATCCCGCGCAGAGTTTTGCATTGCGCGGCTATTACAGCGATGAATACCCGG
>Ga0157369_10001072_pt1 | contig 34302 bp, 44 predicted proteins | sample C25metaG_FD_113461 | JGI IMG/M metagenome (GOLD analysis project Ga0157369, IMG submission 113461) | Corn rhizosphere microbial communities from Kellogg Biological Station, Michigan, USA - C2-5 metaG | ecosystem: Host-associated > Plants > Roots > Rhizosphere > Soil | place: USA: Michigan... | reverse complement strand
TTTCACGAAGGGGTCTCGGCGGAGTTTAGCCGGGCCTCAAGCGTACCCACGCTTTCGATCACAGCGTCAAAGCTCGGCGGCGTGCCGAAGATCATCGTGGTCATGGCTGCATAATCGCGACGGAGATCGTCATACATCGCGCCGTCCGGCGAGAGCGAAAATGTGGGCGCCGCTGCCGACGCGAGGTCGAAGTCGGGTCTGTTGTTTCCCGAACCAAGCCCGACCGTGTGGGCTGACTGCGATTCCATCCATCAAGCGCTGGCCATGCATATCGAGCGGCACGACGAAACCGAATGGCATCTGTATAAGCCGATCGTGCGTCCGAAGGAGCGTCTCGACCGCAGGACGATCGCGGCGTCGTCCGCGGGTCCTTCCTATGGACTACCGGGACAACCCGAAATTACCGGCAATGCAGGGGGTCAATTTTGCACGCCGAGCAGGGGTCAATATCCAACGCCGGTTGACAATTTGCCCGCAGAGAATCAGGGGCAAATTGGGCCCGCAATTGCTCTGATCTGGCTCTCTGCCCACCGGACCAAGGCGCGGAACGGCGCAGTTTCGCGCGAGATACTCCGTCTAATAAAACTACCCTATAACAATGACTTATGAGTGGCGGAGCGGGTGGGATTCGAACCCACGATACGCTTGTGACGTATACACACTTTCCAGGCGTGCGCCTTCGACCACTCGGCCACCGCTCCGCGTTCCTTCCGCACTCGCGTCGCTGCTTGCGCGCAAGAGCCGGGAACGGCGCGGCCTAGCGATGCGGCAGGGCTTTCGCAAGCGCGCCGGCGGTGGCACACCGGGCGCATGGGACGGATCAATGTTGTAGTTCTCGCCTTGCTGCTCGCCGCGCCTCTCGCGGCGCAGGACAAGCCGGCCGAGCCGCCGACGCCGGCGTCGGTGATTGCGGCGTCGAAGCCAAGCGAATGGACGGCGATCGACCCGAACGACCTGCTGGTGATGGACCTCGCCCCAGACGAGCGCGGCGCCAAGCGCCAGGTCATCGTCCAGCTGATCCCGCCGCCCTTCAGCCAGGGCTGGGTCGGCAACATTCGCACCCTTGCCCAGGCGCACTGGTGGGACGGGACGAGCGTCTATCGCGTGGTCGACAACTGGGTCGCGCAATGGGGTGACGGCGAGGACGATCCGAAGAAGGCGAAGCCGCTGCCGGCCGGCATCGCAAAGATACCAGAGAGCCGTTACACGATCTCCATGACGTGCAAGGTTTACACGTTCCAGAGCAAGGTTCTGAGGGAAGTCTGCGATCCCCCCTTCGCGCCGCTCGAGCCCGTCGATTCCTATGTCCAGAAGGGCCAGACGGGGTTCAGCGCCGGCTGGCCTGCCGCGGTCGCCCTCGCGAGCACGGGCAACACCGCCTGGCCGACGCATTGCTACGGCACGGTCGGCGTTGCCCGCGATCTGTCGCCGGATACCGGAACCGGTGCCGAGCTTTACGCCGTCATCGGCCATGCGCCGCGCCAGCTCGATCGCAACATCGCGGTCGTCGGCCGGGTGATCGAAGGTATCGAGAACCTCTCGACGCTGCCGCGTGGCAAGGGCGAGGCCGGCGTCTACGACGATCCGAAGTTCAGGGTGCCGATCGTCTCGGTCAGGCTCGGCAGCGAGCTGCCCGTGGCTGAACAGCCGCGCTTTGAATACCTCGCCAGCGACAGCCAAAGCTTCGCCGATTACATCCATGTGCGCGCCAATCGCCACGATGCGTTCTACAAGGTTGCCGCCGGCGGTATCGACGTGTGCAACGTGCAGGTGCCGATCCGGCGGGTGGGTTCCAAGGCAGCCATCAGGTGAGCGACACTGTCCGCTTTGCCGGGCCGCTGCAGTCGATGCTGATCGAGGAGGGCTACGATCCGATCGGCTGGGTGGCGCTGAGCGGCGAAGCGGCCGATGCCGTCGCGGCGCACGAGCTGGCCCGGCGAATGGAGCTCGGCAAGCGACGCGGGTTCGGCTCGGTCAAGGTGGCGGCGCGGATCGGCCACAGCTGCTGGCAGACCTCGCTGTTCCCGCAGAAGTCAGGCGGCTGGTTCCTTCCGGTCAAGAAGCCAGTGCGCCTCGCCCAAGGACTGGAATTCGGCGATCGCGTCGAGGGCGAGCTGGAGCTGCTCTAGCCCAACCGCTCCATCAGCTCGATACGATTGCCGAAGGGATCGGCGATGTCGCCGCGCTTGTAGCCTGCAAGCGGGCGACCCGGCGTGAACGCAACTCCGGCTGTTTCGAGCCTGAGAGCGAAGTCATCGAGATTGTCGACGAGCAACGCTGGATGCGCCTTGCGGCTGGGCGCGAAGCCGTCCTCGACCCCGAGGTGGATGCGCGCCTCCCCGCCCTCGAACCAGCACCCGCCGCGGTCCGCCTCAGGTTTGGGCACTTCGCAAAGCCCGAGCAGCCCGGCGTAGAACGCTCTCGCCACTTCCTCTTTCCCGCGCGGCATCGCCAGCTGGACGTGGTCCAGTCCGATCACGCCCATCAGATGCGCTCGGCCTGGGCCACCGCCTCGCTCGCCCTGAGGGCGCTGACGATCCGCGTCAGGTGCGCGAGGTCCTGCACCTCGAGATCGACCTCGTAAGTGTGGAAGGGGTCGTCACGCTGGGTCAGCTCGAGATTGATCACGTTGGCATGGTTCTGGGCGAAAATGCCGGCCATTTCCGCAAGGGTGCCGGGACGATGGTAGAGCACCACGCGTAGCCGCCCGACGGCGCCCTTCGAGCGCTCGCCCCATGACAGGTCGACCCAGTCGGCATCGACCCCGTTCGCCAGCCGCAGGCAGTCGATCGCATGGACCTCGACGCCGACGCCCGGCTTGCGCAAGCCGATGATCCGGTCGCCCGGCAACGGATGGCAGCACGGCGCGAGCGAGAAGCCCATGCCGGGCGTCAAGCCCCGGATCGAGATGGCCCGCTCCTGCGCCGGCAACTCGGGCAAGTCAGTCGTGCTTCCTGGCACGAGGGCTTCCATCACGTCGCGGTCGGTCAGCTTGGCCGAACCAATCGCGTGCATCAACGCGTCCTCGTCTTCCAGCTCGAGCCGGTCGACCGCGGCCTTGATCGCCTTCTTGCCGATCTTCGCCGGCAGCCGCCCGGCGATTTCGTCGAACAGCATGCGCCCGATCGCGGCGACTTCCTCGCGCTCCTTGGCGCGGACGGCCCGGCGGATCGCCGCGCGGGCCTTGCCGGTGACGACGAAGTTCAGCCAGCTGAGCTGGGGCTCGGCGTGCTTGCCCTTGACGATCTCGACCACGTCGCCGTTGTGCAGCTCGGTTCTGAGCGGCATGTGGCGGCCGTTGATCTTCGCTCCCACCGTCTGGGCACCCAGCGCCGTGTGGACGGCGAAAGCGAAATCGACCGGCGTCGAGCCCTTCGGCAGCTGGAACAGCGCGCCCTTCGGCGTGAAGGCGAAAATGCGGTCCTGGTAGATCGCCAGCCGGGTGTGCTCGAGCAGCTCCTCGGCATCGTGGCTCGCATCGACGATCTCGATCAGGTCGCGCAGCCAGCCGACCTGACCGTCCGGCCGGTCGCCCTGCTTGTAGGCCCAGTGCGCGGCGAGGCCGAACTCGTTGCGGCGGTGCATCTCGCGGGTGCGGATCTGCACTTCGACGCGCTGCGAGTTCTCGTAAATGAGCGCGGTGTGAAGCGAGCGGTATCCGTTCGATTTCGGGGTCGAGATATAGTCCTTGAAGCGCCCCGGTACCGATTGCCAGACCTGGTGCAGGACGCCGAGCGCGCGGTAGCAGTCGTCGACGCTTTCGGTCAGCACGCGGAAGGCGAAGATGTCGGTAATCTGCTCGAACGGGATGTGCCGTTCGGCCATCTTCTTCCAGATCGAGTACGGGTGCTTCTCGCGGCCGGACACCTCGGCCTTGACGCCGTTCTCGGCGAGCGCCTGCTTGATCTTGAGGGCAATGGCGTCGACCTGGCCACCCTCGCTGCTCCTGATCTGCTCAAGCCGGCCGGTGATGGTGGCATAGGCCTCGGGCTCGAGCTGCTCGAACGCAAGCAGCTGCATCTCGCGCATGTACTCGTACATGCCGACGCGCTCGGCGAGCGGCGCGTAGATATCCATCGTCTCGCGGGCGATGCGCTCGCGCTTCTCGGGGCTCTTGATGAAATGCAGCGTGCGCATGTTGTGCAACCGGTCGGCGAGCTTGACCAGCAACACGCGCAAATCCTCGCTCATCGCCAGGAAGAACTTGCGCAGGTTCTCGGCTGCGCGCTCGTCCTCGGGCATCTGTTCGAGCTTGGAAAGCTTGGTCACACCGTCGACCAACCGGGCGATTTCCGGACCGAATTGCACCTCGACATCCTCGATCGTCGCCAGCGTATCCTCGACCGTATCGTGCAGCAGCGCGGTGACGATCGTTTCCTGGTCCAGCTTGAGATCGGTCATGAGCCCGGCCACCTCGATCGGATGGCTGAAGTACGGGTCGCCGCTGGCGCGCTTCTGGGTGCCGTGCTTCTGCACGGTGTAGACATAGGCGCGGTTGAGCAGCGCCTCGTCGGCGTCCGGCTCGTAGGCCTTCACCCTTTCGACTAGTTCGTACTGGCGCAGCATCGCCGACTAAATGTGCGTATTCGCCGGCTTACGGCAAGGACAAAGCGAGCATGCCCGTTGCAAAGAACGCAAGTTCAATAAAATCGCGCGTGTCGCATGGAAAATTTGTGCAGTCGAACTTGCGGGGCGCGTGGCTGCCGAAGCGGGTTGCATGGAATCCGGCGCCGGCAGGGCTCGGCGGTTGCAGGAAAGCGATTTTCGCCCATACCGGTGCTCAGTTGGATTCGACGCAAGGGTTGGCCATGAAGCTCCCTCCACCGCCCGCGACCACCGTGTTCGACCGCGTTTCAATGCTCGCGCGCGAAACCGGGGCGATCAACTTGGGACAGGGCTTCCCGGAGATCGAGCACGCCCCGGAACTGCTCGCCGCCGCACAGCGCGCGCTGGTCGAACATTCCAACCAGTACCCGCCGATGCGCGGATTGGAAGCGCTGCGCGAGGCGGTCGCCGACTACTACGCCCGTGAGCAGGACCTCGTTCTCGATCCACGGCAAGTCGTCGTCACGTCGGGAGCGACCGAGGCGCTGGCGGCGGCATTTCTCGCCCTGCTCGCATCTGGCGACGAGGCCATCCTGCTCCAGCCGTTCTACGATGCTTACCTGCCGCTGGTGACGCGTGCCGGGGCGACGGCGCGCATCGTGGCTCTCGATGCGCCAGGGTGGACGATCCCGTTCGACCGGCTCGAAGCAGCCATCGGGCCAAGGACCCGTGCGATCGTGCTCAACACGCCCAACAACCCGACCGGCACCCTTGTCGAACGCGACGACCTCGAACGGCTGGGCGCGCTCTGTGCGCAAAACGACCTGGTGCTGATCTGCGATGAGGTGTGGGAAGCGATGATCTTCGGCGGGGACGCGCACCTCTCGCCGCTGCACATCGACAGCTTGCGCGATCGCAGCGTCAAGATCGGCTCGGCGGGCAAGATCTTCTCGCTCACCGGGTGGAAGGTCGGCTGGGCGGTGGCCTCGCCCGGGCTCGCCGCGCTGATCGCCGGGCAGCACCAGTTCCTCACTTTCACGACAGCGGTGCCGCTCCAGTGGGCGGTCGCCGAAGGTCTCGCCCTGCCGCATGAGTGGCATGAAGCGCACCGAGCGCGCTACGCCGCCGCCAGGGGCCGGCTGATACGCGGCCTGATTGCCGCGGGTTATGCCGTTCTTCCTTCCGCCGCGACATGGTTCGTCACAATCGACCTCGCCGCTTCGGGTTTCGAACCCGACGACGAGGCCGTGGCGATGCGGATGATCCGCGAGGCGGGCGTCGCCGCGATTCCGGTCAGCGCCTTTTGCGGCGGTGAGCCCGAGCGGGGGTACTTGAGGTTCTGCTTCGCCAAGGAGGACGCAACTCTCGACGCGGCCATCGAGCGCCTGGCGCGGTTCCGGCCGGGGTGAATTGCTTCTTTGGCGTTAATCGTTGTGTTTACATAACGCATCATGTAAATGAGCGCGCGTGGGCAGATATATATACAACAGGATCGCGCTGTTCCGCGCCGAAGCCGGAATCACGCGCAAGGCGCTGGCCGACAAGGTCGGCGTAAACCCGCAGACGATCGGCTTTCTCGAACGCGGCGACTACAACCCGAGCCTCGAACTCGCGCTCAACATCGCGGCCGTATTCAAGGTGCCGATCGAGCTGCTGTTTTCGTTCCACCCCTTCCCCAGCGTGGCCGAGACCCTGCTCGGCCAGAAGGATCGATCATGACCTACAAGAGCGATCCCATCGCCGAAAAGCTCGACAAGCTGGCCGAGGCAACCGGCGTGCCGGGGTTCCAGCGAAAGCTGAAGTCGCGCGATCCGGTGCGCTTTCGTCTGCTGCCCGCGATCCTGCTCGCGCTTTCGGTAGCGGGGATGGCGACGCAGATCGGATGGGGCGGCCTCGCCGGTTTCTGGCTCGTCTGGGCAGGCTGGATGGGAACCTTCCTGTGCCAGCCGTTCGGCCCCATGGGGCGGCCGGACGGTCGCAAGCTCGACGAGCGCGAGGCGGCGGTCGTGCGCAGCGGCCATTTCACCGGCATGATGTGGGCGCTCGGGGTCGCCGTCCTCGGCTCCCTCGCCATTGCCTTCGGCAAAGCGTGGGCGATGCTCGGCATGGGGGGCCTATGGGCGCCGGAGACGCCGATGGACTGGATGACGCTCACCCTGTTCCTGCTCGCGGTCGAGACCAACGTCGCGATTCTCGCCGCCAGCGCCGCGATGCCCGATCCGCTGGAGGACGACGAAGAGTAGGAGACACCCCATGAGCGGGACCGATTGGCGCGAGCAGCGCAAGGCCGGGATAGCGGCGATTGGCGTGTCTGCGCTCGCCGGCGCGGCGCTGTGGTTCGCCGTCGACCGCCTGCTGCCGCCGCTCGCCGGAATGGAGGACCTTTCCGCGCGCATGCTGGTGGCCCTGAAATGCTGCTGCATTGCCGCGCTGTTCTGCCTGTTCGGCGGCGTCGAGGCCGTGGCGCACGAGCGGCTCCAGTCGGCGGCTTTCGACCCCCTCGCCGGCCAGGAGACAACGCGGTTGCGGGTGAACAAGCAATACCTGCAGAACACGCTTGAACAGTTCGTGCTGTTGGCGGTGGGCTTGTTCGGACTGGCGGCGTACAGCGAAAGCGGCGGCGCCATGCGCGCCGTGATTGCCACCACGGCGGTGTGGATCGCTTTCCGCTTCGCCTTCTGGATCGGCTATCACCGCAGCGCCGCCGCGCGCGGTCTCGGCGCGCCAGGAATGGCCGTGGCGCTCGTGGTGCTGCTTTACGATTGCGCCAGGATCGCTGCGGACGTCGCCGGGACCGCTGGCGCCGTGGTTGTAGTCGGCGCTTTCCTCGCGCTCGAGGCGGTGCTGTTCCGGGCTACGCGCGGTAAGCCGGCCACGTGACCGGCCAGCGGCGGGTCAGCTCCACGTCGCCTCGGGCGGCAGGCTCATCAGGATGGCGTCGATGTTGCCGCCGGTCCTGAGGCCGAACAGCGTGCCGCGATCGTATACCAGGTTGAACTCGGCGTAACGACCGCGCCATTCGAGCTGCTGCGCCTTGTCGGCCTTGTCGAACGGCTGGCCCATGCGACGACGGACGATCTTGGGAAACACGTCGAGGAACGCCTCGCCGACGTCGCGGGTGAAGGCGAAGTGGCGCTCGAACTCGGCCCCCCCGTCCTGTTCAAGGTCGGCGCATTCGAGGTGGTCGTAGAAGATGCCGCCGACGCCGCGCGAGACGTTGCGATGGGGGATGAAGAAGTACTCATCCGCCCACTTCTTGAACTTGTCGTAGTATGTCGGGTTGTGGCGCATGCACGCGGCGCGGAAGGCAGCGTGGAATTCGGCGGTGTCCTCCTCGTACGGCAGCGGCGGGTTGAGGTCCGCCCCGCCGCCGAACCACGCCTTGCTGGTCGTCAGGAACCGCGTGTTCATGTGCACCGCCGGCACGTGCGGGTTGGCCATGTGGGCCACCAGGCTGATGCCGGTGGCGGTGAAGCCCGGGTTCGCTTCGTCGGCGCCGTGGATCGTCTGCGCGAAACCGGGCGCGAAATCGCCCGAGACGGTCGAAACGTTGACGCCGACCTTTTCGAATACCTGCCCCTTCATCACCCCGCGCACCCCGCCCCCGCCCTCGCTTTGGTCGGCGGTCTCGCGGTTCCACGGCGTGTACTCGAACTTCGCGTCCGACCCGGCCTCGCGCTCGATGGCCTCGAACGCCGCGCAGATGCGATCGCGCAAGTCTTCGAACCAGCCGCGGGCTTGCCGGGTCTTCTCGCTCCAGTCGCTCACTTCCCGCCTGTCCTCCGGTCATCGCGCTCAAGCAGCGGCCCGAGCAGTTGGTGGATGTCGTAGCCGTAGATCGTCAGGCCCTCGACGTTGGCATTCTCGATGCACACGTTCTTCATGTTGATGTCATCGAACGACGCGCCTTGCAGGTTGATGTTCCTGAAGGGCGCCGCGCCCAGGTTGACGTTATCGAACCTGGCCGGCGCCATGTTGCAGTCCATGAATACTTCATCCGGCATGCTCAGGTGCTCGAACCTCCTGCCCTCCCCATGGCTCGACTCCTCGTTCCGCCGCAGCCCGCTTGCCTTGGCTCTGGCGCTGGTGCAAGGCAAAGCCATGGTTCCCCTTTCGTTCGCCGGCGAAGAATTCGCGCTCGTGCAGGATCGCGCGCTGTACTGGCCGCGCGAACGCGCGCTGCTCGTCGCCGACCTGCACCTCGAAAAGGCGAGCTTCTATGCCAAGCACGGGCAGCTCCTGCCGCCTTACGACAGCCGCGAGACGCTCGAGCGGGTCGCGCTGGCGATCCGCGAGACAGGCGCGCGGCGCGTCTTCACGCTGGGCGACAACTTTCACGATTCGGCGGGGCCTTCGCGGCTGGAGCCGCATGCGGCCGGCATGCTCGACGCGCTGGTCCGCTCAACCGACTGGGTGTGGATCACCGGCAACCACGATCTGAAGATGGACGCGGCCGCCGGCGGCACGCTCTTGGAAGAGCTCGCCATCGCCGGGCTGTTGCTGCGCCACCAGGCGCGAGCCGGCGAGACCCGGCCCGAGATTTCGGGGCATTACCACCCGCGCCTGCAGGTCGTCGTCCGCGAGCGCTCCATCCGCCGGCCCTGTGCCGTGGTGAGCGGCGCCGAGGGACAATGGAGCCGCATGATCCTCCCGGCTTTCGGCGCCCTCACCGGCGGAATGAATGCCGCCGATCCCGCCATCGTCGAGGCGCTCCAGCCCGCCGCCGCGATCGACGCCGTGCTGCCGTCGAAGGGCCGGCTCGTGCAGTTTCCGCTGTGGCGCAAGGCCGCCTAGTCCTTGCAAGATGTGGCTTCGCGGCTCATCGGCGGCTCATCGCGATAGGCGGAGCCTGAAAAAGACACCGTCCATCGCGAGGCGCTCGATCGGACGAGCCTGGCGAAGGGGAACGGCGTCTCGAAGGACCCTAGCAACCCGGCGCGAATCACCCTAAGTAACCGCGCACCCGTTCAACCGCATTCAGGAGACTGCCCCATAGCCCGTCCACCCCGGCGCACGTTGACCCCGCCCGTGAAGAGCGGCCCGCGCTACGACGACCTCATCCAGTCGGATAAAGTCCGAGTGATCGACGAAAACGGCGAGAACCTCGGCGTCATGTACACCAGCGAAGCAATGGAACAGGCGAACGAGCTTGGGCTGAACCTCGTCGAGGTCTCACCCAACGCCGACCCGCCCGTGGCCAAGTTCCTCGACGTCGGCAAGTACCGCTACGAGGCGCAGAAGAAGGCCAACGCCGCGCGCAAGACGCAAAAGACGCAGGAGATCAAGGAGATCAAGATGCGTCCGAACATCGACGTCCACGACTACGACGTGAAGATGCGCAGCGTCAGGAAGTTCATCGAGGAAGGCGACAAGGTGAAGATGACCCTGCGCTTCCGCGGTCGCGAGATGGCGCACCAGGAGCTCGGCATGGACCTGTTGCGCCGCGTGCAGGAGGACACTGCCGAGATCGCCAAGATCGAAGCCTTCCCGCGCCTCGAAGGCCGGCAGATGCTGATGGTGCTGGCGCCGAAATAGGCGCCGCACTCCCTGACAATTGTGCGTTCACGGCCGGGTCGGGCCTGCTAGAGTCCGACTCGCGCTGCGGCCGTCCCTGATCGGATCGTCGGCGGTTGCAGGACTTGCCGCAGCGATCCGCGTCTTGAGGTAGGCCGATTTCGGATGTCCGAAGCCCTCTGCCGGCATCCACCTGCCGCGTTCCCGGAACTCGTTGTTCGTACAGCCGCGCTACGTCTGATAGCTGGAAAGGACGAACCTCGGGAGACGGCGAGCACGAGCCACGCGGCTTACGTCAATCGGGTCATGAGCCCGTCGATGGGCGCAGACCTCGCCCTGCCACCTCTCGATCTCAGCCTTCTGCGGGTGGCTCCCACAGCTCGATCGGATTGCCTTCCAAATCGTCAATCCGCGCGAAGCGGCCGACGCTCGGATGGTCCCACTCGGCGCGCCGCTCGACCTCGATGCCGGCCGCCTTCAGCCTTGCCGCCAGCGCATCGAGGCCGGATACCCGAAAATTGACCATCGCCGGGCGTTCCTTGGGGAAATAGGTGCTGGCGCGGGTGAAGAACGAGAACGCCGTCTCACCGCCTTCCTGCTTCCACGACCAGCTGCCGTCCGGGGCCGGCTCGCCGCCTACGGTGGCGGTGAAGCCGAGGTGCTCACGATACCACGCGCTCAGCTTGGCGGGGTCGTCCGCCCGCAGGAAAACGCCGCCGATTCCGAGAACCTTTCCCTCCGCCATGGTTACCCTCCTTGCCCCCGCCGGCGACAAGGCTAGGATTGCACAGGACGCGGGTAAAGGGGGGAGTGAGGATGGGATTGCTCGCCGGCCACAGCGGGCTGACGCGGCCGCAGAAGACCGCGATCTGGGCGAGCTATCTCGGCTGGACGCTCGACGCCTTCGACTACTTCCTGATGGTCTTCATGCTGAAGGCGATCGGCGAGGAATTCCACGCCGGCATCGAACAGGTGTCGGAAGCGCTGTTCCTCACGCTCGCCGCGCGGCCGGTGGGCGCGCTGGTGTTCGGCTGGCTGGGTGACCGGTTCGGGCGGCGGCCGGTGCTGATGGTCGTGATACTTCTCTTCTCGCTGTTCTCCGGCCTGTCCGGTCTCGCCGGATCGCTGCCGCAGTTGCTGCTCATCCGGGCGTGTTTCGGCTTCGCCATGGGCGGCGAATGGGGACTGGGCGCGAGCCTCGTGATGGAGACGATCCCTGCGCGCCTGCGCGGCCCTGTCTCCGGCCTTCTGCAGGCGGGCTATCCGACCGGCTATTTTATCGCCAGCCTTGTCTATTACCTGTTCTTCGACGCGATCGGCTGGCGAGCGATGTTCTTCATCGGCATCCTGCCCGCGCTGTTCGTGCTGTTCATCCGCAGCAAGGTCGCGGAGAGCCCGACGTTCGAGGCTCGCCGCGGCCAGCCCCATCCGGGGGTGTTGCCGGTGCTGGCGCAGCACTGGAAGCTGGTCCTCTACCTCGTCGTGCTGATGACGGCGATGAACTTCCTCAGCCACGGGACGCAGGACCTCTACCCCACCTTCCTGCAGAAGCAGCGCGGGTTCGACACGCACACCACCGGCTTGCTGGCAATCGTGCTCAACGCCGGGTCGATTGTCGGTTCGCTCGCCATGGGATTTCTCGCCGAGCGGATCGGACGGCGGAGAAACCTCGCGCTCGGGTGCCTGCTCGTGCTGCCGGTGATCCCGCTGTGGGTCTATTCGGGCGCGCTGCTGCCGCTCGCCTTGGGCGCGTTCCTGATGGGCGTGGCGGTGCAAGGCGCGTGGGGCAACATCCCGGCGTACCTCAATGAGCTCTCGCCGCCGGCGGTGCGGGCGATGTTCCCCGGCCTCGTCTATCAGCTCGGCAACCTGATCGCCTCGCGGGTGTCGCCCATCCAGGCCGGCATCGCCGAAGGGCGCGGCGGCGACTATGCCTACGCGCTGGCGGTGGTGACGGCGGTGACGGCCGCAATGCTGATCGCGTGGATCTGGTTCGGGCCGGAGCGGCGCGAGGAACTCGACTAGCCTGACGGCATTCGGTTACCGTTGAAATCATCTCCACGCGGCGTTAGGCGCGCGGGCGACCGGGGTCCGGCGGAGGTGCGTTCCTGCGGAGGTTAGGAACGGGTGCCCCGGCCCCGCCACTGGCTCCTGCCTTCCTGGGAGCATGTCAAAGCAAGGAAGGACCCTTATGTCCGATCTCCCCAGCTCCCGCCGCAAGCCGAAACCCGAGGTGAAGACGATCGGCGGGCGGGCGCTCAAGCCGTCGACGCTGATGATGGGCTTCGGTTACGATCCTGTGCTGTCCGAAGGCTCGCTGAAGCCGCCGGTGTTCCTCACCAGCACGTTCGTGTTCGAGAGCGCCGAGGCCGGCAAGCGGCATTTCGAAGGCATCACCGGCAGGCGCAAGGATGCCACCGGCGGCCTCGTCTATTCGCGCTTCAACGGGCCCAACCAGGAGATCCTCGAGGACCGCCTGTCGGTATGGGACGGGGCCGAGGACGCGCTGGTGTTCTCGAGCGGCATGACGGCAATCTGCATCCTGCTGATGGCATTCTGCCGCGCGGGCGATGTGGTCGTGCATTCGGGCCCGCTGTACGCCGCGAGCGAGGGGTTCATCGCCAACGTGCTCGGCAAGTACGGCGTCAGCTACCTCGACTTTCCCGCCGGGGCCACGCGCCAGGACCTCGACGCGGTGCTGGAAAAGGCCAAGGCGAAAGCGGCGGAAACCGGCGGCAAGGTGGCGATGATCTACCTCGAAAGCCCCGGCAACCCGACCAATGCACTGGTCGACATCGAGGCGGTGAAGGCGGCGCGCGACGTGGCGCTCGATGCGAACGAAACGCCGATCGCGATCGACAATACCTTCCTCGGCCCCTTGTGGCAGAGCCCGCTGCGGCACGGTGCCGACATCGTCGTCTACTCGCTGACCAAGTACGCCGGTGGCCATTCGGACCTCGTCGCCGGCAGCGTCTCGGGCGCGCGGCGCTGGATCGACCCGGTGCGCAGCCTGCGCAACACGATGGGCGGCATCTGCGATCCGAACACCGCGTGGATGCTGCTGAGGAGCCTCGAAACGCTCGAGATCCGCATGCAGCGGGCGACCGAAAACGCTTGTCGGGTGTGCGACTTCCTGAATGCCCATCCGAAGGTCGAGGGCGTCGGCTTTCTCGGCCTGCTCAAGGACGGACGTCAGAAGGACATATTCGATCGCCACTGTTCCGGACCGGGCAGCACCTTCAGCCTGTTCATCAGGGGCGGCGAGGCCGAGGCGTTCCGTTTCCTCGACGCGCTCAAGGTCGCCAAGCTCGCTGTGAGCCTCGGCGGCACCGAGACCCTCGCCAGCCACCCGACGGCGATGACCCACCTCTCGGTGCCCGAGGAGCGCAAGAAGCAGCTCGGCATCAGCGACAACCTGGTGCGGATCAGCATCGGCATCGAGGATGCCGATGATCTCATCGCCGATTTCGACCAGGCTCTCGCGGCGGTCTAGCCGCTCGAGTGTGTATTTGCCTCGTCGTGGCAACATGTTAGCCTCGATGAGATGAGAGATACGGTCCGATTGTGCCTGGCCGTGCTGCTGTTCGCTCAGCCGGTGGCCGTTTCAGGCGCCGAGCCACCCACCATCACATTGCCGCCGGCCTCGATTACCAGGACAACAGTTGCGCCCTGAAGCGGGCATTCGGCGACGAGCAACATCGCGTCATCCTGCAGCTTAACGATTTCACCCTGGCAAGGAACTTTCGGGCGTCCGTGCTCACGAGTGCGTTCGGCCGGACCCACGCCTCGGCGAGGGCGGGCTTTCAGCCCGGGCCTGATGCCGCCGCGACCGATCTTACCGAGGCCAAGTACGCCAATGGAGCCGTCGGAGTGATCTTCAGCCTGTCGATGGATCCGCAGTCGAGCGGCGACAAGGAGGTGAAACCGGCAACCGCCGGCGCGCTTGAGGTATCTTCAATTCACGAAGCGCGCGATGAGGAGATCACGGGTCTGTATTTGGGAAACGCGTTCGACAAAAACCTTATCCTCGACACCGGGCCTATGGCAAAGCCAATGCTTGCGCTGGGTGAGTGCATAGGCGATCTCGAGCGCCGTCTGGGTGTCGATCCGCAAGCCCTGAAAGCGGCCCGTAGCGGAACCATCCCCAGGGATCAGATGAATTGGACGCAGAAGATCCTCGACACCTATCCGCCATTAGCATTGATGACACTTGAAAGCGCCACGGTCTTCTTTCGATTGATCGTCGACGCCCAGGGGAAGGTGAGCGATTGCTATGCCGTACCCGAAGGCCCGTCGACCGATTTCGGCCAACGCGTCTGTCAGGTCTTCAAATCTGCGGCACAGTTCGAACCCGCACGAGATACCAACGGCAGCCCGATAGCGTCGATCTACACCTCGACGGTCCGCTGGGACGTCCATCGACGGCGGCAAAGCCGCTCAGGAGAGCACGCCCGCGAGGCGCCTGAACCAGTGGTGCAGCAGGCCTTGCGGCTTTTGCGTTTCGGGGGCTTCGATGACAACGGGTTCGGGCGCGGGGACGTCGAGGCCGAGAGCCAGGGCAGTATGGCGAGGCAGAGTCCGTTCGAACCGAATCCCGGCAAGATTGCCGCGGCTCCACACGATGCGGCCGGAAATCTTCGGCACGCCGGGCACCTCGAGGATTGCGGTGCCGCCGAGCTCGAGGGGCGCGCCGCGCAGCTCGAGCCGGCAACCGGTCTGCGAAACATCGTGGATGGTCACGGGGCGCGGGAAGGCCGGCATGCGGCAAGTCATCTTGAGCGTGACTTGCGTGCGTTGTGTTGCGCGACGTTCCACGGCGAGCAGACCCCCCTTGTCGCAAAGCCGCTTACCTAAAGGGTGGCAAAAGAAGTCTTAACCTTCGGATATTGTGCGTCGTAACAGAGGTCACGACCAAGTCCCCCGGTGCAATGTCGCGAGGCCCACAGTCTCGCCCCCCGGCGTGCTCGACGCCCTTCAGTGAAGGAAAAAGGAGCGTGAGCTCAACCCCGCCATTCGCGCCGTTCTTCGGCCTGGCGCAAGACTTCGTAGGCGAGGCTGTAGGCCTGGAACAGCTTGGCGGCGTGCTCCTCGTCAGGCGCTACGTCGGGGTGAACTTCCTTGGCCTTGGCCCGCCAGGCTTTCTTCACAGCCTCGAAATCGGCGTCGGCCTCGAGCCCGAGCAGTTCGAGCGCGCGCATCTCGTCTGCGCTGCGGCTGCCGTCGCCGCTGCCGCTCCAGCCGTAATGCGCCGCTTCGGCATAGCCGGCGCTGGTCCGCCGCTCCGCCTTCTCGCGCGTTTCGGCCTCTTCCTTGTCGAGTCCCTCGAAATAGTCCCAGTGGCGGTTGTACTCGGCGGCGTGCCGCTGGCAGAAATACCACCGGTCGCGGCTGTTGGGAGATTTCGGCGCCGGGCAATCGCCGGGCTCCTCGCATCCGTGGCGGTCGCAGATGCGGACCTTGGAGGCTTCGCGCGAGCCGCCATAGCCGCGCCAGCGGGGAAAGCCCCAGTCGAGCGATCGGCGGGGGCGGCTCATGAGGAACGAGTCTCGGGCATCATGTACCTAATAGGGCGCGCCAGCGCCTTCACCAAGGGTTGATCGGGCGACAATTCGAGACAAATGCTGCATTGCAATATCGCAGGTGCACACTATGTGCCCCTGGCGCAAGGAGACCTTCCCGTGAGCAAGCAACTGACCCTCTCCGCCGCCCTTTCCGTCGCCGCGATGGCGGCCTTCGCGCTGTTGGCGGCGCGTGAGGCCCCGCCCACCGACGCGAAGGGCGCGCCGACCGGAGTCGCCGCGCCCGCGTTCGAGGCCTCGCTGCCGGGCTCCTGAGCCCGGCGCTCCCATTACTGCATCACGATGGTGACGGCACGGCGGTTCTGCGCCCACGCCGCCTCGTTCGAGCCGAGCGCCACGGGGCGTTCCTTGCCGTAGCTGATCGTGGTCAGCCGAGCCGCAGGCACGCCCAGGCTGACGAGGTAGTCCTTCGCCGCGTTGGCCCGACGCTCGCCGAGGGCGAGGTTGTACTCGCGCGTGCCGCGCTCGTCGCAATGGCCTTCGATGGTCGCGCGGATATTGGGGTACTGCAGCAGGTATTGCGCCTGCTGGCGCAGCGAGGTCGCGTCGTCGCTGTCGATGTTGTACTTGTCGGTGTCGAAATAGATAACGTCACGGCCGTTCATCACTTGCTTGAAGTGCTCTTCGGTGCCTGGCGTTGCGCCGGTCGGCTGCACCGGGCCCGGCTCCGGAGTGGTTGCCTCTGGCGCCGGCGGCAGTTGCGCCGGGGGCTTCTTCGAACAGGCGGTCAACGCCAGGGCGCTCGCGGCTGCGAGGACGATGGCTGCACGGGTCATTCTCATTCTCCTTGTCAATCGTGTCGCGTCGCTCTGGGCCCCCTGAAGCCCCTCTTGGGGGACAACGCGTTTAAGGTAATACCGGTCCCCATGCCGGGTCCGACGCGCCGACGGGTGTCGGCAGGCGCCGTTCGTTGCGTCCGGTTACATCGACCTGCCAGATCGAGCTGTTGCCCGACCCTTGCTGGCTGCGGAAGAACTGCACGATGCGCCCGTTCGGGCTCCACGTCGGCCCTTCGTCCATCCATCCCCTCGTGAGATCGTGCACGTTGCCGCCCGACGGGGTCATGACCCCGATGTGAAAATCGCCGACGATGTGAGTGAAGGCGATGAGATCGCCACGCGGACTCCATTCCGGCGAGGCGCAGCGGCCGCCGAAGAAGCTGATGCGGTGCTGGTTAGTCCCGTCCGAGTTCATCACGTAGCATTGCTGCGTGCCCGAACGGTCGCTTTCGAAAACGATCTGCGTGCCATCGGGCGAGAACGAGCCGCCGATGTCGATGCCGGGGTTGTCGGTCAGCTTGACCGGCTGGCCGCCGCTCACCGGCATCTTGTAGATGTCGGTGTTGCCGCCGGTGGCCATCGAGAACAGCACCGTTCGGCCATCATGCGACCAGCGCGGGGCGTACGTCTCGTTGCGGGTCTGGAACAGCAGCCGCTGCGTGCCGGTACCGATGTCGTAGATGTAGATGCTCGGGCTTCCGGCGACGTAGCTGAGATACATGATCTTGGAATAGTCAGGCGAATAGCGCGGGGTCAGCGCGGTCGCCTGGCCGTTGGTGATGAAGCGATGATTGGCGCCGTCCGAATCCATCAGCGCCAGCCGCTTCACGCGGTGCCCCTTGGGTCCGGTCTCGGCGATGTAGGCGATCTTGGAATCGAAGAAGGGGCTTTCCCCGGACAGCCGGGAATAGACGAGGTCGGCACACTTGTGCGCGGCGCGGCGCCAGTCAGCCGGCTGCACCACCCAGCCGCCGCGCGTCAGCTCGGTGCCGAGCGCGACGTCGTAAAGATAGCAGCCGACCGTCAGCCGTCCGTCGGCCCCCGCCCTTACGTAGCCCTGCACGAGGTCTTCCGCCGAGCGGCCGCGCCAGATGTTGAACGCCGGCGCGGTGATCTCGGCGTAGCCGGGCCGCGGCAAAGAATCCGGGCCGGTCGGCTTGAACAGCGCATTGCTGCGAAGATCGTTATAGATCACCCGCGCCAGCTCCAGGCCCAGCGCGGTGGTGCCGTTGGCGTTCGCAGGAGTGGGCTGCTCGCGGTCGGTGGCGAAGGCGGGTATGGCGACCTGCAGGTTCTGCCAGGCGCTTTCGTCGGTGACGGTGACCGACAAGCCCTCATCCTGCGCGGGCGGCTGCTGGAGCGGCGCTGGCGGGGGCAGCTGCGGCGGCTGCTGCGCGCAAACGGGCGCTGCGAAAAGCAGGAAGGGAAGCAGGGCTGCAGAGCGGAACGTCATTGTCAGAGCCTTCTGTCGAACCGCGAGGTCACGACTTTCCAGTGGTCGTAAAGCTCCGCGGGAAGATGAAATGGGGCGGCCAGCCGGACGGCGCGGATCGCCTGCTCAGCATGGCGACCCTTTTGCGCCTGGTTGCTGGGAGTAATGCCGCTCTGGCTCACCACCACCGGATCGCCGTCGAGACTGCCGTCAGGATTGAGGCGGAAGCGAACGATGGTGACCAACTGGTCCGCGTCAACGCCTTCGGGAGCCGTCCAGTGCGGCTTGAGCTGCCGGGCGATCGCCTGCGCCAGTGAAGCGGCCTCGGCGGCGCCGAAGGTCGCGGCGGGCGTACCCGAGGACGATCGTTCGCCCGCAGTCAGGCCCTTGAGGAAGTTCGGCCCGAGAAGGCTACCGCCGCCGCTGTTGTTCGCGGCCCTGGGCGGCTGCTTCACCGGCTCGTTCGCCGCACGCGTCTCCTTCGGCGCCCGATTGTGCGCGGGCGCGGGTTTGGGCGGCGTGCGGTCGACGGTCGGCTGGATCGACGCTGGAACCGGCACGCTGGTCGGCGCCGGAAGTGGCGCGGACGTGGGCGCGATCACCGGCGCGACCGCCGCCTGCGAGGCCCGTGAGGGATTGGGCGCTGCGGACTGCAGGCTGACATTGTCCGACAGGTTGACCGTCATCCGCTCGGCCGGGGGAATTCTCGGCGGCGAGCGCCAGCTGCCGACCAGAAGCGCCGTCACGAGCGCGACGTGAGCGGCGACAGCGATTGCCAGGCCCCACTTTTCCTCGCGTCGAAGATGCGCAAACATGGCCATGGCCTTTGGGCTATTGGGCTTTCGATGAACTGTTGGTGACCAGCGAAACGCTGTTGAATCCGGCGTGATTGAGCTCTCCCATGACCGCCATGACCCGTCCATAGTCGAGCCCGCGGTCGGCGCGCAGGGTCACCAGCGGAGGCTTTCCGCCGTGGTGCAGCGCGGCAAGCGCATCGGCCAAACCGCCTTCCGGCACACGGTCGTTGTCGATGAAAACGGCGCCTTGCTGATCGATCGAGATCGTCACCTGGTCGCGCTCCTGGTCCAGCGGATTCGCGCGGCTGTCGGGCAGCTCGATCGGCACGCCGCTGGTCAGCAGCGGAGCGGTGACCATGAAGATGATCAGCAGCACCAGCATCACGTCGACGAGCGGGGTGACGTTGATGTCGGCCATCGCCGCCCGCCGTCTCGAGCGCCCGCGCCTGCGCGAGGAAGCCTGGACGCCCATCGCCATGTCAGAGCGTCTCCAGCTCGCGCCCGATATGCGAGCTGACCCGGTCGGCAAAGCGCTGCAGTCGGGCTTCGTAGGAGTTCACGCGGTGGCTGAAGCGGTTGTAGGCGATGACCGCGGGGATTGCCGCGAACAGGCCGATGGCGGTGGCGAACAGCGCCTGCGAGATGCCGGGCGCGACCACGGCGAGCGAGGAGTTCTGCTGCTGGCCGATCTCGAAGAAGCTGGTCATGATGCCCCAGACGGTGCCGAACAGGCCGACGAACGGCGCCACCGCGCCGGTCGTGGCGAGGAAGTTCAGCCGTTCGGCCAGTGAATCCGCCTCGGCCGAGACCTGCCCTTCCATCGCCAGCGCGACGCGGGCCTTGGTGCCGTCCTTGTCGCGCACGCGCCCGTCGGCGCCGGTCGAATGCCTCAGCTCGTCGAGCCCGGCCGAGGCGACGCGCGCCGAAGGATTGTCCCTGATATGCCGGCCCTCCAGCAGCCTGTCGGGATGGTCGGTCTTCAGGAAATCGCGCTCGAACGCCTTGCTGCGCCGGGCGACTCCGCCCATCCGCAGCGAGAAGCTGACGATGATTGCCCAGGTCCAGATGCTGGCGAGGATGAGGCCGACCATCACCAGCTGCACGACGATGTCGGCATCGAGGAACAGGCGCACGGGGTTGAGCCTGTTGGGCGCGGCCGAGGCGGCTTCGGCAAGGATGCTGGGCAGGGTCATGCGGTCTCGTTTTCGTTCATCAATTGGGCAAAGGCGGCGCGCCACGCATCGGGCTGGCGCCGCGGGCGGCCGTCAGATCCGACGAAGCCGACGCGCAAGTGGGCTTCGGCGAGCAGGTCTTCGCCGCGCCACGCCTGCTGGTGGAGGCGGCAGGACGCGGCGCGCAACTCGGTCGGGCGGCTGGCGATGACGACGGCGTCGTCCAGCTTCGCCGGGCTGGTGTAGCGGATCGACAGGTCGGCGACGGCGTAGGATCCGCCCCCCCGCTCCTGCACGGCACGCTGGTCGATCCCGAGCAGGCGCAGCAGGTCGGACCGAGCGCGCTCGAACCATTTGAGGTAATTGGCGTGATAGACGATTCCGGACAGGTCGGTATCCTCGTAATAGACCCGCACGGGGAAGTAGTGTGTGGTTCCGTCCAGGCGGCCGCCCGGCGGGGTGAGGTCGATGGTCATGTTCATCGAAGCCTTAGCGGTCGATGAACTGCGCTGGCAACCTTGCCAAACGTCAGGCTGTGCAGCCTTGGCGATGAACCGGAGGCGAGCTCAGCGGCTCAGCATGGGCCCGAGCGGCCGGCCGCCGAAAATATGCACATGCAAGTGCGGGATTTCGGGGGCGCTGTTGCGCCCGGTGTTGGCGAGGATGCGGTAGCCCTCGACCACGAGGTTTTCATCACGGGCGATCTGGCCGATCGCGCGGATGTAGCCGGCAATCTCCTCGTCGCTCGCCTTGGCGGTGAAGTCGTCCCAGCTGACATAGGGACCTTTCGGTATCACCAGGATATGGACGGGGGCGAGCGGGGCGATGTCGAGGAACGCCAGCGTCCACTCGTCCTCGTACACCTTGGTGCACGGCAACTCGCCGCGGAGGATCTTCGCGAAGACGTTCTGATCGTCGTACGGTGCGGTGGGATCGACGCTCATCGTTGTTCCCTCGAGGCTTTCTCATCGAGGCCGGACACCCCCTCGCGGCGCTCCAGTTCGGCGAGCACGTCACGCAGCGCCACGCCTTTTTCGGCAAGCAGCACCAGGAGGTGGAACAGGACGTCGGCGGCTTCCCCGACCAGTTCGTCCCGCGTGCCGGCAAGGGCGGCGGTGATCGCTTCGACCGCTTCCTCGCCCAGCTTGCGGGCGATCACGGGCAGGCCGCGCGCGTGAAGCTTGGCGACGTAGCTTGCGTCCGGCGAGGCGCTCAAGCGCTCCCCGATGACTTGTTCCATGCGGGCCAGCGTGTCCATCCCGCTGGCATGGGCACAGGCGCGCGCGGCGTCAATCCTGCTCGCGATCCTCGCCCGGCTTGCGCATCGAGGCGCGGCGGCCGACGATGACGCCGAGGATGCCGACTGCGAACAACAGCGCCTGCGAGCCGCCCGGAGCCTGCAGCGTGCCGGCGGCCAAAGCCGCCGCGGGAGTGACGATGAGGGATAAGCCCATGAAAAATCGAGCGACCATGCGGCCCTCTTGCCTGTCCTCTTGGTGCGCGCAATCGCCGATAGGTTAATGTCCCGGCCAGGGACGGTCAGGCACGGGCCGGTAAACCTGCGGCGCGCAAGGCGGCGTGCGCATCGGCGATCGAATAGGTGCCGTAATGGAAGATCGACGCGGCGAGGACGGCGCTGGCATGGCCTTGCGTGACGCCTTCGACGAGGTGTTGCAACGTCCCGACGCCGCCGCTCGCCACGACCGGGATCGACACCGCATCCGCGATGGCGCGGGTCAACCTGAGGTCGTAACCACGCTGGGTTCCATCGCCGTCCATGGATGTCACGAGCAGTTCGCCGGCACCCAGTTCCGCCAGCTTAACAGCATGTTCGACGGCATTGATGCCGGTCTCTCGCCGCCCGCCGTGAGTGAAGATCTCCCAGTGGTCGTGCACCCATCGCGCGTCGATCGAGGCGACCACGCACTGGCTGCCCATCCTTGCGGCGATGTCGGAGACCACCGCCGGCCGCGCCACTGCCGCGCTGTTGACCGCCACCTTGTCCGCCCCGGCAAGAAGCAGCGCCCGCGCGTCCTCGACCGAACGCACCCCGCCGCCCACGGTCAGCGGCATGAAGCACACCTCGGCGGTGCGGCGAACGATGTCGAGCAGCGTCCCGCGCCCCTCGTGGCTCGCCGAGATGTCGAGGAAGCACAACTCGTCGGCGCCCGCGGCATCGTAAGCCTGCGCCTGCTCGACCGGATCGCCGGCATCCTTGAGATCGACGAAGTTGACGCCCTTCACCACCCGCCCGTCGGCGACGTCGAGGCAGGGGATAACGCGGATGCGGACGGTCATGACAGGCCCGTCGCCCCGCCGAACACGACGAGAGCCGGTATGAGGACGAGCACGCCACGAATACCGAGGAGCGCCCGAGACACCCGTGGGTTCGAGGCGCGTTCGCAATGGGCACGCCCGAAGTTGGCAGCAGCCGGCCGCCAGCTGAATTGGATTTGGCTAGCTTTCCAGGCAAGCGCCAGGGAAAGCAACGCCGCAAGGACAACCGCGCTCACGGCCACAGGCTCCCGCCATATGCGAGCACGAGGTGCGCGGCGAACCACACCGCCAGGATGTCGAACGCGAGCCACAGCCAGAAGGACAGCGGGCGTTCCCTGGGCCCGATGAAACGGCCGGCGACGAGCGTCTTGCGATGGCCGATTTCCAATAGCAGCACGCATACCGTCAGCGCGAAGACCCCTTCGAAGATCATGCGGATGAAGTGAATGGTCATGTCCGCGCCGCCATCTGGATCGCCGTCGCCAGGTCTAGCCGCCCGTCGTACAGCGCGCGGCCGGTAATCACGCCTTCGATGCCCTCGCCTGCGTGGAGCGCCAGCATGCGGATGTCGTCGAGCCCCTTCACGCCGCCGCTGGCGATTACCGGCAGGTCGGTCTGCCGGGCGAGATCGACCGTCGCCTCTATGTTGCAGCCCTTGAGCAAGCCGTCACGGCCGATGTCGGTGAACAGCAAGGCGGCGACGCCGGCGTCCTCGAAGCGCCGCGCCATCTCGCCGACCGGCAAGTCGGACACTTCCGCCCAACCCTCGGTCGCGACCATCCCGTCGCGTGCGTCCACGGCGACGACGATGCCGTTCTCCCACTCGCGCGCCATGGCGCGCACGAACTGCGGGTCCTTGACGGCCGCTGTGCCGATCACCACCCGCGCGACGCCGAGATCGAACCAGCCCGCGACGGCCTCCGGCGTGCGGATGCCGCCGCCGAGCTGGACGTAGCCCGGGAAGCGCTCGACGATGCTTTCCACCGCCGCGCGGTTGCGGCTTTCCCCGGCGAAAGCGCCGTCGAGGTCAACCACGTGGACGTGCCCGGCCCCGGCATCGGCGAACAGCATCGCCTGCGCCGCAGGGTCGTCGCCGTAAACGGTGGCGCGAGCCATGTCGCCTTCGGCGAGGCGCACGACCTGGCCGTCCTTGAGGTCGATGGCGGGGAACACGATCATCGCGGCGCGCGGTAATCCCCGATGCGGCGCGGCGCAATCACTCAGAAGCGACGAACGCGCCCTTGGGTACATGGGTGATGCGGCATGCGAGGTCGGCTTCGCCGCCGGCGACGACGAAGTGATCGCCGGCGTCAGCGATGCCGGTGGTGAAGACCACGTCACGCACGTACATCTTGTCTTCCAGCGGGCGCGTAAGCTCCGCATTGGCTTCGATCAGCGGCCGGTGGCCGGTCGCCAGCACCTTCCACGGCGCGTCCGGATCGAGCAGCGACCAGTAGGTACGGTAGATGCCGACGATCTCGTGCGGCTCGACGCCGTGCCACAGCGTCAGCCAGCCGCGCTGCCCCGCGATCTCGGTCAGGATCGGCGGCGTGCCGCCGCCGATGCGGGCGGTGGCCGGCGTGCCCGAATGCGGGCGAATGCCGGGCTGGATGTGCGGTTGCCAGTGGTGGGAGTCCGGGCTGGTCGCGAGATTGATCGACGGGCCGGCGTGGAACGGGCTGCCGGGCGGATAGGCGAAATAGAGATCGCCGAGGGGCCGCGTCTGCGCCCAGTACTCGCCGCCGATCAGCCCTTCGAAGATCAGCATGTCCTTGTTCTGGTGATCGAGCACGATGCCCTCGAACTTCCAGTCGAGCGCGTTCGCGGAACTGTAGAGTGTCGTCGAGTGCCGTTCCGGGCTCACCGAACAGGTGGTCATTAGCCAGCGTTCGCCGACCCGGCTGATGCGCGCATCTTCGACGCCGTAGCATTGCCAGGTGCCGGCAGGAGCGATGGCCTTGTCATAATGGATGGCAACCCGCTGCAGCCCGTCGGGCGTCAGCTCGACCGGCAGCAGCCACGAGAGCGATGTGAGCGCCATGATCTTCCAGCCATGCCCGCGCAGCAGGAACTTGCGCGGGTCGGCGGTGTCGCAGAGCTCGAGAGGCCAGCCGTCGACGACATAGCCGCCTTCGGCATCCCAGCGGATCGCGTGCACCTCGCCGTCGAAGATCGGCGTCTTGAGCGCCTCGGCGATACGGACCACCAGCAGCAGGTTGCCGTTCTCCAGCCGGGTCATGCCGGGATTGAAGGCGCCGAGCACGTATCTCTCGTGCGCGATCTTCCCTGCCAGCGGCGAACGCGCGAGGTCGATGTCGTCGGGCGCGAGGATCAGGCAGTCCTCGGGAAAGCTCATTGCTTGATCCGCTCGGTCATCGCGAGCTGCTGCACGACCGCGCGGCGCGGCTGGGTGAGCATGAAATGGACCGCGACCGCGATGTCCTCGGCACGCAGCATCTTGTCGGCGTTGATCATCTCGCGCTGCCTTTCGACCGGGATATCGGGCAGCTGGAAGTCCGCGCCGGTCATCCCCGGCTCGACCAGGCCGACCTTGATGCCCTGCGGCCCAAGCTCCTTGCGTAGCGCCTCGGCAAAACCCTGGATGCCGCTCTTGACGCCCGAATAGATCGACGACGACGCGCCGAGGTAATGCGCGCTCATCGAGCCGATCATGATCAGGTCGCCCTTGTCCTTCATCGCGCGGGCCGCCTTGTGCGCGCTCATCACGTAGGCGACGAAGTCCACCGCCACGCCGTAGCGCGCCTCGTCCTCGCTGGTCTGGGTGACGCCGTCGATCGGGATGGCGGCGTTGATGATGGCGATGTCGTAATCGCCGAGGCGCCGGCCGGCTTCGTCGAAGAAGCGGTCGAGGCCGTCCTTGTCGGCGAGATCGACCGCGATCCCGCTGCCCCTGCCGACCTGGTTGATCCGCTCGAGGCCATCCCTCAAGTGCTCCTCGTTGCGCCCGCAAGTGAAGATCTCGACCCCTTCGCTCGCCAGCAGCACGGCTATCGCGCGGCCGATGCCCGTGGTTCCGCCGGTCACGATCGCCTTGCGGCCCTTGAGCGGGGGCGTTCTCGTGTGGGCATCGGCAATGTTGGGGTCGGCTTCGGCCATGGCGTATCTCCTCTGGGGCGGAGACGGCTTTCGCCAAGGCTGGTTCCTAGAATGGCTCCCCTGGGGGACCGGGAGGACCTTACGGTCGCCAGTCGAGAAACCGCGCGAGCAGGCTGAGGCCGTAGGCCTGGCTTTTCTCCGGGTGGAACTGCACGCCGAGCAGGTTGTCGCGAGCGACGGCCGCGACGAGGCCCCCGCCATGGTCGGTCATCGCGGCGATATCGCGGCCATCGTCGGGCACGAAGTGGTACGAGTGCAGGAAATAGGCTTCGCCGGGCTCGACCAGCTGTGCCCCGTCGTGGTGCGGCGTCGGCGACACGTCGTTCCACCCCATGTGCGGGATCTTGATCTCGCGATCGGTGCGCTCGATAAGCTCGACCTGCCCTTCGATCCAGCCGAGCCCGGGCGTTTCGCCGTGCTCCAGGCCCCGCTCCGCCATCAGCTGCATGCCGACACACACGCCAAGGAACGGCACGCCGTCCGCCAGCACGCGCTTCTCCAGCGCCCCGATCATCCCGGGAATGGCCGCTAGCCCTTCCATGCACGCCTTGAACGAGCCGACGCCCGGCAGCACGATCCGCCGCGCGCCGCGCACGAGCTTCGGATCGGCGGTGACCGCAACCCGTTCCGCCCCGGCCGCCCTCAGCGCGTTATGCACTGACTGGAGGTTACCCGCGCCGTAGTCGATCAGCGCAATCGCTTCTGCCATTGGGGCCTCAGCCTCCGAGCTGTCCTTTGGTCGACGGTATCGCCCCGCCCTTGCGCGGGTCGAGCTCGACCGCGGCACGCATCGCCCTGGCGAAGCCCTTGAAGATCGCCTCGCAGACGTGGTGGTTGTTCTGCCCGTAGAGCAGCTGGACGTGCAGCGTGATCCCGGCCGCCTGCGCCACCGAGTGGAACCAGTGCTCGATCAGCTCGGTGTCCCATTCGCCGAGCCTTTCCTGCGTGAAGTGCGCCTTCCATACGAGGAACGGCCGGCCGGAGATGTCGAGCGCGACACGCGCCAGCGTCTCGTCCATCGGCGAATAGGCGTGGCCGTAGCGAGCGATGCCGGCCTTGTCGCCCAGGGCCTGGGCGATCGCCTGGCCGAGCGCGATCGCGCTGTCCTCGGTCGTATGGTGCTGGTCGATGTGAAGGTCGCCGTCGACTTTCATCGTGACGTCGATCAGCGAGTGGCGGCTGAACTGCTCGACCATGTGATCGAGGAAGCCGATGCCCGTCGAAACGTCGTAGGCGCCGCTGCCGTCGAGATCGATCTCGACGCGGATTTTCGTCTCGCTGGTGTCGCGGCTGATCCGGCCCGTGCGCATGGGCTCGCCTATAGAGCGCCGCGTGGAGCACGCAAGCAGATGCATGTTGCGGCTTGACCGCGGGGACACGCCTCGCCACCTATCCCCTGACATGAGCGACGAAGCGCCCGACAGCCTCATTCCTTACGACGAGATCGTGCAGGAAGCCCTGCGCGCGGTGGTCGGCCGGGTGCTCGGCGAAGTGGAGCGATCGGGCAGCGAACTGCCCGGCAACCACCACTTCTACATCACCTTCAAGACCGGCGCGGCCGGCGTCTCGATCCCCAGGAGCCTGCGCGAGCGGTTCCCGGACGAGATGACCATCGTGCTGCAGAACAAGTTCTGGGACCTCAAGGTGGACGACGAGGGCTTCACCGTCGGCCTGTCCTTCAACCAGGTGCCCGCCAAGCTCGAAATTCCGTATGCGGCGATCACCGCGTTTGTCGACCCGGCGGTCGACTTCGGGCTGCAGTTCCAGGCCGTCGCCCCCGATGTCGCGCCGCCCGAGCACGAGGACGCCGAGAACGACACGCCCGGCGGGGACAAGGAACGGGACGACAAGGGTGACGTTGACGGCGACGACGGCTCGAACGTCGTCACGGTCGATTTCGGCCGCAAGAAGTAGCCGCGCGGCGGTTCTGCGCGCCGCGCAATTGGGGGCGAGGCGATGTCTGACACCAAGAGCCTTTCGGCCAGGCTGACGCGCTCCGGCCGGCGCGCGGTGCAAAAGGCGGCAGCGAAGACGCGCAAGGGCATCGAGCAGGCGCCGGGGCCGAGCCCCAACCCCGCGACCAACCTGCTCATTGCCGAGATCGCCGTCGCCAGCGCCGGCCGCCTGGCGCGGCGATCGATGGAAAAGGGCCTGCTGAAGGCGCGCTTCGAAAAGCAGCAGGCGGTCGCCATCGTCGAGGGCCGCGGCATGGTGCACACGATGGTCACCGCCGCGGTCGCGCGGATGGCGACGCGCTCCGTTCCCGGCGCCCTGCTGGTCGGCGGGGGCCTGTTCGCCAAGGTCCTCTACGACCGCAGCATCTCGCGGCGGAAAGCGCGGCGGCAAGGCAAGCAGGCGATCGAGGAACGCACCGAGGACGCGGACTGAGCATAGCCCAGCCGGCGGGGCTTGATTTTGCCGCCGGGCCTGCGGCAACAGCGCGCATGGCTGCCGCCAACTCCCTTAAGCGTCGCGGACTGATGTTCGTGCTGTCCTCGCCTTCCGGCGCGGGCAAGACCACCATCGCCCATCGGCTGCTGCAGGAAGACGCCGAAATCGTCCTATCCGTCTCGGTCACCACCCGGCCGATCCGGCCGGGAGAGACCGACGGACTCGACTACCGCTTCACCGATCGCGCCGGTTTCAAGGCGATGATCGAAGCCGACGAGTTCCTCGAGTGGGCGGAAGTGTTCGGCCATCTTTACGGCACGCCCAAGGCGCAGATCAAGGCGGGCCTCAAGGACGGCCAGGATTTCCTGTTCGACATCGACTGGCAGGGAACGCAGCAGCTCTACCAGCGGATGGAAACGGATGTGGTCCGCGTGTTCCTCCTGCCGCCGAGCATCGAGGCGCTGGAAGCCCGGCTGCGCTCCCGCGGCACCGACTCGGAGGACGTGATCCAGAGCCGCATGGCCCGCGCCCGGGCCGAGATCAGCCATTGGGACGGCTACGACTACGTGGTGATAAACGACGACATGGAGACTTGCTTCCATGAGGTCCACGGCATCCTTCGCGCCGAGCGCTTGCGCCGGGCCCGCCAGACGGGACTGGTGGACTTCACGCGCGACCTGATGGCCTAGAACCAATTTGGTTCTAATTCTGGGAGATCATCAGGCGTCTCTGGTTAGACATCGACGAGCTGGCGCGATCGCGTTTCGTCAGAAACCCGTCGACCAGCGCAGGGCCACACCCTTGTCGAGCGGCAGGCTGGCGTAGTGGCCCGGATCCCGGCGCACGAACAGGCTTGCCGCCGCATCACCCATGAGCAGCCCACCGGTCCAGGCAAGCTCGGCATCGAGCTCGCGGCCGGTCGGTGACAACCCCAGCGTTCGGATGCCATAGGTCGGCTGAAGCGTCGCGTAGCTGTAGTCGACCGGCAGGTTGAGGTTGAGCCCACCGCTTTCGACACGAAGCGGCTGCGACAGGCGAAACGCCAGGCTGTCGTTGCTGGCGAACACGCCGGTGCGGGCGAGATCGAACGACCATGCCCGGCTCGTCAGACGCGAGCCGCTGGCGACGAGGCCACCGCCGATGGCTCTCGTCCAGCCGTTGCGCAGAGCCGCGCCCAGGCGCCAGCGATCGGCGAAGTTCCAGCCGAGGTTCGCATCGAGGAACAGCGTATCGGCGCCGGAAAGGCCGAATACCGGGTGGAATTCGGCGCCCAGCATCGTCGCGTCTTCGTGCATCAGGTCGAGCCCGACCGACGCCTGCAGCTTGCCCAAACGCCGATCGACGGAAATGCCAAGGTCGGACACGCCGTTGCGATCGCGCACCCCGCGCATCAGGTTGGCGCGATGGACCGCCGCCGCGCTCCAGGTCTTGCCGCTGTCGGCGCTGGCGGTGAGGCCCCAGCGGCCGAGCTGGTGGCGAACGGCAAACGAGGCGTCCGTGCTGCGGTAGAGGCCGGGATCACCCACCGCCTCGCCGGCGATCATGAAGGCGGGCCGGTCCTGGCCCTGCAGCTGGGCGACGAGGCCGTCGCCACTTTGCGCGAAGCCGAAGGCGACCTTGGTGTGCGGTGCCAGCTGCAGGGCCACGCGGCCTGCGAGCACGCGCGCCTGCTCGGCATCCTCGCGGGTGAGGCGCAGCTCGGCGATCTGCGGCGCGCCGCCGGGAGCGTTGCCAGCGGCGATGGTGAACGCCACAGCGGCCTTGTCATTGCCGGCAGAGACGTGCCGCGCGAGCGTTCCGACCGAACCCTGCAGCGGTTGGCTGACGACCGCACCGCGCAACGTCGGACCGAAATCGACGCCGAACGCGCGCTTGTACTCGTCGAGCACGACCGCCTGGAGCGAGGCATGCGAGGCGGCATCGCCCATCGCCGGCGAGGTGACACCGCTGGTGTCGGCGAGGGCGACGGCGGCGGATTCGCCGGCGAGGCTCGTCGTGCCGATCGGCTGGAAGGCCTTGGCTATATCGAGGATGCCGCGGCCGTAAACGGCGTCGGTCCCCGAAGCGCCGGCGTCGAATGCCGAGCGCAGCAGGATGTCGACGATTTCCTTGCCGGTCAGGTTGGGGAATGCCTGCGCCAGCAAGGCCGCCGCGCCGGCGATCTGCGGCGTGGCGAAGCTGGTGCCCGACAGGAGATACTCGTAACCTTGATTATCGACGTAGATCTGCCCGTTCTTGTACTCGCAGCAGATCCGGTCGCCGCGAGCCACGAGGAAATGGTTGGGCTGATTGCCGGCGCGGTCGCTGAAGTCGGTGATCTTGCCGTTCGCATCGATCGCACCGGCGATGATCACCGCTCCGTTGCCCGAGGTGTCGATTCCGGCTCCGAATGCATCGGGGTTGGGGGTGCCGTCGTTTCCGGCGGCGACGACGACCACCACTCCGACGGCAGCGGCATTCGCAACCGCGTTCCTGACGGCCGCGGACGGCGCGTCGCCGCCGAGCGACAGGTTGATGACCTTGGCGCCGTTGGCGACGGCATAGTTGATGGCCGAGGCGATCGTCGGATCGTCGAACTGGCAGCCCCCCGTGTCGGGGGCGCTCGACCCGCCGTCTTCGGTGCAGGTCCCTGGCGTATCGGTGCGCAGCGCCATGATCGTCGCGTCCCAGGCGATGCCGAGGATGCCGGAGCCGTTGCGGGCCGCCGCGGCAACTAGCGCCACATCGGTGCCGTGATCGTCGGTCGCGTTGTAGCCACGCGTGCTGGTGGCGCTGAACATGTCGCGTGAGGCTGACGAGATACGGCCGCTGAATTCCGGACTGCTGATGTCGATCCCGGTGTCCACCACCGCGATTGAAACGCCCTTGCCGGTCCACCCGAGATTCCACGCCGTCGCCGCGTTGTGCTGCAGCGGGCCATCGGAATCGCGGAATTCCTGGGTGTCGAACCTGGTCGGCACCGGCGCAGGCGTCATGGTCGCGCTCGGCGAAGGCGACGGTGAAGGTGACGGCGCCGGTGGGGGCGCGGGCGTGGGAGCCGGGCGTGGGCTCGGAGCGGGTGCCGGAGGCGGCGTGCTGCCCACGCCGCCTCCACCGCCGCACGCGGCCAACAGCGCCCACGCGGGCACGGCGACGGCCAAGCGCAGCCTCGTCCGGCTCCTTTTTCGTGGATTCGGCGGACGATCCGCCATTGCCGCGCCGCCACGCACGGCTCCCGACCCCGCAATCACCATGTTCGACCCCAAAGAATGCGAACCCCGGAGCGGACGGGTCGCAAGACGCCTTGCCCCTGATCGGGCAGCGGTTTACCGGCCCTTCGCCCGCACCGCTTGAACACGCAGTGAACCGCAGCTTGGTTAAGGAATTCTGATGACCGACAGCCTCGAATCCGCGATCGAAGCCGCCTGGGACCACCGCGAGGACGTCAATCCGGGCAGCAGCGAGGTGCGCGCTGCCGTCGAGGCGGCACTCGAGCTGCTCGACAGCGGGCGCGCGCGCGTGGCGGAAGCCGACGGCAACGGAGGCTGGCGCGTCAACCAATGGCTGAAGAAGGCGGTGTTGCTCTCTTTCCGGCTCAACGACAACGCGGTAATGGAAGTTGCCGCGGGCGGCGCACCCGCGTTCGACAAGGTCCCGAGCAAGTTCGCCGGCTGGGGCGAGAACCGGTTCCGCGAAGCCGGTTTCCGTGTCGTGCCAGGCGCGGTCGTCCGCCGCGGCAGCTTCATCGGCCGCAACGCGGTGCTGATGCCAAGCTTCGTCAATATCGGCGCCTACGTCGGCGAAGGGACGATGGTCGATACCTGGGCGACGGTCGGCTCATGCGCGCAGATCGGGCGCAACGTGCATATTTCGGGCGGAGCGGGGATCGGCGGTGTGCTCGAGCCGCTCCAGGCGGGGCCGGTCATCATCGGCGACGGGGCGTTCATCGGCGCCCGCGCGGAAGTGGCCGAAGGCGTGCGCGTCGGCGAAGGAGCGGTGCTGTCGATGGGCGTGTACCTTGGCGCTTCCACCAAGATCGTCGACCGGGCGACAGGCCAAGTCCAACGCGGAGAAGTCCCGCCCTATGCCGTCGTCGTGCCGGGCGCGATGGCGGGCAAGCCGCTTCCAGACGGCTCGCCGGGACCGTCGCTTTACTGCGCCGTCATCGTCAAGACCGTGGACGCGCAAACGCGGGCTAAAACCGGGATCAACGAGCTCCTGAGGGACTGACCTGCCCGCCGAGCAAGCGGAACGTTCGCCAACGCGGGCCGTTTTTCGAAGGCAAACCCTCGCAAGGGTCAAGAAGCCTCGGGAGCGAAGCCATGCGACAGGACGGCGACGAAATCCATGTGGATGTGGACGAGGCGCGCGCCGCCACCACTCCCAATGTGACGCGCTGGGTCCTGACTTTCGGCTTGCTCGGCGCGATAATCCTGCTGACGGCTATCTGGGTGATCGGGGCCCTGTCCAGCGACCAGCACACGCAGACGGTCGATGCGCAGATACGCGCCGAGCAGAAAGCCGGCAGCGGCGGGGCCAACGACAGCATCGTCAGCGACCATGCCGACCAGATGAAGTCGACCAGGCCGGGCGAAGGCACCGAGCCGCTCAACATGCCCAACAAGAACGCCAGCGGTCAGTGATCGCACGAAAGGAGGACTGGCATGCCAGCCAAATCGAAATCCCAGCAAAAGGCCGCCGGCGCGGCCCTCTCCGCCAAGCGGGGCGACACCAAGAAGTCGGAGCTCAAGGGCGCGTCCAAGGGCATGTACGAATCCATGTCCGAGAAGGAGCTCGAGAAGATGGCTCACACCAAGCGCAAGGGTAAGCCAGAGCACGTAGGCTGATGGCCGAAGGCCTCGAGCGCTTCGTCGAGGCGCAGCGCTCGACCTACGATCAGGCCCTGGCGGAACTGCGCGCCGGCGCCAAGCGAAGTCACTGGATGTGGTTCGTGTTTCCGCAGATCGCCGGTCTCGGCCGCAGTTCCGCTGCTCGCTTCTACGCGATCGCGGATGCCGTGGAGGCGCGCGCCTACCTGACGCACCCCGTCCTCGGGCCGCGCCTTCGTCAAAGTACCGAAGCGATGCTGCGCTGGGCCGGTGACAAGACCGCCGAGGCGATCCTCGGGCCCATTGACGCCATGAAGTTCACGAGTTCGATGACCCTGTTCAACGCGGTAGCCGAAGGGGACGACCTGTTCGCCCGCGCCCTCGCCGCATTCAATCGTGGACAGCGCGATCCGCTGACGCTGGAGCGGCTCTGAACTTCTTGCCAACCACCATCGCGGCAACCGGCGTCCCCTCTTTATGCGCCCGTTGATTATGCAAGCCCGGATTGAGAAGCCCATTTCGCCCGAATGCGGGACTTCGCCAATGCCTGCAATCATCCTCCATCTGTCCGCCTCTTCACACCGACCAGCAAAAAATGCCGGCCGGGTGGAGCGCCGTCCACGACTACAATTGCGGACCTTGTCAACGCAGCTAATATGTCGCTCGATGAGGGCATCGAAAAAGGCAACAATTGCCTTTTCGCGCTCAAACAGGATGCGCGGACTCGAAGTCCTGCCGAGGGGGTCACTGTCATGCATATGCCGTTCCGATTGCTCTGTCTTGCGTTGCTGCCCGCCTCGCTCTGGCTCGGCTCCTCGGCCCAGGCCGATGCGCCAGATCCGCACGCCCACATGGACATGCCGGCGAAGGCATCGTCTGGGGCGGCGCACTGGTCGCGCTGGTCCGATCCCAAGTCATGGCCCGACGGCAAGGTGCCGGGCGCAGGCGATGCGGTGACGATCGCCAAGGACAAGGCGATCGTCCTCGACGTCACCCCGCCGGCGCTGCGCAGCCTGACGATCAACGGCAAGCTCAGCTTTGCGAACGACCGCGACCTCGCGCTCACGACCGAGTGGATCTACCTCTCGGGCGGCGAGCTCGACATCGGCAGCGAGGCCAGGCCCTACACCCACAAGGCGACGATCACGCTGACCGACAACGTCAAGGACGAAGACATCAACACGATGGGCGACCGCGGCATCATGATGCTGAACGGCACCCTCGAGCTGCATGGCAATCGCACCAACTCGTGGACCAAGCTCGCCCACACGGCCAAGGCCGGCACCGCGAAGATCGAGGTGCTGAACGCCGCCGGCTGGCGCCAGGGCGATGTGATCGTCCTCGCCTCGACCGATTACGATCCGCACCAGGCGGAAGAGCGCACGATCGCGGCGGTGAGCGGCAACGCGCTCACCCTCGACCGGCCGCTCCAGTACATGCACTTCGGCGAGATCACCTACGGGGTCGACGAGCGCGGCGAAGTCGGCATGCTCAGCCGCAACATCAAGATCGAGGCGTCACCCGATGCCGGGAAGAGCTACTTCGGCGGCCACATCATGGCGATGGCCGGGTCCAAGGTCCACGTCTCGGGCGTCGAGCTCAACCGCATGGGCCAGAACATGCACCTCGCGCGCTACCCGATGCACTGGCACATCGTCGGCGATGCCAAGGGGCAGTACTTCGAGAACTCCTCGATCCACGACACCTACAGCCGCTGTCTCACGGTTCACGGCACCAACGACCTGTTGATCGAGAACAACGTCACTTACAACAACGTCGGCCACTGCTTCTTCCTCGAGGACGCGGTCGAGCACGGCAACCAGATCGTCCACAACCTCGCCATCCTCACCAAGTGCCATCCCGACGGAAAGCCCTGCGAGCCGACTGACCT
>Ga0157369_10001071_pt1 | contig 34352 bp, 27 predicted proteins | sample C25metaG_FD_113461 | JGI IMG/M metagenome (GOLD analysis project Ga0157369, IMG submission 113461) | Corn rhizosphere microbial communities from Kellogg Biological Station, Michigan, USA - C2-5 metaG | ecosystem: Host-associated > Plants > Roots > Rhizosphere > Soil | place: USA: Michigan... | reverse complement strand
TCTCGGGGTTCCACTGGTGGTGCTCGCCGTCGACACGCCAGGCGTACAGGCCGACGACCGGCAACAGCTCGTCGGCGGCGCCGGGATAGGCGCGCGCATGACGGGCGAGCGCACCTTCGGCCAGCTCGGTCAGGCCGATGCCGCCGATCCGGGAAGGCGTGCCCGTGAAGTGCCGGTCGACGAGCTCCGGTGCGAGGCCCACGGCTTCGAAGATCTGTGCGCCACAGTAGGACGGAATCGTCGAGATGCCCATCTTCGAGATCGTCTTCAGCAGGCCCTTCCCGATCGCCTTGACCGCGCGGCTGCGCGCCTCGGCCGTGCTCAGCGCGCCCAGCCGTCCTTCGGCGACGAGCCCGTCGAGCGTCGCCAGCATCAGATACGGGTTCACCGCCGCGGCGCCGTAGCCGATCAGCACCGCGACGCTCTGCACGCTGCGCGGCTCGCCCGACTCGACGACGAGGCCCGCCTGCAGCCTCGTCCCCTCGCGCACGAGGTGGTGGTGTACGGCCGAGGTCGCGAGCAGCGACGGCAGGGCGACGCGTTCCGGCCCGACCGTGCGGTCGGAGAGGATCAGGATGTTGGCGCCGGCGGCGAGCGCCGCATCGGCCTCACCGCAGATGCGCTCGAGCGCACGCTCGGCGCCGTCGACGCCTTCGACGGCCGGCCAGGTGATGTCGATCGTCGACGCGGCGAAGACGTCCGACTCGACCCGGCGCAGCCGCTCGAGCTCGTCGTCGGCCAGGATCGGGTTGTCGATCACCAGCTGGCGCGCATGCTCCGGCGTTTCGGCGAGCAGGTTGCGCTCGGAGCCGACGAGGGTCTGCACGCTCATCACGATCGCCTCGCGGATCGAGTCGATCGGCGGGTTCGTCACCTGCGCGAACAGCTGCTTGAAGTACGAGTAGAGCAACGGGTTGCGGTCGGAGAGCACGGCGAGCGGCGTGTCGTTGCCCATCGAGCCGACCGCCTCTTCCGCGTTGGCGGCGAGCGGCGCCAGCATCATCTTCATGTCCTCCTGCGTGTAGCCGAACGCCAGCTGCAGCATGCGCAGCGGCTGGTCGAGCGGGCGCGGCTCGCACGGCGGCAGGTCGGCCAGCCGCACCGACTCGCGCTCGAACCACTCGCCGTAGGGCCGTCGCGTCGCGACCTCCTGCTTCAGCTGCGCGTCGTCGCGGATCCGGCCCGCCTCGACGTCCACGACGAAGAGCCGGCCGGGCTGCAACCTTCCCTTCCGAACGATCTTCGCGGCGGGCTCGCCGAAAACCCCGGCCTCCGACGCCAGCCCCACCCAGCCGTCCTTCGACTCGAGCCAGCGGCCGGGGCGGAGCCCGTTGCGGTCGAGCAGCGCACCGATCACGCGACCGTCGGTGAAGGTGAGCGCCGCGGGCCCGTCCCAGGGCTCGATCAGGCAGCCGTGATAGGCGTAGAAGCCCTCGAGCTCGGGCGATACGTCGCCCGGCGCGTGGGCCTCGGGCACCATCATCATCATCGCGTGCGGCAGCGAACGGCCTGCCAGCGTGAGCAGCTCGAGCACGTTGTCGAACGTCGCGGAGTCCGAGCCGCCCGGCCTGACGACAGGGAGCACCTTCGCCAGGTCGCCTCCGAAGAGCTCGGAGGCAAGCTGCGACTCGCGTGCGCCCATCCAGTTGGCGTTGCCTCGGAGCGTGTTGATCTCGCCGTTGTGCGCGAGCAGCCGGTACGGATGCGCGAGCTCCCAGCTCGGGAAGGTGTTGGTCGAGAAGCGCGAGTGAACCAGCGCGAGCGCGCTGGCCACCCGCTCGTCGGTGAGGTCCGAGAAGTACGCGCGCAGCTGGGGCGCGGTCAGCATCCCCTTGTAGACGACCGTACGCGACGAGAAGCTCGGGATCGCCAGGTCGGAGCCGGCAGCCTGCTCGGCGACCCGCCGGATCACGTAGAGCTTTCGCTCGAACGCGTCCTGGTCGCCGGCCAGCGCATCGGAGGCGACCACGAAGAGCTGCCGGATGTACGGCGCAAAGAGCCGCGCGGTCGCGCCGGCCACGTCAAGGTTGACCGGCACGTCGCGCCAGCCGAGGACGTGCTGGCCCTCGTTCTCCACGGTGTCGACGAGGAGCTCTTCGAGTGCGTGCCGGCGCGCCGCGTCCTGCGGCAGGAAGCACACGGCGACGCCGTAACGACCCGGCTCGAGCGAGGCGTCGACCTGCGCGTCGAAGAACGCATGCGGCAGCTGCAGCAGGATGCCCGCCCCGTCGCCGGTGCTCTCGTCCGCGCCCGCAGCTCCGCGGTGCTCCAGGCGCTCGAGCGCGTCGAGGGCGCGCGAGACGACGTCGTTGCGCGCCGCACGGTCGAGGCGGGCGACGAAGGCAACGCCGCAGGCGTCGTGCTCGTACGCGGGGTCGTAGAGCCCCTGCCGCTTCACGCTGCACACCCGCCTGGGTGTTGGCTAGTCCGGCGGGGCGGGTGAAACAGGGAGCCGGCTAGCCGTGTTGCGGGCGCGAGGGCTTGGCCGTAATCGGCTTCGTAACAAACGCGAGCGCAAACTTGGCGGCCATTACTTCAAAGAATAAAGCAAGAAGTGAAAACGCGCAAACGCGTGCACACGCTCAGCAGTCAATGAGAGGCGGCGCGCCGTGCGAGCAGGCCCGCCGCCGCGATCACGCAGACGAAGGCGAGCACGCGGATCGCCCCCAGCACGCCACCCGGCACGCGCTCGGAGAAGAGCACGATCCCGGCGACGATCGGGATCGCATTCGTCAAGAGCGTCGACGTGCCGGCCGTGGCCAGCGCGTCGCCGCGCTGGAATCCGAACTGCAGGCAGACCGCTCCGGTCGAGTGCGCAGCAATCAGCGCCGCGACGAAGGCGCCGATCCGCCACCAGCTCCCTCCGTCGACGACGGTCTTCGTCGCGACGTCGCCGGCTGCATAGAGCACGCCGCTCGCCAGTCCGAGCCCGGCACCGCCCGCCAGGACGAGCGCGCCGGGGACCGCTGCAACCGCGGCGACGGCCGCAGACACGCCGAGCCACACCGCAACCTCGATCCAGGAGGCGCGCGCCGACCCCGCCGTACCGCCGGCCAGCGAGATGCCGAGGAGCACCAGCCCGATCCCCGCGATGGCCACCGCCGCCCACTGGGCCCGCGAGAGCTCGGCGCCCCGCCGTCGCGCGAGAAACGCCAACGCCCCCATTCCACCTGCGGAGGTCGCCTGCACGATCGAGAGCGGGACCAGCGCCAGCGCGACGATGTAGAACGCCCAGCCGCCTGCCCCGACCGCCAGGCCGGTCAGCCAGGAGCGGTCACGGAGGAGCGAGAGCAACGAGCGGACCGGCCGGCGCAGGGTGAGCGGCGGCAGCCCACCCGCCGCCGCATGCTGCGCGACCCAACCCCAGTTGAGCGCGAAGGCCGACGCCAGCGCCAGCGCCAGCCCTGCAGAGAGGCTCATCTCTTCTGGAACGGTAGATACGCCTCGGCGGCGAGCGCGGCGACACCCACGCGCGGCAGGTCACGCCGGTGCTCGTACACCACGAAGCGCCGCTCCCACGTCGGGAGGAACTTGCGGTTGAACACGAGCAGATTGTCGAGCTGGAAGTGCCCCTTTAGCGCCAGCAACGCCCGGCGCTGCACACGCTCGGCCGACGAGAGCACCGCCTCGGGAGCCAGCAGCGCCGCGAACGGCGCAAAGTTCAGCGAGACCCGGCTGTACCCGTGCGCCCGCGCCCACTCCACCGTCTCGCAGATCAGCCACTCGTTGAACCCGTTCGGCGTCGAACGCAACCGCGGCATCGACGAGAGCGACAGGGCCGATGCTGCCTCGGAGAGCGCGAAGTGCAGGAAGCCGCCTGCAGCGCCCGAGCCGTCGAAGCCGACCACGAACACCGCATCCTCGTCACCCAGCCTGAACAGCGCATCGAGGGCCATGACGAAACCCCGCTCCGGTTCGGCGCCTCGCCAGGTGCGCGCAACCTGCTCGAGCTCGGCACGCAGCGGCGCATCGAGCTCGCTCGGGCGCAGGACACGGGCCGTGTAGCCCGCCAGCTCCAGCCGGTGCACCGACTGCCGCACCTTGCGCATCGGCCGCCCGTCGAGTGAGAACGACGCCGTCTCGACGACCGCCTCGTCTCCGTGGTAGAGCGCATGCAGGCCGTGGGCGGCGTAGAGCGGCAGGCAACGTTCCGACGCTCCGAGAATCGCGACCCTCCAGTCACGTTGATGTGCGTGCGCGACGAACCTGCCCACGAGCGGCGAGAACGCCACCGGAGCGCCGACGGGGTCGCCGGAGACGATCGCGACGCCGCCGAGCACCCGGTACGCGAGGAAGGCCGACTCGTCGGTGTTGAAGAAGTACGACTTGTCGGCGCGCAGCACGAACGGGGCGAGCGTGTCGACGCCCCACGTGTGCACGAGCGCACGCGCAAGGTCGCGTTCGCGCTCCTCCTGCCGCACGCGATGGCGCCATGGAGCAAGCCAGCCGGAGACGATCCAGAGCGCCGCCGCGCCACAGAGCAGCAGCACCGACAGCGGGTACCAGTCGCCGAAGTCGCCTGCCAGGTGGGATGAACCGCCGCGCAGGCTTTGCACCAGCACGTGCAGCGCAAAGCCGGCGGTGAACGGCTGGTCGGCGGCCATCCGGTTGAGCCACAAGGCGACCACGCCGTAGGCGGCAATCGCGGCGAGGGCACCGGCGGCACGTGCAGTCGTCCTGCGCCGGGTCGCGACGTCGCCCGGCCGGTCGAAGTCGCGGCGGCGCGCGACCAGCACGCAAAGCACGACGATCGACACGAGCGTGCCGTCGTTCAGGCCGTGCAACACGTGCAAGCCGGCCGAGACTCCCGCGACCGCAAGCGCGAGCTGCCAGGCGCGGCGGCGGCGGCGCGCGAGGCCTCGCGCGGCCACGAGCAGGACGATGGCGACGAGCGCGCCGGCTGCACGGGCGAGCGGCCCGGCGGCATCCGGCGTCAGGTTCCGGAGCAGGCCGGAATCGTCGCCGGGCAGCATCGTGTGCAAGAGGTTGAGCGAGGCGCCTGCGGCCACGAGCGTTGCGACGAGAAACGGCGCACGCCGAACCGGCCGGCCGTGACCGGTCGCGAGCAACGCGACGGCGAGGGCCACGAGCGCCGGGCCCAGGTAGGTCGACTCGAGCCGCGCCGCGACATCGAGTGCGTCTCGCACCGAGACCTGGCGGGTGACCGCAATCGAGACCCCGTTGGCGAGGTAGGTCCAGATGCCCACCGCCGCCGCCAGTGACAACGCACCCGTCAACGGCTCGATTCGCGCCCAGCGTGCGTGCAGGCCAAGGAGCAGCGCCGCGACGGCCCAGACGGCGAGGTACCAGGCGAGCGGTACACCGGCGTGCTTCGCGAGCTCGTCCAGCGGAAGCGCCTCGGGCACATGCGGACCGGGGAGCCCCGCCCGCACCAGGTACAGCCAGCCGGTCGCCGCGACGGACACGAGCAACAGGACCGGCAACGTGGAGGCCTTACGCAACATCGACTCTCCGAGCCGCCGCGAGGAATGCGCGCGCGGCGTTCCCGCGCCAGATCGCCCAGTTGTGCCCCCCGCGCACGGCGTAGTAGCGATGAGGAACGCGCTGCCGCTTCAGCTCGGCGGCGAACGCCACGTTCTGCCCGCGAAAGTGATCGTCGGTGCCGCTGTAGAACCAGACGAACACGTGGTGCCGGCGAAGCGCAGGCGCCGCGTGGGCGATCGTCAGTGCCGGGCTGTTGTGCGCCAACGCCGTCTTGCGATGACCGAAGATCGCACCGAGGTCGTCTGCGCGCTCGTACCCGGACCAGCTCTCGAGAACGCCGAACTCGCCCGGGTGGTGCAGACCGATGTTGAGCGCGCCGTACCCGCCTTCCGACAGACCCGCGAGCACCCGGGCTGAACCGCGCGCGATCGTGCGGTAGCGGGCGTCGATCGAGCGCACCAGGTCACGCGCAACGAACGTCTCCCAGCCCTCGTTAGAACGCACACCGTTCGCCCACTCCTTGTCGGTGAACGACCCGGTCGAGCCGAACGGCATCACGAGGATCATCGGTCGCGCCCGGTGGCGCGCCACCAACTCGTCCTCGACGACGCCCAGCCGCACCGTCGCGAGAAACCCGGCGGGCCGGCCGGGCACGCCGTGCAGCAGATACATCACCGGATACCGGGCTGCCGGGTGCTGTGCGTACCCCGGCGGCAGGTAGACGTCGACGGGCTGACGGCGGCCGCCGAGCGCCGCGCTCGGCAGGTAGAAGCGCGACGTGGTCCCCTCGGTCTTCACCCAAGCCGGATCGCGGGGCGGTGCGAAGCCGCGAAACGCCCAGTAGTTGTCGAGATACCGCAAGGCGCCGAGCAGTCCGGCAGCGAGAAACGCCGCCGCTCCCAGCAGGGCAAACGCTCCCCAGCGGGGCACGGGCAAGCGGCCTGCGATCACGTGATTCTTCTACGCCGCCGATGCGTCTTGGGGGTTAAGCAGGTATTAGGCCACGTGTTGCGGGTGCTCGAGCCGGTCGAGCGCCAGCGCGAGCCACCCAGGCGCGTGAGCCTCCCACACCGACGTGCGGTGCCCGCCCTCGTAGAGCTCGAAGACGTGCGGCACATGCGCGGCGACGAGCTCGCGGTGCAGCTGCAGGTTCTCGGCTCGGAAGCGGGCGTCGCCGCGGCCCACGTAGAACGCAAAGAACGTCGGCCACATCCGCTGGCTCTTCCGCAGCCGGCCGATCAGGTTGTGCACGTTCGCCGCAGGCGCGGCGGCGAGCGGCTTGGCGCCGGTCGGATCGGTCGGATGGAAGTACCCCGACCACGACTCGACCACCGAGAACAGGTCGAGATGGCCGAGTCCGAGCGCTGCGGCGCCGTAGCCGCCGGCTGAAAGCCCGACGATCGCCCGTCCGCGCCGGTTCGCGATCGTTCGGAAGTGCCTGTCGATGTAGCGGGGTAGTTCAACCGTGACGTAGGTCTCCCAGTTGCGGCCGGCGCCCCAGTCGAGGTACTCCGGGTCCGTGTCGCCGCTCTTCGCGCCCTGCGGCTCGACGAGGATCGCCGGACCTGCTTGCTCGAGCGCACGCTCGAGCCAGCCGCTGGCGCGGTACGCGCTCGGGCCAGCCGGCAGGCCATGGAGGAAGTAGACGACCGGATACCGAAGGCCGCTCGTCGAGTAACCGGGCGGGAGCACGACCAGGGCGTGTGCCGGCCCGGCGAGCGCGGCCGAGGGAAACTGCTCGTCCAGATCGCGGCCTGAACGAAAGCTCTCTGCGGCGGCGAGGCCGGCGACGACGAGTGCCACGACCGCGAACACGATCGCAGACCGGCGAACGCTCGAGCTCATGGACACGGCGTTCCCGGGAGCCGCCGTGCCGCAACCTGACCGCAACGCGATCTTCATCTCCGCGGCTCTAGGGTACTCCGGTGGCTCCGCTGGCGGCTCTCGTCCTGGCTCTGCTGCTGCCCGGTTTCACACCGCTGCAGGCCGGTACAGGCGGCGGCCGTGTCCTGGCGGGCGTGTTCCCAGGGACGAGCCGGACGGGCTATGTCTACCTCCCGCCGGGCTTCACGACGGCGCGACGCTACCCCGTCGTCTACCTCCTGCACGGGATGCCGGGCTCGCCGTCGGAGTTCCTCGACGGGACCCAGCTGCCCGAGTGGGCCGACGAGCAGATCTCGGCCGGCTCGATCCGCCCTTTCATCGGCGTCCTACCGGCCGCGGGGGTCGACCACCGCTACAACGGCGAATGGGCCGGCCCCTGGGAGACCGCCCTCGTCAGCCGGATCGTCCCGTGGGTCGACGCCCGTCTGCCGACGATCCCGGCACGCTCGGGCCGGGTACTGGCAGGGCTGTCGGCGGGCGGCTTCGGTGCGATCGACATCGGCCTGCGAAACCCGCGCGTCTTCGGAACGCTCGAGTCGTGGAGCGGGTACTTCGCGCCGCTCCACGACGGCCCGTTCAAGCACGTGGATCGGGCGACGCTTGCCGCCAACGATCCGACCGTCCTCGCATTGGCCCGCGCCGGCGCGCTGCGCGCGCTCGGCACAAGGTTCTTCGTCTCGAGCGGGCCGGCGCACAGCCACTGGTTCCGGCCCGCGCAGACCGTCCGCTTCGCGCGCGAGCTGGCATCGCTCAGGCTGGTCTCGCACCTGCAGCTCGTCTCGTCGGCGCGCGGCGAGTGGCGCGACCAGCTGGACGCCGGCTTGGCATGGGCGCTCCAACCGTAGGAGCCGTCGTCTAAGTTCCAGCGGCTTGAGCGAGCAGGAACACCCCACGCCCGACCATGCGGCCGCCTCGACGCTCGGGGCGGTACTGCGCCGGACCGGCTACACCGAAGAGGCGATCGTCGACTTGCTGGGAGACGAAGGCCCGGGTACCGACACCGCCGAGGTGCCAGTGCACGAGCGCCGGCTCCACCTGTGGCCCTCGACGCTCGCGACCGTCGTCCGGCTGCTCCTCCTGCAGCTTCCGGTCGAGCTCGACGACGTCACGGAGGCGCTCGGGCACGAGGGCGTGGAAGCACTGGTGCGGCTCGGGCTCGCCGAGGCCGGCGGCGACCTGGTCACGCCGCGCGCGCGGATCGTGCCGGCGGAAGGGCTCCTGATGGCCTTCGACGGGTTCGCGCGCGGCGAGGACGATCCCGTCGGGTACGTCGCCAGCTACACACCGACGGCATCGTGGCTCGCCGCTCTGACCCCGCGCCGGCGTGTCGGGCGCGCGCTCGACGTGGGCACGGGAAACGGCATCCACGCGCTGCTCGCAGCCGGCCACAGCGACCATGTGGTCGCGACGGACGTGAACGCGCGGGCGCTCGCCTACACCGAGATCAACGCGGCGCTGAACGGGATCGACAACATCGAGACGCGACTCGGCAGCCTGTTCGAGCCGGTCGCGGGCGAGCTGTTCGACCTGATCACCTGCAATGCGCCGTACGTCGTCTCGCCGGAATCGAAATGGCAGTACCGGGACGGCGGCCTCCCGGCGGACGAGCTGTCGGAGCGCGTCGTCCGCACGGCGGCCGCGTCGCTGACGGAGGACGGCCTGGCCGCGCTGCTCGTGAGCTGGGTCGCCGAGTCGGGCGACGAGCCCGACGAGCGCCTCGACGAGTGGCTCGACGACTCCGGGTGCGACGCGTGGGTGCTCTCGCTGAACGCCGCCGATCCGCTGGATCACGCCGCAGGCTGGAACGAACATCTCTCGAGCGACCCGGCGGCGTACGGCGCCGCGCTCGACGAGTGGGTCGAGTACTTCGCCTCGCTCGGCATCGGCTGGATCAGCGAGGGGGCGGTGCTGCTCCACCGGCGCGACGGAGAGGCTCACGCACTTCGCGTCGACGAGGTCGACGAGGACGACCTGGAGTTCGCGGGCGACCAGATCGAACGCGTCTTCGCGTCGCAGGCCCGGCTGGCCGCGCTGGCCGGCGACGACGCGCTCCTCGACGAGGCGCCGACGCTCGCGCGAACAGTCCGCGTCGAGCGTCGCCTCGCACCGGGCTCGCGCGAGAACGACACGTGGCTCGTCCTCGACGAGGGGACGAATGCGGAGTACGAGCTCGACCCGGATGTCGCCGAGGTCGTGGCGCTGTTCGACGGCGACCGGACGCTCGGCCGCGCGATCGCGCTGGTTGGCAAGGCGTTCGATCTCGAGCGTCGCGAGCTCGCCGAGCTGCGCGACGACTCGCTCGCCGAGCTGCGCGACCTGCTCGAGCTCGGCTTCGCCGAGCTTCCGTAGCCATCCGCTTCTTCGGCTTCACTTAGCTGCGGATGATCGAATCGGCCAGCATGAGAAGCGCCCTGCTCGCGCTTGCCGCTGCCGTGGTGGCGCTCACCGCCGGAGGCACGTTCGCAGACGCTGCGACCGGGCCGGTCGCAGCGTCGCGTCCGACGATCACCGGCACGCTGCAGCAGGGCAAGAAGCTGATCGGGAGCCCGGGAACCTGGACGGGCAGCGGCACGATCACCTACGCCTACCAGTGGCACCGCTGCGACGCGAACGGCGCGAAGTGCGGCTCGATCCACGGCTCGACGAAGGCGACGTACACCCAGGTGGCGAAGGACGTCGGGCACACGATCGCCCTGACGGTCCGGGCCACCGACACCACCGGCACGACAGCGTCGTACTCGTCCCTCGCCGGGCTCGTCACGGCGGCGGGAAAGCCGGTTGCGACGGCGCAGCCGCCGTTGACGGGCGACCCGATCGCCGGGCAGCCGCTCAAGGTCGAGACGGTGTCATGGTCTGCTCCGCCGAGCGCAACGACCTATACCTGGCTGCGCTGCAACGCGAATGGCCGCGTCTGCGCCCCGATCGCGGCGGCGACGACCGACACGTACACGATCGCAGCGGCTGACGTGGGTCATGCCCTGCTGGCGACGGTGACGGCAACGGTCGGTGGGGTGCCGCAGACGGTGCTCAGCCTCGAGAGCGGGCTTGCACGGTCGGCGCCGGGCCCCGTTGCCACCGGGCGGCCGTCGATCGCCGGCACGCTCCAGCAAGGCAAGCAACTGACCGCGAACGCGGGCGCCTGGGCGGGCAGCGGGGCGATCTCGTACGCGTACCAGTGGTATCGCTGCGACGCGAACGGCGCCAAGTGCGGCTCGGTGCACGGCGCGACCAAGGCAACGTACAAAGAGGTCGCCGCCGATGTCGGGCATACGATCGGGCTGACCGTCCGAGCCACGGACTCGACAGGCACGACGCCTGCGTATTCGTCGCTTGGAGGCCTCGTCGCCCCCGCGAGCGCAACGCTCGCGGCGACCGTGCAGCCGACGCTGTCCGGTACGGCGGCGGTCGGGCAGGCACTGAAGGTGGCCGGGGGCACGTTCACGACGACGCCGGCCTCGGCGACGTACGGCTGGCTGCAGTGCAACGCGAACGGCAGGCTGTGCGCGCCGATCGCGAACGCGAACGGCGACAGCTACACACCGGCTGCGACCGACTCGGGACACACGATCGTCGCCGTCGTCACCGCTGTCGCCGGCACCGCCACCCAAGCCGTGCTGACGACCGCTGTCCTGATTCCTTAGGAGAACGCACGCCGCGAAGCGGCGTGGCAACAAGGTGTCTGACACGGTCTTGCCTGAAGTGTCAGACACCGCGGCGCGCCTTGCGAAGACGGACGCCACCCGGCAGGCGAAAGGGTGTCTGACACAAATGCGGTGTCAGACACCCAGCCGGGGCCGTGCTCGCCGATGAGCCTCTTACGTGCGGCTGCCGAGCGTCACGGTCACCGTCTTCGTCGCGCCGGAGCGGAGCAGCGAGACCGTGAGGGTGTCCCCCGGGGCATGCGCCGCGATGATCGTGCGCAACTGCTGACTGGTCGTGATCTTGGCCGAGCCGACCGCGGTGATCACATCGCCGGCCTTGACGCCTGCGGCGTCGGCGCCGCTGCCGCTCTTGACGTCGGCCACGGTCACGCCGTTCGTCGTGTCCTTGATCGAGACGCCGAGCAGCGCATGCTGAACCTTGCCGCTCGTGAGTAGCTGCGTGACGATCGACTTGACGAGATTCGACGGGATTGCGAAGCCGACGCCGGCGCTGTCGCCCGACTCGCTCTGGATCTGCGACGTGATGCCGATCACATTGCCCTCGAGGTCGAACAGCGGACCGCCCGAGTTGCCGTGATTGATCGCCGCATCGGTCTGGATCGCGCCTTCGATCGGCGTCTGGTCGGGCGCGCTGATCTCCCGGCCGGTGGCACTGACGATGCCCGAGGTGACGGTGTGGTCCAGGCCGAACGGGTTGCCGATCGCGACGACCCCGTCACCGACCGACACCTTGCTCGAATCGCCGAGCGAGAGCACGGTCAGCTCCGACTTCGGCACATCGACGTGCAGCACGGCGATGTCGGTCGACGTGTCCTTGCCGACGACGGTCGCCTTGACCTGCTTGCCGCTCGGGAACTTCACGGTCACCGAGCTCGAGCCGTCGATCACGTGCTCGTTCGTCACGATGTCGCCGCTCGTGTCGTAGACGAAGCCAGTGCCTTCCGCGGAGGACGAACCGTTCGGGCCGCCGTAGGGATACGGGGTGGTCTGGGCCGACGTCGCGTCGACCTCCACCACGCCGGGCGTGGCCTGCTTGGCGATCTGGCCGACCGACAGAGCCGTGCTCGCGATGTTCGACGAGCTGGCGGCCGGCGCCGCGACGGCGGCCGGCGAATGGGAGCCGCCGTGCGTCAGCGCGACCGCTCCCGCTCCGGCGCCTCCCCCGGCGAGCGCCGCGACGCAGAGCGCGACCGCCGTGCGGTTTCTGCTGGTTCCCATCTTCACGTCCTCCTTGCTCAAGGTTGTTCTCCCTCGCAGCGTTCCCGCACAGCCCAAGCGTGGCCTCAGTGAAACCTAGGAGATTCCTGAGAAGGCAGAGTGTGCGGCTGTGCGCACACCTGCCTCGATCGTGCGCCGCCTGCCGCCGGCCCTCCAGCATCGCGACTTCCGGCGGCTCTGGGGATCGATGCTCTGCTCCGGCGTTGCGATGCAGATGGTTGCGGTGGCTGTCGGGTGGCAGGTCTACTCGATCCACGGTAGCGCCTTCGATCTCGGCCTGATCGGGCTCGCCGAGTTCGTGCCGGTGCCGCTGCTGGCGCTCCCGGCGGGGCAGCTGGCCGACCGGCTGCCGCGCGTCACGCTCGTCGTGATCTGGGGCTTCGCCGACGCGGCCGGCGTTGCGCTCCTGCTGCTCGTGACGATCGGCGGGGCTCACCAGCTCTGGCAGTTCATCGCGCTCGCCGGGCTGACCGGGACGATTGCCGCACTCGGGGCTCCCGCCGGGCGCGCGTTGACGCCCGAGATCGTCCCCACCGAACTGCTGGGCGGTGCGCTGGCGCTGCGCTCGATTGCGGGCGAGGTGGCGACGATCGGAGGGCCGGTGGTGGGCGGGCTCCTGTTCGCGATCCGGCCCGAAGCCGTCTACGCCGCCGGCGCCGCGCTGCTCGTCGGCTCCTCACTGCTGATGCTGCGCGTCTCGCATCCCGCGGCGATTGCACGCACCGGCGCGACCGCGACAGGGCTCGACAGCTTGCTGGGCGGGATCCGCTTCATCCGCTCGACGCCGATCATCCTCGGTGCGATCACGCTCGATCTGTTCGCCGTCCTCTTCGGAGGCTCGGTCGCCCTCCTGCCGCTCTTCGCCAAGTCGGTGCTGCATACGGGCCCCTTCGGGCTGGGCATCCTGCGGAGCGCCGTCGCGGTCGGCGCCCTGGTTGCCGGGATCCGGCTGGCGCGCAAGCCGCTCGGTGGACGTGCGGGCCGCACGCTTCTGATCGTCGTCGGCGTATTCGGCGCGAGCATGATCGTCTTCGGCCTCTCCCACTGGTTCCTCGTCTCCGCGATCGCACTGGCCGTCAGCGGCTTCGCCGACATGTACTCGATGAACATCCGCCAGACGACCGTCGCGCTCGCCACACCCAACCCGCTGCGTGGCCGGGTCAACGCGACCGAGAACGTGTTCATCGGCGCGTCGAACGAGCTCGGGGCCTTCGAATCCGGCACCGCCGCCGCGCTCCTCGGCGCAGTTCCGGCGGTCGTTGCCGGCGGGGTGTTGACGATCGTCCTCGCGGTCGTGTGGCCGTGGTTCTTCCCCGCGCTCGCGCGCGTCGACCGGATGGAGGAGGTCGCCGCCGAACCGGCGTAATTAGCCGCCGGTCTTCGAGAAGTGCTGGTAGTCGGGAGTGGACGTCCAGCGGCCTCCCCACTGCCAGCCGACGGACGCGAACGCCCGCACCAGGACGCCGCCTGCGACGGCCATGCCGCGCCGGTAGCGCGAGCGCGCGAGGTACGCGTTCCCGGCGGGCGGAATCACGCGCCCGCCCTCGAGGTAGGGGTTCTCGACGTCGTTCACGTCGATCGCCTCGCCGTACGCGTGCACCGACCAGCGCTTCGGGCCGGCCGCGACGGCAGGGCGGCAGTTGAAGGCCGAGGTGTTGTCGGCGGCCGCCGAGCGGTCGTCGCTGCCGCCGTAGTCCGAGACGGGCCGCATGCGTCGCACCGGAAACCGCGCCGCGTAGAGACGGGCAAACACGCGCTCGACGTCGGCGACCACAGCCCGGTTGACGACGAGCTCGCCGGTGTGCGCGCGGCCGACGAAGTCGACGTAGCGGACGAAGACCCGGCGCAGCCGATCCGGGCCGACGGGGCAGCCCGCATGCCAGGAACGCCCGAGCTGCGCGGCGGTGACCGGGGCGACGGCGGCGCGGAATGGCGGCAGTGCGGCCATCTCGAGACAGCGTAGTGTGGGCCGTCCGATGCTGACGCTCGCCCTTGCACTGGCGCTGCACGCGTGCCCGCAACGGATCGTCGTGACGGCGCCCAGCGTACGCTCGACGACCGCAACCGCCGCGCTGCTCGAATGCGGGCGCCGCGTCGCAGGCCCCTGGCGGGCGCGCGTGGGGCGGAACGGGCTCTCGGCGCACCATCGCGAGGGTGACGGGACGACGCCGGTCGGAACGTTCGGGGTCGGCGCCACCGTCTACGGGCTCGATCCGGACCCCGGCGTCAAGCTCCGCTACCACCGCCTCGTGTGCGGCGACTGGTGGGACGAGGACCCGCGCTCTACGACCTACAACCGCTTCCGGCATCTGCCCTGCGGCGCCCGGCCGGCGTTCGGCGGCGGGAGCGAGGCGCTCTGGCGCGCAACGGTCGCCTACCGCGAGTTCGCAGTGATCCAGGCGAATGCCCACCCGATCGTGGCCGGCCGCGGGTCGGCGATCTTCCTGCACGACGACACCGGACGGCCGACGAACGGCTGTGTGAGCCTGGCCCGGCCTCAGCTCATCTGGCTGCTCCGGCGGCTGCGACCCGGAGCAATGATCCAGATCGCTGCATAATTCTCGCTCTTCTGTATAGTTACCAGCCGAATGCGCACGGCTGCGATCATCGGGACGGCAGGCTATGCAGGCCAGGAGACACTCGACCGGGTGCTCGCCCACGCTGACCTGGAGCCGGTCGCGCTCGGCTCCGACTCGCTCGCCGGACAGCCCGCCTGGACGCTCGACCCCCGCCTCGACCCGGCCCTGCCCGACTTCAGCACGAACGCCGAAGCCGCCGCGAGCGGCGCCGAGGTGCTCTTCCTCTGTCTCGGCAACGACGGCGCAGCCGCCTTCGAGCCGCCGGCCGGAACCGTGGTCGTCGACCTGTCCGGAGCGCACCGGCTTGCCGACGACGAGCTTGCGCGCGCCTGGTACGGCACCGCGCCGGGCGCCTGGAGCTACGGCCTGCCGGAGCTCTTCCCCGCCCAGGGCCTGCTGATCGCCAACCCCGGCTGCTACGCCACGGCCGCGCTGCTCGCGCTCGCGCCGCTCGCGGGGCAGATCGACAGCGCCGTCGTCGACGCGAAGTCCGGCGTCTCGGGCGCCGGCAAGTCGCTGAAGGCGTCGTCGCACGCCGGCTCGGTGCTCGAGAACTTCGCGCCGTATGCGGTCGGCGCGCACCGGCACGCGCCCGAGATCGCCCAGCAGCTCGGCCTCGCCGTCTGCTTCGTCCCCCATCTCCTGCCCGTGCGGCGCGGCCTGCTCGCAACGTGTTACGTGCAGACGGCCGCCGACGTCACGTCGGTGCTCGAGGCTGCGTACGCGGACAGTCCGGTCGTCCGCGTGCTGCCGGAAGGGATGGCGCCCGAGCTGTCTCGCGTACAGGGAACCGACCTGGCCGAGATCGGCGTCTTCACCGACGGCGCCACGGGCACCGCGATCGTCATCTGCGCGCTCGACAACCTTGGCAAGGGCGCCGCCGGCCAGGCGGTGCAGAACGCGAACCTCGCGCTCGGCCTCGACGAGACAGCCGGGCTGCGGCTGAGCGGGGTACTCGTATGAGCGTCACGTCGGCAACCGGCTTCGAAGCGGCCGGCGTGCACGCGGGGATCCGCAAGGAGCGGAAGGATCTCGCACTGATCCGGTCGGTCGCGCCGGGCACCGGCGCCGCGATGTGGACGCAGAACCGGGTGCTCGCCGCTCCGGTCGTCGTCTCGCAGCAGCACCTCGCGCTTGCCGAGCCGCAGGCCGTGGCGATCAACTCCGGCGTCGCGAACGCGGCCACGGGCGAGCAGGGCGAAGCCGATGCACGCGCCACAGCCGTCACCGCCGCGGGGCTGCTCGGCCTGCAGCCGGAGCAGGTGATCGTGCTCTCGACCGGCGTGATCGGCGCGCCGTTGCCGCTCGGGCTCGTGCAGAGCGGGCTCGAGGTCGCCGCCAAGGAGCTGTCCACGGATGGTGGCGACGACGCGGCCGAGGCGATCCTGACCACCGACACGCACGCGAAGACGGCCGTCGTGCACGGCAACGGATTCTGTGTCGGCGGGATGGCCAAGGGCTCCGGGATGATCCACCCCAATCTCGCCACGATGCTCGCCGTCGTCACGACCGACTACCCGCTTTCGCCCGGCGAGGCGATCGACTTCCTCCGGCCCGCCGTCGAGCCGACCTTCAACGCGATCACGGTCGACGGCGACTGCTCGACGAACGACGCCGTCGTGCTGCTCGCGTCCGGCGCCGCTCCGGTCGAGCGCACACCCGCATCCGATCAGGCATTTGCGGCCGCGCTGCTCGACGTATGCCGCGACCTGTCGTCGCAGATCGTCACCGATGGCGAAGGGGCGACGCTCGTTGCCGAGATCAACGTCACGGGGGCGATCAGCGCGACCGAGGCGAAGGCGATCGCCCAGCGGATCGCGACCTCGCCGCTCGTCAAGACCGCGCTCTTCGGCCACGACGCCAACTGGGGACGCGTCCTGATGGCGGCCGGCAGCGCCCCCTTCAACGGCGGCTACGCGCACGTCGAGCCGGCGCGCATCTCGCTGTCCTACAACGGCACCGCGGTGCTCGTCGGCGGCGTCCCGCAGCACACCGAACCGTCCGTCGACGGGGCCGTGTGCACGATCGACCTCGACCTCGGGCTCGGCGCCGGCGCCGCGTCGTATCTGACCAGCGACCTCTCGTACGACTACGTGCGGATCAACGCCTCCTATAGGTCATGAGCCGCCTCGTCGTCAAAGTCGGGGGCGCGGTCGCGGCCGAGTCGGCCGGACGGATCCTCGGGCTCGCCGAGGAGGGTCACGAGGTGGTCGTCGTCCACGGCGCCGGCCCGCAGATCACCACCGAGATGCAGCGGCTCGGGATTCCCGTGTCGTTCGTCAACGGTCGCCGGCGCACCTCACATGCAGCACTCGACGTCGTGCGCAGCTCGATGGAGGCGGTCAACGCCGAGCTCTGCGCGGCGCTCGGCGACGTCGCGGTACCCGTACTCGGCCACCTGGACGGTCTCTTCGCCGTGCCGGTGCCGCCCCTCGGTCAGGTCGGCGACCCGCTGCCGAGCCGGCCGGAGAAGCTCCTGGCCGCGCTCGCCGCGGGCATGGTGCCCGTTGTCGCGCCGCTGGCGGTCGGCCCGCTCAATGTGAACGCCGACGACGCCGCGGCCTCGCTGGCGCTCGGTATCGGCGCGAAGACGCTCGTCTTCCTGACCGACGTTGCCGGCCTCTACATCGACGACGAGGTCGTCGATGCGATCGGGGTCGGCGAAGCGCGCCGGATGCTCGCGGAGGGCCTGTTCGAGGGCGGGATCGTCCCGAAGCTGCGCGCCGCGGCGCTCGCCGCGGCGAGCGGCATCACCGCAACGATCGGCCAGACTGCGGTCGTCGCATGACACACACGATCACAAGCAGAGTCCTACCGGCGTATGCGCGCCTCGACGTCACGTTCGTCGAAGGCAACGGCGCGTGGCTCACGGATACGGAGGGCAAGCGCTACCTCGACCTCTTCGCCGGGATCGCTGTGGTCGGGCTCGGCCACCGTCACCCCGCACCGCTCGCCGCCGCGCACGCGCAGCTCGACCGGCTCTGGCACGTCTCGAATCTCTACTGGACCGAGCCGATGCAAGAGCTCGCCGGGAAGCTGTCTGACCGGTTCGGGGGCGCGCAGGCGTTCTTCTGCAACTCGGGCGCCGAGTCGATCGAGGCCGCGCTCAAGTGGGCTCGCAAGGCAACGGGGCGCAGCGAGGTCGTCGCGCTCGAAGGCTCGTTCCACGGACGCACCTTCGGTGCGCTCTCGGTCACCGGTCAGCCGTCGAAGCGCGCCGCCTTCGAGCCGCTGGTTCCCGGCGCGCGCTTCGCCACACCCTCGACGCTCGCCGACCACGTCGGCCCGGACACCGCGGCGATCCTGCTCGAGCCGGTGCAGGGCGAGGGCGGCGTGCATCCGCTCGATCCGGCCGTGCTCGCCGAGGCACGGGCGCTGGCCGACGAGCACGGCGCGCTCCTGATCCTCGACGAGGTGCAGACCGGCGTCGGCCGCAGCGGCGCGTTCTTCGCGTGGCAGCGGCTCGGCACGCGGCCGCATGCCGTCACGCTCGCCAAGGGCCTCGCGAACGGGCTGCCGATCGGCGCGTTCCTCGTCGCCGATGGCGCGCCGCAGGGGCTCGAGCCGGGCGACCACGCATCGACCTTCGGCGGCAACCCTGTCGCCTGCGCGGCCGCGTGCGCGGTGCTCGACACGGTCGACGACGCCCTCCTCGCGCATGTGCGCGACGTCTCGGCCGTGCTTGCCGGTGGGCTCGCCGCCTTCGGCGAGGTTCGCGGCCTCGGCCTGCTGCTCGCCGTCGAGCTCGACCGGCCGGCCGCACCCGTCGTCGCCGCGGCGCTCGAGCACGGCCTCGTGATCGGCAGCGCCGGAGAACGCACGCTCCGGCTCACCCCACCGCTTACGCTGAGTAGCGAAGAAGCACGGCTTGGCATCCAACGTCTCGAGGAGGCACTCGCGTGACCACCAAGTTCGAGCGGCAGGGCACGATCCTGCGCCTCGTTCAGGAGCACCCGCTCTCGACCCAGGCGGAGGTCGCCGGCGCCCTGCGCGGCTTCGGCATCGACGCCGTGCAGGCCACCGTCTCGCGCGACATCTCCCAGCTCGGGCTGGTCAAGGTGCGGAACGGCGAGGGCCGCCTCGTCTACGCGCTGCCGGGCGCGGCCGACCTGCGCCGCCTCGACGAGCTGGTCGCCGCGCTGCGACGCTGGATGGGCGAGACGATCCCCTCCGGCTCGACGCTCGTGATCAAGACGCCACGCGGCTTCGCCGCCGCGCTGGCGGATGCGATCGACGTTGCCGGCATCCCCGAGATCGCGGGCACGATCGCCGGCGACAACACCGTCTTCGTCGCAGCGCGTGACGGCGTCTCCGGCGCCGAGCTGGCCGACGAGCTGCGCAGCCACCTCGACCCCGAGGAGCGCGCATGACCACGTCCGCGCAGACGGCGGGAATCATCCTCGGATCGCTCCCCGTCGGCGAGCGGGTCGGGATCGCGTTCTCGGGCGGGCTCGACACGAGCTGCGCGCTCGCGTGGATGCGCGAGCACGGAGCCGTCCCCTACGCATTCACCGCCGACCTCGGCCAGTACGACGAGCCCGACATCGGCGCGGTGCCGGAGAAGGCACGGCTCTTCGGCGCAGAGGAGGCGGTGCTCGTCGACTGCAAGGAGGCGCTCGCACGCGAAGGGCTGGTCGCGCTGCAGTGCGGCGCATTCCACATCCAGACGGCGGGCAAGCGCTACTACAACACGACGCCGCTCGGCCGCGCGACCACCGGGACGCTGCTCGTGAAGGCGATGGCGGAGCACGGCGTGGACATCTGGGGCGACGGCTCGACGTACAAGGGCAACGACATCGAGCGCTTCTACCGCTACGGCCTGCTCGTGAACGAGCACCTGCGGATCTACAAGCCCTGGCTGGACGCGGCGTTCGTCGACGAGCTCGGCGGCCGCAAGGAGATGAGCGAGTGGCTGCTCGAGCGCGGCCTGCCACACGAGGGTTCGGTCGAGAAGGCGTACTCGACCGACGCGAACATGCTCGGCGCGACGCACGAGGCCAAGGATCTCGAGCTGCTCGCGACGTCGATGAAGATCGTCGAGCCGATCATGGGCGTCGCGCACTGGGATCCGTCCGTGGCGATCGAGCCGGAGACGGTGACGGTCGCCTACGAAGGCGGCCTGCCGGTCGCGATCAACGGCGCCCGGCTCGACGATCCGGTCGAGCTGATCCGCACCGCGAACACGATCGGGGGCCGGCACGGCCTCGGCATGTCCGACCAGATCGAGAACCGCATCATCGAGGCGAAGAGCCGGGGCATCTACGAAGCACCCGGCATGGCGCTGCTGCACATCGGCTACGAGCGGCTGCTGACCGCGATCCACAACGAAGCGACGCTCGAGCGCTACGCCGACGAAGGGCGCCGCCTCGGCCGGCTGCTCTACGAGGGCCGCTGGTTCGACGTGCAGGCCCTGATGCTGCGCGAGGCGCTGCAGCGATGGGTCGCGGCGCCGGTCGGCGGCGAGGTGGCGATCGAGCTTCGCCGTGGCGACGACTACACCGTGCTCGACACGCGCGGCGAAGAGATCACGTACGACCCCGAGCGGCTGAGCATGGAGCGGAGCTCGACGGCCTTCACAGCGACCGACCGGATCGGCCAGCTCGCGCTGAAGACGAACGACATCAGCGACGCCCGGAAGATGCTCGCGCGTCTGGGACGGTCGTTGTGAGCAAGGCACTCTGGGCCGGGCGTGTCGGCGTCAACCTGGCGCCCGAGGTGTGGGAGTTCCTGCGCGCCCCCGACGACGAGCTGCTGCCGTGCGACCTGAGGGCGACGCTGCTGCACGCACAGCGACTGCACGCGGCGGGGATCCTCGACGACGCGGAGCTCGCCGAGGTGGCCAGGAACCTCGCGGCGATCGACAGCGTCGACCCCGCCGACGAAGACGTGCACTCCTCGATCGAGCGCCAGCTTGGCGCCGTGGGCCGCAAGGTGCACGCAGGCCGGTCGCGGAACGACCAGGTCGCGGCGGCGTTCCGGCTCTACGTCGCCGACGCGTGCGCCGAGGCTGACGCCGCGCTCGTCTCGTTTGCGCAGGCGATCCTCGCACGCGCCGAGGCCGAGGCGGCGACGCCGATGCCGGGCTACACACACCTGCAGCGCGCACAGCCGGTGACGCTCGGCCACCACCTGCTCGCCTGGGCCGAGATGCTGGAGCGCGATCGCGCGCGCTTCGCCTTCGCGGCCGCGCAGTCGAAGCCATCGCCGCTCGGCGCAGGTGCGCTCGCCGGTTCGACACTGCCGCTGCCGCCGCCGCCCAACCCGATGCGCAACTCGCTCGACGCGGTCGCCGATCGCGACTTCGCGCTCGACTACCTCTACGCGGCAGCGGTGCTCTTCACGCACCTCTCGCGGATCGGCGAAGAGCTCGTGCTCTGGACGACGACCGAGTTCGGGTTCGCGAAGCTCCCCGAGAACGCGGCAACCGGGTCGTCGATCATGCCGCAGAAGCTGAACCCCGACGTCGCCGAGCTGGCGCGCGGCAAGGCGGGTACGGCAATCGGCCGCCTGACCGGGCTGCTCGCGGCCGTCAAGTCGCTGCCGCTCGCCTACAACAGGGACCTCCAGGAAGACAAGCCGCCGGTGTTCGCAGCGCGCCGCGACGTCGCCGGCGCGCTGGGTGCGCTCGGCGTGCTCGTCGGCGGGCTGGCCTTCGACCGCACGCGGCTCGCGTCCGCAAGCGCCGACCCCCTGCTGCGCGCGACCGACGCGGCCGAGGCGCTCGTCGCCGAGGGCGTGCCGTTCCGCGACGCGCACGAAACGATTGCCGCACAGGTGCGTGCCGGTACGTTCGAGGCGCCCCCGGCGGGAAGCCGCCTGGGCGACGTCGCCGCCGCCGTCGCCGCGGCCAAGGAGCGGTGGGCGTGACCGAACCGCTCGAGCTCTCGCTGGCCGGGCGCGACTTCCTGCGCATCTCCGACCTCGCGGCGCCGGAGGCAGAGGCGATCCTCGACCTCGCGTGCCGGCTGCGAGACGGCTACCGGCCGCTGGCCCCCGGCTCGACGCTCGGCCTCTACTTCTCCAAGCACTCGACACGCACCCGGGTGTCGTTCACGGTCGCGATGGCGCATCTCGGCGGCACCTCGATCCCGCTCGCACCGGAAGAGCTGCAGCTGTCACGGGGCGAGTCGCTCCCCGACACTGCACGGGCGCTCTCGCGCTACCTCGACGTGCTCGCGGTGCGCACGCACGAGCACGCCGAGCTCGAGGCGTGGGCCGAGTGGGCGTCGATTCCGGTCGTCAACGCGCTGACAGCCGACGAGCATCCGTGCCAGGCGCTCGCCGACGCGCTCACGATTCGCGACCGGCTCGGCACGCTCGACGGCGTCCGCATCGCCTGGGTCGGTGACGGCTCGAACGTGCTCGTCTCACTCGCCGCGCTCGGCAGCCTCCTCGGCTATCAGGTGGTCGCCGCCTGCCCCGAGGGCTATGAGCCTCCCGCCGAGCTCGCGGTGACCGTCGTCCGCGACCCGCGCGAGGCGGTACGCGGCGCCGACGTCGTCATCACCGACACGTGGATCAGCATGGGCCAGGAGCACGAACGCGGCCGGCGGCTCGCCGACCTCGAGCCGTACCGCCTCGACGAGGCCCTGCTCGCCTACGCGACTCCCGATGCGTTCGTCATGCACTGCCTGCCCGCGCACCCCGGCGAGGAGATCGAGGCCGGTGTCCTCTACGGCCCGCGCTCTGCGATCTGGGACGAGGCGGGGAACCGGCTGCACGTGCAGAAGGCGCTGCTCGCGCTCTTACTCGGCGCGGCGTAACGATCCGCAAACCCGGAGGCTAGACGGCGGTTCTGCGGCGGCGGTAGGCGCGCGTCTTTGTGCGGTTGCCGCAGATCTGCATCGAGCACCAGGTCGCCGACCGGTTCGGTGAGTAGTCGTGAAACGACCAGTTGCAGTTGCGGCACGCCTTCAGCCGCCCCCAGCTGCCGTCGAGCATCGCGCCGAGTGCGACGGCGACGACCTGGTCGAGCGCGTCGCCGTCCGCGCCCAGGCGTACCCGGCCCGGCGCCTCGACGCGCAGCGACACCCGCGCGGCGGCGCGATTCACGGCCGCAAGCGCACCGTCGTCGAGCGGGAACCCGTTGTTCGCCAGCACGAGCGCCCGGAGCGCCTCGCGGAGCTCGCGCGCCCGCTCGAGCTCGGCCTCGCCCAACCCGCGCTCGGTGAGCCACCCGGGCAGCCACTCGTCTCCGCTGTGCAGGTCGCAGCTGTTGATCAGTAGTTGCACCTGGCGAAGCGGCTCCGGCGCGGCCTTCGGGACGTCGTAGCGGGGCACGGTTGCATCGAGTATACGACACCAGTAAAGTCCGACTACCGGTGTTGCGCAAGATCGCCTACCCGCTCCGGCTCGCCGCCTCGCGCCTGCGTGCCGGCGGCGGGCGGCTGCTGCTCGTCGCCGCCGGTGTGATCGCGGCGGCCGCGGTGCTCTCGGCGGTGGTCGCCGGCCGGCTCGTGATGCAGGACCGGTCGCTGGCGCAAGCAACCGCCCAGCTCGCCCCCGCCGACCGCGAGATCGCGGTCTCCTGGTCGGGCGCCTCGAACAGCTTCACGAGCCTCGACCGGCTCGTCCGCCCACGTGTGCGTGCGGCCCTCGGCCAGGAGCCCGTCGCCGCCATGCTCTTCCGCGAGGCGTCGATCCAGGGGCGGCTCGTCAACCTGCGCGCCGCCGACGACCTCGGCCGGTGGGTCCGCCTCACCTCCGGCCGCCTCCCGTCGCGCTGCGTGCCGAGCCACTGCGAGGTGCTGCGGCTCGAAGGCGCCGGCCCGATCCCCTCGACGCCGTACCTCCGGCTGGTCGAGGTGGGGCGAGCCGTCCTGCGACCCGGCGCGCCGTTCGGCTCGTTCGTGCTTCCGGCGCCGCCCAGCAGCCAGATCGAACGCTCCGTCCGCTACCACACGCCACAGCCGTCGCCCGTGGTGATCGCAAACGGCGTGGCCGGCCTGACGCGCACGACCGAGCTCGAGACCTTCTATCGCTCCTACGGCTGGTTCGTGCCGGTCAGGAGCGGTGACGTGCACCCGTGGACGATCGACGCTTTCGCCTCGCGCGTGCAGCGGCTGACGGCGGAGATCGAGTCGAGCTCCGACCAGTTCCAGGTGACCGCGCCGACCGACGCGCTCGCCGCGGCCGCAGGCTCGTCGACCGCCGCGGCCCGGCGGCTGCTACTGCTCGGAAGCGAGGGCGGCGCCCTCCTGTTGGCGTTCACGATTCTTGCCGCTGCGTCCTTGCGGCGAGAGGTTGCGGACGCGAGGCGCCGCCTGACCTGGTTCGGCGCTCGGCGTTGGCAGGTGGAGCTGTTCACCCTCGCCGAATCGCTGGCGATCGCCGTCGCCGCTGCGATCGCAGGCACCGTCGCCGGCGGGGCCGTGGCGGCGATCGCCGCTGACCGCGCCGGGTCGCCGGCCGGCGACGTCGTCCGGCACGGGCTGCTCTCGCCGGGCGGCATCGCCGGCACGCTTGCGCTCGCCTGCACCGCGTGGCTGCTGCTCTACGCGACCGTCCGCGCCGCCCCGCCGCAGATGAGCCGGCTCGCACTGACGCCGCTCGATGCCGCCGCGATCGGGGCGGTCGCGGTGGTGCTCATGGGCTGGGCACGCGGCTCGGTCGGGGCCTCGCAGCTCACGGGCAGCGGCGGCGGCACCAGCGCGTTCCTGCTGCTCGTTCCCGCGCTGATCGTCTTCGCAGCCGCGGTCGCGGCCGCGCGACTGCTCGGGCCGTCGCTCCGGCTCGTCGGCCGCGCCGGGCGCCGCGGGCCGATCGCGCTCCGCCTCGCCGCCGCGTCGCTGGCCCGCAATCCCGGTCACGCGGCGATCGCGGCGACCTTTCTGGTGGCGAGCCTCGGTCTCGCACTCTTCGCCGTCAGCTATCGCTCGACCCTCCTGCGCGGCCAGCACGACGAGGCGACCTATGCCGTTCCGGCCTCGTTCGTGCTCACGGAGGACCTCACCCAGCTCGTGCCGGTCCTGCACGGCGCTCCGCGTCCCGCGTACCCGCGGAGCCCGATCGAGGTGCTTCGTCTCTCCGGCAACGTTGCCTCGGGTGCGACGTTCACGCTGCTCGGCGTGCCCGCACAGAAGCTCACCGCGGTCGGCGGCTGGCACACCGACTTCGCCTCGCAGCCGCTCGCCACGCTCGGCCGCGAGATCGCACCACGCTCGGCGATGACCCTGAAGACGACGGCGCTCCCCGCCGGTCGGCGCTTCACGCTGCCGGTGTCGACGACCGGCGACGACATCGGGATCCGCGCGATCTTCCGCTCTCCGCTCGGCGACGTCGAATCGATCCCGCTGGGGCACACGAACGGCCACGAGACGGTGACGCTGCACGGCCGTACCCCGTTCCGCCGCAGCACGTTGGCGCAGCTCGAACTCGACATCCTGAACGGCGGCCGCAGGTCGGCGAACGCCGGCATCGGGATTCAGCCGAGCGCGAAGGGCGTGCTCAGGCTCGGGCCGCCGCGGATCGACGGCAAGGCGGCGCAACGCCCGTTCGCCCACTGGCTCGGCACGGGTGGGGTCGGCGGCTCCGCGGCCCGGCTCGGCTACCTGCTCACCCCCGAGCGAACAGGCATCTTCCGCCCGGCCGAGCCGACCGACGGCAAGCCATTGCCCGTACTGGCAACCGCACAGGTTGCGGCCCAGGCCGGGCCGCACGGGATCATCCCGCTCCAGATCGAGGGCGAGCAGGTGGCGGGCCGCATCGTCGGACGGATCGACCACTTCCCCTCGATCGTCGGCGACGCCGTGGTGGCCGACCGCCAGACGGTCTCGACCCTGCTCGACACGCGCTCCCCCGGGCTCGGGCTGACCGACGAGCTCTGGCTGAACGTCCCGGCGGGGATCGAACAGAGGACGGCCGCCACGCTGGCGCGCGCGCCGTTCACCCAGCTGACCGTCGCGTCGCAGGCGAGCACCCTCGACCGGCTCCAAGGCGATCCGCTTGCACGCGGGGCGCTGCTGACCCTTGCGTGCACCGCAGCCGTGGCGCTGCTGCTCGCGCTCCTCGGATTGCTGCTCTCGGTCGTCGGCGACGTGCGCGACGACCGCGGCGAGCTGTTCGACCTCGAGGCACAAGGCGCGTCGCCCGCGACGATCCGGGCGCACCTGCGGCTGCGCGCGCTGCTCGTGGCCGCCTTCGGCATCGCCGGAGGCATCGCGCTCGGAGCGATCCTTTCGAGGCTCGTAATCTCGCTCGTATCGGTGACCGCCGCCGCCGCCGAGCCGGAGCCACCGCTCCGGCTTGCCGTCAACCTGCCGCTGCTGGCCTTGGCGGCTGCGGCCTACGTCGTGCTCGCCGCGCTGCTCGTGATCGCAGCGACGACGCTGCACGGCAAGGCGCCGGCGCGCGCCGCCGAGGCATCGGCATGACCTTTGCAATTGAGCTCAAGGACGTTTTCCGCGTGCACTCGACGCCGGAAGGGGATGCGGCGGCGCTGCAAGGGCTCTCGCTGCGCGTCGCCGAGGGAGAGGTGCTGACGGTGCTCGGCCCGAGCGGCTCGGGCAAGTCCACGCTCCTGCGCCTGCTCGCAGGGCTCGACCGTCCCTCCGCCGGCATCGTCCGCGTGCACGGCGAGGACGTCGGCAAGCTGCCGGCGCGCCGCTTGGCGCACTACCGCGCGTCGCAGCTCGGCTACGCCGACCAGCACTACGCGCGCGCGCTCGCGCCGGAGCTGAGCGCACGCGACCTCGTCGCGCTGCAGCTCGGGCTGCGCGGCACGGGGCGAGCCGACCGGCTCCGCCGGGCCGACGAGCTGCTCGAGCGCGTCGGACTTGCCGGCAAACGTGAGAGCCGGCCCGGCCGGCTCTCGGGCGGCGAGCAGCAACGCGTCGCCCTGTGCGCCGCGCTCGCGCATCGCCCGAAGGTCTTTCTCGCCGACGAGCCCACCGGCGAGCTCGACAGCGCAACGGCGGGCCAGGTCTACGACATGCTCTCGGAGCTCGTGCGCGAGCACCACTGCACGACGGTGGTGGTCAGCCACGACCCCGAGTCGGTGCGGATCGCCGACCGGATCGTGCGGATCCGGGATGGGCGCGTGTCGGAGGAATGGGGACGTGACGATGCGGACAGCGACACGATTGTCGTTGGACGCGGCGGCTGGTTGCGCCTGCCCGAAGAGCTGCTGCTGCGTGCGGGCATCGGCGCAAAGGCAACCGCACGCTTCGAAGCCGGCGGCGTGGTGGTGACGCCCGCGGGCGGCGGCGAGGCGCAAACGCAAGGTGCCGAGAGCGCGCGGCGGACGGTTGCTGCTGCCGCCGGCACCCACGTGGTCGCCGAGGCAACCGGCGTGCAGAAGCGCTACGGCGACACGGTCGTGCTGGACGGTCTCGACGCACGGTTTCACGCGGGCTGCCTGCACGCCGTCACCGGGCCGTCGGGCTCGGGGAAGACGACGCTGCTCCACCTCCTGGCCGGGCTCGAGCTGCCGGATGCCGGCTCGATCGCCGTCGAAGGGCAGGAGCTGACGGCCCTCGACCGTGCCGCGCGGGCGGCCGTGCGACGTGACCGGATCGCCTACGTCGGCCAGCAGGCCGGGCTCGTCCCGCACCTCTCGGCTCTGGAGAATGTCGAGCTCACGCTGGCCCTCCGGGGCCGCGAGAGAAACAGCGCGGCGGAGGCGGTCGCGGCGCTCGAAGCGGTCGGACTCGCCGAGCGCACGACCCAGCGCGTTGCCCGTCTCTCGCAGGGAGAACGGGCGCGTGTGGCGATTGCCCGTGCGATCGCCACACGTCCCGCGCTGCTCCTCGCCGACGAGCCCACCTCGCGCCTCGACGGCGCAAATGCGATCGCCGTGGCCGTCCTGCTGGGGCGACTCGCCCGCGAGACCGGCGCCGCGGTGCTCTGCTCGACCCACGACCCGCTCGTCATCGAGCAGGCAGATCGGCGATTATCGCTTTCGAATCTCACCTCTTCGGGGGAGTGAGGCTCCCCGAAGAGAACCGATCCTCTTGAGGAAGCGGTGGCGGCTCTCGACCTACGTCAATCAACGATCTTCTCGCGCCTCCGCGGTCTTCTCGAGGTCACCCGTCTCGTGCGGACCGGCGAGGAGCTGCCCGAGCTCCTCTCGGCGATCGCCCGGACGGTCTCCGACTCGCTGGCGTTCCGCACGGTGGTGGTCAACCTCTACCGGCGCGAGTGGGACGACTTCGTCGTCTCGACGGTCTACGGGAGCGCCGAGGCACGCGACGCCCTGCTCGGCCAGGTACGCCAGGTGTCCGACTGGGAGGCGCTGCTCGACTCGCGCTTTCTGCAGCGCGGCGCGTACCTCCTCCCCTACGGCGAGTTCGACTGGACGACGCGCAGCGAGTCCACGTTCCGGCCAGACCTGCCGGTAAGCGACGACCCGACTGCGTGGCATCCGGACGATGCGCTCTTCGCGCCGATGCGCGGCGCCGACGGCCAGCTGCTCGGCATCGTCTCGGTCGACGAGCCGGTGTCGGGCCGCAAGCCGACCGGCGACGAGATCGACGTGCTGGTCGCCGTCTCCGAGCACGCGGCGCTCGCGGTGCAGTCGGCTCAGGAGGCGACGCGCGCCAAGCAGAACCGCGAAGCTCTCGCGCATCTGCTCGCGGTGTCGTCCAGCCTGAACGAATCCCCGGGCACGACCGCGCTTCTGCAGCACGTGTGTGACGCGATTTCAGAGGCGCTCGGCTTCAGCAGGGTCGCCGTCCAGTTGCTGAACCGCGAGCACGGCACCTACGAGAGCGTCGCCGAGAGCGGCTTCCCACCAGGCACGAACCTCGGAGCACCGCTGACGGTCGGCCAGGTCGAGCGACTCCTCCAGAGCGAGCTGGTCGAGGACTGCCTGCTCATTCCGGGCGAGGAGGCGTCGCAGATCCTCCCCGAGCGGACCAGCGGATACCGCTCGCAGCTGAACGGCCGCGGCCCGCACGCATGGCAGAACCACTGGCTGTTCGTGCCGCTGTACGACCGGCGCGGCCGTGTCGGCTACATCTGGGCGGACGACCCGGCCGACCGGCTGCGACCGGAACCGGAACGGCTCCAGATCCTGCGCGCGTTCGCGAACCAGGCGATGACCGCGCTCGAGCAGGCCGCTCAGCTCGAGGCGATCCAGGACGCGCACGCCCACCAGAAGGCGTTGATCGAGGCGTCGCCGGTCGCGATCATCGACTTCGACCTCGACGGGCGCGTCCGCTCGTGGAACGCCGGCGCCGCCGAGATGTTCGGATGGCGGCCGGAGGAGGCGATCGGCCGGATCAGCCCGATCGTCCCGGCCGACGAGCTCGACTTCTTCCTCGGCAACCTCAGCCGCATCCAAGAGAGCGGCGAGGTGCTTCGCGACCTTGACGTGCGGCGCTTGCACCGCGACGGCGGGCTGATCGACGTCAGCATCTCCGCCGCTCCGATCCACAACGCACACGGTGAGGTCGCCGGCGTGATCTCGCTGATGATCGACGTCACATCGCGCAAGCGTTCCGAACGGGCGCTGGTGACGAGCGAGGGGCGCAAGGACGCCATTCTCCGCGCCACCGTCGACTGCGTGGTGATCGCCGACCACGAAGGGTTGATCACCGAGATCAACCCCGCGACCGAAGAGACGTTCGGCTGGACCCGCGGCGAGGCGATCGGCCGGCGCTTCCTCGAGCTCGCGGTGGCAGACGAGGATCGCGCGGGTCTGGCCGAGGTGCTCGCCTCCGGAAGCGGGCCGCTGCTCGGCACGCGTCATGAGATCATCGCCCTTCGCTCCGACCGCCGCCGGTTCCCCGCCGAGGTGGCGATCACGCGCGTCGACGTTCCGGGGCCATTCCTGTTCGCGATCTCGCTGCGCGAGATCACGAAACGGCGTGAGCGCGAGGAGCGCCTGCGTGAGGCCGAGGCGAAGTACCGCACCCTCGTCGAGCAGCTTCCGATCGCGACCTACATCAACGACATCGGCATGCCCGTTCGCACGAGGTACATCAGCCCGCAGATCGAGGCGATGCTCGGCTACCCGGTCTCCGACTGGCTCGTCCCGGACTTCTTCGTCTCCCGGCTGCACCCCGACGACCGCGAGCACGTGCTCGCCGAGGTGCAACGCACGCACGAGAAGGGCGACGGGTTCCACCTCGAATACCGCCTGGTCGGGGCCGACGGCAGCCACGTGTGGGTGCTCGACCAGACGGTCGCCGTGCGCGACGAGGAGTACCGCCCGCTCTTCCTGCAGGGCTTCCTGGTCGACGTCACCGAGCAGCACGTCCGGCTCGGACACAGCGAGCTGCACCGTGCCGCCCTGCGGCCGGCTGCGAACTAGACTCGTTTGTCACGCGGTCGCCTCTTGGCGCGCGCGCCAGGTCGACCAGCCGCCCTCGAACGACTGCACCCCGCCGTCCGACACCTCGACGATCCGGTCGGCGATCCGGTCGAGGAAGTACCGGTCGTGCGAGACGAAAATCGCCGTCCCGTCGAACGTCTCGAGCGCGCCCTCGAGCATCTCCACCGACTCGATGTCGAGATGATTCGTCGGCTCGTCGAGCAGCAGGCAGTTCGCGCCCTCGAGCATCAGCAGCAGCAGCTGCAAGCGTGTCCACTCCCCACCCGAGAGCGTGTCGAGCGGCCGGCGCACCTGCTCGTATGAGAAGAGGAAGGCCATCAACCGCGACACCGCCTCGCCTTCCGAAATCGGAGCGGCCCGGCGAACGAGTTGCAGCGGCGTCGCCTTCGGGTCGTCGGGCCTTCTGTCCTGCGCCAGCCGTCCGAACCGGATCGAGGGGCCTGCCTTCCGTTCGCCTTCGGTCGGCTCGAGCTCGCCCGCGAGGGCGCGTAACAGCACCGACTTGCCGGCCCCGTTCGGGCCGACCACACCCACGCGCTCTCCCCGCAGCACGGCCAGGTCGACGCCGGCGAGGATCGGCACACCGCCCAGCTCGACGGCCGCCGCCAGCAGCTCGACGACCCGCTCGCCGCCGCGCGCGTGCGGCCGCAGGTCGAGCGCCATCTTGCGCCGCTCGAGCACCGGGCGGTCGATCCTGTCCATGCGGTCGATCTGCCGCTGCTTGTTGCGGGCCTGCTTGATATGGCGCTCGTCCACGACCCGGCTCGCCCAGTCCTTGAAACGGCGAATCGCCTCCTCGAGACGGGCGATCTCCTTCTGCTGTGTCACGTACTGCTGCTGCGCGCGCTGCAGCTCGAGCTCGCGCGCGACCGTGTAGGCGGAGTAGTTGCCCGGCCAGATCCGGATCCGGCCGTCCGCCAGCTCGGCAATCTCGGAGACGGTCTCGTCGAGCAGGTACCGGTCGTGCGAGACGGCGACAACGGCGCCGTCGAATGAACGCATCAGTTGTTCCATGTGCTCGCGCGCCTCGACGTCGAGGTGCGCCTCGGGCTCGTCGAGCAGCAGCACATCCGGGTCGCGGAGCAGGCACGCCGCGAGCCCGACGAGCTTCCGCTGCCCGCCCGAGAGCACGCGGGTCGGCTTGTCGAGATCGTCCGGATCGAGCCCGACATCACCGAGGAGCGCCCGAGCGCGGCCCTCGAACCCCGGACCGCCGGCAACGGTCCAGCGTTCGAGCACGTCCTCCTGCCTTCGCAGGAGCCGGGAGAGCCGCTCGAGGTCGGCGTAGGCCTCGGCGATCTGGCTCTCGATCGCCGCCAGCTCGGCCTCGAGCTCGTCGAGATCCGGCCGCGCGGCGCGGAGCGTCGCCGGCGCCGCCCGTTCGTCGCCCTCCAGCTGCTGCGGCAGGAAGGCGACCGCGAGGCCACGGCGTCGGGTCAGCTCGCCGCGATCCTCTGTCTCCTCGCCGGCCAGGATGCGCAACAGGGTCGACTTGCCGCCGCCGTTCGGCCCGATCATGCCCAGGCGGGCACCCGCCTCGATGTCGAGATCGACGCCGTTGAGAATCTGCCGCGCGCCGAAGCTCTTGGCGACGCCGCGTGCCTGGAGCAGTGACACGCGCGTCAGGCTATAGAGGCCGGAACGCGAGCTCGCCGAGCCGGCGGTAGCCCACCACCGACGGATGGTCGCCATCGGGATTCGTCCACTCGGCCTTCATGCGTCCGGGACGGTCCGGGTCCTCGAGCGTGTCGTGGAAGGGGAGCACCGGCGCACCGATCGGGCCGATGCGCTCGTTCAGCTCGCGGATCGGCCCCTTCGAGTACGGCCAGCGGTTGTTCCACGGAAGCACGTCACACACCGCCACGGCCAGGCCGAGGGCGCGGGCGCGCTCCACCAGGTCGCGCAGCGTCTGGGCGGCGAGCGCGACGTCGCGACCCTGCGCGATGTCGTTGATCCCTCCCTGCACGATCAACGCGTCCGCGCCGAGGACTGCGTCGTCGAACCGCGCCGCGATCTCGTCGGTGCGCTCACCCCAGATGCCGAAATTGCGCAGCTCGAGCTCGGGATGGCGCAACCCGGCCCAGTGCTGCCACTGGCCTTCGGGATCGCCCGTGCGGGCGCGCGAGTTCCAGTACGGCGAACCCTCCGTAATCGAGTCGCCGAGGCAGGCGATGATCCTAGAAATAGAACTGCCGCCAAGCGGTCCACCAGTCGTCTGCGCGCGAGGCGATCTGGCGCGGCGTGACGATCTCGACGCCCGGCCGGTAGCGGTACTTCTCGACATGATCCGACGTGTTGAAGTCGACGAGGATCTCACACGGCGAGCCGGGGTCGTAGGGCGTAACCGCCTTCAGGTCGGCAAGCGAGCGCTTCGCACCGACCTCGATCAGCTCGCGCGCCTTCGGGCCGGGCAGCTGGCGCGCGCTGAACCGCCCGAGCCCCGTCTTGACGGCAACGGTCGTCAGCCCGGCACCGAGCAGCGCCGTCCCTTCGCGGCACGCGGCCGCGTCGCCGGTCACGAGCAACACCGGGCAGCCCCAGGTTCCGCACAGGGCGGCGTTGATCCCCGCCTCGCCGACCTCGACGCCGTTGAAGCGCAGCCGCCACCACGACGAGCCGCTGACGGTATGCGCGAGCACCCCATCGCGTGTGCCGGCCATCGCGTGCATGCCGACGAACAGCGCCGCGTCGACGCCCTGCTCGAGATAGGCGGTGTACTCCGTCCACTCGGTCTGGACGACGAACTCGCAGCCCGGGTCGAGCTCTTCCGGGATCAACGAGTTGAACGTCCAGCCCTCGCCGGCGCCGTGGCAGTCCATCACCACGATCTCGGTCGCCCCCGCCGCCCGGGCGCCGCGCACGGCCGCATTGATCTCACCCGTGTAGAGGCGCCTGCCCTCCTCGTACATCGCGTGGCCGCCCGTGACTTGCTGCCACTTGACGATCCCGGCCACACCTTCCATGTCGGAGATGACGAAGACCTTCATGAGATCGAGCCTACGGTCTCGCCGAGCGAGTTGCGGACGGGAACGGTACGGAACGCGTCGAGGCCCAGCACCTGGGCGAGCGCGGGCCGCAGGGCGCGGGATGAGCCGTCCTCGACCTTGAACGCCCAGCCGACGCCGTCGGGCGAGAGCGCGCAGAAGAGCCCTTCGGCGCCGCCCTTCGCGACCCAGCCGTCGAGGGCGCGCATCAAGTCGGTGTCGGCCGACCCTTCCCCGCCGATCAGCTCGGGGTGGGCGCGCATCGCGGCCTGGATGCGCTCCGGGACGCCGGCGAACACGGCGGCCATCCGGCCGAGCGGCATCGTGAACGTCGGTACGCCGCAACCGTCGACGCCGGCGCCGTCGACGGGGCCGACCAGTCCGGCGATCCGCTGCTGAAGCGGGTGGGCCGGGTCGCGGTAGGGATGCTGCGGCCAGCCGTGTGCACGGCAGGCGGCGAGCATGCCGGCGTGCTTGCCGGAGCAGTTGTGGCCGAGCTTGCCGTCGGGCCGTCCCGGCTGCAGCCCGTTCTCGAGGTCGTCGACGGTTGCGCCTGCCCGCGCGAGCAGCTTGCGGGCCGCCGCCAGCTGTGCAGGCTCGGCCTGATGGGAAGCGCAGGCGATCGCCAGCTCGTCGTCGTCCAGGTCGTCATACCCGTCGGCAAGCGGGATTGCCTGGATCGGCTTCAGCGACGAGCGGAGGAAGCAGCGCATGTCGTCGCCGGCCTTGTCGCCGGCGGTGGAGCGGACATGGACGGTGTGTACCGCCTCGACGTGCCCGCCCCTGGTCACGGTTACCCTGATCGCGTCCACCGCCTGAGGAGCGTACGTTGCCGGAGTTGCCCGAGGTCGAGGCCTGGCGCCGCCAGCTCGATCCGCTCGTCAAGAAGTTCCCGGTCGCGCAGGCCGGGCCGGCGCACATCGCGACCCTGAAGACGTTCGAGCCGCCCCTCGCCGCGCTTGCCGGCGAAGGCTTCGGCGGCGTTGAGCGGCGTGCGAAGCGCTTCTTGCTGCCGACCGACGACGGCGAGCTCGTGCTGATGGTGCACCTGATGAGCGCGGGCCGCCTCAAGTACGTCGCCGCCGGCGCGAAGGGTGCGAAGACGCCAGTGTTCCGGCTCCGCTTTGCCGACGGCGGCGAGCTGCAGCTGACCGAGGCGGGCTCGAAGAAGCGCGCCGGGGTGTGGCTGCTGCGGCCCGATGCGCTGCAGGCGGAGCTCGCGCACCTCGGCCCCGAGGCGGACACCTTGTCGGCGGAAGATGTCGCGCGCATCCTCGTCTCCGACTCGCGCCGCCTGCACTCGCTG
>Ga0157369_10001069_pt1 | contig 34378 bp, 39 predicted proteins | sample C25metaG_FD_113461 | JGI IMG/M metagenome (GOLD analysis project Ga0157369, IMG submission 113461) | Corn rhizosphere microbial communities from Kellogg Biological Station, Michigan, USA - C2-5 metaG | ecosystem: Host-associated > Plants > Roots > Rhizosphere > Soil | place: USA: Michigan... | reverse complement strand
CGGACCACCGGCAACGGTCTCACCGGCGGTGCGGCTGTAAGTTGCCACTACGTTGTCCGCAGCCAGGAAGCCGGTCAGGGTGCCGCTGAGAGTTGGGTCCGCCGTACCGTAGGTCTTGCTGGCCGCAGCCGGAGTGACCGACGCAGCCGCCTTGTTGATCGTAAAAGTGCCCGCCGACGCAGCCGTTAGGCTGTTGTAGTTTGCTACGTCCTGGGGTACATAATTTGCTGTCACGGCGTACTGCCCAGTGTTCGTCGGAGTCGTTGCTGACCCGTTGTACTTGAGGTTTGTAAACGAACCGGTCAATGCGGCCCCACCCACTCCGGCAGCGGCAAGCGTTGCGGGTTGCGCATTCCCGCTATAAATAGCGGGCGAGTTGGTAATTGATAGTGTGGGTGTGGCCTTCTGAATGACGAAGTTGCCGGCCGCAGCTCCCGTGACGCTGTTGTATGTGGCCGTGTCTGTCGGCGAGAAGTCAGCGGTCACGACGTAGGTACCGGCCTGACTGGGAACCGTCGCCGATCCTCCATACCTGACGTTGCTCACCGTGCCGGCGACGGAGCCTTGGATGGTTGCCGCCTGGGGCGTGCCATTGTAAGTCACCGGGGAGTTGGTCAACGATAAGACCGGCGTGACCTTGTTCAGAATAACTACACTCAGGATTGCATCTTTATTGCCCGCGGTAGTCACTGTGCAGGTACTTGATCCCGCACTGCAGTTCAGCGTGTATTGTTGCGTTGTTGTGCTCCAGTTGGCCCCTGAACTCGCTGTGAAGATCACCTGAGTACCGTTGTCTAAACTGACGGTACAGCCTGCCCCTGTCTGCGTCGTACTATTCCAGACACATTTGTTGGCATTTAGGCTATTTGAAACCGTTGCTGAGGGGCCCGATATGGAAAGAGTGACGCTGACGGTCTGACCATCTGTAAATGTGGTCTGCGCTTCGGACGCTGAACCCCTGGCAGTCAGGTAAAAACGCGTATTGAGATCGTAGATGTCTGGGGCGAACTGCGAATTCGAGATGTTTCCCTGCGCGTCGGCTATGCTGGTCATCTGCGGTGGCTGATCGTACAAGGGTGCTTCGAGGAGACCGAGGGTGACGGTCTCGCCTGGTACCCAACCAGATCCGCTGATGTTCACGGGCGTTCCCGGGGGGTAATCGGTGGCGTCCGTCTTGACAGTTGCGAAGCTGAGCAGATCAGTCGCGAGAGAGCTGCTACCCCCGCCGACCACTGCGCTGCCATCTTTCTGCAATGCGCTCGCGGCCGCACCGAGGCGGGCGAGTGACATCGGACCGATCCCCACCATGCTGGCTGTCCATGAGCGATACAGCTCACTCGAAGACAGCGCGGACCCACCGGAGGTTCCTCCAGCAATTAACACTTGGTTGTTGTTCGGCAGGAGCAGAGCCACGTGCCCACTTCGGGCCGTCGCGAGACTCGCGCTGGACATGGTCATTGTGTTAGCAGCCGGATCGAAGATCTCAAGCGAGGCGAGGTCACCAGAAGAGTTGTTTCCGCCTGCAATGAGCACCGTGCCATCGATAAGGGTCGTTGATGAGTGCGCGCTCCGGGCGGTGTTGAGGGGGGCCGCAGAGGTCATGGTGTTCGCTGAAGGATCGTAGATTTCACTCCACGTGAGAGCGGAAAGCGAACCACCTGACCCTACGCCCAGTCCTCCCGTAAACAAAACGCGTCCGTCCTTCAAGACAGTTGCTGCGTGCTTCATGCGGCCAACAGAAAGGCTTGTCTCATATGTGAAAGCGCCAGTGGCTAAATTGAAGCGATCAATGCTTACTACAGGGCCTGCACCTGTGTCGCCTCCGGCGATCAGCACATCACCACTCGGAAGCGCAGACATAGTGAAGTCAGCCCGCGGATCCTTCATCAAATTTTGAACGAGAGTCCAAGCGTTTGTCTTAGGGTCGAATATCTCCGCGGAATTGAGCACTGCACCATATGTGCTCCGCCCTCCGGCGACCAACAGTCGGCCATCTGCGAGGAGGACGGCGCCGTGTTCAGACCGGGCCACCGACATCGAGGGGCCAGCTGCCATCGTGCCGTCAGGCATCAGCAGCTCCATCGTTGCCAGCGGATTGCCGTCAGCATCCTTGCCGCCGACGAATGCAACGCGGCCATCATTCAGCAAAGTTGCCGTAGCGTCGCTCCGGGAGCTCGTCAACGAAGGACCGGGCTGCCAATCCGCGGCAGAGCTTGAAACGGTATAGGCGAACGACGGTGAGAGGAGGCCCAAAAAGAATCCAAACAGGAGGACAACACGGACGAGCTTATTCACAGGACACAACCCCTCTAAGACGGCCAGCACATGAACGCCGACCCTAGCAACATTGCTGACTTGAATGCGTCTTAGCGAGGTGCAACCGGAGTTCCATAGGAAAGTACGTTACTCAGTTACTTTGGAGAGGGGGCAATTCTCAAGGACGAGCGGCCGACGAGTTAATCAGCAAGTAGCCCTTTAGTTACCGCGGTGATGACGGTAACTAGACCACCAACTCGACGGCTGTAAACGCCTGTTTCCATGTGTCTACTGCAGATAATCGAAAAAGGGCAGAGGTTCGGCGTGCCAACTCTCAACGCAACGAATGTCGTTGAGGGTGCTGTGCCGTTGCTCAACGTGTTGAGGTTCCCTCTCGTAGAGTCTCGGACGAAATTCATGATCTTCGTTTTACGAAAGGTACTGCAACTTTCTACTCTCTGGTGAGCGGCGCACTGGCCGCCAACGCCGCCAATTGCTCCAAATCCTCGACGCTGCCTCGCAGATCCAGGGGCAAAAATCAGCAATGGCCCGGTCACAGCGAAGCTTTACCTGTCGAGTGCCAAGAAGGGCTACTATCCTGCACAAACCGCCGACGCTGGGTTATGCCTCCCACGTCCGAAATCTTATCCAACTCGATTACGATGCCATGGCGCACTACTTCGGAAGTGCCTTCGTGGAGGGATTGATCCTTTTGATGGCGATGCTGATGGCCATCTCGCTGGCGTACCTCGACCCTCACGAGCAGGCGTACCCGTGGCTGGCGCTGGTGTGCCTGGTCACCGTTATTGCCTTGGCGATCGTTCTCTCGGTCAACTACACCACCTGGCTCTCTCTCACTCAGGTGGTTGTCCTCAACGAAGTGGTACTGACCCATCTCCGGGTTGGGCTATGGGTCCTCTTCTGGGGATATTGGTTCCGCCTCTCAAATATTCGCCAGCTCCACTGGGCTGTTTGGTCGCTCGTCGCCGTCATGATTGCCGGCACTGCGCTGATCCGCCCGCCTCTGTATGGCGACCTCGTACCGCTGCAGGCCTCCACCTATGTGTACCCGCTGCTGATGATCGGCAAGCTTGCACTCGGTGCGTTGCTTTTCTTAGTCGCGTATCGCGGTTTCCGTACGCAGAAGACCGAAGGCCGGATGGCCGCCACGGCGGTGCTGCTGGTGTTCATTGCGAACTACCAGCGCGAGCTACGCCTGCTTCACATACAAACGACGTTCACGTTTGCTGGGTTCGTCGTTCAACTTGGCCTGATCGCCATGGTCGTGTCGTTGCTGATCATTACCGTCATGTTGCTGCGCCGCTTCATTCAGGCACAGGCTCTCAAGGAGCAGTGGAAGCTCGAAATCCAGCAGGCGCAGCAAGTGCAGCAGGTACTTATCCCGAACGAACTCCCGCAGATTGCCGGGCTGCACATTGATGGCGAGTATCGCCCCGCCCGCGAGGTCGGCGGCGACTTCTTCCAGATCATCCCAGTAAGCAGCTCCGGCTCTGCCATCATCGTGGTCGGCGATGTCACGGGCAAGGGTCTTCAGGCCGGCATGCTGGTCGCGCTCATTGTCGGGGCGGTCCGAAGCGCCGCACAACACAGCGCCGATCCATTACACGTCCTGCAGGAGGTCAACGCCCAACTCTGCGAGCGGGAGCACTCCAGCGCTACCTGCCTTGTACTGCGCATCGACGCCGATGGCTCAGTGACTATAGCAAATGCCGGTCAGCTCCCGCCGTACATCAACGGCGCCGAGCTATCAATGGAGGGCGCACTGCCTCTGGGCATCATCACCGAAGCTGATTTTTCCGTCGCGACGGTGCATCTGAACCCCGGCGATTCCATCATCCTGATGTCGGACGGCATCGTCGAAGCACAGGATCCCGCGGGGAATCTCTTCGGCTTCGAGCGGATCGCCGGCATGCTCGAACACCATGCCACTGCGGCCGAAATCGCCGAAGCCGCCCAGAAGTTCGGGCAGGAAGACGACATCCTCGTCCTTCAGGTCCGTCGCGAGCGCGATTCTGTTCCCGCTCCCCAGCACGACGCACACGGAGCTGAAGTGCCGGCGTGATCCTCACTTAGCCGCGGCAACTCGAACTATAGCCGGGACAAAGTCCGTCGACAGCGTCGCCGGGTTCTCCGTCAAGTAGTACGTCTGGATTTCGGGATACTGTTCCTGCACCAGTAATAAGGTCCGGAAATCGAAGCTCTGTACGTCGGTTCGCGCCTGCATCTTGTTGCGCTTGATGGCGCCGCACAGCGTGTCGACAAACACTTGGGGCCCGACCGTATGGTTCTGAAGCATCTCCGGTGGAACCTTGACGTTCGGATTGGCGGCGCTCGCAAGGTTCTCTGGAATGATCTTCGTCTCCAGGTTGAAGTGCACCCGTTCTGCAGCCACCGCGCGCTCCTTCGCATTGGCTGCCGATTTGCCGGCTCCATTCCGGTAATACTCAGCGTAGAACGCAGTAAACCGAAAGAGCTGCTCCGCGTACGTGGGCACGTACGGGCTGATCAGATGCTCGTGGGCCGCAAACGTCACCGCCACAGGCGACAGTGCCAGATCATTCTTCTGGTCGACACCAAAGTGCAGCTTGTCACAAATGAATGTTGCCTGCGCGGCATGCATTGAGATGTCGCGAATGAACACACGATCCTCCATTGTGTACGGCGCACCATCGGCTCTCCGGCAGCTCTGCGGATTCAGAAACTGATCGTGCCAGATGAGAGAAACGTGGTCGGTGGTCACGCCCGTATCTGTTTCGATCGTGTCGATTAAATTGTCGAGGCCAGCCTCAAATGCCGGCAGCGTATTCTCCGGCCGCAGACCGCGTGCGCCTCGGTGTCCCGAAACATTGAACGACTGCAGTCGCTCCTTGTTCTCCGGTGAAGAAGCGCGCTCTTCCGCAAGCACTTTTTGCAAAAGGTCAGGACGATCCGAGATCAACCCGTCCACACCGACCCGGATAATTGCACGCATCTTCTCGGGATCATTCGTCGTCCACGGAACGACGCGAAAACCGCTCCGGCGCAACTCCGCGACTGGAACCATGCCGTCCAGCACCGTCGCGTCCACAGGCGAGAGCGCCGGCTTCATAGCCGCACCATGCGCAGCCGCGTGCAAGGCGGCTTTCGCCATCAGATCAAGGTATGGATTTGTAGCAGGCGCAACGCCCTGCCCTGATAACTTCGGCCCCGAGATCATAATCGCTGCAACTATACCGGCCTGCAGCGGCTTCCGCCATCTCCACATGCTTGCTGTTCCGTGTCCACGCATTGAGCGCTCCTTCGCCGCCATACAGTCCAACGCCTGACTCGAACGGAGCCCCATGGCAACCCTCCGCACGCACAAAGTCGCTCAGACCAAAGTGACAACTGAGGTCAAAGAATACACACTAGTTGTCAAAAGGAAATGGCGGTGGACGCAGTCTCGAGCGAACCGCTCTCCCGCTGCATTTCCCTGCTAACAGCGAATTTATCAGGGAAAGCGGAAGGTTATGGACTCTCGTTCCCGATGCCCTGGCGGCATACGCTGCAGATTTCATGGCGCTTAGCTTTTACAGAGAGCGCTCGCGATAGAAAGTAGCAGCGAATTCTTCTTGCGATATCAGGGAATTCGATTTCCCTGTTACGAGGTTCGAGCAGAGAAACTTTCGCTCGTCTTCTGCGCCCTTGTCGTGAACGCGGTACGCAGCGGCCCCAACATGGAAGATCGTCCAGGATTACTCCGACCACGGTCGCAGCGGCCTAAACATTGCCGGCCGGGGACGGGCTCAACCAGCTTACGGCCGACGTTGAGGCTAAGCGGACCACGTTCACTTCTCTCCTTGTCTGCGACCTGAGCCGCTGGGGCCGCTTCAGGACCCGTAGACGGGAGAGCGCCTACTACGAGTACCTCCTAAAGTGGCTGTAATCCGAGTTCACTATTGCGCAGGGTTTTGCCGCTCGCGAGGAGGTGTTGTGAGGACCTCGAAACAGCGTACAAAAGCCCCGCTTGACGCTGACTAGCCCCGCCGCCGTCTCCGGATCGAAATACCAATCATGAGTCCTATGCAGATTGCTATGCCGAGGCCGAGGATGGGCGCGGCTATGACGAGTTCGGCCATGTGCAATATGATGCGCTGCTTGGGATGCAATCAGAGTCGTGTACCAGACCATTCCGATAAACCGGTCATTGGCAAGCGAGCGGATCCTAGCGGGCAGTCGCTACAGATGTTGGCCTACATCGCGCCTCGCGCACCCTCTTTGGGGACTCCAGAAACTCAGGATGGCTGGAGTTGGCTTGAGCGGCCCATGTGCGAGTCAGGAGCTGCCGCTGTGAGCCCCTTCCTCTGTATCGAGGCCGGTCGAATCGGCAGGGGTTTCCTCCCCGAGCGAATCGTTCACAAGCTCCGCTGAGATTTCTTCGTCCGTCATCTCGACGGGCCTTACAGGCTTCACTTGGTTCGGCATAGGGGTTGTCCTCTCCTGGTAGGATGCAGAACCACGGTGTAACCACAGTCATGGAGCCAGCGCGGACGTAGTGCCGATATGAGCAAATTGGGGCAGATTCGGAAGTGCGGAAAGTGAGACGCTTTCGGTAAGGCTGGTATGAGGAGATTCCTATGCCGAACACGCGCATGCTACTGGTAGACGATGACGAAGCTATTCGCTCGACATTGAGTAATCTATTGCGGCAACAGGGCTTCCATGTAACAGCCGCGAGCAACGTGCCGGAGGCTCTGAAGCTTATCAGTTCTAACGCCTACGACGTTCTACTGAGCGATCTGCATATGCCCGGAGCGGGTGACGGTTTGACCGTAGTCAGCGCGATGCGCCATGCCAATCCAAATGCGGTAACGATGTTGCTGAGCGCCTTCCCCGAGATGCATGCGGCGTCGCACGCCATTCTGCTGCAGACGGATCAAATTCTGGTGAAACCGATGGATACAATGGCATTGGTCGCAGCTATCAAGGAGAGGCTGACCACCGGAGCGCCCCCGGCCCGCACCGTAGAGACCGTCGCCGATATTCTGGAACGTACGGTCGAGACCACCATCGCAACATGGTATGGGCATATCCAGAGAGACAGTAAGGTGATGTCGGTTCCCTTGAGCTACGAGCAGCGCACCGACTATCTGCATCAGGCCTTAGGCGATCTCGGCAAACGCCTAAGGTGGTCCATACCCATTGGCGGGAAGGAGATGCCGTCCAAGGCTGCGGCGGAGCATGGGTTCAATCGACGCAGACACGGCTATTCCGCGGCCATGATCGTGGAAGAATCAAGAATGTTGCAGGTCAGCATCTTCAATTCGTTGCAGCAGAATCTGGCGACCATTGATTTTAGCGTCCTGCTAACCGAGGTAATGACCATTGCGGATGAGATTGATTCACAGCTCAGCCAGGCGATGACGAGTTACGCTGCCGAATTCCCGGCCCGGGGATGCCTCATTGAACGGATGTAGGTTCCGGACAACGTACCACGGTGCTGATCCAAAATGAGGCGAACACCATCACTCAGCAGAGAACATATTGGGGAGTCTTGTGCCGCACGTGCGGGAAATTTGTTGGATTCGACATTGTTCCCTCCGCATGGTTTGAGTGCAGCGGCGCTAACGTGAAGCCCGGCGCGATTCGCTGTGCTCATGGCCACAATCATATCTACTTTCCGCAAGACTTTAGCTCGTATCCTTCTACGACTCCGATCACCGACGACACAGCAATGGAAGAGAACCGCGCAAGCTACAGTCGCGTTAACCCGCTCGGCAACATGAGTTGAGTTGCTCGTTCTTGGTCCAGAGTGCGTTATCCGAGATCAGGAGGTTCGGACCGGACTCCCTTCCTTCCTATTCGTTCTAACGCAGGCCGACAGGAAATCGTGCCGCATAAGAGAGCTCGGCCGGCGGCATGATGTCATTCGTGGACATGAGCAAAACGGCACAGCTTCTCGACAGCCGAGGGTGCGAGAGTCAAGCTAGGGTCGCTGTAGGGTATGCTTGCGCCTACCGGTTTTTGGGGGACCCACTGACGAATGTCCGTATCAAAGCCTAAGACGTTTGATATCGACGCCTTCCTCGGCCGCACCGGCGTTGGGCGCCAAGTCCTGGACTTCAAACCTGGCGGCCGGATTTTTTCGCAGGGAGATCCTGCGGACTGTGTGTTTTACCTTCAAACCGGGCGGGCAAAGCTCACGGTGGTTTCGGCCGCCGGCAAGGAAGCTACAATCACGCTGCTTGGCGGCGGCGAATTCGTCGGGGAGGAAGCCATGGTAGGCGCCGTTGGCACGCGCATGGCATCGGCGACGGCTGTTACAGCTTGTACCACCTTAAAGATCCAGCGCGACGCAATGATCCGGGTCATGCACGAGCAGCACACGTTCTCCGATCTTTTCGTGAAGTTTCTATTAGCGAAGAGCATTCGCACACAAGCCGATCTTGTCGATCAGCTTTTCAACTCGAGTGAAAAGAGGTTAGCCCGGATTCTGCTACTCATGGCCGAGTTCGGCAAGCCGGGCGAACCAGAGACTCTCATACCGAAGATCTCGCAGGAGACCCTTGCTGAGATGATCGGAACTACACGGTCGAGGGTGAGCTTTTTCATGAATCGCTTCCGCAAACTGGGATTTATCGAATACAACGGCCGAATCCGTGTTCATAAATCGTTGCTCAACATCATTCTGCACGATCATGCTCCAGACCGGGGTGCGAACCGGTCGGGGCTTTCGCGGGCGCGACGCAATCAAGCTAGCTCCGAAGCAAGCCAACCCAAACTCGCGTGAGCAGTTTCCTTCCGTTGTACGTGAACACGGTAGGGCTGCGGATATAGATGAAATAGGCGCACGAACGGCAGAGACCGGGATGCACCACAGCATCAGCGTCGTTCGCTGGCACTACCAGCCGTCTGGGCCGATTGCACGGCCGACACATTATTGACTTGCTCTGGACTTAGAATCCGATAACCCGAGTAGTCGATCGTTAGTTCTGCAATTCCGCCAAGCCTGATCTCGCTAGTGCTGTGGTTGCGAGCCGGGAGCCAGAACCCGCTGACTCTCGTGTAGACCTGTTCCACTTCACTCTTCTTCGTCCAGATAGATGGGTTCTTGGCGGGTTGGGCCTCTAAACGAACTACCGCAAAGTCTTCTGCATCCACCCAGATCTGACCTCGATAGAGGAACTTGTCCTTTCTTTTCGGGTTCCACCGCTAGCACATACATCGATCCGGTTGGTGTCTGTTCGATCCCGACCTGAGTAAAGCTGTAGTTATCATCGTTCAGAGCGGTGCGTTTCTGAGCGTCTAAAGAGGAGGCCTCAATTTCAGCCTGCAAGAGCTTTTTTAGGACCTGATCGACGATCACGGGAGATCCGGTCGAAGATCGGATTGTGAATTCCTTTATTCCGGGGGACTCGTACTTCACGTCCACGACCAACTCCGCAGTGCGCCCCCCAAGGAATCCGCGATATTTCACTTGGTATTTCCTGTTGCCAACGTAACCGTGAAGCGCGTGGGCTCGCTCCAGATTTCTCCTGACCACGTTTTCCACGATCTGTGCTGTTTGAAGCGGAGTTTCCGCGACTGGAGCCCACGCGCCTCCCTGTTGGGCATAGGCAGAGTGGGGCACGGCCGCGGATAGGAATAGGAGCGGTATCAGTAAGAGCGGGCGAAGTTGTGACCGTATGGTCATATATCGGAACGCGTCGGACTTTTAGTCATGAGCTGGGTCAGGCTGGAACTTCTTCCCCGCGGTTCCCAGACCGGCGACTTCAGCTCAGGCATTGGCTTTGCTCGAAAGATTTTTCGTGTCTGGCGTGCGATCCAGCGAGCGGCAGCCTTCGCCTTGTTGCGCCGGGCGCTATCGGTGGAGATGCCCGTTCCGGCATACATCTGTCGATATAATTTGGAGAGCAGAACGAAGGCAACACGGGCTCGGAGAGTAGGCGTGCAGGAAGACCTCTTCCAGATCGCGGCAAACTCGTAGAAGCGATCCCAGACTGCCTGGGTTCGCTCTCTGATTTCGTCCGAGCTCATCGAAGGATGAGGCGTAAACATTTTTGGACGGACTGCAGCAGGAATGAGCCAGTACCGCGTGATGGGAATACCTCGCACCATCTGTGGATTCGCCGACTGTTCCTTCTCCCAGCGGCCGAAATCGACTGTGCCGGGGAACGGTGTCATCATCACGAATTGTGCAAAGGTGACATCCGCCCTGAGCGCCAACTCGACCGTGGCTGCGAAAGTGCTCGGCTTATCGGTTGGAAGGCCGAAGATGAAGGACCCGAGAACATGCAGGCCGTGCTTACGGAAAGTCTGCAGTTGCTGCACCAGCCGTTCTCCGGAGTAGTTGAAGTCCTTGTAGACGGCCTTCAATCCTTCGGGCGTGACGGCCTCGACGCCTACTAGAGCACCCTTGATGTTGGCCTTCCGCATTGCGTCCAGATACTCGGGATCTTCGGCTGACTCCATCGTGATCTGGGTGAAGAAGACCATGTCCTTCGGCAGTTTTGCGAGCTCCGCCATCAGCGCAAAACGCTCGTTGCGGGTCTGCAGCAACGACTCAGCTCTTTCGGGGTTGTTCTGCTCTCTTGCCAATCGCAAATCCGTCAACGTGACTGGGTAGAAATTGTCATCCGCCAGCGCGATGAAGCGAAACCCTCTGCGTCTCAGGTCGACGATTTCATCGACGACACTCTCGAATGTTCTCTGTCGGGGCTTCTGTCCGTCGGTACGCCAAACGGAACAGAAGGAGCAGTGCTTGGGACACCCCCGTATGGTTTGCACAGAAGCCCACATGTACTTGTCGGTCTTCATCAGGTCCCAGCGGGCCGCGATGAACTGATCTCCTTCAAGCTTTCCGCCCTCGTAGATGCGGGCGGCGCAGCCTGCCTGAAGGTCCAGTAATGCCTTCCCCCATGCGATGTCGCCGTCACCCTTCACTACGACGTCTGCCGCGCCGTGCTCGAATGGCTCTTCCGGAAACAGAGTTGCGTGAATACCGCCATAGACGACCGACGCCCCCCGCTCATGCGCGAGCTTGCCGACCTCGTAGCCGCGCAAGGCGTTACCTGTATGCACACTAATCCCGACCACGTCACCAACGTGAATCGTGTTTGGATTAAGCTGCTCCAATGATTCATCGACCAAGGTCGGGTCGCCCACGGAAGCTGGTGTCGCGGCAGCCAGAACAAATAACCAACGCGGTGTGATTACGGCCGTTCCGAAGGAGTTGTCGCTGGGATTGATCAAATGTACAGCCATGAGCGTGTTCTCGCTTTCCGGTGCGTGGGTCGGGAAGGTGAATCGGGGTCCTTCTCGCGGGCATCTAAGGAACTACCCGAAGTCCAGAGCCCGATGCCTACTCGGCGGCATCTGGGGTCTTCCCTTGGATGCCATCGCGGCCGTTCGCATTAGCAGGACAGCTCACTCTGATGGGCCCGAGCATTCTGTTACCCGATTTTGGATTCGCTTTGATCCTTGCTTTCCGAATCATGTGAAGACACTACCTCCCGCCGGCCCGGTTTGCACGCTCGGGACTCCGGTAATGAGGCCCTGATAGTGCTTTAGGCGTCGATCTAAAATGGCCACACCTTTTGACGTAATTTCATATTCGCGAATATCCTTCGCGTGATTCCCGCCGCGCATCTTGATGACTACCATGATCTTGCGAAGCTGGTCATCGATGGATACGTACCTAAGCCGGATGATGTCATCGCAAAGGAAAGAAATTGAGTATGTACTGAAGGGAAATTCAGTAAACGATTCATCTACCTCCACTGTGCTTAGAATCGTTACTCCGATTCCCGTCAGTGCGAAGATCATTCGGTAGAGCGATTCGCGGAAGTCGGCGCGGAACCCCGGCGAAAGAGCCATCTCAAATCCCGCAAGAGAATCGATCACGAGACGCTTGGCGCCTATCTTCTGGACAGCGTCGAGAATCGACTGCATGGTTTCATCCACCGATAGATCCAAAGGGCGGAGATAGAGGATCGTGAGTTTCCCGTCCTTCTGTGGCGTCTCCAAATCCAAACCCAAACTGCTGGCCCGCTCCGCATACGCCTGCGGGCGTTCTTCAAAGACAGCCACGATTCCCGGTTCGGCATGGCGTATACCTTCCGCGATGAATTGGGTTGCGAGAACAGATTTCCCTGTTCCCGATGACCCCGCGATGAGCACGCTATCTCCCTCGCGCACGCCTCCATCCAACATCTTGTCCAAATCCGGAACGCCGAAGGAAAGGCGACGATTGCCGGGAGGATTTCCCTTGCGTGCGGTCAACCCAAACGTCCGCGAGAAGGCTTGCACTCCAGCATCCGTGATGCGAAACGTGTGCAACCCAGGCACGGAAGCCTGGCCGCGCAGTTTTATGATCTGCAGCTTGCGGACAATTGAGTTTCGCTCTGTTGTCTGCCGCAACCAGAACAGCCCATCGGCGACAGTAAATATAGGATTATCGCGCAGCTCTTCCTCCGCATATTCGCCGATCAAGAAAGTTGTTGCTTGCCAACTAGCCAGAGACAAGGCTAAGCGCTGGATGAAGGACTGCAGGTCCATGTCACTTTTCGGCTTCCGCACCATGGTGCGGAATGAGTCCACAACTACGACCGCGGGGTTGGCCTTTTCAACTTCTCTAGTGATTTCCTCCAAGACCTCGCCCAAGTCTTTCTCGAGAACAACCTGGCTGAGGTTAATGAAGCGAATCGCATCCGGCAGCTTGGCCGGATCGAAGAATGTGTACTGCTGCTGGTATCGCAGCATCTTTATGGCGGACTCACCGAGAACGGTGAAATAGAGAGCAGGTCGCTCCGGAGTCGCATTTGCAAATACGAACTGATGTGCCAGCGTCGTCTTTCCGCTTCCGGGAGCGCCCGCGATGATGTTGAAAGAGTATTCGGGGAAACCACCACCCACAATTTCGTCAAGGCCCGGAACTCCGGTTGGCAGCTTGTTTATCGTTACTTTCTTTTCCGTGTTCACGATTTTCTCCCATTCCCCGAATTGCGATCGTCAAGGGCTGCACCTGGCCACGCATCGCGCAGCAGGTTCAACGTTAAAGCTTCGCCAAGGAAAACAAAAAGAAGTCCGAGTAAGCGAGAAATAAGAATGACTCCACTCTCATCAGCCCGGTTCTGCTCAACTTTGATCGAAGCCTCAATCGCGCTCATACCTTCTAGACTTCCATCCGCCCCGATCTGCACCCCAGTAAGGCTGGGAACTTCTAATCTCGCCAACGTTAAAGCACGAGAGGCGAGCGCATGAAAGCCGGCAGATCCAGCCAATTCGCCAAGACCCTGGCGCAGCTTTTGATACACGCGGAGAGTTGTGGACTCCACTGGCTCGGACGTGTTGCCCGCACTGGCTTCGTAATGGAGAAGCCGTTGCGTTAAATCTCGCATTTCCGGGAGAGTGGTCATATCAATCCCGCATCGCTACCGGCCCAAGCTTCCGATTCTGCTCCCCCAGAGGGATAAGAGCCAAACACCTGGCCAACGAGCACGGGGTAAGCTGTTCTGCATCCATATTTGAATCCAAAAGCTTCGGATTTGAGGCTCCCGGCGGGCTCAGTTCATATACCGATTTGTTTGTAAGTCCACTTGTTCTTGCGACCCGCCAGCTTTGCTTCGGATCAGTATGAAGACGTCCAAAACCGTCGCAATGCTGCGAATGCTTGCAGCAGCACTCAAGAGTCCTTCTTCCATGCCCGACTGTTTGCGCGCCAACTCTTCAATACGTCCGCTCACCTTCCTCAGATGGTCGGCTTCCAGGAGAAGATCCTCGAAAGCCGCCGAAATTGCGAGGTCTTCAGCGACCGAATCCGCCGTGTCCGCTGAGGTCGCGACAGGCTCTGTGCCCATTTCAACCTGCACTCGGAGATCTTCTATCAGGCGGAATGTGGTCGCTTCACCAAGAAGGGTGAGAAACAGCCCGAGCAACTGCGCGATGAGAATGATCCCGAGTTCGCCATCCTCATCGCATTTGGTGTGGGGCTCAATTTCGTAGAGACCGCGCAGCCCCCCATTCGCCATAAGCTGTACCGCCCCGAGCCGGGGAGATTCTGATCTGGCGAGCGCCAAAGCGCGGGTAGCGAGAGACTGAAACCCGTCGGCTCCCATCGATGTGCCGAGTTGTCGGCGTAACCGCTCATAGACGCGGACGCTGGCTGGTTCAGTTTGCAGTGTGCTCGAATGTGCCTCCCGAGCAACGAGACCTCGGGCCAGATCACGCGCCTTTTTCGGAGTAAGCATATATTCCCTTTCGTTCCACCCGGCTCAAGCGCGCCAGCGACATTGCCGCAACACCTTGGTAATACCGTTCTTCGTCAGTTCCTCGTCGGACTCCACAATCGTGCTTCGGTCGTATCCCGGGGCACTGGTCGCCTCGTTGCCAGCATTCTGATACCGGGCCAATCTTATCGTGATCGAATTGGGTGCTCTTTTTGTGTCGGCGATTTGTCCAACCGTTCCGATGCTTCTCCTTCACTCTATTCCGGCATATGCTTCCAAAGCTCTGCGATCGGAAACGATCAAGGTCGATCCTCGTGACTCCAGACCCCTTGTTTGCTGCGCCACGGCACACTTCTCCAGCAGGAATTGGACTAGCCTCGCCGACGCCGTTACCGTCAGGCCGAGTCTTCGCATCTGCCCGCACGCGCGGGCACATGGGAGAGTCCGGCCACCAACCGTCGCGATCAGGGAGCCGGAAGGACAGACCTTCAGATTGAAGACGGAATGCATCCACTGCCTCAAAGTTCATAGTCGCTCCAGAGCTAGCAGGACCCGAAATGTGGACTGCACGGATGCCGAATTATTAACCGAGGACCTCCGAGCTCGATTTGGCAAGGTGCAATGGCGGCAGTCGCTTCTGTTTGTACCGGGCTCGATCGGAGAGCAACTTGGCATTGCAGACGTGAAACATTTCCGAATCGGTAAGTCCCATCTCCGTTTCAGCCTGAGAAACGGTCAGAAAACACGTCGGACAAATCGACCGGTACGACCCGTCTTTGTTCAGGCGGTGCAGATATATCCGGGATATTGCCATTCCTTCTCTCCTATGCGCCGGAGCATAAGGGAAACCAAGGTGGCTGTATGGTCACTTTTGCTCACACCAGGATGGGCATCGGTTTCTGTACTCCCCTACGATTCGTCCGCGCAAGCGCAATCTTGCCGAGCGAGAGTGCAAGGACACTGCCAAAATGCCGGGCTTTCGTTCTCTTCGCGGAAACTCCTGCTCATCACGAGCAACCATGTCGCGGTGTGTTCGCGTACCTATCCGGCGTAAGGATCCAAACACATTGGTTGAGTGGGGAAGATGCAACGCCTGTGGTTGAGCTGCCCTTCCGCCTGGGTACCCATTCCGCACCAGATGCCATCTGACAAGCCATGGGAAATCTTCCATAGAAAAGATGGTGTCGAATTGAAGACCCCCAGCAGCAGCAATGCGGATCGCCGCACTCGCGCTCTGCGCGACAGTAACAAGCGGTGCGACGGCAAAACAGGCAGATTCCGCGACACCGACTCCAACTTCCACAGTTGAGCCAGCCGACCCCGCGGCTGCGACGACTGCTATGTCACAGCCGTCCAACACCATGACTAAGGACGAGCTAAAGCGACAACGAAAACAGCAAAAGCGTGACGAGGAGGCAGCGAATGCGACCACGAAGGCGTCCAGGGCGCGCGCCGACGTGGCGAAGGCCAACGCCAAATCCAAAATAGCCAACGATAAGGAGTTGCAGGCGCAAGAAAAGGCCGGCTAGGTGACCGCTGCCGAGCCCGAGCCGGCCCCAAAACCCGCCCTGCCGACCCAGTAAACAACAGGCGCCCATCCCCCTGTCAGTCGGAGATCCAAGGACGGGAGACGATAAAGTGAATCGGCCCGATTGGGCCGCACCAGAATGCGATCGGATATAGCAGTATGGTCAAACCGCCACTCGCCACAGATTTGAACGGAAGGCCGGAGATCATCGGTTGGACGCGACGCCGAGACGGCCAACCCTGAGGCGAATTGATGGGCCGCGTTATCCCCGGACAGAGCGAAGACCTTGTAGACGGCTCCGGTTGTGGGAGGAAGAACAATGCGACTTAAATTAGCCGTGTGGGTTGGGTTATTGTTTGCCGGTTTCGTTTTTGGGTACCTCCTGCAATATGCGGCGCTGCATCGAGTACAAGGAGAACTCACTGCCTCGACAAGTCAGCTGGCAAGCTGTCGGGAAGGCGAACAGTCGTCCCGCCTTCGTGATACAGCGACAATGATGTATCTGGAGGCCGGGCAAAAGAACTACGGAAAAGCCGCGGAGTACTCTAGAAGGTTTTTTGACCAGGCTCAGCAAACTGTGAGCAGCACAAATGATGCCGTACTTCGCGGTTTGCTTGTTGATACCCTCGCAACTCGCGATCAAATCACCTCCAGCCTGGCGAAGGGGGACGACGCCGTACTTTCGCAACTACAGCCGGTACTTTTGAAACTCGAGCAGGAAGCGGCGCATTAACCACGGAAAGGCGTCGCAGTCCCTGAATGTGGATACAAATCAGACTGGCTGACCTTCCGACTTCTAATGAAGGCACAATCCGGGGCAGGTGTTCAGAGGCACCTTGCACGTTTGAACTTTGATCGGAACTAAGTCGATACGAGTTCCGCTCGTACAAGATCCCGATTCGAGGGATCCGTAGCGTTGATAAACAATGGCGAGCACAGCTGCAACCTGATAGCGACTCTAGTCAGGATAGGGTTTCAGGAGTACCGTAAGGAATAGGCGCAGTGCCAGCCGCAGAAGGAATCTGAAACTGCGCAATTGCCAGCGGTTGACAACCGATTCCCGCTTGGTCCGAGCTCAAATTTCTTACGCTCTCATTGGCCGAAGTTAGTGCTGAACATGGCGTTTTCCGTTCCCTCGTGCGGTTCTTGCGACCACAGACCCATCCTGGGCTTTTCCCACCCGTTCTGTTGAGTGCGCATGGTCCCCAACCGCGGAAGCAAGGCGCAAGACCGCGCTCCAAGGTGCGATTCAGTCACAGAGGAAATTATGAAGCCAAACGAATTTACTGACCTACGTGTAATTTCTGCAAACACGCGCTACCAGGCGAAAGTAGATCTATCCGACGGGTCTCAGACATCACGTGGGACCCTGCAGGCAGGACGGTGTGTTTGGACCCAGCGCAGCGACGCGTCAGCGAATGTGGAAGCAGTCGTCCCGGCCTATGTCGAAGGAATAGGCGTCATCTCCCTAGACCTGCGGTCAGTTTTCCCCTTAAATGTCCACGCTCAGGTCAGCCCCATGGAGCCGCCCGTGGCGCTCATCGGTGAAATTGGCGATTCGCTGCCGCATTGCAGGGAAGTGACGCATGTCTTACAGCAATCCGGAACTGTAACATCTCTCAACGCCACATTCACTGACGGATACTTGTCTCACGACCAGGACAGTGGGGCCTTGGTGCAGTTCGAGTCCAATCAGGTCGAAGGATTGAGGTCACTTACCGTTGGGGAAAGAGTGTCGTTTGACGTAGTCGAGGATGCCGCAAAACCTGACCAGCAAGGGCACGCTGAGAATATCCAGCGTGTAGCTGGCGATCTGGAAGCCTATCAGGACCAGGGTGGGCTTTACTCGTAACGGGTGCCGCGCCAGTGCCGAATCGAACGCTTCCACCCTGGTGGCTATGCGAAGCTGTGTTTTAGAAGAAAGAGGCGCTTACGGCATGGTTGGTAGAAATTCTCGGATTGGCAGGGTTGTCGCACCACGGCCATTCCTGTTGTTTGGAATCGTCGGAACAGCGGGAGCGGCGGTTACGTGTCCTGCGTTTGGGTGGGTGCGGGGTAGTATGACGGCCTTCGACGCGGCCTCCATGGTGTTCGCGTTGCTCTGTATTCCCCTGTTCAGGCATGACGCTCGCCAGATGCGGGAATCAGCCCAGAAAAATGATACGAACCGTAGTCTTCTGCTCCTGATTGCCTCCGTGGTCACAGTTGTAATACTGGTCTCAATCGGGAGCGAATTGGCTCATAAAGGTCGTCCAAAACCGTTGGACATCGGTCTGGTGATCGGCACATTGACCCTTTGCTGGATTTTCAGCACTCTCGCTTACACGTTGCACTATGCGCATATGTTCTACAAGAGCGACGGAAAGGGTCGGGATCAGGGTGGGGTTCTATTTCCTGAAACGAAAGAACCGAACTACTGGGATTTCGCGTACTTCTCGTCCTGCCTCGCAATGACGTTTCAAACGTCCGACGTGGACATCACTGCCCCGACGTTTCGTCGAATCGTCATCTTTCACACGTTAGGCGCGTTCGTCTTCAACATCGTGGTGATCGCATTCAGCATCAACATTCTCGGAGCCAGTCAGTAGATCCGGAAACACGCTCAAAAACGTGCTTCACTGCTCCGCGGGTGCGCTTCGAACGGCTACTCCTGGTCGGTGTCCAAGCGTGTGAGCGTCGGAAATCTCACCGCACAACGCACATGCTCATACGGTCGTCTAACCGACAGTACGCACAAGGTGACTCTTTACGCACAAGGTGACTCTTTACGCACAAGGTGACTCTTTACGCACAAGGTGACTCTTTTGGAAGAGCCGCGATGGACGACAGGATCATCGTCACCGTGCGTCGGTGGCGGTTCCGAGCAAGTGCTTCAGGAGGGCCGGGAATCCTCCCTTGCCCGACCGCTGAAGATGGTGCCGTGGATTCTTCGCCGGTCGCGTAACGCGATCGTAGTGACGCAGGGACGCACCTGGGGATTCATTACCTGCTTTCAAGGCCTAACGCAAAAACTACCACACGAGGAGCCCGCATGCGGATTGGTCTGATTGCATCGCCCTACATTTCAGTGCCTCCTGTGCGGTACGGCGGCACCGAGCTCTTCATCGCCCACCTCGCAGAGGCACTGATCCAACTGGGCGCTGATGTGACGGTCTACACGAATGGCGAGTCCGGGGTGAGGTCAGATCGACGATTCCTGTACCCCTTTTCACAGTGGCCACTTCCGAGTGCGAATTCCGGAATGCTGAAGGAACTTGACCACTTCTCCTGGGCCGTTCAAGCGGCTTCGTCTGAGTGCGATGTGATTCATCTGAACAGCACGGTATCGGTGCCGTTTTCGCGTTTCACCGACAAGCCTGTCATCTGCACCCTGCATCATCCGCCTGAGCCGCAGCTTACAGATATATACGAGCGGTATCCGGATGTAACGTATGTGGCCATCAGCGCAGATCAGGCGAGGTCGCATCCCACGGTTCCTTCTAGAGTCATTTATCACGGCATTGACTTAGATCGATATGAGTTCTCCAACCAAAAACAACCGTATGTCTGTTTCCTGGGGCGGATCTGCCCGATCAAAGGCACGCATCATGCGATATCGATCGCCAAGCGGGCGGGCATTCAATTGAAGATCTGCGGTGAAATCCAGCCCATGTTTAAGAGCTACTTCGAAAGTGAAATACGCCCACACATTGACGGAAAACAAGTTCAATTCCTTGGCGAGGCTGACATGGCGCTAAAGAAAGACGTGTTGCGGTCAGCTTCTGCGCTGCTCTTCCCGATTGAATGGAGCGAACCGTTCGGACTGATCATGATCGAAGCAATGGCTTGCGGAACTCCCGTCATAGCCTATCCGGGCGGAGCGGTGGATGAAGTAGTGAGGAATGGAGTTTCCGGCTGGATGTGTTGTGATGAAGATGAAGCAGTGGCCGCTATCCGAAATCTCGATTTCCGTCCCGAACTCGTCCGCAGGTACGTGAAGGAGAATTTTTCAAGTGACGTGATGGCCAAGCGTTACCTTGCGCTGTACAGCGACTCGATAGAGAAGCTTCATGTGAACGGAACCGAACTCTTGGAGGTTTGATGAACGGTGTCACATCGCGTTCGCTCGCTCCCGCCCCGCGCCACCAGAGCCGAAACAAGCCCATCCCCAACCGCTTCCATCGACAGAGCTGATGTCGCTGATCCGAGGCGCGACGTTTCTCGGCACAGCGACCGGGCGACATTGCACCGCCGGGCGCGCCGAATGTGGGGCTATTCCACGATGACAGGAGATTCCTGAGCCAGTTAGAACTGCGTGTGAACGGGCGAGCGCCTGCGCTGTTGTCCTCTTCCGCGATCGCTTCGGACATCTGCAGAGTGGGCCTGAACGCAACCAGCGGTTCGACGTCCGGAAAGAATTTGGATCAGCTGCCGAACGACGTGCACATCCGGCGCGAGCAGGTGCTGACCGACGATGCGTTGTTCCAAAGCTTGGAGGTTCAGAGCTTCCATGACGGCAACCTGACGGTCAGCGTGGAAGTGCTGTTCGACGCAGATTTCATGGACATCTTCCAGGTGCGGGGACTGCTCCGCGGAAAGAGCGGGAACTACTTTGAGCCGGACATCGAAGACGGCTCGGTGTTGTTTTACTACGAGGGGCTGGACGGACGAGCGCGCACAACACATCTGGAGTTCCTACCTGCGCCGAGCAGGTCGAGAAGAACCGCGCGATCTGGACCATATCGCTTCCGGCGCACGGCCACAAGACCCTGGGCATGACGGTGAGAATGCATGCAGGCGAGCCGAAGGACGAACGGCCGGAGGGGCCAGACCGTGGCGTCATGCACAGCGTCTACCTTGACGCACTCTCGAGCAAGAGACCTGGAGGCGCGACTGTACGCGGTTTCGTTCCAATAACGGCATCTTCGACGCCATGCTGCAGACCTGCACGGACGATTTCTACGCGTTGCGGATGCGCCTGGAGGGGGACACGGGGATCGCCGCGGGCGTGGCGTGGTTTGCGGCGCTATTCGGGCGCGACTCACTGATCAGCAGCTACCAGACGTTGCTGCTTGACCCGGATCTGGCGGGCGGAACCTTGCGCCTGCTGGCCCGCTACCAGGGCGACATGCCGAATGACGAGCGCGACGAAGACCCGGGCAAGATTCTTCACGAGCGGCGTTCCGGAGAGATGATAAACACCGATGAGGTCGCTTTCGGACGTAGCTACGGGTCGGTGAATGCGACGCCTCTATTCCTGATCCTGGCTCGCGAGCACGTGAAGTGGACCGACGAGCTGGAACTCCTGGCTGACCTGCACGGGCACATCCGTGCGGCGGTGAAATGGATTCTGGACTATGGCGATTTGGACGGAGATGGTCTGATCGAGTACATGCGCCGCAATCCCAAAGGCTTATTCAACCAGGGCTGGAAGGATTTCGGCGATGCGATCCGGCATAAGGACGGATCCATTGCTCAATCACCGATCGCGCTGATTGAGGTGCAGGGATATGCCGTGAGAGCGCTTGCGGATGCGGCGAAGATTCTGAAGCAGCTCGGCGAGCACGAGCTTGCGAACCGGGCGGAGAGCCGCTCGGAAGAGTTGCGACGGCTCATCGATGACAGATTCTGGCTCGAAGACTGCGCTGACTATGCGCTCGCGCTGGATGGCCGAAAGCGGCCGTGTAAGGTTTCGGCATCAAACCAGGGTCACCTGCTGTTCGCGAATGCGGTCAGTCGTGAGCGCGCCCGCCAGATAGCAGAGAAGCTAGTGCGCCCGGCACTGTTTTCGGGTTGGGGCTTACGAACGTCGTGATCCGAGGAGAGCAGCTTCAACCCGATGAGCTAACACTGCGGCTGGCGCTGGCCTCACGACAATTCGCTAATTGCGTACGGCATGGCCCGGTACGGGATGCATGACAAATCGGCGATGATCCTCGAGTCGCTGTACGAGGCTGCACTTCGGTTTCGCGATTACCGGCTACCGGAGCTGTTTTGCGGGCTTTCCCGTCAGCCGAACGGTGAGCCGGTGCAGTACCCTGCGTCATGTTCGCCGCAGGCCTGGGGCCGCGGGCACACCCTTTCTGTTGCTGACCGGCCTGCTCGGGATTTCGCCGAATGGGAAGGGAAGACCTTACCGCGATGGCCGAATGGCTGAGGAGCGAGGGCGTGGAGTTCTGCGTTCTGGATGTTCTAAACCGGCTGCACGGTGGTGAGGAAAACTCTTCGGACGCCATGACTCGCATCATGCAGAGGTTTGACGAACTCGCACGCCTAGCGTCCTGCCAGGTCTGCCTGATTCACCACACCAATAAGTCCGGAGGCGTAAAAGGCTCAACCGCGATTGAGGGATGGGCGGATTGGATCGCGTGCCTAGAGCAGAGCACCGACCAAGAGGAAGTGAAGACGCTGTTTCTGCGCACCAAATCATCGGGTGCAGTCATTCCGCGCGCTATTCGGTACTGGCAATCACAGGATCAGGCCAGAAAGATGTCGATCGTGGATCCTCACTTGCCACCGTTTCTGGAGACGCTTCGGATTGAGCACCTGCGAGTCGCGAAATCGCGAGTGACGTTGGACTTCAAGAGGGAAGGCGAGCGGACCTACTGCAACGTCGTGAAGGTGGTGAGTGAGCCATTGGAGGTAACCGAGGACGGCGAATTGAAATCGCCATCTCCTCGCCTGCGTCACGCAATGCAGGGAACCGACGTTGTTGCGCGAGCGAGACTAGTCTGCAGCGGGCGTAACCGGGATATCTCAAGCTCGACGCCAACAGGGGACTCAGTATTCAACGCGGCGGTTCCCCCCATTCCGCTTCTGCAACACAAAATCGACTGCTGACGTCGCCTTCGCTTGCTGGGAGGGTGACGTCAGGATCGATCTACAGAGCCGAGATGTGTGGGAGCCCTCCACCGTGGGTTTGCGATTCAACTGCTTCTCGGTGCTGGTACGAGAGTTCCAGGGAATCGGTATCTCCCATCAAGAGGTCGAGAGTGACAGCGACTGCTTCGGACTGGTACTCATCCCGAAGCGGAATCTGGTGGCATGAGACGAGAGGGGCGTCCAATGCTCACAGACGACATTCCGGTGACTCCGAAGTGTTGACGACCATATCTGGAGAAAGTCGAAGCGAGCGGTCAGACCGGATTGATAGCTAACATGAATCGATCCCGACCCAGAGTCGCCATCAGCTCATCCCAACTCTGGATCGCTGCGCATATGCCAAAGTGAGGTCAAATCGATCCGTTGTTATTGTGGGCCATCTGACATATGTTGGTCGCAACCTCTTCCGCATTATGCCGCAATATGGGTCGAAGGTATGGCCGACGTCCCGTGCTGCGCGGGCGATCCGTATTGAATCAATGCCGCACGGCTATCGCATTTAAGAAAGTGCATCAACCAGGCAGTGCAGTCTCGTGCGGTGACCTCCGCGATGTTCAACTTACTGGCGACTTCGCGATCGCTCAGGCCGCAGCCAACCAAATCGTAGATACGGCCGAGGACTCCCAGTTTTTCCCAATGGCAACGCATAGTGTCCTTCTTTCATTCCGTTGTAAACGCGATCATATGCTTCCGCCCCATGCAACAATCCATATCGTCCGGACCGATATTTGGCATGCTATCAAGTCGAAATGAGGATATCTGAGCAATAAGGGACACATCCTCATGGCGCTGCATGATGTTGGCCGGACTGCTCAATATCCAAGAGTCGCACCTAACATCTCACGATCTCGAGTTGGAAGTTACAAAGGTCCTGGACAGCCTGCAGCCTGTCGATGGCGAGGTGCGAGGGCTGGAGGCTAGTCGGTTCCTCGGCATTGTTAGCAGCGGCACACGTGAGAGCATCATGGAGGCGCTGTAAGGCGCCCGAAATCATTGCTGCGGTACGAACGCGTCCCACAACCTGCTCTCGTGTTCTTCCGGAACGGGCCGGAAGCGCCCCATTTGCGTGCTTGTCTCCCGATTTTTGAGACTTGACTGTCCCGACGAGCAGAGCGTCACCGTCAATTTAGTGCTGCCCGGGAAATCGAACTCCTACTCATGTTTAGCTAACGACCTATTCGCCCGCGGCTACGTCCGCAGCCATCGTGCTCTTAAGGCTTCAAAAAACCTGACTACTCGATAAGGCGGCGCACCGACAATGTGTGCGTGAAATTGACCTCGGCTGGTTCGACCGTACCCATTATGGGTGCGGCCCCTGAAGGTGTGGAACTTGAGGCAAGGGGAATATGCCCTGCCGCTGAGAGTAGGCCGGAGGTCGGATCCATTCCTACCCAGCCTGCTCCGGGAACATAGACCTCAGTCCACGCGTGCAGGTCGGCTGAATCCAGCTTGGAGCGGACGGCACTCTCATCGGCCTCCGAAGTCTGAATGAGGTACCCGGAGACGAAACGCGCCGCGATGCCGAGCTGCCGACAGATCTGCACCAGTAGCCAGGCCGAGTCTCGACATGAGCCGGTGCCTAGGCGCAAGGTTTCTTCGCAACTTTGTACACCAGACTCCATACGGGTGACGTACTGGACCTCCTCTCGGACTACGGCATTAAGCCCTACCAGAAAGCTTACGGTCGGCTGCGGATTACGCGAGAGTTTGCTGGTCAGTGAGGGCAACAACTGGCCGCACTGAGTGACGCCCAGGAAGGGTCTGAGGTCGTGCTCCAGTTCGGCCGAATAGGTAAAAGGGAAGTCTTCATAGTCCCTATCAAGAAGGAATCCGAACGCGTTAATAGGACTGAGGTCCGCAATCAGGTTAACTTCAACGCGGAAATTGTCAGTCCTACCGGGAAATAAAGCGCGGGCTATGTGATTGGCCAACTGGTCGAAATGCCATGAGATTTCGCAGTCCGGCGTGATGTCGAGAGAGTAGCTAACGATCGGTGTACGGCAATGGGGAGTTGGGCGCAGCCGGATCGTTTGAGGTCCGAGTGAAACAGGCCTCTGGTACAGGTAGTGGGTTTTGTGCTTCAGCGCGACCTGTAGACCCATTGAGCCTCGTATCTCCTGAATTGTATGGCGTTGGATCAGCTTATCGCTGAATGCCTCCAGGATGAAGCGCGGTTTTGGGGCCCTTCAGGAAAGCGATCGTAATTGCCACCAATCGGAACCTTGCGCGCATAGGGGATATCCGCACCGGGAGTGGGAACCACCTGTCCTAGATCCGCATAGTCGTTCACGTTATAGAAAACGTCGTTCAATTGAGTAAACGTTGGTCCCTCCCTGGTAGTCGGATGTTGCATCTTGATCCGTCCACGAGTGGTTATCATCCGGGTCACTTCGGCGTGTCATCGTAGATAAGCGAGGATTGCTTCTGCGAGACCGCAAGATGGATTTGTACTTTCGATGTACTTCTGAGGCTCACGTCGGCTCCAGGCTCGGTTGCTTAGTTGGAAGATGCTCCTCAAGAGCGAAGCAGTGCGTTGCTGGAGGCGAGGACAAACGCTTATGAACTCAAATTCACGCTCCTCCCGCACATCCTGCATTCGGAGCAATGCAATCTCGGGACTTGTTCCCGCCCCGGCCCATGTGATCTCTTTTGACCGGCGCACGTATCCTGCGCTCATCTACTTCATCTCGATGGGAGTCTCGCGTCACTGAAGAGCGGGCGTAACTCTCCCGATTGCAAACCTTCGCCGCGTAGACCAGGGTTATCGTCGAATGAATGGGATACCGATCACAAGGAAGCCGTGGTGCTTCAACAGATTTTCAAAAGGAGAGCGTTCATGCCAATTCCCGGTTCAGCAGACGACGGCACGATGGTTGCTGATGTCGCAAATTTTGATCTCGCGAGCGAAGTAGCCGAGGTGGAAAGTTCGAGGCCATGGCCCGCCGGCATCTATTCGAAGACGCTATTCAAAAAGACGGACTTCCGCACGGTTCTGATCTGCATGCAGGCTGGCACCGCCATCAAGGAACATCATGCGGACGGCACGAGCTCGGTGCAGGTTTGGAAAGGCGCCATCCGGTACAAGACGCTGGGGCAGGCGTACGAGCTGAAGGCCGGAAGCCTGCTCACACTCGGCGCCTCCATCAAACACGAGGTGGAGGCAATCGAGGACTCCGCATTTCTTCTCACGATTTCCTGGCCGGACAACGACGAGCTGCAGGCCATGCGGCATCGTGGTTACGGAACCTAATCGCTCGCGCACGCCTCAATAGGAACGTCTTAGGAGAAAGCCATGATTGCGTTCGATGAGGCACATGCCGCGGTTCACTATCCGCCCGATCGCCGCTTTCACATCTGGATACGTCCGTCGATCCTCATCGCCTTAGCCATCGTGGCGGCGGTGCCTGTGCTGGCTGCCTGGGTTGAAGTTCTCGCTGTGGGACTCCCCCATATTCCGCCTGTCCCGCAGATCTCTGCCAACAAGTTCGCCGGTCCACATGGATTTCCGGTGTGGGTGCGCTACTGTCACTTTTTCAACTTTCTTTTTGTGACCATGCTGATCCGCAGCGGGTTGTCGATTCTCGCCGATCATCCTCGCCTCTATTTTAATAATCACTGCACGCCGGGTAGCGAGTGGATTCGCTTGACACCCATCACGGTGCCGACGGATCGGATCTGGACCGCGAAGGACGATGCCCGTTATCTCTCCCCCATCGTGGCCACGCCCGGCTACCGACATACCATCGGAATCGCACGCTGCTGGCACTTTCTCAACGTCTATGGATTCATCATCACCGGCATTTTCTTCGTTATCATGCTGTTCGATACCGAGCAATGGCGGCGCCTCGTTCCCCAATCGACGCTGGTGCTGCTGCAGGCCTGGAACACGTGGGTTCACTACGCGACATTCCACCTGCCGCCCGAATTCAACGGGTTCTACGGCTACAACGCGCTGCAGCAGATTGCCTATTTTTGCGTCGTCTTTGTCTTCGGCCCGCTGGCTATCCTCACCGGCATGGCCATGTCGCCCGCCGCCGTCAATCGCTTCCACTGGTACGCGAAGCTTTTTGGCGGCAGGCAATCGGCGCGCTCCATACACTTCCTCACCATGCTGAGTTTCTTCGCCTTCATCATCGTGCACATTACGCTGATCGTGATGACCGGCTTTGCTCGCAACATGAACCACATCGTGCTGGGTACCGACGACGAAAACCACCTGGGAATGATCCTCGGCTTCGTCGGCATCGGGGTCGTTGCGCTCGCATGGGTTGCGGCGCATACGATTTCGTGGATCTACCCGCGCGCCCTCCAGCATGTGCAGAAGTTCATCACCTATCCCCTGATGCTCACCACGCTCAACCGCCTCTCCCCAAGCGAGCATTACACCGAGGCGGATATCTCGCCGCGCTTCTGGCCCAATGGCAAAATGCCCGAACGCCACGATTGGAAGCAGATGGCCACCAATGGCTTCCTGGATTACCGGCTGAAGGTCTGTGGCCTCGTCGATAACCCGGTCGAGCTTTCGCTTGCCGATATCGAACGGCTGGCCAAAGCCGAAGAAATCACCATGCATCACTGCATCCAGGGCTGGACGGGCATTGCCAAATGGGGCGGCCTTCCCATGAAATCCCTAGTTGAACTCGTGCGGCCTAGGTCGGCCGCCAGAGTCGTCGCGTTCTTCTCCTTTGGAGGCTCGCTTTACGGCGGAGCGTACTACGATACGCAAAGCCTTGAGAATGTACTCAAGGCCCAGTGTCTGCTGGCTACCGAGATGAATGGGAAGCCGCTCAGTGAAGTCTATGGAGCACCGCTGCGGCTGCGCGTTGAAAATCAGCTTGGCTACAAAATGGTCAAGTGGATCGAGCGCATCGAATTCGTCGAGTCGGAGAAGTCGATCGGCCTCGGGGAGGGCGGCAAGAACGAAGACGATGAATACTTCGACCTGCTCCCGAACATCTGATGAGGTCCGCGAATGAACCTCGCGATGCCCGCGTCCACATTGGCTTTGACCATGTCGGGGCATTGCTCACGCATATGCGGATGGAATAGCTGTTGCAGCATTTCCCGCCTCGCTTTGTGTGGGCTGTTTATGTCTGCATCAACGGCTTCATCACCATCGCACTGCTCGCACTGTTGGCTCTTGCCACCGGCAGCCCAATTGTCTTCCCATCGCTTGGCCCTACCGCGTATCTATTCTTCTTTTCCCCACTGTCAGAATCGTCCAGCCCCCGCAATACCATCCTCGGCCACGCCATCGGGCTCCTCTGCGGCTACGGCGCATTCGCGCTAGCGGCAGCCTCCAGCCCGCCCTTCGGCATGTACCCCGGTGTCCATGGCCCCCGGTTGCTGGCCGCCGCGCTCTCCCTCTCGGCTACCGGCGCGCTCATGGCTCTGTTGCGCATAAGTCATCCGCCGGCGGGCGCGACAACGCTCATCGTTTCCCTCGGCATCATCTCTCAACCCAAAGAGCTTGTCATTATCGAGGTCGCCGTGATCCTGCTTACGGTGCAGGCCTTCGCAATCAATCGGCTCGCTGGCATACCCTACCCCGTTTGGAGAAAGCAAGAACCTGCCGGAACCGCCTTTTAGCTGGTCAGCGTTTCGCAGTTCAATGCCCCTTCTGGCAAACGTGCCAGCCTCAGCCGTCTGACCGCGGTACTCAGGTCGATTCAATGGTCGGTTTGTGCAAACTGCCACGTCCTGCTGTTTGTGGACTCCGTCTCGCTCTGGAAACAGCTCGCGGGCAAGCTTTCAAAATTAAGTGAGTCGAGAATCCGGAGGGTTACCGGACCTCGTCTCTCAACTTATGCATAATCGCCAATGCGTTCGCCGAAAGTAGCCGTGCCGGAAAGGTGCATTGCCCTGAAGTCAACAGTTGAGCCAATAGTCATTTGTCCGTAAAGGCGACTTTTCGCTCAGGTGGATTGCCGCTCAGAAGTTCGCCCATGTCGAACTTCCTTACGGCCACTCCATATCGAGGCCGTAAATCTCAAATGTGCTGACATCCCGTGCGATAAGCGGAGAGTCATCAGGTGAAAGCCCCAACCACGGAGCCATGGCGCCGTTTGGTCAGTGGGTAACATATTCGTCCTATCCCGACCTGACGTTATGGCGGAGCGGGCTGGATGGAAGCGAGCGGATCCAACTCACGCAACCACCACTGAAGGCCGTGCTGCCGCATTGCGACCGTAATCATAACGAGTGTTTTTGAGGAGAGTGCATTCAAACTGCACTCTTCTTAAAGCTAGCCAAGTGACAGTGGCGCAGGCCGGAAAACACCGGCAACGTCAACTATATTCATCTCGCTATGGGTGGTTCTCCATCAAAGACTGTCGGCGGTCAGGTGAGTGCCTGAGCAGATCCGCCGAAAATTACATCGGCGAGGTGTAAGGGAGGAACATTTACGTGTAGGCTTATTCGACCGGCTGCCGGGTCAACGTGACCCTTGAAGGGATCCATGAGAGCAATTGAAGAGAGCGGCGGTGCTGCACCTTCGCCTGGGGGACTTGCGAGACGGCTTTCGCTGGGCGATTCGATCGCAATCGTGGTGGGGATCATGATTGGCGGCGGAATCTTTCTGGTTCCGAACCTGGTGGCGCGCAGTGTGCCGTCAGTGCCGATGATCATGGCTGTATGGGGGTTCGCGGGAGCGATCTCGTTTGTAGGCGCGCTCGCGTGCGCGGAATTGGGAGCAGCATTTCCTTCCACGGGCGGGCAGTATGTCTTTCTGCGCGAGGCGTATGGACCGCTTGCTGGGTTCCTGTGCGGATGGTCGTTTTTCACCGTAGCGCGGAGTGCGCAGGTGGCATGGTTGTCCGTCGTATTCTCGATTTACGCTTCGTATTTCGTTCCGTTAAGCGCGACAAGTTCGAAGCTGCTAAGTCTGGCGGTTCTGGCGCTTTTCATGGCGGTGAATTATCGCGGAGTGAGGCTGGGCGCGATTCTGCAGAACAGCTTCACGCTGGCGAAGGTGGTTGGTGCGGGGATCATAATTGGAGCAGCGTTATTGCTGGGCGGGCGCGTGGAACATCATTCGGTGGCGACGCATCCGGCGATCTCGTTGGCTGGCTTAGGTGTGGCCTTGATTTCCTGCCTGTTGGCGTACGACGGCTGGGTTCAGTTGAGTTTCGTTGCGGGCGAGATCCGCGATCCGCAACGCAACGTGCTGCGGGCGTTGATTATCGGAACATTGGGAGTCGCAGCTATTTATCTTCTAGCGAACGTCGCGTATATGCGGGTGATGACGATCCCGGAGATTGCGGCCAGCAGCTATGTGGGCGCAGATGCGACAGAGCGAGTGCTGGGAGCAACGGGCGCCACTGTAGTCTCACTGATTATCATGGTGTCGATCCTGGGAACGCTGAACGGGTGCTTCCTGACAGTTCCGCGTGTCTATTTTGCGCAGGCGGCGGATGGTCTGTTTTTCCGCAAGTTCGCTGAGGTTCATCCGAAGTACGGCACGCCTGGATTCGCAATTCTCGCTCAGGGCCTGTGGGCGGCTTTGCTGCTGCTGACGGGTTCGTACGAGACATTGATTGACTATAGCTTGCTCGGGATCTGGGTGTTCTACGGGTTGATGATCGGAGCGGTAATGGTGCTGCGAAAAACACAGCCGAATCTGCCGCGGCCCTACCGGATGTGGGGTTACCCCGTGACGCCGGTGATCTTTCTTGTGATTACGGTCTGGTTCCTAGGCAACATGCTGGTGACGCGACCGGGGCCGGCGTGGTCGGGGATGGGGCTCATGTTGACGGGCGTGCCGGCCTTTTTTTTGTGGCAGCGCTTCGGGAAGCAGAGTCTCGTCGACGATGTTCTGCCGGATGCTGAGCTCCCGTGAACAACAACGATCCACTTCTTGCGTCGCGGAATGAGTTTCCGATTCTGGAGTAGACGTCAGGCCCCAGGCTAGCGGAAATATGGAATGTACCGAAGACTTTCAAGCTCCAGTGAGGGATCAGCAGCGGAAGTGGGGCTCCATCAAGTGAATGCGACGAGGAAGCGGACGCCGTCACTCTGAAGGTAGCAAGCCGAAGAGAAACTCGCTAGGATAGGGAATTTGGCAGATGGCGAATCGTTCGCCGGATTCCGAGTGAATCCCGTCTGAGAGTCAAATTACTACTTGTGTACTGATCAAGGTTTTCCGTTCGTTCCACTTGGCCTTAAAACCGCCTTCTCGGACAAGAGATCCTTGTCAATTGACGCGCTATGACTTTCTCGACGAGCGGTAAATCGCCAAACCACGCTTCCAGGCCGCTCACTGGAAATGTGCATCGCCTGAATATGTCAGTTGAAGTCGACTTGATGGATGGCTCAACAGAAGCCGCCTGCAGGTTACAAATCAGGCTTCGATGAGCCGATTGGCGATACTGCGACAGTTATGCAGGCTTTACGCCGTTGCGATTCGCGCTAGATTCTCTGACAGGCTTGCGCGGGCTAGTTAGTGGGCGCTGGTCCGCGGTTTTGCAACACACAGACTCCTCCCCACGGCTTGTCGGGTTTGCGGCCGGCAGGATCGGGAAGAAACGATAGCAGTTGCATCCCCAAGGACAGGCGCTTCAACTTTGCCGCAGTATGTAACAGAGATCGCGTCTCGACTGGCTGCCACCCGAACGGAGCAAAGAATTCTGGCCCTTCCCGAGGCGCGAATTTCAGCGGCGAACCGGCATCAACCAGGGGGCCCCAATGTTCTTTTGGAGCATCTTTAGAAGCGCAGGTGAAGTAAGGTCGGTGACCCAATACCGGAAGCTGGAACGGGCTGCCAGATCGCGGGCCAGCTTAGCAGCCCCATCGGCTTCAAAGTAAATGATAAGCCCTTCGCTTACTACCACCACGCGCTTCGCTTCGTCCCCGAGTCGCTGAAACAAGGCACGGCGTCCTGCGGTATCTTTCAAATCCAGTGGCACGCGCTCCAGGGTGCAGAGCGGACGTTCAGAGGCAAGAACGTCCTGCTTGTAATTCACCATATCCGGCAGGTCGATCTCAATCCACCGAAGCGAAGCGGGAAGCTGCATCCGGTACGGTCTGGAATCGAGCCCAGCAGCCAAGTTAATAACCATGTCCGCGCCATGCTGCACTTCGCGCTCGATGACTTGATCGACCAGCCAGGTGCGCGCTGTGTAAGACCATGAATGCCTCTGCGCGAACGGCATTGTGGCGGCGATTTGCGTGCCGCGATCCCCAGCTAATTTGCGCGCATAGGGGTCACGAAAGACGGCGTCGGCGCGCTCGCTCTCCTGGGCGCGGTACACCGCCACCCACAGGGCGGTGTCCGAAATATTGCGAATTGGGCCTGCTAAGCTCACGGCAACAGAATCATATCTGTTTGCAATTGTAAAATGCGCGCGGCATTAGGTTCCATTTCCACACCATACAAACGTACCCGCCGAAATCAAAACGATGCTCTGATTGGAGGCCGAGTAATCGGCCAAACAGCGATTAACAATGAAACGCTGTTAACGCTATTGATATTCTGTCGCAGTCTCGATGAGCGCCAAATCGCCGAGTCACTCGTTCTCGAAAGACGTGTACTACCACACCTCGGTGATTGCGACGGTGCTGAAAATGTTTACCGACACGTGGCCCACCGACGCGCTGTTCGATTGCGCGAAAGAGGCAAACACGCTGGATGCTATTGGATGGGCTGCCAAATCCTTTGTGAGACTCGGATTCCAGTTCTTATCACCAACACGCAGAGTTGCTCTTGAATCGGGGTCATCAAAGTCGAATTGGAATGCTCCTCCTCTGTAATCTGCTCGAGAAGACTCTTTTCCGAAGGACGACAGAGGCCGAAGAAGCGCAACGAGGCAAGCCACCGGATGGATCGGCTACTCTGGCTCGTCGGCTTTCCGGCTGAGCCTTACAACAAGCCCTTCCATCGTGTAGGTTTTCAAGCACGTCAAAGCAGCCATTAGAATGACGTTGTGAAGGCTAAGCGTCCAGCACAAAAGAAGGCGAGCATGGTGCGGATGCAACCGTACTGGCGAGATTTCTCAGTGGAACGCGCTGAGCACACGTCCGCAGCAGCTGCGTGGCTGGTCGGTCAGTTTGTCAATGCGTCCCTGCCTGCTCCTGCGACACACCATAACCTGATTGAGTTCATCTGTGCGTCTTCTCTCCCGCGGCCGATTCCTGTGGTATCCCTTTGCGAGAATTTGAATTCTCAGTCAATCATCCGCGGGGTGGCCTATTGCAAAATGCCTGGAGATCTCATCGATGATGTGGTGCGAGCCCACCCGGGAGTGTCCTGGTGGGTGACCAAGGAGGGGCTGCACGTTGAAGTAGTTCTTCCGGCCAATGCCATGTCTGAACTTCGAACTTTCGATCAGATTGCAGGCTCGCTGGTGGTCGCATCCTGGAAGAAGAGTGAGGAGAGGAAGAACACCTCATTGACGGGCGTGGCCCTTGTGGAGATTGCGATACAGCTCGATGCGGCCGGCTTGGTGCTAAAAGATGCTTTGCAGCCTGCTCAATGGGAGAAACTCAGAACCCACAATCAGAAAGCCGGACGAGCGGCGATTAAGACGTTTGAGAAGCTCGCCGGGAGCATCTTCTCGCATATGCTCCGGCGGCGCCTCTACACAGCACGTGACAGATACATCGATGCGACTGCGAGAAAGAGCGATCGGGCGAAACCGCCCATCCCGAAGATATTCCATTCCCCGAACCCCGTGATTTGCTGAATTGGAGGTTGTCCGCGATGTCACGGCGGACAACTTTCTACCATTACTCGCGGATGGCCGATTGGCCTATGGTTTGAGCTGGAAATCTTGTCCAATCGTAGTCTTCGGCCGTGCCCGAACCTTGGTGGGTGGGCGGCGGCAATTTATCAATGCGATCAAAGGAGATTCACCGATGCCTTTGATCGCAACTGAAAATCTAAGCGTGGTCTACAGAACCGTCGCTTCGCTCAAACCCTATTTCAATAATCCCCGGACACATTCCAAGGCCCAGATTCGCAAAATCGCGTCGAGCCTCCGGGAGTTCGGATTCACAGCACCAATTCTGGTGGACGACCAGGACACAATCATTGCCGGGCATGGCCGAGTCCAGGCAGCCAAGCTCATTGGCCTCGAACAGGTCCCAACCATCCGGCTTAGCAGCCTCAGTCCAGCTCAAATACGGGCGTATGTCATTGCAGATAATCGGCTCGCACTGGATGCGGGGTGGAACCCAGAGATTCTGAAGATCGAACTCCAGAATCTGATCGCGCTTGATGAGATCGATATTTCACTCACAGGGTTTGAGACGGCCGAGCTCGACTTAATCCTCATTGATGACCACGAAGAAGATCTCAACGATGATCTCGCCGAACTCACCGGCCCGGCAATTACCCAACCGGGTGACCTGTGGCAGCTTGATGGTCACCGAATACTCTGCGGCGATGCAACGCTGGCATCCTCGTTCGTCACTCTCATGGAGGGCAAGCAAGCTGCAGTTGTATTCACGGACGCTCCTTACAACGTTGCCATCCATGGTCACGTGAGTGGGAAGGGCCGTGTGCGCCATGACGAGTTTGCGATGGCATCGG
>Ga0157369_10001067_pt1 | contig 34384 bp, 32 predicted proteins | sample C25metaG_FD_113461 | JGI IMG/M metagenome (GOLD analysis project Ga0157369, IMG submission 113461) | Corn rhizosphere microbial communities from Kellogg Biological Station, Michigan, USA - C2-5 metaG | ecosystem: Host-associated > Plants > Roots > Rhizosphere > Soil | place: USA: Michigan... | reverse complement strand
GCAACAACGGCGCTACCGGAACAACTGGGCTAAACGGCATTACTCGAGAAAGCGGTACTCACATGAAGCTCGCCAAGGGTGGCACTCGCGCCGCCGGGCTCGGCCTTGCTGCCGCGTCACCGATGAAGCGGCGCGCAGTCGCCACGCTGTCGGTCGGTGTCGTCGCTGCAATGGCGCTGAGCGCATGCTCGTCCAGCAAGAAGAACAACCCCTCCGCCGGCGGCAGCTCGACGGGTAGCTCGACCACCTCCGCATCGGCGGCGCCGTCCGCGTCCGGTTCGGGCGGTTCCGGCAACTCGAACATCCCCGCGACGACGATCAAGCTCGTTGGCGCCGACTACGGCAACGGCCCGACCGCGGCGAACAGCGGCCAGAAGTTCTGGGAGGGCATCGTCAAGGACTTCAACGCGCAGTACCCGCAGATCAAGGTCGACGTCCAGATCATCAACTGGAACGACGTCGACAACCAGATCGCGCAGATGGTGCAAAGCGGCCAGATGCCTGACATCGCCCAGGGCAGCGCCGACTACGCCGGTGTGACCGACAAGGTCTACCCGGTCGCCGACATCCTCGACCAGAAGACGCAAGACAACCTGCTCTCGTCGTTCGCCGACCAGGGCAAGGTCAACGGCACCGAGTACGGCATCCCGTACACCTCGAGTGCCCGCGCGTTGTTCTACAACAAGGACCTGTTCCAGAAGGCCGGCATCAGCGCGGCGCCGACCACCTGGGATGAGTACAAGGCCGACGCGCAGAAGCTGAAGGCTGCAGGCGTTGCCGAGCCGTCCTGCATCCCGCTCGGTGCCGAAGAGGCGCAGGCCGAGACGCTGCTTTGGGAACTCGGCAACGGCGGCGGCTTCGTCGACTCCAGTGGCAAGTGGGCGCTGAACAGCCAGGCGAATGTCGACACGTTCACGTTCCTGCAGAGCCTGGTGAAGGCCGGCCTGACCGAGCCGAACCCCGGCACGGTTGACCGCACCAAGGGCTGCTGGGCCGACTTCGCCGCCGGCAAGGTTGGTATGACGAACGGTTCACCGGGATTCTTGCCACAGGTCAAGGGCAAGGCGAACTACGGCGTTGCGCCGATCCCCGGCAAGACCGGCCCGATGTCGACCACGCTCGGCGTGTGCGACTGGATCTGGGCGTTCAAGACCGACGACAGCAAGAAGGCCGCGGTGACCGCGTTCCTCAGCTTCGCGATGCAGGACAAGTACCAGGAAGCGTTCGACAACCTGTACCAGCTGCTTCCGGTGACGAAGGGTGCGACGAACGACCTGCAGTCCAACCAGGACTTCGCGCCGTTCCTGAAGGCGCTGCCGACTGCGACGTTCTACCCGACCAGCAACCCGGCGTGGCCCGCCGTGAACACGCAGATGAAGCAGATCGTCGGCACCGCGCTCAACGGTGACCCGAAGAAGGTGCTCGACCAGCTGCAGCAGACCGCGCAGCAGGGCTGATGACATGACGGCGCACCGGCAGCCAATAAATCGGCCGCCGGTGCGCCACCGTGGGGCTGTGATTCGGCCCGAGCCGCGGTTGCCCCGCCTGGCAGCTTCGACTCGGGCCGGATCACGGCCACACTGAAAGCCTGGCGAGCACCGACGAGAAGGACATCCCGCAAATGAGTACCCCGCGATGAGCAACGAGGCGGCCGCGCCGGCGGCCCACATGGCGGATTCACACACCCCGATCCGGCGACGCAAGCGGTCGGTTGGCCGGCGGTTGGCGGATAGCTTCGGTCCATTGCTCTGGATCGGCCCAGCGATCGGCCTGATCTGCTTCGTCGTGTTGTGGCCGGTCGTGGTGATGGTCCGCACGGCGTTCCAGCGGGTCAGCAGCTTCGGCGAGATCAAGGGCGGTGCCGGCTGGCGCAACTTCACCCGGCTCTTCCATGAGCTCGCCTTCAAAGGCGTCGTCGAGCGCACGATCATCTGGGTCGTTGCCGTCGTCGGCATCACGATGCTCGTGTCGCTCGCGTTGGCGCAGTTGTTCAACCAGCGATTTCCCGGACGGCGAGTCACGCGCTGGGCGCTGATCGCCCCATGGGCGGCGTCCGTCCTGATGACGGCGCTGGTTTTCAAATGGATGCTTCACTCCGGCTACGGGCTCATCAACATCCTCCTGCACGACGTCGGACTGCTCAACAATCTGAACAGCGCGTCTGCCGACCCACTCGGCAAATCGAGCACCGCGATGCCTTGGCTCATCTTCGTCGCGATTTTCGTCTCGTTACCGTTCACGACGTACGCGATTTTGGCCGGCCTGTCGACGATTCCAGGCGAGGTGTACGAAGCAGCGAAAGTCGACGGCTCGAGCAGGTGGCACACCTACCGAACGGTCACGCTGCCATTGTTGCGGCCTGCACTCACGGTCGCGACGCTGATCAACGTGATGAACGTGTTCAACTCGTTCCCGATCATCTGGGCGATGACACACGGCGGGCCCGGCTACAGCACCACGACGACCACCGTGTACATGTACGTGCTCAAAGGAAAGGATCTTGGCGAGTCGGCGGCGATGTCGGTCGTCAATTTCGGATTGGTCATCATTATCGTCGCGGTGTTCTTGAGAATCAGCCGCTGGAAGAGCGAGGTGGAGTGACATGACCGCAATCAGCGCTCCCCCCTCGGTTTCGGCGCAACAGGCACGGCTGACGCAACGGCGTCGCGGGCGGCCGACGTGGAAAACCATCGCTTTGATGGTTTCGGCCTACATCATCGCGTTCCTCTTTATTTTCCCGTATCTCGACATGATCGTGACGTCGCTTCGGCCGACGAATGAATTGCTTACGCCGACGATTTTGCCGCACCACTATTCGTGGTCGAGCTACACGTCGTTATGGAAGACCGGGCTCGGAACCAACCTGAAGATAACGTTGCTCATCGCTGGCGGTGCGACGGTACTCGTGCTGCTGGTGGCGACGCCCGCTGCCTACTTCACGGCGCGGCACAAGTTTCGTGGCCGGATGGCGTTCCTGATCCTTGTGCTGATTACCCAGATGTTCCAACCGACCGCGCTGCTCGTTGGCATCTACCGTCAGTTCGTCGGCTTCCACATGCTCAACAGCGTGTGGTCGCTGATCCTCGTCAACGCCGGTTTCAACATGGCGTTCGCGGTGTGGATCCTCAACGCCTATTTCGGGTCGATCCCGCGCGAGCTGGAGGAGGCCGCGATGGTCGAGGGGTCGAGCAGGCTCGGCGCGCTATTCCGGGTCACGCTGCCGTTGGCGGCGCCCGGCGTGGTCACCGCCCTGGTCTTCACGTTCATCGCCGCGTGGAACGAGTTCGTCATCGCGCTGACCTTGATGACCACGCCCGACAAGCAACCACTCACGGTGGCCATTAACGGTTTCCTCGGCGCTTACAGCACCGACTGGCAACACATGTTCGCGGCGTCGGTGATTGCCACGATCCCCGTCATCATCTTGTTCGCGCTGATCGAGCGAAAGGTCGTCAGCGGCCTCACCGCCGGCTCGATCAAATAGCCTCGTCGGCCCCGCCCTGCTCGGCTGCCCCGGCCGCCGTCGGGATCGTCGCGACACCGGTGATGCGGTGCACCGCGAACGTGCGAACCTCGTCGCGGCGGTGGTCGAACGCGGTCAGGTAGCCGCCCGCCAGCCGCAGCGGTTCGACGACCCGGTTGCTCGCCTGACCCTGCGCGTTGAGGTAGCCGATGAGCAATGCGCTGCCTGTCGCTACCGCCTGGTGCAACATCGTCAGGGTCTCGGTTGACGCAGACCGCGGCAGCGCACCGGACGCCGAAGCCGCACTCTCGAGGCCACCACGGTGTGCCGCGAGTGCCGCTCTGTCGCCACCACGAATAGCCCGGACGGCGACGGCAACCGTCGCAGCAGACGGTGCCGCCAACTCACCCCGGGGACGGGTGGCCCGCGGCCGGGCCGGTGCCCGCCGGGCGTCGGGCCGCCGCAGCAGCAGGCCACCTTCGGGGTCTTCGGCGGCCGGCGCGTAGCCGAGCTCGCGCAATCGGTGCGCAACCCGCTCAGGCGGAAGGGGGCTGACCAGCACCGTGGGGGCGAGCCGGTGCAGGCGAAGACTGTCGGCCCGCCGGTCGGCGAGCACCTCACTTAGTGCGGTGTCGTCGTCGCAGCGTATGTACGCGGACGCCGCGCCGATGCGCACCCGCCCGTGCCTGCGGGCCACGTCGTCGACGAGGTAGCTGAGCGGCTGCGGCACCGGTGTGTGCGACTTCTCGGCCAGCAATGCGTGGATGTCGGCGGCGCTTCGGCCGGCGTCGAGCCCGCGCCGGATCGACTCCGCGCTGAACCGGTAGACCGTTGCCCCGCCCGTCGACTCGACGTCGGCCACCAGCCCGAGCTCTCGGCCCAGGTCGCTTTCGAGCGGCCCCGGCGCGATCGCGGTCAGATCGGCTTGGAGCAGCACGTGGTCGAGCGGCTTCGGAAGCAGCGGCTCGAGCGCGTCGGCCGCTTCGGCCGCGCGGTTGCCATCGCCGTCCGGGTCGTCGCGATCGGCGAACAGGCTCGCGGCCAGCAATCGACCGAACGACGACAGCGCGCCGCGCCCGGTGAAACCGATGTATTCGCCTTCTTCGCGGCTCCAGGCGGCGAGGTCGTCGCGCAACCGGCCGCCGCGTCGCGGTGTGGCCCACGCCAGTACGGCCTGCAGAGCTTCGGTGCTTGGCGCTGTGCCGACCGGAACGTCGCGCAGCAACCGCAGCAGGTCGCGCCGGACGATGGGTGCGAGCGCCCGGTCGACGTCGGGGCCGAGCGCGTTCGGTGCGGAGGTCGACCTTGCGGCGGCCGGGCCGGCGAGCTCTGACGGCTCGCGCCGGCCGATCAGGCCGGGCACCCGGGTCGTCGTCAGCCAGGGAGCGGCCAGCGCCAGCCAGCGATCGGCGATCGGCTTCAACAGCCACGCGTCGTAGCCCACGGTCGGCAGCCAGCTCTCGCCCGCCTCGCCGTCGGGAGCGACGAGGGCGGCGGCGTGCGCCAGCTCGACGAGCAACGCGGCCTGCCGCTCGTCGATATCGAGCTCGCGTGCGGTGCGCCGGAGTTCGCGCACACCGAGCCCGCCCGCGCGCAAGACGCCGGGCGGGTCAACGCCCCACTTCTCGAGCAACGACTCAACGAGGCGGACCGTCGCGAAGGCCTGGCCGGCGGCGGTGGCATCGACGTCGGACGCCGAGTGGCGCGGATCGCGCGGCCCGTCAAGGGGCGGCCGCACGAGGGTGAGCCGCGAGAAGGGTTGGCCCGATCGCAGTGCCAGCCCGACTTCGCGTGGCAGCACGACGGTGTAGTCGTCGAGCGGTACCAGGATCGCGTGCGCCAGCAACCAGCGAAGGGGAGTGTCGGCCGTGGCGGCGTCGACCGCGCGTCGGGCCCCCGCAGTGCGGCCGATCGGGGGGCCCGCGGCGAGCAGCTCGATCACTTCACGGGGCTTGTCGGGGACCGCCGCGAGCAGCGCGGCCAGCCGGTCGTCGTCCTCGAAGATGGCGGCGATCGAGGCGAGCGCCTCAGCGGCGGTCACCGGTTCGCCGTCGGCGGTCAGCGCAGCGCCCATCACCGCAGTGCCGAGCAGGTCGCCCAGATCGGCGAGCAGCGCGGGCAGCCGGGCCGGAGGCACCTCGGTAAGCGCCAGCCGTGCCGGTGGGCCGAGCTCGGCCGGGAACGGCACCAGGTCGGCGAGCACGGGCAGCAGCCGCAGGTCGTCGTCGGTGCCCCACACCAGCGCCGCTGACCGCAGCGTTGCGAGGCCTGGTTCGATCTCGCTCGGGCCGACTTGCAACAGCCGTGCAACATCGGAGGTGGATCGCGGCTCGGCGAGCAGGGCGAGCGCCTCGAGCAATTGCAGGGCACCGAGATCGAGTCGGTCGAGGGCGATCTCGACCGAGGCTCGGCTGGCAGCGCGTGCGGCGAGCACCGCAACATCGGCCGGCACCGGGTGCAGCAGGTCGGGGCGAGCCGAAAGCAGCACCGCGAGCTCGTCGTCGGGCCGCTCGCGCAACCAGTCGACGAACGTGCTCGTGCTGACGGTGGCGCTCATCCGGTCAACGGTAGTCGTGAGGCTGACCGGATGAGCTACCGCGCAAGCTTGCTGTGGACTACTTGACCGTGAGCTTCAGCGAGAACACCGGCGACGTTGCATCGACGCCGACGTAGAACCCGAGACCGTCGAGGTGCTTCGCGGCCGCCGGTGCATCAGGTTGTGCTGCGAGGATCGCCGACAGGTTGACGAACCCGGCAACCGCCGCCTTCTGCGGCATTCCGGCGAGGGCGTTCTTGAACGCGGGGTCGTCAGCGAGCTTGCCGGTCGCCGGCTTGTCGTCGTTGGTCAGCACAAGGGTGTGCCCCTGAGCCGACGCCGTGAGCGACAGGTTGCCGTCGGCCGATGCGGTCGCAGCGAGAATCTTCGCCGTCTGCAAGGCCTTCGCGACGTCATCGGGGTGGGTGAGCAAGGTGAGCAGCGCGCTGCCGAAGCCGCTCTCCGAATCCGGCACCGAGTTGAGGCCGAGGGCGAGGTCGCTGCCCAGCAGGTTCTCGAGGTCGCCCGGCAGCGCGATGCCGAGCTGCGCACCGGCGGCGTCGAGTTCGCTTTGCAATCCCGCACCGAGGACGCCCTTCTTCAAGGCATCGAGCTCGGTCTTGACGATCTGCTCGGGATTGGCCAGCGCAACACCCGCGACGGTGCCGCCGGGCAGCTCGCCGAGGGTGGCACCTGCGTCGCCGTCCTTGAAGTCCAGAGTGCCCGTGGTGCTGGAGCCCAGCACCCGGCCCTCGACCTCAACGTCGCTCGGTTGCACGCGGACGCCCATCACCATCCGGCCGGCCTTGCTCATGTCAGGCAGGCCGGTCAAGCCGCCGGACATCAACAGCGATCCCGCGTTGTCGGGCAGGATCGACGAGGCCGCCTTGAGCGTCGCGCCGATGTCCCACCAGCCGGTGACGACGCGGTCGCCTTTCAGGTGAGCAACGTCGGAGGTGTAGGTGGAGTTGCTGCCGATGTTGGACTTGCGTGCCGCCGCGACCGCTTCGTCGACGATGGCCTGCGTTCCACCGATGATCACATAGTCGCCTTGGATCGAGTACGCCGCGCCGCTGCCCGGATCACTGGACGCGTTGAGCTTCTCGATGCCGGCACGGGCCTTCGCGGCGTCCTTCACAGAGAGGACGCCGATGCCTTGCGGCTTTCCCTGTGAGTCGATGAACGCGGCGATGCCGACCCGGTCGCCGAGCCACGGCTTGATGTCGCGGTCGTAATTGATGTCGCTGCTGCCGTCGTTCGGCGTGAAGATCGCGCGGAGCAGGCCGTCCTTCAGATCGTCGGCGCTGGCGATCTTGGGCGCGTCGGGGAACTTCTTCTCGAACTCCCAGGCCGCAACCTTGGCGGACGCCGACGGGTCGAGGTCGATCTTGGCGTACGCGATCGCGTTGCCCGGCACCCACTTGTCGGGCTGGTCGCCCTTGCTAGCGAGCAGCTTGTAGGCGGTGAAGCCCCCGCCGGCCAACACGATGGCAAGCACCGCGATGACGCTGGTGATGACCGGCGCGAGCCGGCGTTTGCCCTGCGGCCCGGCGACGATGACGTCGCCGTTACCGAAGCCGGGCGCCGCGTACGCGGGCTCGCTGGCGTACGCAGGAGGCTGGCCGCCGTCCGCAGGAGGCTGGCCGGCGTAGGCGGGAGGCTGGCTCCCGTAGGACGGCGGAGTCGCGGACGGCCCGCCGCCGTATGTCTGCGCGTCGTTCGCGGCGGCAGATCCCCCGTCATACTGGGCATTGCCCGGAACATTCTCCGGGCCATGGTCGTGCTGCGGCTCATACTCGGTCATGCGGATATTGTCGGGTACCGGCGTCCCGACTGAAGCATGATCGCGTGCATCCGTGGATAGATGCGGCACAGTTCGCGCTGCGTATAGCCTGAAAACGGCTTCCGAACGGGCCGCAGGTTGGGCATCATCGGCGGGCCATTCAAATCTCGTTCTCGAAGGGTTCTTCCCGTGCCTACCGGCAAGGTCAAGTGGTACGACACCGACAAGGGCTTCGGCTTTGTCTCGCGCGACGACGGGGGTGACGTCTTCGTGCACTCGTCGGCGCTGCCCGCAGGGGTCGACGCGCTGAAGCCCGGCAGCCGGGTCGAGTTCGGCGTGGCCGAGGGGAAGCGCGGCGAGCAGGCGTTGTCCGTGCGGGTCCTCGACGCGCCGCCGTCCTTGGTGCAAGCGCAGGCGCAGGCGCAACGCAAGAAGCCCGACGAGATGGTGATCATCATCGAGGACGTCATCAAGCTGCTCGATGGCGTGTCGAATGGCCTGCGACGAGACCGCTACCCCGATCGGGGCACCGGCCGCAAGGTTGCAACGGTGCTGCGCGCCGTCGCCGACGACCTCGAGAAGTAGTTCACACGCCGATCACGACGGCAGCCGCGTCGTCTCGGGTCTGCTGGTCGGCGGTGTGCCGTGCAAGCGCCGCCACGAGAGCGTCGAGCACCTCGGCCGGCTCGGTTCGGTCGATCCCGGCGAGCAGGCTCGCCAGCCCGGTTTCGCCGAGCTGCAGGTTGTTGACGTCGCGGGCTTCGCTGAATCCGTCGGTGTATAGCAGGAGCAGCTCGCCGGGTTGCAGGTCGATCGTGGTCGTGTGGAACGACGGTGTCTCGAGCACCCCGAGCAGGTCGCCCGATTCGCCGACCGGCCGTACCTGACCCGCCGCGTTCCGCAGCAGCGGGAGCGGGTGGCCGGCCACGGTGATGGTCGCGGTCGCGTGGCTCGACAGTTGATGCCGGCTGTCGACGAACATCAGGCAGGCGGTGACGAACGGTCGGTCGCTCGCGTCGGCAAGCAACGCCTGGTTGAGAATCGCCAGCACGTCGGCCGGCTGGTCGTGTTCGAGCGCGGCCGTGCGGACGGTGTAGCGCGCAAGCGCGGTGACGGTCGCGGCGGCCGCCCCTTTGCCGCACACGTCGGCGATGACTATCGCCCACCGGCCGTCGGGCAACGCGAAGATGTCGTACAGATCGCCGCCGAGCCCGACCCGTCCGCCAGGCTGGTAGTGAGCGCTGACGCGAAGGTGTGGCACTGCGGGGATGCGCGGTGGAAGCAGGCTTGCCTGCAGGACGTCGAGGGCTTGGCGCAGTTCGGCCTCGGCGCCCACCCGTTCGAGGAACAGCCCGAGCTGGCGGCCGATGCTGACCAGGGCAGCCGCAAGGTCGTCATCGATCTCGTGCGGCTGCGTCGACCAGAACTCGACGACGCCGAGCGGTCCCGTCGTCCCGAGAAGCGGAAAGCCGAGGCCGGTCGTCAGGCCGTGCCGGAGCGCGATATCGGCGCGGGGGAATTGCGTGGTCGGTTCGCCAGCCGAGAGCAGCAGGGGGTGCTGCGATCGCCACACCCGACCGGGAAGGCCCTCGCCGACGCGGATCCTGATGCCCTCGGTCATCGCGGCAGCCGCGAGCGGAAGCGTGCCGTCGTGCCAACTCGCGACGCAGGCGAGGTCGCCGGCCCGGGTGGGCTGCCAGATCGCTGCGAAATCCCAGTCGAGATTCGCGCACAGCGCGGGCAGGAGGGCGTTGAAGGCCGCGGCGGTGCTTTCCGCCTTCTGTAACGCGGCCGCGACCTCGATCGTCGCGCGCAGGTAGCTCCCGATGCGCAGCTCCCGTTCGAGGGCGAGCCGGTCGCCGACGTCGCGCAGCACTCCCATGGCCCAGCGCTCGCCGTCCGGCCCGGGAACCGCGCCGAGCACCAGATCGATGTCGACCTCTGCCCCGTCACGATGCAGCGCCGCAACCCGCATCGGTGTGCCGGCCCGTCGCATGGGTTCACCGGCGGCGAACCGCGCAAAACCGGCCTCGTGGGCGGTACGTAACCGGGGCGGCACGATCGACGTCAGCAGCCGGTCCTCGAGTTCCTCAGCCGACCATCCGAGCAGCGTGGAGACCGCAGGGTTCGTGTACCGGATGCGGTTGTCGAGGCTGACCACGATGACGGCGTCCGGAACATGGGCGAGCGCCGGGAACGATGCGCTGCCCTCTGCGCGTTCCATCCGGCCACCGTAGCGTCCGGGCTGCGCCCGGCGATCAGGTTCTGGCGTTCGCTCGCCCGGCCGGCCGAAGCGCCATCGGGTCGACCCGCGGCACCAGTGCGCTCGCGGAAGCCCGGCCGAGCAGCCCTGCGATCGCGGCGTATCCCTCGGCGCCGAGGTCGAGGGAGAAGTCGTTGACGTAGAGCGCGATGTGCCGCGCCTGCACGTCGGCGTCCATCTCCTGCGCGTGCTCGGCGACGAAAGCCTTGGACGCCGACGGGTCGGCGAACGCGTGCTCGACCGACGCCCGCACCACCTCGGCAAGGCGGACGACGTCGAGGGTCCGCTTGGCGAGGATCGCGCCGAGCGGGATCGGCAGCCCGGTGTCGCTCTCCCACCATTCGCCGAGGTCGACCACGCTGGCGAGCCCGTAGCTGCCGTAGGTGAAGCGCGCTTCGTGGATCACCAGGCCTGCATCGACCAAGCCATCGCGCACCGCCGGCATGATCTGCGGGAACGGCATGACGACGATGCGCAAGCTGCCGCCGATGCCCACGGCGTCCGCCCAAAGTCTGAACAACAAGTAGGCGGTGCTGCGCTCGCTCGGGACAGCGACGGTGGCGCCGCGCAGGTCGGTCTTGCCGGTGGTCAGCACGAGTGGGCCGCAGCCCCGACCGAGCGCGCCGCCGCTTGGCAGCAGTGCGTATTTGTCGAGCAACCACGGCAGCGCGGCGTACGACACCTTCACGACGTCGAACCCGCCGCGCTCGGCAGCATTGTTCGTGACGTCAATGTCGGCGAACGTGACGTCGACCGCGGGCGCATCGGCGATCAGCCCGTGCACCCAAGCGTTGAACACGAACGTGTCGTTCGGGCAGGGCGAGAACGCCAAAGACAGGGCGGACGGCGTAGGCAGCGTCACGGCAGCGGCTCCTTGACCAGCTCGGCGAATGCTCTGGTCAACGCGTCGAAGGCGCCCGCCATATTCCAGCTCGATCGATCGCGCCGGCCGATGAGGTTGGAGATGGCGCGGATCTCGGCGAACGGCACGCCCGCTCGATGTGCCGCCGCCGCGACACCGAAGCCTTCCATCGCCTCCGCGACCGCGGCTGGATGACGGGCGGCGAGCTGCTGCGCATCGTCGTCGATACCGGTCATGCAGGCCAGGGTGAGGATCTCGCCCGTGACCGATTGGGTGAGCCGCTTCGAGAGCTCGGAATCGCTTGCTACGTAAGACGATTCCTGCTGCAGGCCCATCTCGTCGAGGGTGAGGAAGCCGGCGTCGGTGCGAACGCCGAGGTCTGCGAACGTAACCCGATCAGCGACGGCGATGTCGCAGACCTCAATGCGGTCGCGAAATCCGCCCGCGATGCCGGCACAGATGACGAGTTCGTACGGCGGGGCAGCGGCCAGCAGATGGGCGGTCGCGATGGCGGCGGCGACCGGTCCGATGCCGCCCGCGACCACCTGCACCGGAGCAGCCGGCGCGGCAGCAACACCGCGCATCACGGCGTCACGCTCGGCATCGACGGCGGTGACGACGAGGATCACGATCGTTTCACCTGCTCGGCCTGAGACAACTGGCTGACCATTTCTTGATCCCTGCCCACTCGGCTGGCCTCCAGAGCGATGGCGGTCAGTGCTCGACGCCGGGACGGCGAGCCACCCGCCGCCGGCGAAGCTGCTCGATCCCGCGGTCGGGGCTCGTGCGAACGGCATGCACGGTGATCACGAGGACGACGATAAGCACCACCGAACCCAGCGAGAGCCCGAGGCTGCCGTTCGAAGGCAGGATTATGGCGAGGAAGCCGCCGAGTACCCACGAAAGTTGCAGTGCCGTCTCGGACCGTGCGAAGGCAGACGTGCGCACGGCTTCTGCCGCGTCGTGCTGGATCACCGAGTCGAGGCTGAGCTTTCCGATCGATGCCGCGATGCTCGCGATCAGCAGTGACAGCGCCGCCGTGAAGAGGCCGAACCAGATCGCAGTCAGGATGCCCATCGCTGCCGTTGCCGAGAGCGCCGTGAGCGCGAGCGCCTCGGGCCGCCGCGCCTTGAGCCGCGCGCCGAGGGAGGTGCCGACAAAGCTGCCGACCGCCGCTGCAGCCACGATCACCGCGAGGTCGACATTGGTGCTGAAGACGCCGAGCGGGTGGGTGCGGATCACGAAGGCGAGAAACAGCGCGAGGAATCCGCTGAAGGCCCGCAGGCCGGCGATCGCGCGCAACATCATGGGCATCCGCGAGCCGATGCCGCGCAGCGGCGGCAGGATGCGCCGGAAGAAGCTGGTCTTTGCAGGCACGGCGTGCCTGATGACGCGGGTCTCGTTCGCGGCATTGGGATCGGCGTCGATGTCGGCGTCGATGTCGGTTTCGGGATCGGCCTCGGCCTCGGCGTAGTCGCCGCCTCGGCGTCGCAACCGCTCCTCACCCTCGTTGGAGTCGACCCGCGACGGCAGCCGGAACGCGAATACCGTTCCGGCGAGGTAGAACAGCGTGGCCAGCCGCAGCGTCCACGCCGGCGAGCCGGTGGCCCAGCTCAGCGCCTGGCCGATCGGAGCGGCGATCGCCGCCGCGATGATGCCCCACATCGACAACCGTGCATTCCCGCGCACGAGCGTCACCGAAGGTGGCAACACTCGGGGCACGACAGCGCTGCGGCTCACGCCGTACGCCTTCGAGCAGATGAGCGCTCCGAACGCGGCCGGGTAAAGCTCGAACCCGCCCTTCGACGCCACCGCTCCTGCGATTACCCAGGCCAAGAATGCGCGGACGACGAGGGTCGCGGCGAGGGCGTAGCGGCGCCCATTGCGGAACCGGTCGAGCAGCGGCCCGACGACCGGCGCGACCACGGCGAACGGCGCCATCGTGACGAGCAGATAGATCGCGACCCGGCTACGGGCCTGGTTGACGTCGACGGAGAAGAACAGCGTGTTCGCGAGAGCCACGGTGAGCAGCGCGTCGGCCGCGCTTTGGATCGAGTGCAGGTCGATCAGGCTCGCGAGGCCGCTGGAGCCAGCCCCCTCCGCTCGCGTCGAGCGCAGGAAGAAGCGTGCCGCCGAGCGGCTGCCGCGCGCCGTGGCGCGGGCGGTGAAGCGGGCAGTCAGGCCGATGCCGCGGGCGAACGATCGAGCGGCGCTCGGGCGGTTGTAGTCGTCATCGCCGGGCCTGCCCTCGTGGCGGCCGTCGGCCCGCCCCGGCCCGGGGCCTCGCGGCCCGCGCGGGCCGGGCAGCGCCAGCCGCTCGTCGTCCTCCCATGACCGATCAGCGCGGGACCGATCAGCCCGGGACCCGGGCTCGGGGGGACGACGGGATTCGGACACGAGTTCAAGTCAACTACGCCGAGAGGCGGGGGGCGCGAAGCATGCGAGAATCATGGACCGTGGCTGAGTCTTCCGTGAGCATCGCATCTCCTTCTGTGGAGATCGCGTCCCCGATTCCGGACGACGTATGCGCGGGCGCCGTCGATTTGGCGCGCGCGGCGGCGGTTGAGGTTGCTGAAGCGGGCCAGGTCGGCGATCACCTCGGAATCGAGGCAGAAGGCGACCGCATCGTCACGCACTACTTCGCGTCGACCGATCGTGCCTATGCCGGTTGGCGGTGGGCGGTGACGGTTGTCCGGCCGCCACGGCTCAAGACCGTCACCGTTGACGAGGTCGTGCTGCTGCCCGGCTCGGGCGCGCTGCTCGCCCCCGAATGGGTGCCGTGGAGCGAGCGCTTGCAGGCCGGCGACCTCGGCGTCGGCGACGTGCTGCCGACCGCGGCCGAAGACGAGCGGCTGGTCCCCGGCTACATGGGTGTCGACCCGCACGACGAGCAGTTCGACGACATCTCCGCTGAGTTGTCGGCGGTGGCCGACGAGTTGTGGCTCGGCCGCCCGCGGGTGCTCTCGCTGCTCGGCCGCGAGGAAGCCGCGCAGCGCTGGTACGACGGTGACCGCGGCCCACAGGCCCCGATTGCCCGCGCCGCCGAACTGTCGTGCGCGTCGTGCGGTTTCCTCGTGTTGATGAGAGGCGCGCTGAGCCGCGTCTTCGGCATCTGTGCCAACGAATACGCGCCGGACGACGGCCGCGTGGTCTCGTTCGACCATGGTTGCGGGGCGCACTCCGAGGCGCTCGTCGTGCACACGGCACCGCAGGGCGGCGAAGAGGCGCCTGCCGCCGAGCATGTGACCGAGGCGCGTGCCGCCGAGCATGTGACCGAGGCGCCTGCCCCCGAGCATGTGACCGAGGCGCCTGCCGCCGAGCCGGATTCCCACTGAACGACCCGTTCGACACTGCGAGGCTGCGGGCCCGGGTGCTGGCCGCCTGGGCCGCCTCGCCGGCGCGGTTCCGGGAAGACGCCAACGCCGAAGAAGACCTCGTTCTTGGTGGCTACCGCGATCGAGTCGTGACCGAGCTCGCCCAAAACGCGGCAGATGCGGCAAGCCGCGCAGGCGTCCGCGGTCGACTGCGTCTTGTTCTGGACGGCAACGTGCTGCGCGCTGCCAACACCGGGGCGCCACTCGATGCGGCGGGCGTCGAGTCGGCGTCGACGCTGCGTGCCTCGTCGAAACGCTTCCCTGACGACGACGTTGCGGGCCCGCGCGCAGTCGGCCGTTTCGGCGTCGGCTTCGCCGCGGTCCTGGCCGTTAGCGACGAGCCGGTGATCGTCTCGAGCGCCGCCGCGGTGCGTTGGTCGCGGGCTCGTACGCTCGCCGAAGTCGCCCAGCTGCCGAGCCTCGGCGATGAGCTGGCTCGCCGAGGTGTCGCCGTCCCGGTGCTGCGGTTGCCGTACGCCGACGACTCGGCCGCTTCGCCGCCGTCCGGCTTCGATACCGAGGTCGTGCTGCCGCTTCGCGACGAGGCGGCGCGCGAGCTCGCGCGGGAGTTGCTCGAAGGCATCGACGCCGCGTTGTTGCTCACGCTGCCCGCGCTTGGGGCCGTCGAGGTGGTCATCGACGGCGTTTCGCGTCAGCTGGTGTCGGAGTCGACGGCCGACGGTGTCGTGGTCGACGGCGTGGCGTGGAGGCTGCACGCCGCGACTGGCCGGATCGACGCTCAGCTGCTGCGCGACCGTCCGGTCGAAGAGCAGGCCCGCCGCGAGTACGGCGTGACCTGGGCGCTGCCCGTCGACAGCCGCGGGGTTCCGATGCCGCTGCCGTCTTCGGTGCCCTCGGTCGCGCACGCTCCGACACCGACCGACGAGCCGGTGAGCCTGCCTGCGCTGTTGATCGCGCCCCTGCCGCTCGACCCCACTCGCCGCCACGTCGCTGCGGGCGCGCTGCGCGACTTCCTCCTCGTGCGAGCAGCCGACGCCTATGTCGAGCTGATGCGCGATTTGCCTGCGGTTGTTGAGGTTCTCGATCTCGTGCCGACCGGCATCGCGGCCGGTGCTCTCGACGGCGAGTTGCGAGCGCGCATCATCGATGGCTTGTCGGAACTGCCGTTCCTGGCGTCGCACGACGACGCGATCCGGCTTCGTCCTTCGCAGGCGCTGATCCTCGACGCCGGCAGGTCGATCGCGGACGACGACGTCGTAGCCGTCCTGGCCGATGCTGTGCCGTCACTTGTGCCGGGGAGCTGGGTGCGCCGCGGGCAGGGCGCGCTTGCGGTGCTCGGCGTCCGGCACATCGGGTTGGCCGAGGTGCTCGATGAACTCGCGGCGCTCGACCGGCCTGCCGCCTGGTGGCATTCGCTGTACGCGGCGTTGGCCGAGGCGCGGGTTTCTCCTGACCTGCTCGCGGGGCTGCCGGTGCCGCTGACCTCGGGCGAGGTCGCTCGCTCGCCGCGCGGGTTGCTCATGCCCGGGGCGGTTGCCGATCTGTCGGTGCTGGGCGTGCGCAGCGTCGATCCCGCCGCAGCGCACGAGTTCTTGCTTCGCCTCGGCGCCACCGAACCCGATCCGGTCGCGGTTCTCACCAGCGAGCGCGTGCGTGCCGCGGTCGAAAACTCTTACAACGCAGACGATCCTGATGCGGTCGCCGACGCCGTGCTGGGGCTCGTCGCAGCGTCCGGCGTCTCGGTCGACACCGTGCCGTGGCTGGCCGAGCTCGCGTTACCGGCCGACGACGGCGAGCTTATGGTTGCGGGCGAACTGCTGTTGCCACAAGGAAAATTAGCTTCGCTCGTCGTCGGCGACGCACCGTTCGGCGTCGTTGACGCTGGCCTGGTCGAACAGTGGGGAACGCAGGTGCTCGCGGCAGCCGGCGTCCTCGACGGTTTCGCCGCCGTGCGCGAGACCGATGTCTCTGCCGCAGACCACGACCTCGACGGCGAGGACGACTACTTCGACGTCGTGGCAGCACAATTCGATGCACGCGAGCCGGTCGTGATCGATGAGTTCGTCGCTGTGCGCGATTTGGAGTTCGTGCGTGACGACGCTTGGCCGCAGGCGCTCGCGTTGTTGGCGGTACCGCCCCTGCGGTCGGCCGTGGTCGAGCCCGCGATCGCCTCGACCGCGACGCAGCGCACCCGCGTTGTGTCGTATACCGCGTGGTGGCTGCGATCCCGCGGCATCGTGCGGGGCCAGGTGTCCGGCTCCGACCCGCTGCTCGCCGGTCTTTACGACGAGGTCGGCCTTGACGTCGATCCTGACTTTCTTACTGCGGCGGGGGCGATACGTGCGATCGCCGATGCAGATCCCGACGAACTGCTTGCCCGGCTCGCCGATCCGGCACGACAGGTCACTCGGCAGCAGCTGCGGGCGCTGTATGCCCAGGTCGTGCCGACGCATCCGCCGGCCGCGGTGCGAGCGGTGCGACACGGCGAACTCATCGTGGTTGCTGCGGACGACGGGGTCGTGGTCGACCAGCCGGATTTGCTGCCATTGCTAGGAAATCTAGGCGTGGTGCCGGTGGCACTCGATGCGGCCGAGCAGGTGGCTGACGCACTCGATCTGCCGCTCGCGAGCGAATTGGCAACGTTCGAGGTCGTGAGCCAGGGCGACGCGCGCGCCGACCACGTCGTGCATGCAAGCCTGATGGTTGCTGACATCGACGGAGTCGCCACCCCGGTGCCCTGGCGACTGATCGACGGCACCCTTCATGTCGACGCCGGGTCGTACGCGTTCGGGCTCGGCCGCGGTCGAGCGTGGCGAGACCGCGATTGGTCGCGGCGCCATCTCGAGACCGAACTTGCACGGGAGGGTGCGAACACCGAGTTGCTGCTCGCCGAGGCCGACCTCGACCCGCCCGATCAGCCCGAGGGTGGCTGAACCTCTTCTTCGGTGTGGTTGGCGGCCTTCTTGCGCAGGCTGCGATGCCGCACGCTCAGCATGAACAAGCCCCACAGCCCAAGGCAGAAGCCGACCAACGCGACCCAGAGCCACCAGCCCTGACCGCGGCCGGCCATGGCGTGGTGCTGCGTCAGCAGCACGATGAACGCGATCGCCCACATCGACGTCCCGACGATCACGGGTGCGTATTCGTTCGTTCGGTAGGGCGGTGGGTCCGGACGTCGATCGGCGGGCATGACGATCACCTTAACGTCGTTTCGCGGACCGCGAAAATGGAGTCTCTTAGCAAGGCTAATGAGCTATGCTAAGCAATCATGGGTACGAAGACTGCCACCCTCGAGCTCGCCAGCGAGCTGCGAGTCGCGCTGATGCGGCTCACCCGCCGGCTACGGGCCGAGCGTCCCGACGAGAGCGTCACGCTGACCCAACTGTCGGTGCTCGGTTCGCTCGAGCGGCATGGGCCGATGAATCTCGCCGACCTGGCCGCCCAGGAGCGGGTGCAGCCGCCGTCCATGACCCGTACGACCACTGCGCTCGAGGAGCGCGGCTTGCTCACGCGCGGCAGTGACCCGCGCGATCGTCGCCATGTCGTGTTCGACCTGAGCGATGCTGGGCGCCTGCTGCTGCGGGAGGACAGGCGCCGTCGCGAGGCATGGCTCGCTGGCCAACTCGATCAGCTCACGGCCGACGAGCGGGCGCTCCTGCACGCCGTCGCGCCGTTGCTCGACCGGTTGGCTCGCGCATGAAGGGCATGTTCAGAGCGCTCAGCGTGCGCAACTACCGGCTCTACGCGAGTGGGCAACTCGTGTCCAACACCGGTACCTGGATGGGCCGGGTCACCCAAGATTGGCTCGTTTACCACATCCTCACGAACGACAACAGCTTCGCTCTCGGTGTCGTCACTGCACTGCAGTTCCTGCCCACGCTCGCGTTCGGCATGTACGGCGGCATCCTCGGCGACCGCTATCCCAAGCGAAAGATGCTCGTCCTGACGCAGAGCGCGATGGCCGCGATCTCTTTCCTGAGCGGCGTTCTGATCCTCACGCACAGCATGCGGCTCTGGTCGATGTGCGTCATCGCCTTCGTGTTCGGCGTCGCAACGGCGCTCGACGCGCCGGTGCGGCAGGCATTCGTCGTCGAGATGGTCGGCCGCGACATGCTGCAGAACGCGGTGAGCCTGAACTCCGCGACGTTCAACGGCTCCCGGCTCATCGGTCCCGCGGTGGCGGGGCTGCTGATCGAGGCGTTCGGTACTGCCCCGGCGTTCTTCGTGAACGCCTTCTCCTACCTCGCGGTCATCGCGGGGCTGCTGGCCATGACCAACGCCGATTTGCATCTCGCGCCACTCGTCGAGCGGGCGCGCGGGCAGCTGCGCGAGAGCATCAGCTACGTGCGCAGCCATCCCGACCTCGTGTTGCCGATGGTGCTGATGGGCTTCATCGGCACGTTCGGGTTCAACTTCCAGATCACCAACGCGCTGATTGCCCAAGGCGTGTTCCATCGCGGCGCGGGCAGCTACGGCATCTTGTCCACCGCGCAAGCGCTCGGCTCCCTGGGCGGCGCATTGTTCGCTGCCCGGCGTCGGCGCCGTCCGCGCATCCGCATGCTCATCATCGCTGCGTCCGTGTTCGGCATTCTCGAGGCTGTCTCGGGCTTCCTACCGTGGTACACGGCGTTCATGCTGCTGCTGGTCCCGATCGGTGGCGCGGGCATCCTGCTGGCGACGTCATGCAACTCCACTCTGCAGCTCAACTCGGCGCCGCACGTGCAGGCGCGCGTGATGGCCTTGTACACAACGGTTTTCGTCGGTTGCGCGCCGATCGGATCGCTCCTCGTCGGGTGGCTCGGCGGTGCATTCGGGCCCAAATGGTCATTGTTCTTCGGTGGCACGATCTCGCTCGCTGCAGCTCTCGGTTGTGCCGCGTTCTACCTGCGGTCACAACAGCTACAGTTGCGCTTCGCCGAGCAGCTGTGGCGGCCGCGCGTCCTCACCCGCGCAGCCATCGTCGAAGAAGCGCTCGCAGCCGACGTCCGGTCGAGGTGACCCCGGTGGGCTGGCGGTTGTTCGCCGCCCTCACCCCGCCCGCCGGTGCGGTCGCCCACCTCGAGGCCGCAGTGCAGCCGCTGCGCGAAGCGCGATCCGACTTGCGCTGGACCAAGGGCTCGATGTGGCACCTGACCTGTGCCTTCTTCGGCGACGTCGCCGAAGAACGCACCCCTGAACTCAAGACGAGGCTTGCTAGGGTCGCGGCTCGCCACGATGCGATCGAGCTCGGCTTCACGGGTGCGGGCGCGTTCGGCAGACCGGCTCGGGCAACCGTGCTGTTCGCCGGCGTCGACGGTCCCCAGCCTGCGCTGCAGGCGCTGCAGGCCATCGCCCGCAGCTGCGAAGCGGCCGGTCGCCGGATCGGCTTGCAGCTCGACGAGCGCGCCTACCGACCGCACCTCACCTTGGCCCGGGCGAAGGGCCGAGCTCCGGTCGACGTCCGGCCCATCGTCGAAGCGCTGGCCACGTACGTCGGGCCGCGTTGGACGGCGTCCGCGCTTGATCTGATCCGCAGCCATCAAGGGCCGCAGCCGTACTACGAGACGATCGCCAGCTGGCCACTTCGCGATTACCAGGCGTAAGCCTCCGGCGCGGCCCCGCCCGGCCCGGGCCAGATCTCGTCGAGCCGCGTGAGTGCCTTCTCGTCGAGCACGATGTCGAGCGCCCGCAGCGCGCCGTCGAGCTGCTCGAGCGTGCGCGGGCCGATGATCGGTGCGGTCACCGCAGGCTGGTGCAGCAGCCAGGCGAGCGCGACGTTGGCCGGATCCTCGCCGAGCTCGTCGCAGAACGCCTCGTACGCCTCGACGGCGGGGCGATTGGCGTTGAGCGTGTCGTCGGCCCGCCCGCTGTTGCTGCGATTGCGCTCCTGCTTGCGCAAGATGCCGCCGAGCAGGCCACCCTGCAGCGGGCTCCACGGGATGACGCCGAGTCCATAGTCGATGGCGGCCGGCAGGACCTCGAGCTCGACGGTTCGCGCCGCAAGGTTGTACAGCGACTGCTCGGCGACCAGACCGTAGTAGTTGCGGCGCTTCGCCGCCTCCTGGGCCTTCGCGATGTGCCAGCCGGCGAAGTTGGACGAGCCCGCGTAGAGGATCTTTCCCTGTGCCCGCAGGGTTTCGAACCCTTCCCAGATCTCATCCCAGGGGGTCGCGCGGTCGACGTGATGCATCTGGTAGATGTCGATGTAGTCGGTCTGCAGGCGTCGCAGCGACGCTTCGCAGGCGCGCCGGATGTTCAGCGCCGAGAGCTTGCCGCCGTTCGGCCACTCGTCCATGTCGCCGTAGAGTTTGGTGGCGAGGACCGTGCGCTCACGCCGACCGTCGCCCCTGGAGAACCAGTTGCCGATGATCGACTCGGTGCGGCCTTTGTTCTCGCCCCAGCCGTAGACATTGGCCGTGTCGAAGAAGTTGATGCCGTGCTCAAGGGCACGATCCATGATGTTGTGGCTGTCTTCCACTTCCGTGACCGGACCAAAGTTCATCGTGCCGAGGCACAGCCGGCTCACCGAAAGACCCGTGCGACCGAGGTGTGTGTACTCCATGGCTAGCAGCCTGCCACGGCGCCTCATGCGTGTCGCTGCCGGCCTCATGGGTGCAGCCCTCGCGGTGGGCGCTCTCACCTTCCCGGCCGGCGCCGCGCGCGCGGGATCGGGCGCGCCCGGGCCGTCGGCGTCCGCCCTGTTCTCCTACACCGACCCCCAGATCACGGAATCGAGCGGTATCGCGGCGAGTTCATTCGACGACTCGTTCTACACACACAACGACAGTGGCGACAGCGCGCGGTTCTTCCGCGTCGACGCCCATGGCAACACGGTTGCCGTTTACACGCTGCGTGGCGCGACGAACGTCGACTGGGAAGACATGGCAACCGGCACAGATGCCGCCGGCCACCGCGTGCTGTACTTCGGCGACATCGGAGACAACGACCGAAAGCGCAATGAAATCGCGGTCTACCGGGTGCCCGAGCCGCGTGGCGCAAGTTCCAATGTCGCGTGGGTTCGTTATCGCTTCGCGTACCCGGACGGCGCACACGACGCCGAGGCGCTGCTCGTTAACCCGCGAGACCATCGCATCTACATCGCAACGAAGACGTTGCTCGGCTCGGGGGAGCTGTTCGAGGCGCCGCAGTCACTGAGCACAACGGGTGTCAACCTGCTTGTGGCGGTCGGTACCGTGCCCGCGCTCACGACGTCCGCCGACTTCTCGCCCGACGGCACACGCATCGTGCTGCTCACCTACGTCGGGGCATTCTGGTCGGACGCCGTGGGCGGCACGTGGAAGCGCTTCGACGTGCCGTTGCCGCACCAGGCCGAGGCGATCGCCTACGCACGAGGCGGCTCGTCGGTGCTCGTCGGCGGCGAGGGCACGCACAGCGTCGTCTATGAGACCGCAGCCCCCTCGACGCCATCGGCTTCACCACGTTCGACGATTTCGCCCCGGCCGCCGCCGTCTCAGCCGCCTTCGCCGTCGCCACTCGCTGCCGCACGGCCGTCACCGGGTGTACCGATTGGCGTGGTGATTCTGCTCGTAGTCGCACTCCTTGCCGTTATTGGCATTTTGGCCTTGCGCTGGCGCAGAAATCGGTAGCTATTCGACGATGGCCGGCACGTCGCCGATCGTCGCCGGAACGATCGGCGGCATCACCGGCGGACGCGCCCGATGCGAGACCGCGAGCCCCGCGATGCCGATCATTACGAACGCAGGCACGACCAGCATCGCGGTGTGCGAACCGATGTGGTCGGCCAGCGCGCCGAGCCCGAAGGGCGCGATCGCGACGGAAAGGCCGGTTCCGATGGACCCGTAACCGGTCGCGAGATCGGCGCGCCCGTTGGAGAAACCGATCAGCCGGGTGATCGCGAGGGGAAATTGCAAGGAGATCCCGAGCCCCGTGACAAAAAGGCCGACGAAGCTCAGAACGGGACTCGACGTCGCCCAAAACAATGCGAAGCCGACGATGGTGATGCTGAATACCGAGACCATCAGCACGTCGACTGTCAGCCGCGTGGTGAAACGGGTTGAGGCGAACCGGGCGAGCGTCATCCCGGCGACGATCGCAGTTACGCCGGTTGCGGCTGTTCCTTTGGACAGACCGTCGTGGTTTTGCAGTACGTCGGAGGTCCAGATCGTCATCGAGAACTCGATCGCCGTGGTCATAACGAGCACGCCCCACGACCACCAGAAAAGCGCGCCCATGCGCGCGTCGGCTGCGTGGGGCCGGTCGCGATCGATCGCGTCGTGAGGCGTCTGACCGGGACGCAAAAGGCTCGCGGTCACGCCGATCGCGAAGACCACCGCGACGAGCATTCCGGCTCGCCAGCCGACGCCGATCGCGATTGCGGCGCTGACGAGCAGCGGCGCGAGGATGCCGACCCCGGAGCCGAACCCGTTTGCTTCAGTGACCGCAGCTCCGCCCTTGGGGCCGTGATGCGCGGTCAACACCGCGGAGGTCAGGTTCGCCACGATCGTGCCGCCCAGACCGCCGACGATCGCACCGAGGATCGTGACGGCGACGACATCGCAGGAAACGAAAATGCCGATGCCGACGCACAAAATCCCAAGAGCTATCCAGATGCTGCGCATGCGGCCAAGGCGGGCGGAGAGCCGCGGAGCGACGAGCCCGGCGACCATCGCCCCGACGGCGAGCCCCGTGCCGTGCAGTCCGGAGATCGCCCGGCTGGTGTGTTCGTCGTCGCGCAAGAGATTGACCGACGGCGTGAACGCGTAGAGGAAGTAACCGTAGATCGCGAGTTGAAGGTAGGCGGTCCACGTCACGCGGTCACGAACCAACAAAGCGGACGCCGACGTGCTGCCGGCGTCCGCTTCGTTGAGGCTGTTCGTCAGCTGAGTCTCGCCACCACATAGTCGATGCAGGCGGTGAGGGCTTCGACGTCGGCCGGGTCGATGGCCGGGAACATGGCGATCCGCAGCTGGTTGCGGCCGAGCTTGCGGTAGGGCTCGGTGTCGACGATGCCGTTAGCGCGCAGGGTCTTCGCTATGGCCGCCGCGTCGACGCCGTCGGCGAAGTCGATCGTGCCGATGACGTTCGACCGCTTGTCGGGGTCGGCGACGTACGGCGAGGTGTACTCGGTCTTCTCGGCCCAGGTGTACAGCCGCTGCGCGGAATCCGCGGTGCGCGAGGTGGTGAATTCCAGGCCCCCGTTGCTGTTCATCCACTCGAGCTGATCGGCCAGCAGCCACAGCGTGACGAGCGCCGGGGTGTTGTAGGTCTGGTCGAGCCGGCTGTTGTCGATGGCGGTCGTCAGATCGTAGGACGTCGGGATCCAGCGCCCGGACTCCTTGATTTGCGCGACCCGCTCGATCGCCTTGGGGCTGAAGAGGCCGAGCCACAGGCCGCCGTCCGATGCGAAGCACTTCTGTGGCGAGAAGTAGTAGACGTCCGCCTCGTTGATGTCGACCGGCAGGCCGCCCGCGCCCGAGGTGGCGTCGACGAGGACCAGCGCGTCGGCGTCCGCCCCTTGAACTCGCTTGATCGGCATCATCACGCCGGTGGAGGTCTCGTTGTGGGTGAGCGCGTAGACGTCGATGCCCTGCTCCGCTTGCGGGAGCGGGTGCGTGCCGGGCTCCGACTTGACGACGCTCGGGTCCTGCAGGAAGGGCGCGGCCTTGGCGGCAGCGGCGAACTTGCTGGAGAACTCGCCGAAGCTCAAGTGCTGGGAGCGCTCGCGAATGAGGTTGAAAGTCGCGATGTCCCAGAACGCGGTGGCCCCGCCGTTGCCGAGCACGACCTCGTATCCGTCGGGCAGGTCGAACAGCTGGGTGAGGCCGGCGCGCACCTTGCCGACGACGTTCTTCACGGTCGCCTGGCGGTGCGACGTGCCGAGGTAGCCGGTCTGGTTCGCGGCCAGCGCGGTGAGCGCCTCGGGGCGGATCTTGGACGGGCCGGCTCCGAAGCGGCCGTCATTGGGCTTCAGATCAGCGGGGATTTCGATCTTGGCAGGTGCGTCGGTCACGGTGAAGCTCCCGTTTTCGTGGCGGGCGTGGGTGGGTTCGGCGACGCTGCCGGATTTCGATTGTCGCAGGTCCGGCAACCGTCGCCTCCGCCGCCCCACCGCTCGCCCGACTTTCTTGGTGATCATGCAAAGAAGTGCAACGTCGGCGCCAGAGGATTGCGCTTTGTTGCATGATCACGGCGATCCGGGTGGGCTGTGGACGACGCCGGACGCACAGTCGCCGGAATTGGCACGCTCGGTGGCATGCCTGCGCGTCGTCCGGTGCCGAAGCCGTTACGTGAAGTGGAGGCGTTTCGGGTCGGCGAGGCTCGCGCTGCGGGCGTCACGCCGTCGCAGCTTCGTGGCCGTCAGTACTCGAACCCGTTCTACGGAGTCCACGTCGTCGGTGCGCCGATCGCCGATGATTTGCGTCGCCTGTGCGGCGCCGCTCGAGTGGTGCTTCCGGCCGGTGCGGTCTTCAGCGATGAAACCGCCGCGCAACTGCTCGGTCTCCCAGTTCGTGCGACGAAGGTCCTGCACGTCACTGTGCCCGACAAAGGAGTTGCGGTGCGCCGGCGCGGCATGGCCGGCCACGTTCGCCATCTTTCTGAGTTCGACATCTCCTCCGTGGGAGGACTGCCGATCACAACGCCAGAGCGAACCTTCGTTGACCTCGCGGCTCGCCTTCCCGTTGGTGAGTTGGTCGCAATCGGCGATGCTGCACTGCGGGCCAGGCTCGCCACCGTTTCGAGCTTGGCGGAAGCGGTTGGCCAACACAGCGGCTGTCGAGGGATTGCGAAGGCCCGCCGCGTGCTCGACCATCTCAATCCCAGGGCGGAGTCACCGCGGGAATCGATGCTGCGCTGGTTGCTTATCGACGGTGGTCTTGCGGTACCCGAGGTCAACGTCAACATCTACGACAGCGCCGGCGACTTCCTGGCCCGCGCCGACCTGCTGTTTCGCAAGGCCCGGGTCATCGTCGAATATGACGGCGACCAGCATCGGACCGATCGGGCGCAATTCGTGAAAGACGTACAGCGGACGACGCGACTTGCGGCAGCCGGCTACCTCGTGTTGCGCTTCACCGGAAAGGATCTGGTCACCCGACCGCAGTGGGTCGTCGCAACAGTGCGGGACGCCCTCCGTGTCCGCACCGCGTGAGTCGCTGGCTCGCCGAGTCTGCAAGAAAGTGCGACTTTCGCACCGCAAGGTCGGACTTCTTTGCATGATCACCGCGCCCGCCGCCACGACCCGTCTCAGTACTTGTAGGCGGCGTCCCAGCCGGGCACGGACGACGCCGGGCGGGTGCCCGGGCCGATGTACCGCGCCGACGGCCGCACCAGCCGGCCGGTGCGCTTCTGCTCGAGCACGTGCGCGCTCCAGCCGGCCACCCGCGCGCAGGTGAACATCGCCGCGAACATGTGCGACGGCACCTCGGCGAGGTCGAGCATCAACGCGGCCCAGAACTCGACGTTGGTCTCGATCGGACGATCCGGCCGGCGCTCGCGCAGGATCTTCAGTGCTGCCTGCTCCAGGGCGGCGGCGGCCTCGTGCCGCGGCGAGCCGAGCTCTTCGGAAACACGACGCAGCACCCGCGCCCGCGGGTCTTCGGCGCGGTACACCCGGTGGCCGAAGCCCATCAGCCGCTCGTGCCGGTCGAGCACAGCCTTCACGTAGCCCTCGGCATCGCCTGTCTTCTCGACTTCCTCGACCATGTGCAGCACCCGCGTCGGGGCGCCGCCGTGCAGCGGGCCGGACATCGCGCCGATCGCGGCTGACAGCGACGCGGCGACGTCCGCACCGGTCGAGGCCACGACGCGCGCGGTGAAGGTCGAGGCGTTCATGCCGTGCTCAGCGGCCGAGACCCAGTAAGCGCCGAGCGCCTGGACGTGGAGCGGGTTCAGTTCGCCGCGCCAGCGCAGCAGGAACTGCTCGACCGCCGTCCGCCCTTTCTCGACTTCGGCCAGGGGAACCGGCGGCTGGTCGCCACGCGCCGACTGGGCGACGTACGACAGCGCCGTCACCGACGTCTGGGCGAGCTCGTCGCGCGCCTGCTGATCGTCGATGTCGAGCAACGCCTTGAAGCCGAGCTTCGGCGCAAGCAGCGCGAGCCCGCTCTGCACGTCGACCCGGACGTCGCCCGAGCGGATCGGCAGCTCCATGTTGTTGAAGGGCGGCAGGCCAGGCGTGAACGAGTTGTCGACGAGCAGGCCCCACACGTCGCCGTAAGAGGTCTTGCCGACCAGTTCCTCGATGTCGACACCGCGGTAACGAAGCGAGCCGCCGTCCTTATCGGGCTCGGCAATCTCGGTCTCGAAGGCGATGACGCCCTCAAGCCCGGGGACGAAGTCGGACATCGCTGCTCCTCATGAGAATCGGCCAGCCTGGAACGCGGGTGGGCGCCGTCGGCTCTCGTGCTGCTCTTCTATTCTCCCCGTTACGCTGCGCACGCAAGCGAGGAGGGCGGTGGGCGGTGGATCCGGACCAGATCGCGGCTCTGCGCGCTCACTACGCCGATGTGGGTCTTGATGAGGCCGACCTCCACGCCGAGCCGATCGCCCAGTTCGGGCAATGGCTGACCGAGGTGATCGAACTCGGTGTTCCTGAGCCTAACGCCATGGTGCTTTCGACGGCGGACGCCGAGGGGCGACCCAGCAGCCGCCACGTGTTGCTGAAAGGCGTCACCAACGAAGGCTTCGTCTTCTTCACCAACTACGGCTCGCGCAAAGGCGTCGAGCTCGCGGCCAATCCACACGCCAGCTTGTGTTTTCCCTGGTTTTGTATCGGACGTCAAGTGATTGTGGCCGGCTCTGTGATCAAGGTCACCCGGCCCGAGACTGAGGCGTATTTCACATCACGGCCGCGTGGCTCACAGCTCGGCGCGTGGGCCAGCGCGCACCAGTCGGCCGTCGTGCCGTCTCGCGAATGGCTCGACGCCGAGTACGAAGCGGTGAACAAGCGGTTCGCGGACGACGTGCTCGTGCCGACGCCGCCGTTTTGGGGCGGCTACCGGGTGCGTCCCGAAACGGTCGAGTTCTGGCAGGGCCGGGGTGCCCGCATGCACGACCGGCTGCGCTACCGCCGCGCCCCGGGAGACGCCGGAGACGCCGGCTGGATCATCGAGCGCCTCTCGCCCTAGCTATTTCGGGACGACGGCCGCGGGGTCGATCTCGAGCCAGGTGGCTTCCGCGCGCGCGAGCAACTCGCCGTCCGCTGAAAACAAGGCGGACGACGTGAAAGCCTTGCGGCCGTCGAGACTGCGCAACTGGCCGACGACCACGCACGGCTGTCCGAGCTCCGGAACTCCGAGCACGCTCGCCGTCATTCGCCCGAGCACCATCGGGCGCCCGCTCAGATTCGTGGCCCAGCCGCCAGGGCAGTCGAGTGCCGCCCACACGAACTGCGAAGCCAAGCCGCCGTCGCTGGCGAGCGACTGGTCAGGCGTCCAGGCCGCGGCAACCCGGCCCGAGCCAATCGATCCCGGCTGCAGCCGCATGCCATCGCCCGCCGCCCGATCGAGCCCGCACACGAAGCACGTCGGAAAGGGATGATCGCGCAGCCCGGCATAGCGCGCTGCCGCATCGACGGCGGTAGGGAAGTCGACCGGCTCCGGCACTTCGCTCGTCAGCACACCGGGTTTTGCCTGTGCTATCAGGGTTTCTCCGTTGCGGAGCAACAAGCCGTCGTCGTCCGCACTGAAGATTTCAAGCCGGACGTCGAGTGGCGGGGGGCTGCGCAGCGTGACCTCGACGGCGCCCGTGTCGGCGAGAAACCCGGCCAGCCTGCCTGATACATATCCGCCGTTGCCGGATCGTGGTGGCCCACAGAAACGGCGATCGACGACGAACGCTCCCGAGCCCAAACTCACGCGAGAACCTGGGCAGCGACCAAGAGATCGTCGACGAGCCCTGCATAGGCGGTCTCGCGGTCGTCGGCCCGCAGCACGGCGGACGGGTGGATCGTGGCGAGGAAGAATCGCCCGGCACGGGCGGCTGGCTCGTCCTTGCGCTGCGGCCACTCGAGCAGCACGCCGCGAGACCGCGTTACCCGGAAATCCCGGCCCATCAAGGACTGTCCCGCGGTCGCGCCGAGGGCCACGATCACCTCAGGGTCGAGCAGTTCCAACTCTGCGGTCAGCCAGGGGCGGCACGCGACGATTTCCCGCTGGTCGGGCTTTTGATGGATGCGGCGCTTTCCGGCGCCGGCTTGCGAGAACTTGAAGTGCTTGACCGCATTCGTGACGTAGGCCTGTTTGCGATCGATGCCCGCATCGTCGAGTGCCCGGTCGAGTAAGGCGCCGGCCGGGCCGACGAATGGCTCACCGCGCCGATCCTCCTGGTCGCCGGGCTGCTCACCGACGAGCACCACCCGCGCGGTCGCTGACCCGGCGCTGAAGACCGTTTGCGTCGCGTTCTCGAACAGATGGCAACCCTTGCAATCGCGGGCGGCCGCGCGAAGACCGTCGAGCGTAGCGCTCTCGGGCACGAACTTCTCCGCGCCCGGGAACTCGGGGGTTGCCATGGCTCGAACCTACGTCCGACGTGGCTGTGGGTTCTAGCCGTGATCTTCGGGGAATCAGCAACCTTGGGGGCCGACAGGAGGGATCGACCATGAGCGAGTCATACATCGAGCGGGCCAGCCGCGAAGGCCCGTTGCCTAAGGTCGACGACGACTCTGAGTTGGTCGGCGAAGACAGCAAGAATGCGGGCGACAAGTTGACCGACAAGAACACCGGCGGTGTAGCGGAAGAGCACGGCGCCGACTACGTCACGTTGCCGTCGCCAGGCGTCGGGGCGTTTCCGGTGCCCACCGCTTCCGGCGCCGATGAAGCCGATGAGGACGACGAGCGCAGCCCGGCCGATCAGGAGGCCGATCGCTAACCCGGGTCCTCGTTCCAGTGCCGGATCACCCGTTGCGAGTGCTCGAACCCCAGCACCGACACGGTTGCCGTGTCGAGCGCGAAGTAGCCACCGGCACTGGGCGGTAGCCCGAGCCAGCGCGCGGCCAGTGTCCGCAAGAAATGGCCGTGTGAGACGAGCGCCACGTCGTCGCCGTTCTCCAGCGTCGGGCCGATGCGGGCGATGACCCGGTCGGCGCGCGCACCGACGTCGGCGCAGGTCTCACCCGCCTCGACGCCGTCGCGCCACAGCAGCCACCCCGGACGCCGCTCGCGAATCTGCGGCGTGGTCAGCCCCTCGTACTTCCCGTAATCCCATTCCTGCAAATCGGGATCGATAACGATGCCGGTCAGCCCGACCAGCTCTGCGGTGCGATGCGCGCGCAACAGCGGGCTGCTGAGCACGAGCCCGAAGTGGTAGCTCGCAAGTTTGGGCCGGGCAAGTTTCGCCTGTTGCTCGCCGTCCGCCGTCAGCGCGACGTCAGTGCGGCCGGTGTGCTTGCCAGCGGCGCTCCACTCCGTCTCGCCGTGGCGCAGCAGCACGACCTCGGCCGTCATCGGCGGTCCAGCGTTACGGTCGCGGCGGCAGCGCCGCACAGCAAGCCGAGTGCCGCGAAGTGCCAGACGAAATCGACCAACCCGGCAGCTAGGACCGCGGTTGCGAGCGGCCCGACGATCGTGCGGCGGTGCAAACGCAGATGCCGGACGACGACGGCAGCCGCCGCGACGATCACGGCCGTGCCCACCAGGCCGACGGAGATCAGCAACTCCAACGGCTCGTTGTGCGCGAACGCGTCGATGCCTGGCAGACCGGTGAGCGTCTTGGTCGGGATCCACGGATCGGGACCAGCGCCCAACAACGGGTGTCCGCCGAACACGGTCAATGCCCCGCGCAGGATGTGGCCGCGTTCGGTCCAGCTCGCGTCAAGCCCCGACACCGCGTGATGCTGGGTCGCCAGCAGCCAGCCGGCCGCGACCAGTGCCGGGATCGCGATCAGCCGGATTCCCCTACGCCACAGGGTGTTCGGCACCAAGACGACTGCGATCGCAATGACCCCGGCCGCTGCGATGAGCAGTGACCGCACGCCGTCCCGCTGCCCGTAAAGCAAAACGGGTGCGGCGACCACAGCGGCGAAGATCGCGGGGCCCAGCTCGGCGCGCACCGACCGAAAGCACACCAGCACCAGCAGGCCGACCAGCGCCCCCCGGCTGTCGGTCGCCACCACGCCGAGCATGATGACCGCGCGAACAGCCGATGCCAGCTCTGCGGTACGCCCCGACTCCCGCCGCCAGACCTCCATGCTCGCCAGCAAAGTGACGAGCAGGTAGAGGCCGATCGCGCTCGGGTAGGTCAATGGTCCCTGCAGCCGCAGGGATCTTTCGTCGGCCCAGGTCCATGTTGCCGAACGTGCGGCGACCAGACCCAGGCCGACAACGCTGACCGCGAAGCCGATGATCGTGGCCGCCAGAGCAACTACTCGCCGGGCCACTGCCGGCAATGCGCGCACCACGCCGTAGCCGGCGGCGGCGCAGATCCAGGTTGCGGGCATTCGCCACGACTCGACATCGTGCTTCCAGACCGCCGCATCGACCAGCCACCAGGCGGTTGCAAGAATCCCGGCTGCAAGAGCGACAACATGCACACGCAGCCAGCGCAGCACAGCCGGCGAAGTAAGCGCGAGCGCGAGGCACAAGCACGGCAGCACAATGACGTCGGGCTTGAAGAATGCGCCTTTGCGCAACGTGCCGACGACGATGAGGACGACGACCGGAGCCGCTGCCCCGATCGCATCGATGTTGAGGAACCACGGTCGTGCGGAAACCGGCTCGACCGCGAGCTCCCCGGTTTGGGCGGTCAACTGCGTATCAATTGTCGAGGCTCACGACCATCGTGGGCGGGGTGATGACGTGGTCGGCGCGAAGCGGCCGGACAGCCGTTCCGATCGAGAAGAACTCGGTCGTGTGCGCACCCCATGAGTGATTGCGCTGATGCAACTGAACACCGACGATGCCTTCGGCGTGCAGCTGCTCGGCCTCCTTCTGCATGCGCTCCATCGCCAGTTCGCGGGCGTCGTAAAGCGCCTGGGTGAACTGGGTGAGTTCGGTGTTGCGCCCGATGTTCGACAGCACGTTGCCGAGGCCGCGGTGCGCTATGTGGTAGACGCAGGTGCCCATCACCATGCCGAGCGGCACGTAACCGGTCTGCACGAGCGTCCAGAAATCCTGGCCAGAAAGGTCAGAGGTGAACGGCATTCCCTTGTCGTTACGCCAATTCGACTGACCTGACGGGTGGTCGGGGTCGGCCTTTACGGCGGTTCCGACCGCGAGGAACTCGGCGATGTCGGAGCCCCACTCCTTGAACTCGACCTCGAGGCGCACGCCGACGATGCCGTCGGCGCCGAGCACGTTGGCTTCCTGTTCCATGCGGGTCATCGCCAGTTCGCGGGCGTGATACATCGCCTGCGAGAGGACGTCGAGTTCCTGGTTCTGGCTCCACCGGCCGATCTGGATGCCGACGTGGTAGATCGACGAACCGAGCACCATCCCGAGCGGTGTAAAGCCGGCCTGCTTCACGAGTAGGAACTCGTTGACGGTGAGGTCGGAGGTGAAGATCGACCCGGCACTGCCCGGCCGCAGCTCGGCAAGCCGGGTCATCGCATCTTGCGGGATGGCGATACCGGCGTTGTCGATGGGTTCGGTCATCGAATCCTCCGTGGTGGTAGGGAAACTCAGGCGTTCAGCCGAAGCATGGGCAGCGGGCGTGGCACTTCGGTCGAGTGCCCGTGGCGTAGCGGCACGATCGCGGTGCCGAGCGCCAGCGACTCGGCCACGTGGTCGTGGCCCTCGTTGCCCGAACGGCACTCCTGGTGGAAGACCCACATGCCGAGATCGCGCAGCACCACGTGCTCGGCACCGAACCGAGCGGCGTCCTGCCGCAGCGCGTGCCGCGACCGCTCGCGCGCGTCGGTGACGAGCTGGGTGATGCCGCTGACCTCGGTGTTGTTCCACGAGCCGGTCTGCCAGGCGGTGGTGTAGTCGTCGTGCCGGATGAGCACGGCCGTGCCCATGACCAAACCGGCGGCAAGCCAGCCACTGAGCATGAGTTTCGCGAAGTCCTGGCCACTCAGGTCCGAGGTGAACGGCCATGGCGGCCGCACGTCGCCGTCCGCCTTCACTGCAGTGCCGATGGCCTGCACTTCAATACCGCCGGCGACGAACGACTGCATGGTGAGGCGGACGCCGACCACACCGTCGCCGCCGAGCCCCTGGCATTCCTGTACGAGCCGGTTCATGGCGTTGCGGCGGGCACTGTGCAGAGCCTGCTCGACCTGCGTGGCCACCGCGACCGGCGCCTGCCCCCAGCCGTAGGTGAAGCCGTAGCCGTAGTAGCCGCAGGCACTCAGCGCGTATGCACCCGGATGCACGACCGCGGTGCCCATCACCTGCCCGACGGGCGAGAAGCCGACCGACCGGATCGCGTGATGCTCGTCGACGCTGAGCGAGGAGGTGAAAGCGGCGTCCGCCCGCATCGTGGCCAGCCGTTGCTGGGCGCGCAGCGGCAGCCGGCCGGCGTCGAGCTCTGCGATGCTGCGGGCGTCGATCTCCTCGGGCGACATGCGAGCGAGCGCGTCGTCAAACGAGCCGGGAACGTCGGTCATGACGGGTTGCTTGTTCCGCTGATCGCGAGCCGTTGCAGCGCTTGGGCGGCCGATGCACTTCGACCGGCGGCGGTTGACAGAGCGTCGAGCAGCGAGCGCACCCATTCGTCGAACCCCACCTCGGCCGTCGACATGACGATCCCGCCCGACTCGTGGCACACCGACGACACCAACCCGGACGCCGTGTGTTTCAGCACGTACCGGCGATCTCCGAGGCTGATGTTCACGCCGCTAATCTTCGGCTTGCGCAGCAGGCCACCTGACCGCTCGACCTTCGCCAGCTCGGAAGGCAGGGCGGCCGCGAGCGACTCGAGCACGACCTGCCCGTGCAGTCGGGCGTCGTCGGCGTCTCGGCGCAGGCCGGCCGCGATCATCTCGAGGTCGTGATCGTCGCTCACGCCGACTCCCCTGACTGCCGTGATCGTGCTTCTCGTCATCGTCCCACGACGTGAGCGCCCGCTGAGGCGGGTGTCGCTCGTTCACCACGGGGAATGAGTCGAAGTGGCCTGCACGCCGACAGGGCCGGCGGCTCGGCTCGCGGACTTCGACGCCTCGGTTTGGTGGCTTCGAATCGACGTCCGAGGGTCGAACAACGCAGGTGGTCTCGCAGAAAGGTGAACGTCGATGCTCATCATCGGCTTGCTGATCGCATTGGCGGCCGCCATCTTCGTTGCCGTAGTGCTCGCGGAGGATTGGGGCGGCGCCACTTACACGATCCACGGGTTCGGGCACACACTCGGCAACCTGACGCTGGCAGAGATCTTCCTGTCCGGCATCATCATCACGGCGATCTTCTTCGCTGCGCTGTGGCTCGCCAGCGTCTCGAACCGGATGCGCCGCCGCGCCTCTGCTCGCCGTCGCGCCGAAACCCGGTCGATGCGCGAAGAGCACGAGAACGCCATCGCCGACCGCGACCGGCTCGCGCGCGAACTCGAAGCGGAGCGGGCGAGCCATGCCTCAGGCGCGACCTACCCGCGCGATACCGCGACCTACCCGCGCGACACGGAGGTGTACGGCAACCGGGTCGATCCGGCGAACCCTGACACCGCCTATCCCGCGTACCCGGGCGCTCGCGAACAGGCTCTTACCGACGAGGAATCGCGCAGGCATACGGTCTGACGCGTGGCGATTCTCCAGCACTCGGGGGAGCCCGAGCCGGTCGTCGGGGCCGGCTCGGACTTTGCCCCCTCCGGTGAGCAGTTCGAGATCTCCTACGGTTCGCAGCGTGCCGTCGTCGTCGAGGTCGGCGGCGGCGTGCGGTCGTACCAAGTCGGACGACGCGACGTGCTCGACCCCTACCCGCGCGACCAGATGTGCGACGGCGCGCACGGCACGCCGCTGGTGCCATGGCCGAACCGGCTCGCCGACGGCAAGTACTCGTTCGATGGCGTCGACTACCAAGTCGCGATTACCGAGCCGTCGAAGTCGAACGCGATCCACGGCTTTCTGCGCTGCCAGAACTGGTCGGTGGTCGAGCGGTCGGAGTCGCGTGTCGTCGTCGGCCACCTGTTACCCCCGCTGCAGGGGTATCCGTTCTGCCTCGACGTCCGCGTCGCTTATTCGCTGGACGACGACGGGCTGCGGGTGACGACGACCGCGGCCAACGCCGGGGTGACCGCGGCCCCGTGGGCGTGCGG
>Ga0157369_10001064_pt1 | contig 34528 bp, 24 predicted proteins | sample C25metaG_FD_113461 | JGI IMG/M metagenome (GOLD analysis project Ga0157369, IMG submission 113461) | Corn rhizosphere microbial communities from Kellogg Biological Station, Michigan, USA - C2-5 metaG | ecosystem: Host-associated > Plants > Roots > Rhizosphere > Soil | place: USA: Michigan... | reverse complement strand
GTAAATATTGATTTGCGAAAATAGTTCATCGAATCCTCCCGCTTGTGCGGTTCATCTCCTGACCTGAAAAACAAATTGCCTGAGAGTGCTACAAAAAGACGGAGAGTCTTTGCAATTCAAGATTGCAACTCTGATTCCAGAGACTCCGAAATGCGATGAGCATATTAATCAGGTACTTAGGACTTTTGCAAGGAATATTGCTTATTGCAAATACCGTATTCTGGATTCAAGAATAAAAGCTGTATATGGAAAACTGTATAACCTCCGGCAGCCACTGGACTTAACACGCTGCCCTCATCGGGCCCGGTGTTACAATCCTCGCTTCTTGATGCCCAAAAATGTGCCCATTAGAGACGGCATTCGCCCCATTCCCCTGCTCGACCTGAATCGGCAATACCTCCTGATTCGGCCTGCGGTCCTCTCGGCAATCGAGCGGGTTTGCTCCTCGCAGCAGTTTGTACTTGGCCAAGAGGTCGAAGCTTTCGAACAGGAACTGGCCGCCTATGTCGGCGCGGCCTACGCAGTCGGCTGCGCATCCGGCACCGATGCCTTGTGGTTGTCTTTGGCGGCGGCAGGAGTTGGGCCGGGCCACCGGGTGATTACCTCTCCTTTTAGTTTCTTTGCCTCGGCGAGTTCGATTGTGCGCGCCGGAGCCGAACCTGTCTTTGTGGATGTCGATCCCGGATCCCTGAATCTGGCTCCTGCCGAGGTGCGCAAGGCCCTGTCGAACGCGAGAAGCAGTCAGGGATCCAGAATCAAAGCGCTGCTGCCTGTCCACCTTTATGGTCAGTGCGCGGACATGACTGCGTTTGAGGAGATCGCGGCTGAATTCGGTCTCGCTCTCATTGAAGACGCCGCCCAAGCCATTGGTGCCCGCTGGGAGGAAAGGGCGGCCGGATCGATTGGCCTTGCGGCTGCCTTCAGTTTTTACCCCACAAAGAACTTGAGCGCGTACGGGGAAGCAGGAATCGTAACCACGAACGACGCCGAGATGGCCGCTCACATGCGCCGGTTGCGGAATCACGGGAGTCCGGAGCGATATCGGCACGTCGAATTCGGCTGGAATGCACGCATGGACGCAATCCAGGCGGCCGTACTGCGCGTCAAGCTAAGACATATCGATCCGTGGAATCGAAGCCGACGGAAGCACCGAGACACCTACGACCGTCTTTTTCAAGACGCGGGTTGGTTCGAGGGACGGGTTCGCCCGCTCGAGACCTCCACCCACGCCTTCCACGTTTCCCATCAATACGTGATTCGTTCCCCGCGACGGGACGAGTTGCGCGCTTTTTTGGGTTCGCGGGGAATCGCAACCGAGGTGTACTATCCGCTTTCGTTGCATTTGCAGCCTGTCTTCTCCTATCTCGGCTACAAAGAAGGAGATTTGCCGGAAGCCGAGAGGGCGTCGAGGGAAGTGTTGGCCCTGCCGATGTTTCCAGAGTTGACCGAAGAGGAAATCGAGCGGGTGGTCGGGGCAATTCGAGAGTTCTACGGTTAAGATCAGCCTACCCGCCGGACAATCGGCGTGTTCATCTTGTACCTGCGCTCGGTGAGTGGGCCGTCTGGATTCTTCGAGTCCTTCCCGCGAAGAGTGAACGTGGGCAGGTCGCCTTCCTTGCCGAAATCCTCGTGCGAAATCGTGACCGGCAGGATGCCATTCAGCCTCTCGCGATACGCGGTTTCATAACGGTGTCGCTTCAGGTTCCAGGTAAACACCCGCGCCTGGTTATAGTCGAAGGGCAGTCCATCTTTGGGTTCTGAAAGAAGCATCAGGAACTGCGGCACCTGCTTATCACCATCTTTTACCTGGTCGAGCACGAAGCAGGCGATAATGCGCTGGCCCTCGGCATATTGGGCGACCTCAAGCGGTACATCAATGTCAATCAGGCGGGCGAGCACCCATCCGACGTGATCTTGGGCGTCGCGAACGAGCCACCAATCCTCCATCGGGGGATTGGCGTCTTTAGCCACCGCAGGCTTTACGCCACCTGGCAATACCCTCTCAACCGCCTCCCGCTTCATGACGGACAGCTTTGCGCCTTGGGCCACCTGATAAAGATGTTCCGTGTCCCGGCCGGGTTCGACATGCAGGTTGGTGTCGTTGCGCGTCACCGCCGTGCCTGCGACCGGCGCGTCTTTTGCATCCTTCGCCAACTTCTGGAAGGACTTGTAAACTTCCTCGTTCACCAGGTAGCGCTGCTCGACCCAGCCTTCGACGCCATTTGCGAGCCTGATTTTGGCAAATCGCTTTTCGCGCTCGACCACTTCCACGCGGTCGCCGTTCTTTGCCGCTCCAACTTTGTTATAGACCTGTGCGAGTTGATCGCGGAGAATGACCTGCGGTGCGGACACGTAGTCGACTTCGAGGACTCGTTGTCGATGCCGGCCGCAGGCGCACATCAATCCTGCCGCGGCCATTACCAGCAATAACAATCTAGCGGGAGGTTTCACCGGAATGAATGCTCATCATAACCCAGCCCGGCCCGGGCGCTAGTTACGAATGGTGTAAGGGTCAAGCGATCGTCACTCAGGATTCAGGAATTCAGCCGAACCCTTGTTCTCAAACCTAGCCCGATCCGGCAAGCCTCGTCGTCACCGGCTGGAAGGACGGCCCAATTGTTTCACAAAATTCTCTCGTGCACGTATCCGCTGGCGCTGAGGGCGGACAGTAGCTCCGCAATGTGGTCAGGACCGCGAGTCTCCATGGTGATATCGATGGCCGTGTCGCCTAGGTTCACGCCGTAGTATGCCCGGTCATAAGCCGTTTCGACGATATTCGCCCGATGCTGGGCCAAAATCCCGGTCAAGCGGTGGAGGGCACCGGGATAGTCGGGAAGATGAACCCGGAGCCGCACCAGACGCCCGTCTTTCACCAGACCGCGTTCCATGATGCGCGAGAGCAGGCTGACATCGATGTTGCCGCCACCAACGAGCACCGCGACTTTGTTCCCGACAAGCGACGTCTTGCGGTTGATGAGCGCCGCAATCGCAGCCGCGCCTGCGCCTTCGGCGAGCGTTTTCTCGCGCTCGAGTAGGAGAAGGATGGCGTTTGCAATTTCTTCTTCGTCGACGGTGACGATCTCGTCCACGTATTTCTGAACGAGGCGAAGGGTTTTCTCTCCCGCGCGGCGCACGGCGATGCCGTCGGCAATGGTTGCGGCTGGACTTAGCGTCACCGGTTGCCCCTCGGCGATCGCCACTTTCATCGACGGCAATCGTGCCGGCTGCACGCCAATCACCCGCACTCGCGGATTGCTTTCCTTAATGGCGCAGGCCACGCCCGATATCAGTCCGCCTCCCCCGATGGGAGCGATGACGGCCTCGATGTCGGGAACCTGCTCGAGAATCTCAAGCCCCAGGGTCCCCTGTCCGGCGATAACAACTTCATCATCAAAGGGGTGAATAAACGTCAGCCCAAACTGATGGCTGCGACGAACCGCTTCTTCGCAGGCTTCATCGTAGTTGGCGCCGTGGAGGACGATTTCCGCGCCATAGCTTTTCGTCGCTGAAACCTTGATTAAGGGGGTGGTGAGAGGCATGACGATCTGCGCCCGCACATGATGCTTGCCCGCGTGGTAGGAAACGCCTTGGGCATGGTTCCCCGCCGAGGCCGCAATCACCCCGCGAGAGCGCTCTTCCGCAGAGAGGGTCAGGAGTTTGTTCAGGGCCCCGCGTTCCTTGAATGCCCCTGTACGCTGCAGATTGTCGAGTTTGAGATAGACGGAGTTTCCCGTCAGCTGCGAAAAGCCCTCCGAGCGGGCGCAAGGGGAAAGATAAATCGAGTCACGAATCCTCCCGCGCGCCGCCTGAATCTCAGCCAGCGTGACTGGCCTTTCGGGCACCTTCGAGGCTTTGGCGTGCATGAGAATAGGCTTGGACATTCAGATTTCCTTCGAGAAACCCTCGTGTCCTCGATGGTTGCAGGGGCTCTGCAACCTCCCGAGGACAGAGATATAGGAAGGATTTCGAGCTTACGCTGACACCAGATCGCGTTTCGCGCGCGTCTTCGCGATCGGCTTAGCCACAGGCTGGTTCAGATACTTATCGATGGAAGCCGCCGCTTTGCGGCCTTCCGCAATGGCCCAGACGACGAGGGATTGCCCTCGCCGCATGTCGCCTGCCGAAAACACGCCCGGAACCGATGTCAGGTAATCTCCGTTCGCCTCAACGTTGCCGCGCACATCCAGCTTTACCCCAAGCTGTTCGATCATCCCGTTGCGCACCGGGCCGGTAAAACCCATCGCCAGCAGAACCAGGTCAGCATCCATGACAAACTCCGTTCCCGCCACTGGTTCGAACTTCGGGGGAGGGCCCACCTTGATTCCGTGCAACTGCTTCACATTTCCGTTTTGATCGCCGGTGAACTTCGTGGTCGCAATACTCCACTGGCGGATGCCCCCTTCCTCGTGCGCTCCTTCAATTCGCAGCTGCATCGGCCACAGAGGCCAAGGGGTATGCGGCGCCCGCTCATCCGGAGGCTGCGGCATGATCTCGAACTGATGAACCGAAATCGGCTCCTGCCGGTGAGCTGTCCCCAGGCAATCGGCCCCCGTGTCGCCACCGCCAATAATAATGACGCGCTTGCCGTTCGCGAGAATGTCCAAAGCGGGATCTAGCTGGTCTCCCTGACAGCGCTTATTGGCCTGCGGCAGATACTCCATGGCGAAGTGGATGCCCTTCAGTTCCCGGCCTGGCACATTCAGATCGCGTCCCGCTTCAGCGCCGCCCGCCAGAAGGATGGCATCGAACTCCCTTTGCAAATCTTCGACGGGAACACTTCGTCCCACGTGGGCATCGGTGACAAACTTCACCCCTTCGGCTTCCATCTGCTCAAGTCGGCGGTCAAGAACCAGCTTTTCCATCTTGAACTCAGGGATGCCGTAGCGAAGCAGACCTCCGAGACGATCTGATTTTTCATAAACCGTGACCCAGTGCCCGGCGCGATTCAACTGCTGTGCGGCCGCAAGACCAGCGGGCCCGGAGCCGACCACCGCGACCTTCTTCCCGGAGCGGAATTTTGGAAGCTCCGGCTGGATCCATCCTTCCGCCCATGCTCGATCAACGATCGACTTCTCGATGTTCTTGATAGTGACGGCCGGCTCGTTGATGCCAAGCACGCATGACGCCTCACACGGAGCTGGGCAGATTCGTCCGGTGAATTCGGGGAAGTTGTTGGTCGAATGCAGCTGTCGGATCGCCTCTTTCCATCGCCCGTTGTAAACAAGATCGTTCCAATCGGGGATGAGATTGTTCACCGGACACCCGGTATGGCAGAAAGGCACGCCGCAATCCATGCAGCGGGCGCCTTGCGCGCGGAGCTTCTCTTCCGGAAAGTCCTGATAGATCTCGAACCAGTCTTTGACACGCTCGACGACCGGACGGCGTGGGGAGGTTTCGCGGCCGAATTCCTTAAAACCGGTGGCCTTACCCATGCAGCGCCTCCACCAGTTCTGGTATCGGCAGGGGTTGCCCGGGGATGTAATTGCTGCGCGAACGGCTCACGCCAAGCACGCGCTTAAATTCATGGGGGAAGACCTTGATGAATCTTGGCAACATCTCCATCCAGTTATCAAGAATATGTTTTGCTCGCTTACTGCCGGTCAGCTCGAGGTGCTTCTGAATGAGACCGTGGATCAGTTCTACATCGCGCGGCTCAATCACTGGCTCAAGATCGACCGATGCCAGGTTGCAGCGCTTCTCGGTGAAATCACCCCGCTCATCGAAGACATACGCGATGCCACCGCTCATGCCTGCGGCGAAATTCCGGCCGCAGGAGCCTAAGACCAGCACCAGGCCATTGGTCATGTATTCGCACCCATGGTCGCCGACGCCTTCCACCACCGCCATCGAACCCGAGTTGCGAACCGCAAATCGCTCGCCGGCCACGCCGTTGAAGAAGGCCTCTCCGCTGGTCGCACCATAGAGCACGACGTTCCCAATCAGGATATTTTCTTCCGCAGCAAAGGCCGAACTCCTGGGCGGGCGAACCACCAACCTCCCGCCGGAAAGTCCTTTGCCGACGTAGTCGTTCGCATCCCCTTCGAGCATCATGGTCACGCCCTTGGAGAGAAAGGCACCGAAGCTTTGCCCAGCCGAGCCTTCGAAGTGGATGCGAATCGTATCGTCCGGCAAACCGTCGGATCCGTAACGGCGCGCAATTTCACCGCTCAACATCGCACCCACGGTGCGGTGCACGTTGCGAATCGGAACAACGAGGGTCACCGGTTCGCGATTTTCGATTGCCGCTTTGGACATCCTGATCAGCTGGTGATCGAGTGCCTGATCAAGCCCGTGATCCTGCGACTGGACGCAATGCCGGGCCACCCGGCCGGGCAGCGGCGGGTTATAGAGAATGGTGGAGAGGTCGATGCCCCGCGCTTTCCAGTGGTTCACCGCCGGCTGCATGTCGAGCATGTCGACGCGGCCAACCACATCGTCGAACTTCTTGAAGCCGAGCTCGGCCATGTACTGGCGCACTTGCTCGGCAACAAAGAAGAAATAGTTGATGACGTGCTCGGGCTTCCCGGCAAATTTCTTGCGCAGTTCGGGGTCTTGCGTCGCAATGCCCACCGAACAGGTGTTGAGGTGGCACTTGCGCAGCATGATGCAGCCGAGGGTTACGAGCGGGGCGGTTGAGAAGCCAAACTCTTCGGCTCCGAGCAGTCCCGCAATGACCACGTCGCGGCCGGTTTGCAACTTGCCGTCGGTTTGCACCCGAATGCGGCTGCGCAGGTCGTTCATGAGCAGGACTTGCTGGGTTTCTGCCAGACCAAGTTCCCAGGGAATGCCCGCGTGCTTGATTGAACTCAGAGGCGATGCGCCGGTGCCCCCGCTATCGCCTGAAATCAGAACCACATCGGCGTGCGCTTTTGCAACGCCCGCCGCCACCGTTCCCACCCCAATTTCTGAAACCAACTTCACCGAAATACGAGCCTTCGGATTGGTGTTCTTCAGGTCGTAGATCAATTGCGCCAGATCTTCGATCGAATAAATGTCGTGATGAGGCGGAGGCGAGATCAGCCCGACACCCGGAATCGAGTGCCGCAGACGCGCAATCACGTCGTCCACCTTGTGGCCGGGCAATTGGCCGCCCTCGCCAGGCTTGGCGCCTTGCGCCATCTTGATCTGCAGTTCATCGGCATTCACGAGGTAATTTGTCGTCACCCCAAAACGCGCGGAGGCAACCTGCTTGATCGCGCTACGGCGTGAGTCCCCGTTCGCGTCCGGCCGGTAGCGGGCTTCGTCCTCGCCGCCTTCGCCCGTATTCGACTTGCCCCCCATGCGATTCATCGCGATCGCCAGCGTCTCGTGCGCTTCCTTGCTGATCGATCCGAATGACATCGCGCCGGTGGTGAACCGTTTCACGATTTCTTTGGCCGGCTCGACCTGATCGATCGACACTGGCTTGCGCGCTTTTTTGAACTTCATCAGGCTGCGCAAAGTCGCCAGGTTCTCGTTTTGCTTGTCGATGAGATCGGTAAACTCCTGAAAGGTCTTGAAATTCTCATCGCGCACGCTGTGCTGCAGTTTGCTGATGGTCAGGGGATTCAGCAGGTGATACTCCCCGTTGATCCGGTAATGGTAGCTTCCCCCTACCGAAAGCTCCGTCTCCGCTTCGGTGAAGGGGCGGAAGGCAAACTCGTGCTTCATCTGCGCTTCCCGCGCCAGCACATCTAGCCCGACTCCCCCTACCCGGGACGTGGTGCCGGAAAAGTACGCATGGACCAGATTTTTGTTGAGGCCGATTGCCTCAAACACCTGCGCTCCGCGATAGCTTTGCAGCGTGGAAATCCCCATCTTGGAGAAGGTTTTGAGTAACCCCTTATTGATCGCCTTGATGAAGTGCTTCACAGCTACATCCGGGGGGATGGCCGCCGGCAAGTACCCCCGCGCCGCCAGATCTTCGAGTGTTTCCATCGCCAAATAAGGATTGATCGCACTGGCGCCATAGCCGATCAGCAGAGCAAAGTGCATAACTTCGCGCGGCTCGCCCGATTCGATGATCAATGCCACTAGGGTGCGGGTTTCTTCGCGGACCAGTAGGTTATGAACCGCTGCCAGTGCCAGCAGGCTCGGAATGGGCGCGTAGTCTTTGTCGACGCCACGGTCGGAGAGGATCAGCAGTGTATAGCCCGACTTCACGGCCAGAGACGCGCGCTTGGACAGCTCATCAAGCGCCGAACGGAGACCCGCTTCACCATCGCAAGCGCGGTAGAGGGCCGGCAGGGTAATCGCCAGCAGATCGCCGCGGGAGACCCGGCGCAATTTCTCGAGGTCCCGGTTGGTCAGAATGGGATGCGGCAGCTTCAGCGTGTGGCAGTTCTCCGGGGTCTCGTCGAGAATGTTGCGCTCCGTGCCGATATAACTGATGAGCGACATGACCATCTCTTCACGGATGGGGTCGATCGGTGGGTTTGTCACCTGCGCAAACAGCTGCTTGAAATAGTTGAAGAGCGGTTGCGGCTTGTCATTCAGACAAGCCAGTGGCGTGTCGGTTCCCATCGAGCCTATCGGCTCTTCGCCCTTTACCGCCATGGGCTCGAGAATCATCTTCAGGTCTTCGGCGGTGTAGCCGAACGCACGTTGCCGCGCCAGCATCGTCGAGTGGTCGGAGGGATGCACGCGCATCGGCTCCGGCAACTGATCGAGCGTGATCTGGTTTTCTTGCAACCACTCGAGGTAAGGCTGCCGAGATGACAAGGCCTTCTTGATTTCTTTGTCGGCGATAATTCGGCCGGCGACGGTATCCACCAGGAACATTTTGCCCGGCTGCAGGCGGCCTTTACGCTTGATCCTCTCCGGCGGAATTGGGAGCACACCGGTTTCCGATGCAGCCACGACCAAATCGTCGTCGGTTACGACATAGCGGCCAGGACGCAGGCCATTGCGGTCGAGCGTCGCACCGATGACCCGCCCATCGGTGAAAGCGATTGCCGCTGGACCATCCCAGGGTTCCATCAGCGAGCAGTGATACTCGTAGAAAGCCCGTTTCTCGGCCTTCATGTGGGGATTTCCCGACCAGGCTTCCGGGATCAGCATCGCCATCACATGCGGCAAGCTGCGGCCTGACTGCAACAACAACTCAACCGCGTTATCGAAGCTCGCGGAATCGCTGCCCCCCGGCTCGATAATGGGAAAGAGCTTCTTGATATCGTCGCCGAAAAGCGGCGTTTCGAGAATCGACTGGCGGGCGTGCATCCAGGCGACGTTGCCCTTGAGCGTGTTGATTTCGCCATTGTGCGCAACGTAGCGGTATGGATGCGCCAGCTTCCAGCTCGGAAACGTGTTGGTCGAAAAACGCTGGTGGACTAGACAGAGCGCGCTCGCTACGTCGGGATCGGACAATTCCCCGTAGAAGTTCGCGATCTGGGGCGCAAGCAGCAACCCTTTGTAAACGATCGTCCGCGCTGAAAGCGAGGGAATATAGAAAAACTCTTTGTCCTCGATGTCGGAAGCACCGATCTCGTTCTCGGCTCGTTTGCGCACGACGTACAGCTTGCGTTCGAACGCGTCCTCGTCCATCTCCGGCGGACGCGCAACAAAGATCTGCTGAATATACGGCTGCGATGCGCGGGCCACGCGGCCAATGGCATCGCCATTCACCGGCGTGTCGCGCCAGCCAAGGACGGCGAGTCCTTCTTCCTGAATGATTCGCTCGAGCACGCCTTCGCAGTTCAGCCGGGGCTGCTTCTCGACCGGCAGAAAGGTCATCCCAACCCCGTACTCGCCTGGTCCGGGCAGCTCGAAGCTGAGCTTCTCGCACTCACGGGCAAAGAACCGGTGCGGAATCTGAATCAGCACACCCGCCCCATCGCCTGTTTCCGGATCGCAGCCGCAGGCACCGCGGTGCGTCAAGTTGATCAGGATCTGAATGCCCTGCTCAACGATGGTGTGACTCTTTTCCCCACGGATGCTGGCCACAAAACCGATACCGCAGGCATCACGCTCGGTCGCCGGGTCATAGAGACCCTGCGCCGGCGGCAAACCGTTGTTTGTCTTCCAATGCTTCAGAAAAATGCTCCTGGCTGGTCGTTGGCGTGTTGTCGTCGGCTTCCTCAGAGGCACTTCGAGTGTGATGCTGGAGGGCTGGGGCCTCTCGAACTGCTATAACCAACCACGGTGAGCCAACGACAGCTCTTAGTCGCGCGCGCCACGACCCAATATATATCTTTGTTACAGCCACTTGGGGTCAAAAGTCGAATTCAGAATTTCGATGAGGCGGATGGAAAAATTGGGACGAAATTCGACCTCCGAGACACCTCGAAAAGCCCCAAAAAGACTCGACCTGTGCGGCCCTTCCCCCCCTCCGTGGGGCCCCCATCGAGCCCCAGGTCTCCCTCTAGAGAGCGACTCCGAAATCCCGCCAGCGACGGCCACGTACCCCGGTCAATGGGGTCTCACTCGGCGAGCACTTTTTTTGATTTGTGCTATCGAAAAACCTGCTTTCGGATACCCAGCTGTTTCCGGTATATTCGTTTTTTATGCCGTCCACATCCCAGACAACGATGCTGACGCCCATCGGAATGAAGGGCACACGAATTACCGTCTGGGGTGGGCGCTGAGTTGAGCAGAAAGCAGAAATAAAGATTCAGCTCAAGACCCACAGCCAGAATAAGCCGGCTGGTGGGTCTTTCGTGCGTATGGGGCATTTTTCGGCTTCTCGGTGAGCCCGCTGAGGGTCCCTCCTTCAGCCTTGCCGGGGTGGTCACAACTGGGAACTTGGTCCTAGATCGCAAAGTTGGGAGAATCAGTCATCATGGAAACCGCGTGGTGTGAGGTGCCCCGATGATCGTCATGAAATTTGGCGGGACCTCCGTCGAAAGTGCTGAAGCCATCGAGCGCGTCTCGGAAATCGTCCGGAGCCGCATGAAGCAATCGCCGCTGGTCGTGGTCAGCGCCATGGCCAAGGTGACCGATCAACTGGTGGCGATGGGGAACACGGCCTCCACCGGTGACTCGGGTGAAGCGCTACTTTCAGTCAAGGCCCTGCGGGAGCGGCATCACCAAACCGCCCAGGCCCTCTTAGGCGAGAAACGTGCCGCAGCTCTTGCTCCCAAGCTCCAGGCGCATTTCATCGATTTGGAGAACTTCGTTCGGGGCCTCGCCGCGGTCCGCGAACTGACACCTCGCGGGAGCGACTATCTGCTTTCTTTCGGGGAACTGTTGTCCAGTCTTATCGTGGCGGACGCATTCATCGTTCGCGGAGTAAAAGCCGCATGGGTTGATTCCCGCGAGTGCCTGGTCACCGACGCCACTCACACCCGTGCCCGTCCGCTGATGGAGGACACTCGCGAGAAATCCAAGAAGAAAATTGGTCCTCTTCTCGCTAAAAAACGCACCCCGGTCATGGGGGGATTCATCGCCGCGAGCAGGGAGGGAATTCCAACCACGCTTGGCCGCGGTAGTTCCGACTACTCGGCCGCCATCCTGGGCGCTGCCCTCAATGCCGATAAGATCGAGATCTGGACAGACGTGGAAGGCATGATGACCACCGACCCTCGCCTGTGTTCCGGGGCCCGTACCATCAAGCAGATCAGCTTCAATGAAGCCGCCGAACTCGCCTACTTCGGCGCCAAGGTGCTGCATCCGCTCACGCTTCTTCCTGCAATCCAGCAGAACATTCCGGTTTACGTGCTGAACTCGCGCAACCTGAAGAGCACAGGAACTGAAATTACCGCGCAATCGCCACCCAGCCGCGATGTCTTCCGTGCCATCACTGCCAAGAAAGGTGTCAGCATTGTGAACGTTGTGGCCTCGCGTGGAGTGGGCGTACACGGATTCCTGCGCTCGGTGTTTGAAGCCATGGACCGGCACGCGGCTTCGGTCGACCTCGTGGCCATTTCGGAAGTCAGCATGTCCTTCACCATCGAAAGCAAGCGGCTGGCGGAGGCACTGATCAAAGACCTCGCGCAGGTTGCCGACGTGAACGTCGACAACCACCAGGCAGTCATCTGCCTGGTCGGCGAGGACATCCATGGCAAGCCCGGCATCGCCGCCAGCGTGTTTAACACCGTTGCTGAAGCCCAGGTGAATATTCGGATGATTTCCCAGGGCGCCTCCGAAATTAACATCAGCTTCGTCGTAAAAGAGGATGACGTTCCAAGGGTGGTGCGCCACTTGCACGACCACTTCTTTTCGGCGCCGGCAAAAAAGAAGGCCGGAGTTCGTGTGAACGGAACCGGACGGGTCCGAAGGCGGCCGGCCAACGGCCGACCGTCACTCCGCCGAGCGGCCGCGGCGGCAATTTAGAAGGGTAGGAGAGCAGATTGAATCCACTGACGGCATCGATTGACGAACTTGCTAACGCGAGCGCTTCTTCCCGCAAGCCGCTGAAGGTTGCGATTGCAGGCTTCGGCACGGTTGGCAGTTCGGTGGCTCGCATTCTCACCGAGCACCCGCCCGAAGGTCTTCGCTTGAGCTATATCTTCAATCGCGATTTCGAGCGAAAGCGGGCAAACGCTGCTTGGCTGCCGCCCACCATACAGTGGACCAACAACATCGACGAGGTTCTTTCTTCAGACGCCGACATCCTGGTCGAGCTTGTCGGCGGGCTCGAACCCGCAACCACATGGATTCGCAGCGCAGTGGAATCTGGTAAGTCGGTCGTGACCGCCAATAAGCAGATCATCGCCCGTTACGGACCGGAGCTCGTGGCCCAGGCGCACTCGCGCGGCGGCCACGTCGCGTTTGGGGCTTCCGTGGCTGGCGGCGTTCCCGTCATCTCGGGCTTACAAGAAGGTCTGGCCGGCGACGAGCTGATCGAGTTGTGCGGGATTCTGAATGGCACCTGCAACTACATTTTGACCCGCATTGAGAACGCGGGAATCTCCTTTGCCGAAGCCCTGGCGGAAGCTCAGAAATTCGGCTATGCGGAAGCCAATCCCGCCGAAGATATAGACGGTTATGACGCCCGCGCCAAGATCACGATTCTCTGCCGGGTGGGACTGCATTGCGCCGTTGCTCATTCAGAAATCCCTACGCGCTCGATTTCGATCATCGAGCCCATTGACTTCGAGTACGCCAAGCTGCTCGACTGCACGATCCGGCAGATTTCGCGTGCGGAAAAGAGCGGTGAGCGGCTGCTCGCCTCGGTTGAGCCCACCCTGGTCAACCGCTCCTCTCCGCTGGCCAGCGTAGAGGGCCCCCAGAATCTCGTGATGTCCACGGGGAAGTTCGGTGGGGAGACGATTTTCGGCGGCCACGGTGCGGGCGGAAACGCAACGGCAGTCGCCGTTGTCTCCGATCTCATTTCGATCGTCCGTCTGCGCCAGATCGGCGGCGTTGCGATCCATGAAAACGGGCTTGCCCAGCTCGCAGTCAGCTCCGACTTCACCACGCGCCACTACCTGCGATTTACCGTGAAAGACGAGCCGGGAATCATTGCCGCCCTGGCCACCATTTTTTCCAAAGCTGGAATCAACATCGATTCCGTCTTTCAGAAGCCCGGCTTCCCTGCGTCGAAGCTGCCATTCGTGATCACGCTCGAGCCCTGCGCAACCTCGCTCGTCGAGCAATCCCTGAAACAGATCAGCCAACTTGGGTTTCTGGTACAGCCACCGGTGGCGCTCCCCATTCTCGACTGATTTCCTGGTTAGAACCCCTGGCTGTGTAGAAGGGGAAAGTCGCTACGCCATGACCGGCACTTCAAACCCATCCGGCAGGAAGCCGGCGCGGCCCATGGCGACTTCCACTTCGGGATTGCGCATGAAGGTATTCCAGACGTACTGCGAGCGTGCATTCTCGGCCATGAGCATGCTGATGCCGACATCGATGCCGAGCACGTCTTTGCTGGCCCAGCCGGTGATGGGATTGAAGGCATCGACGAATCCGTACTTGCGCCATGTCTGCCTTTCGTAGCGACTGCGCAAAGTGCGTAGAACGGTCAACGCTTCATTGAAAAGGAATGGCAACGATCCCGCCGAAGCCGCCGGCACTACGCTGCCGTCGATCGGCCCGAGCAGAGGGGGCCCTCCCCATGCCACATATCCCCGGGTTGAATCCGAGGCCGTGATGCCCCAGATGTCGTCGGAGTAGCTTGGGAAATGATGGCTCAGCGAGGTGCAGAACTCGCGGTGCGCCTGGCAGGCGACAATGGAATTCTGGAAGTAGTTGGCGTAATCGTCGTGCTTGTCACGGAAATCGAACCAGGCGTGCGAGAACTGGTGAACGAAGAGCGGGGCTGGGCTAGAAATGTACTGGTGACCCGCATAGACCATCTTCGGACGCCGCACCGCATGCCAGCTCTCCGGGGGAATGGGATGCGTTGGCGAACCCATGGCCAACAAATAGAGCATCATCGACTCGCAATAGGAATCCCAGCGGAAGCGGCTGAATCCGGCTTCGGGCGTCCACGCGAGGGCGAAGGTGTTGCCGCCGTTCATGGCCCAGTTCCAATCCACGCGGTGGTAGAGGGTGGTCGCGTCACGCCGAATCTCTGCGCTTGAAAACTGTTCCCGGCAAGTCAAAGCACCGCAGAGCAAAATGGCCGTGTCAATGGGGGAAACTTCGGAAAGCTTATATCGGGTGCCGGTGTTTCCCTGCATGAAGTGATAAAAGAGACCATTCTCGGTCGGCGTATCGTTCGCCAAGAAGTGAAGCGTCTGCCGTACTCGCGCCTGAATCTCGCCCCGCGGACGGAACCGTCGCTCGTGCCCAATGCAAAGAGCGGTCAGCCCAAATCCGGTGGCGGCGATACTTGCCTTGGTTCTCCGCTCCCCGCCATCGGCGTTGGCCCGGTCGCGAATCAAGCCTGTACGCGGGTCCGATTCATTCCAGAAAAAGTCGAATGCCGCACGCTCGAGTTCATCGAGTAGGGCATCGTCGGCCCGAGAAACGCGGGGAAGCGCGGGAGCCAGGTCAGCGGCCAGCCCTCCCTTATTGAAGGGGAGAATCGCGGCCCCGGTCATAGCCACGCGAAGGAAATGACGGCGGGAAAAACTCATTGCTTCTGCTTCGGTACTCTCATTATGTCCAGAGCTGCTGTCCAGTGACAATCCTGAAAACACAAAACAATAGACTTTCTTAAAGAAGCCAGGAAAATATTTCTCGAATCAGTGCGCAAACCGCGAATTACTTGCTCATGCGCATCTTCATCCTGAGCACAAATAGAGTCAAAACATTCGCGGCATCGGGGATAACCGGAGTAATTAGGGCCCTTGCCTTAGCCCTGAAGCCAAACCCGGCCCGGCCAGGTATTTATCGAGGTGTTTATAATGTCCAGCAATCAGGGGTGCTGCGGACGGGGCCATCGGCGTCTAACTACTGAGCGATAAAACCCTTACCGCGGTTTTCGGCATCTCTGGTTGGAACCACGGCGGCAGCATTTTCTCTGACGTAAGTAGAAGCAGGCGGCTTCTTAGCCGGACACGGCCAAAATGTCACATAGCGGAAACTTCTGGAGTAGCTGGCAGGAGCGCCTCACGGCGCTTAGGAATGTCCCGCCCATTCTGAAGATTGTCTGGCGCTCGGGGCCGGGCGTGGTCTCGTTTGGGATTGCGGCGCGGACCATCGCCGCGCTGCTCCCGGTTGCGATCGGCTATATTCCCAAGCTGATCATTGACATCCTGGTCGAGGTGCTCAAAACCCACGAGCCCGTACCCACGCGTCTTTGGTATCTGGTAGGGGCAGAGTTCGCTCTTGCGCTGCTGAATGGCGTCGTTCTGCGGATGATCGACTATTCCGACTCGCTGCTGGCGAACAAGTACACGCGGCATGTCAGCATTCAGGTCATGAAGCACGCTTCAGAACTGGACCTGACCGCCTACGAAGATCCGGTTTATTACGATCGGCTGGAACGCGCCCGGGTGCAGGCAACGGATCGGCTGGTCATGATCCAGTCGATCGGCCGCCTGCAGTTGCAGGTACTCACCGCGATCGGCTGGACAGTCGGCGTCATGCTGTATTCGCCATTGCTCATGATCGTTCTGGTGGCGACGGTTCTGCCTGCCTTCCTGGGCGAGACGCACTTTGCGTTTCTCGGGTACGCCAAGAATTTCCGTCAGACTCCGATCAAGCGCCAGCTCGACTATTTGCGCCAGGCCGGAGCCACCAAGGAAGCCGCCAAGGAACTTAAGCTTTTCAACCTGAGCCAGTTCTTTACCTCGCGCTTTGCGAAGCTCTCGGAAATTGTTTACCAGCAAGACGTCGAACTGGCGCGCACACGGCTTGGGATCGGGTCCATCCTGTCGATCATCAGCACCGGCGGCTATTACGGCGCTTATGCCTATGTCATCTGGAAGACGCTCGCGGGCAAGTGGGGCATCGGCACCTTCTACTTCCTCACCGCAGCCATTCTCAATGCGAGCAGCAACATTCAACAGGTCCTCTCGACGCTTTCGGGAATTGCGGATCAGGCTCTATTCCTTACCGACCTGCTCGCCTTCCTCGAGATGAAGCCGACCATCCAGTCGAAACCCAATGCTCTGCCCGCGCCGCGGCCCATCCGCCAGGGATTCGAATTCCGCAACGTATCATTCGTTTACCCCGGAACCGAGCGCCGGGTTTTAAACCGATTGAACTTTCACTTGCACCCCGGCGAGCGGGTTGCACTGATCGGCGAGAACGGACAGGGCAAAACCACGATCGTCAAGCTCATTACCCGACTTTATGATCCGACCGAAGGCCAGGTGCTGCTCGATGGCGTCGACTTGCGGGAATACGATCTTGAAGACCTGTATCGGGAGATCGGGGTTATCTTCCAGGACTTCATGCGTTATGAGATGACCGCTCGCGAGAACATTGCCGTAGGCAAAATCGATGAGATCGAGAACAAGCCCATGCTCGAAGAAGCCGCGCACAAAAGTCTCGCCGATGAAGTCGTGGCCAAGCTTTCGGGAACATACGAGCAGATGCTCGGCCGCCGCTTCGAAGGTGGCGTGGACCTTTCGGGCGGCGAATGGCAGAAGATTGCCCTGGCCCGCGCCTATCTTCGCGATGCACAGCTTCTAGTGCTCGATGAGCCCACGGCCGCGCTCGATGCCCGGAGCGAGTACCAGGTCTTTCAACGATTCGCTGAACTCACCGCCGGCAAGATGGCGTTGTTTATTTCCCACAGATTTTCGACGGTGCGTATGGCAGACCGCATCGTAGTACTGGAAAACGGAGCCATCGCGGAGGAAGGAACTCACGAAAGGCTCACCCGCATGGGCGGACGTTACGCCGAGTTGTTCGAATTGCAAGCCGCCAGTTATCGCTGATCACGAATGCCCGAAAACACCCATATCGAGATGCTTGAATCCGTAATGGAGCACGAGCCCCAGGGCCCGACTCCTCCTCAACCGGAGCTGCAGCAGTTGCAAGAAGGCGCGGAGGAACTCTCCCGCTTGCTGGCATGGAATCCTGGCGTACATAATTCGAACTTTTTCATGTCCCGTTGGAGGGCCATGTACGCGGTGCTAAAGCCTGCGCTCGAGCGGGCAAGCCGCGCTCCTCGCACCCCGGACGATCCGGACGACCTCCGCTGGCTGCGCGACAACATGACCATGCTCTGGTCTGAGGTTTGGAACACGCGCAATGCCTTTAAGCTGCTTCGCAATTTGCCCCATGTGCGCACCCCCAATGGGCTCACGATTCCCCGCTGCGCGGCCGTCTCCGAAGCCTACTTGCACGCGGTTCATTGCAGCTTCACGGATAAGACCCTGACGGAGTACCTGAGCGCCTTTCAGAAACACACCGTTCTAAAATTCCAAGAACTCTGGGCCGTCATTCCCTCCATGGAGCTGGTTCTGCTCGAGCAGGTCGCCGTCCGGGCGCGAAAGTTTCTGGACAACTCAGCCCCATCCTCGGTAGGAATTTGCGTCCGCAGCCTGCGCGAGATCAATGAACTGCAATGGAAGGAAGTTCTTGATCCGCAAATTGCGTTTGATTCCATCCTCCGTCAAGATCCAGCCGGCGCTTACCCGCAAATGGATTATGACAGCCGCAGCCTTTATCGCGAGCGGGTAGTCAAACTGGCCGAACGTTCTGACTCGACCGAGATGGAAGTGGCGTTCGAGGCGGTCGCGCTTGCGCGCCACTCCGCCGAGCGCAATCAGGAAGATCGGCGCGTGGCCGATCGCCAGTCGCACGTCGGCTACTACCTCATGGCAGAAGGCCTGCCGCAATTGCAAAGCCGCATCCGCTTTCGGCCATCATTGATCTGGCGTGTTCGCGCCTTCCTGAAGAGCCATCCGGATGAGTTCTACCTGCCTGGGATCGAAGTGCTCACCTTCGGCATCATGTCGGCGATCGTGCTGCTTCTCACCAGTACCTTTACGCCGCCGCTGCTGATTCTGTTCTCGATGCTCGTGCTCTTGCTACCGTGCTCGCAAAGCGCGGTGCAGCTCATGAACTACCTGACTACCACGCTGCTTCGACCCGAGATTCTGCCGAAATTGGACTACTCGAAGGCCATTCCGGAAGACTGCACCTCTCTCGTCGCCGTGCCCGCGCTCTTGCTCAACGAGAAACAAGTGCGCCGCCTCGTCGACGACCTCGAAGTCCGGTTCCTTGCCAACCACGATCCCAATCTGCACTTTGCGCTGCTCACCGACTTACCTGATTCGCCGGTTCCCGCCCATGAAGATGATCCGCTTGTAAGCTTCTGCGCCGGTCTGATTGGCGGACTCAACCAGAAGTACTCAGACCAGCAAAGCAGTTCGTTTCTCATGCTCCATCGTCATCGCGTCTACAACCCCCGCGAGCAGGTCTGGATGGGTTGGGAGCGCAAGCGGGGCAAGCTGATGGACCTGAGCAAACTTCTGTTCAGCGAGTACGACAGCTTTCCTTTTAAGGCCGGCGACGTTTCTAAGCTTTCTAGGGTTCGTTATGTGATCACGCTCGACGCCGACACCGAACTTCCTCGCGGTACCGCCCATAAGCTAGTCGGCACCCTCGCTCATCCGCTGAATCAAGCCATCATCGATCCCGAGAAGAACGTCGTCGTGGCTGGCTACGGGATTCTGCAACCGCGCGTCCGCATCAGCGTGCAAAGTGCCTCGCGCTCGCGCCTGGCCAATATTTATTCGGGGCAGACGGGCTTCGATATTTACACCCGCGCGGTCTCCGACGTTTACCAGGACCTCTATGGCGAAGGGATTTTTGCCGGCAAGGGAATCTTCGAAGTCGAGACCGTTCATCGCGTACTCGATCGACGCTTCCCGCAGAATGCCCTGCTGAGCCATGACCTGATTGAAGGCGCCTACTCGCGCGCCGGCCTGGTTACAGATGTCGAAGTGGTCGAGGATTATCCGTCCCACTACAGCGCATATAACCGGCGCAAACATCGCTGGCTGCGAGGCGACTGGCAGATCACAAGCTGGCTGTTCACGCGCGTGCCCGATGAGAGCGGCCGGATGGTTCCGAATCCCATCGCCTTGGTTTCGCAATGGAAGATTTTCGACAACCTGCGCCGCAGCTTGGTTGAACCGGCAACCTTGATCCTGTTTGTCTTTGGCTGGCTGGTTCTGCCCGGTTCACCGACCCGATGGACAATTGCGGCAGCCGCCATTCTGTTCGTGCCGGTGTGGTTCGAGTTCCTGTTCACCCTGATTCGAGCAGCCTTTGAACAGAAGGTGGCGGTCGCTCGCGAAGCGCTAGCTGCGCTGATGGTGTCCAACTTCAGCGTCTTGCTGAGCGTAACGTTCCTTCTGCATCAGACGCTGGTCTCGCTCGATGCGGTGGTCCGTACTCTCATTCGGCGATGGTTCACGCGCCAGCGCTTGCTGGAGTGGGAAACCGCTGCGGAGGCGGAATCCGGTCGCAACAAGCGCACTCCCGTCGACATTTACCTCAACTGGATGCCGCTAATCGCGGTGCTCCTCGGGGTAATCGTCTTCTTCGGGCGCCACTCGGGATTCGACGCGGCCCTTCCGATTCTGGTTTTATGGGCCTGCAGCAAAGCCGTCTCGGTTTGGTTAAACCATCCGCCGCAGCTGTCACGGACCGAAGCTTCCGAGAAGGACAGTCTCTTCCTCCGCCGTGCCGCGTTGCGCACGTGGCGCTACTTCGCCGAGTTCAGCAATCAAGAACACAATTGGCTGATCCCCGACAATCTGCAGGAAGACCCTTTCCGCGTCGCCGCCCGGGTTTCCCCGACCAACATTGGGTTGCTGTTGAACGCGCGCCAGGTGGCATGCGAATTCGGATACCTGTCGGTCCCCGAATTCGCCGACCATACCGCACGCACACTGGCGACCATTCGCCGCATGAAACGCTATCGCGGGCACCTGTTCAATTGGTACGACACCAAGACACTCGATCCTCTGCCGCCAATGTTCGTCTCCACCGTGGATAGCGGCAACTTGGTGGCATCGTTGTGGACCTTGCAACTCGGCTGCAAACAACTTCTGGAGCGGCGCGCCTTGCACCCTGCGATCGCCGAAGGGTTCCTGGATCACCTGCGTGTCTTGAGCGATCTCCGGGCCTTCCCGCGAGGGCTGTTCGCGAGGCTAGAGCGCAGGGTCGAGCACGGCGACTGGCTCAAGACACTGCTCAAATTTCCCGTGCCTGCGCTCGAACGTATTTCCGGCAAGGATCTTGAAGCCAAGCACGCGGGAGATGTGAAGTGGTTCGCGAAAGAAGCCGCCCGCCGGCTGCACGCGCTTCATCACCTTGTCGCCCGCTTTACACCATGGATGTTGCAGGATTTTGCCGAACTCCGGAGCGATAGAGAGCTTGGGCTCCCAGGCCCGGACGTTATTCTCAAGGATCTTCCCAAGATTACGGCGACCTTGGCCGCCAGGCTGCAATCACAGCTTGAGGTTCGAGCAGGTGCGAGCGACCAACAGACCCAGTTGCTGCGCCGGCTTGTACCTATGATCTCTGGCGCGAGCAACGATGCCACTCGCCTGGTCAGCGAACTCGAGGCTCTTTCCGAGGACATCGAGGACTTCGCTGATAGCACGGAGTTTCGATTCCTCTGGAACCCGCGCCGCAAGCTGCTATCCATCGGCATGGAGACGGAAAAAGGCGAAGTCCATGCCGCGTGCTATGACCTGCTCGCCTCCGAAGCCCGCACTGCCGCCTTCGTTGCCGTAGCCAAGGACGAGATTCCACAAGAAACCTGGTTCTCGCTCGCCCGCACTCATGTCGCGCCGCTCCGGCGCCCAGTCCTACTCTCCTGGACCGGGACCATGTTCGAATACCTCATGCCCGCAATCTGGATGCGCACCTATGCGGGCACGCTGCTTGACCGATCCCGCCACGCCGCGGTGCAGATGCAACGGGAATATACGAATGCGAAGCGCATCCCCTGGGGAATTTCCGAGTCTGCCTACGCTGCCCGTGATGAAGCAGGGACCTATCAGTACCACGCCTTCGGAGTACCGCAACTCGCGCTGCACCAGGGCGATGTCGACGCCCTGGTCATCGCCCCGTATGCAACCGCACTCGCCTTGGGCACAGCCCCCAAAGCGGCTCTTGAAAATCTCCGCCGTATTTCACACGAAGGATGGTTCGGCGCATATGGCTTCTATGAATCCGCCGACTATACGGTCAGCCGCCATCACAAGTGGCGCCATGAATTCGAACTGGTGCGATGCTACATGGCCCACCATCAGGGCATGACGCTTTTGTCCATCGCAAACTTCCTTGCCGATGGCATTGTTCAGGAGTGGTTCCATGCTCATCCGCGGGTGATGGCGACCGAACTTCTTCTTCACGAAAAACCCGTCAATTACCTGCCTTCGGGCCATCCCTCCGCCTAGCTCCCGCATGCACTAAGTATTCCTTCCCTCCCTTGAACGTAAGTTGATGCCCATCTAGATTGACGGCAACTCACCCTGCACCGACTGCAAACCAATGTAGCTGCTTTTAGCGGCTCAGCATTCGTGTGCAAATCATCCTCAGCTGGAGTATTTCGATGAAGCAACTGTTGATCCTGATGGCCATTTCCGCCATTCCTACGTTTGCAACCGTAAAAGTAACCGCTCCGATCTCGGGTTCCTCAGCCGCATCGCCCGTGCATTTTGTTGCCAGCGCCACCACGACCTGCTCGAAGGGCGTGTCGTCGATGGGCATTTACACAGCGCCTTATGTTCTGGCGTACAAAGTTTCCGGGTCTAGCCTGAATACCTATCTGACACTTTCATCCGGAACCTACAACGCTGTCGTGCAAGAATGGGATGCGTGCGGATCAACCAAGACCGCTCTGACGATCAAAGTCACGAGCGGCACGTCGAGTACGGGAACGATTCCCTCCTCGAGCCACGTGTTCGTCGTGGTGGAAGAGAACCACAGCTATTCGCAGGTGATCGGCAGTTCCTCGATGCCATACCTGAATAGCTTGGCAAACAAGTACGGGCTTTCCACGCAGTACTATGCGAACACCCATCCCTCGATTGGCAACTACTTCATGATGACTGCCGGGCAGACCATCACCAACAACGACAGCTATTGTTCCACCCTGACCAACGACAACATCGTCCGCCATTTGCTCAGCGCAGGGAAAACCTGGAAGTCGTATGCGGAAAGTCTGCCTTACGCGGGATACACAGGTTGCGGCTCGGGGAATTACGCGAAAAAGCACAATCCGCTGGCATTCTTCTCAGACGTCGCCAACAGCAGCGAAAAGTACAACCTGGTCCCCTTTACACAGTTCTCCAAGGACCTAGCCAACAACAACCTGCCAAACTTTTCCTTCATCGTACCCAATCTCATGAACGATGCTCATGATGGAACCTTGAGTGCAGCCGACAATTGGCTGAAGGCAAATATTGCGCCCTTGATCTCAAGCGCGACATTTCAGAAAGATGGCATCCTGATCATCGTCTTCGATGAGAGCCTTGATACGGACACCGCTCACGGCGGCGGGCATATCGCCTGTCTCGTGATTGGGCCGAAGGCAAAGCCAGGCATGAAGCCAACGGTGGTCTACCAGCACCAGAACCTTCTGAAAACTGTTATGAAAGCGCTGGGCATGAGCAGTTTCCCGGGAGCGGCCAGTAGCGCGTCAGCAATGACGGCTTTCTTCTAATTGGGCTGGGGTGGGGATCCCTCGCACTGGTACGAGGTCTCCCCACCAAGCTCTGGTTCCCGGTAAACGAGAATGAACGACCCGACGAACGCTATCGATTCCTCTGCCGGCGTTCACGTTCCCGGCGAAGGACTTCTTCGGGAGTGCTGAATCACTACGCGGCCTGTTCTTTCTTCTTCTCGTAGGTTCCCATGAGTTCCGCTTGAGCGAGCACATGCCCCCGGATCGCCGCCTGCACGTTCCTGAAATCCGCTCCCGGCACAACGTCCAGCATGCAGTCCAGAGCGTAGAGCTTGAAAAAATAACGGTGGACGCCAGACGGCGGCGCAGGCCCTAGGTAGCCAAGCTTCCCCGCTTCGTTCTTGGCCTGCAGGCCAACGCCTTTAATCTCTTCGCCCTCGGGAACGGCTTCTTCGATGTGCCCGACTCCCGGACCGACGTTGTAGACGACCCAATGCGTGAACCCGCCTTCGCGCGGCGCGTCCGGATCATGCAGAACCAGCACGAAGGACTTGGTGCTGGCAGGCGCGTCTTTCCACGACAACTCCGGCGAAGAATTCTCGCCATCGTTGGTATATTTGCTGGGGATCTCTGCGCCTTCTAGGATTTCAGCGCTGGTAAGTTGCATGGCGACCCATCCTTTCGGAGACTCGCTTTTGAGAGTCCGAACCTGGGGAAGGCGTTGCCTGTATCGAACGAGAGATGTACCTACGGCGCCTTTTTGTATACGCGGACGTAATCGACCAGCATGGCTTGAGGAAATTTTGTGGTCGCGTCAGGACTCCCCGGCCACTCTCCACCCACGGCAAAATTCAAGAGAATATAAAAAGGATGGTCGTACACCCACTTCGTTCCCGCCGGCAGGTCCGACGGCTTGCGCGTGGCGTAGAGATGATCATCCACGTAGAACCGGATCTGTTTGGGCTCCCATTCCACGGCGAAAACGTGAAAGTCCTCGGCGAAACGACCTGAGCTCAGGGAAAACGGCGCCCCAATTCCTTTTGCACCCGAGTATCCCGGTCCATGAATGGTGCCGTGCACTATCGCTGGTTCGCGTCCAATGTTTTCCATAATGTCGATCTCGCCGCATGCCGGCCAACCGACGTGCTGGTCGTCAGAGCCCAGCAGCCAGAACGCCGGCCAGACGCCTTGTCCATATGGAATTTGGATCCGTGCCTCAAATCGCCCGTATGCCTGCTCGAACTTGCCGGAGGTGATAAGCCGCGCCGAAGTGTAGTCGCGCCTCACCCCCTCTTGACCCGTATAGCTTTCCTTGCGGGCGATAATTTCAAGATTTCCGTGCCGTATGCGCGCATTTTGCCGCCCTGGCAAGTAGTACTCCAGTTCCTGATTGCCCCACCCATTTCCGCCAACCGCAAACTTCCATTTCGTGGGGTCCGGCGCCGAGTTGTCGGGCTGATTGAACTCATCCGCCCAGGACAGCGTGAACCCAGTTCGCGATGAAGCGACGGGCTTCCGGTCCTGAGAGCTCATCTGAGCGGAGCATGCGGCGATAAAAAGCGTGACCAGCAGAACCCTTGCGTTTCCCAAGTAGCATCCCCTCTGCGCGCTCATGCCAGTGTCGGCCTCAACTCCACCTTCTTGGTCGTGATCTTCAAGCTCACCGAGGGAAGCTTCGGCCCCGGCCAATCTTCGGTGTAGGCCTCAAGCACAATCTCGCCAGCGTTCTTGGTGGACTGTAAGATGACTTGCGCCAACCCGTTGAATAAGCTTCGCATGGGATCCTTATCCGACTCCTGGCAGTTGGGATCGCCGTTGCCTACGCCGATCAACGCACCCTCGCCTTTCACCCTGAAATTGATCGGGAAGTCTGCCGTCGGAATATGCCGACCCTGTTCGTCGAGCGATTCCACGCGTATCAGGGCGACATCCTCTCCATCCGCATTGATCTCGGTCCGATCGGCACTCAACTTGATTGCAGCCGGCTTGCCAGTCGTCTCCCGCTTGTCCACGAGGACGACCTTGCCGCTCTTGCTTCCGCGGGCTTCAAGCACCCCCGGCTCATACTTCACCCTCCACTCCAGGTGCTTCAGCGGTTCGACCTTCCGGCTGCCCTGGCTCTTGCCGTTCAGGAACAATTCCACCTCGTCAAGATTTGAGTGCACCCAAACCTTGATCGTCTCGCCGTCGCGTTCTTCCCAGTTCCAGTGCGGAAAGAGGTGCAGTACCGGGTCATTTCCCCACCATGCCTTGTAATAGTAAAAGTTGTCTTTGGGAAAGCCGCACATGTCTACAATGCCGAACTGCGAGTTGATCGATGGCCAGCCATACGGAGTCGGCTCGCCGCGGTAATCGAATCCGGTCCAGGCAAATCCGCCTGCCAGCCACTCCCGCGCGGCGTAGAACGTCCACCATTGCTCGGCAAGTTCGGACCACGACGTGTGATTCAGGTCATAAGCGCTCACCCAATTGCGCGGTTTGTCGGTTTCATAGATCCCGCGCGTCGATACCGTGCTCGCCGTTTCTGTGCCCACGCTGGCTTTCGCGGGATGGTCCTTACGCCATTTGTCGATGACTTGCAGGTTATAGTTGTAGCCCATTACATCCAGCTGCTCGGCGAACGGCTTGTCGAAAGACGCATTCACCGCCGCCGTGCACAGTCTGGTCGGATCCAGTTCGTGGCAACGCGCAATCATCGCGTCGACTACTGGAACGGCTTGCTGCTGCGGCATCATCGTCCACTCCTCGTTGCCTACCGACCAGATCACGATCGCCGGCGAGTTGCGATAACGCTTGATCATGGTCTCAAGCTGCGCCATCGCTTCCGGATTGGAACTCATCGTGCGCGTCTCGCACATCATCATCATGCCCATTTGATCGCAGGCTTCCACCCACTCCGGCGTAGGCATGTTGTGAGAGGTGCGCACCGCATTCCCGCCCATGTCGCGCAACACTGCGAGACGATAGTGTTGCAAGCGGTCGGGCAAGGCTGCGCCAACCCCGGCATGGTCCTGATGATTGCATGTGCCCTTCAACTCCACTCGCTTGCCGTTCAGGAAAAAACCCCTGTCCGCGTCCCATTGGAGCGTTCGAACGCCAAAGCTTATCCGCTCAGCATCGCGTGCTTTGCCGCCAGATTCTACCGTCACAACCGCGGAGTACAGGTGGGGGGTCTCCGGCGACCACATGGTGGGACTCGCCAGTTTGGCGCTGGCGGTAAACGACGTGGAGGCATCGGCAGCAACTGACTGTGTCGTGGAGTCGGCAGCTGCCACTGTCTTGCCGGAAGCATCCAGAATCTGCCAACGCACCCTGCAGGTCTCCGAATTCCTTCCCTGGTTCTCGACGATGGTCGCGAGGTTCAGGGTGACCGCGTTCCCTTTCACCTCAGTGCGAACGTAGCTCTCCCACTGCGCAAGGTGCAGAGCATCCATCTTGGTCAGCCAAACGTGGCGATAAATTCCCGCTCCTTCGTAGAACCATCCATCGCCGAAGCTTGCGTCCACACGAATCATCAGGTAATTGGTTTGCCCGTAATTGAGGAAGTTGCTGATATCGAAGCTGAAAGGCGCATAGGAGTTGTCGTTGCGGCCGATGTAGTAACCGTTGAGAAACACCAGAGCGTTCCGGACCGCTCCATCGAATAACAAGACCGTCCGGCGGGAACGATCCCCTTCCGGGACCTCGAAGGTCCTCCGGTACCATCCGACGCTAGTCTCGGGATAGTTCCTGCCGAGCGGCTTATACCCGTGACTCTGCAAACTCTCATCGCGAACGAAGGGCAATTCGACCGCCCAGTCATGGGGCAGGTTCAACGTTCGCCAGCCAGACACATCTAATTTTGCCGTCGCAAACTTAAATTCGCCCGATTTTGCGAAATCACCCTGTCCGCTGCCGAACCCCAGGTCCCGTGCCGGGTCGTTGCCGTGCCCGAACCGAAACTTCCATCCGAAATCCATCAGGTATCGCTCTCTCGGAGCGATCGAAGACAGAGCTTCCGACGACGCTGTTCCTGAACCGGCACCCAAAAAGGCCTTGGCCGGTCGCACGAATGAAGCAGTGGCCAGTGTGGATGCGGAAACGGCAACGCCCGAACGAAGCAAGTCTCGACGGGTAAACGACATGAATCTCCCTCCCATGTGGAACTGGTATGAACAACCAAGAAACGCACAATGTTACGCTGAAGCAGAAGCGCGAACAACCCGGAGAAGCCGGATGAGAGGAAATTTCAGCAGAAAGTTTTGAATGGAAGCGGCAAAGCCTAGCTCGCAATGGACAGCGGGCACGGGCAAGGATGTTCGGTCAATCGAGGCACATACTGTCCGCCTGTTTTGCTCAACAGGATCCGCCGTTCGGCGAACTCCAATTCGTATTCGCCGTCCGGAAAATCATCGGCATCTTCAATGACGCAACGGGAATACGACAAGCACGTCGGGCGGGTACACTCATCGGCGTACGTGGCATGCTGGAGGACCTTGAGAACGCAGGTCCGCTCCCGCCCTTCTCCCCTCAGAATGCCTTCGAGTGCAATTGTTTCCTTGGTAACAGTCATGTCGTGGACCCCTGTCGGCTGAGTGCTGGAAGCCAAGCTTCCGGCCACAATGCCGCCACGCTTTTCTGATGCAAGAACAGGCTGGCAGTTGGTTTGCTTAGGGGGAGAGGAGTATCTGTATTTGACTTTAGAACGATCTAAGGTGTGTCAGGGTCGAAAACGGTTAGATGACGGTGCCCCTGAGGGTGCGATTCGAGCCAATTCGAGGAGGAGGATGGATTCGCGGTGCCACCTAAACCGGGCCGACCTCCCTCCCAACCTGGTGGGTTCCCCTTCGCCACGTTGCAAACGAAACAGGGTTAATATCGTAATATTCGCACATTGCCTTGGCTGCTGCTCTTCTTGCCGAACGAGCCTGGCCTCGATCACCTGGAAGCACTCCAGTGGTGGGTATGGTAGGTAACCGAAGGTCGAATTCACGCATTCGTAAATGGCTGGTCGCCGCAGCTGCAGGCGCCGCGGTTGCTTTGGTTGATTATCTGCTTGGCCTCTGGATGGCGGCTCGCGGGTTACACGCTGAGGTAACACTAGTTGATGAAATCCTGTTGGGCGTATTCACCTGTTCGCTGGTGTTTGTCCGAGGCATCCCATCAGCGAGAGCGGGAGCGGATGACCGAGAAATTGAACACCATCAAGTTAATGAATCATCACGTGCGGAATGCGCTTCAGACCATTGTCAATTCCGCTTATGCTCACGGGCATACGCAGCAACTGGATGAGATTCGTACTTCGGTCAAGCGAATCGAGTGGGCTTTGCGAGAAATCCTGCCCGGTCGAGCATTAGAGAATGGAGAGCCCGAGGCGTCGAAGGACGCCACTTCACGTGGCCATCCAGCAGCCTAGCTATGGCTGCCTCGTTCGGTCAACACCAGGAACCAGCGTCAGGAGCAGTCGGGGTTTGCCTCATGCTGCCTGTGGACGAACCAGATCTGCGTCATCGGCAGCCAATCTCTGCAATTCCGACTGAGAAATGGAAAATTGCGCGAAACCGCAATCCAGACAAACCAAAACTTGCGGGAACACCCAGACAGTCGGTTTGGCCAGACCTTCGTAGCCAGGGAAGTGGATATTAATTTCGGCGCTAAACTTCCGCAATTCGAGAGACACACACCGTTGACAGCGCACAAGCCGCCTCCCAAAAGGAGCATTCCTGAGCGCCAGAAAAAATCATAGACCTTCGCCTAAGTTTGGAACGTCAATTTTTGTCAATACATTTCCCAAAACCGGCAGCATCGCACCATGCAGTCGTCGAATAAATCCAAAGTTCCAACGCCGAGCAAGATCTTCGGATCGAACCGGGTTCCCGATGCGCGCAGGATTTCTTCTTTCGCTGCAGGGATCGAGATTGTGCCAGATGCCGGACGACCGGTGACAAGGGCGTCAAAGGCAGCAGCAATCCTCAGGACACGGGAGCCGAGGGGAACTTCACCTTTAAGACCGCGCGGGAATCCTGTCCCATCGTAGGACTCGTGCTGAGCGGACACGATGGCGGAAGCATCAGCGAATGGAATGCTGTCGCCTGTCCAAGTCATGCAAGAAGGCCCCTCTTGCCATGGTCCGAACCTCCTGGGGTGACTACCCAAAGCTCTTGCGATCGCAATGGTGAACGCGGTAATGCGCTTTTTGGTGGACTCGTCAGCCATTTCAGTTGGACGGGTTCATCATACCCATTTCGGTTCTCCAGTCCTACGCGAGTTGCCCGCGGAATGGACGAGGGCAATTCTGCGTGCATGATGGATAAAGGCCTTCCCTGCCCTGACCTCGTCGGGGATCAGTCTGGCTTGGACTCTGACCGACTACGGAAACCTACTCCCCATCGGGCTCTCTCTTAGGTCATGCCCACCCTTCCTCGTCCTGGCTGGTCGCGCTGCCAATCCTGCTCGATTTCTGCAAGGCACCTTTTGTGCGTCTATCGGAAGTTTCCCCTCTCGGCGGGAGCCGCGCGAGAGGACACATTTGCCCCGACTGGACTCAATCAATGTTGTTGTTTGACATGCTGATCGAGAAACTCGAATACGTCAGATTCCCACGCGGGAATATTCTCGTACAACATGCCGTGTCCGTCCTCGGGGGTTAGCCCAACTTGAGGATAGATTTTCAACACAAAAGGTTTGTGCAGACGGTTCAGTTCTTCTGCCAACGCCCTCCCCGCCGTGGTAGCGAAGTCGTTTTCAGCATGGGTAAGCATGATGGCCGCATTGGTGTTGCGGATGGCACCCGTCAAGCGTTCGCGCAACTCCGGTGAGTGGTCCCAAGAACCGGCGGCTGCGGCAAATGTGACCGCCCCGCGTATCGTCTTGTCGCTTCCCGCAGCGAGTAACGTCAGTTGTCCCCCAAACGAGTGGCCAGCAACGGCGATCCGACGAGGATCGATTCCCGGCATCGTTTTCAAAAATGCCAAAGCTGCCATCACATCGTCGAGTTGCTCGGTCGTGAGCAAGACAAACTGCAAATGCTGACGAGCGCCTTTTCCTTTCGACTCCTCTTCGCGACGCAAAACCTCCTGCATGAATGGTGCTTGGCTGGCGGATGGGCCTTGTCCACGACGAAAGGGATACAGAAATGCGTACCCGTGCTTCACGAAAAATGGTGCCAGTACATCGGCTGCTTGAGTAATCGGCATGTTGGCCGTGTGGTCAGCATCATCCCCACCTGAACCATGGTTGAACAGAACGGCGGGAAAAAGGCCGGTACCAGCTGGTTTCCAGAAATACGCTTTCAGGCGAAGTTTGCCGCTTGCAAACTCGACGACTTGTGGTGCCATCGATTGCACCGATTGACCGAAGGCTGGCAATGAGAGAAACAAGAGACAGAAAACGCGGCAAAAGCTCATCGTCCTAGGACTCCGGTCGGTAAATATACAGCAAAAGCATGTCGAGGCACATTTCAGGGCTACCGGGCTGTGCGCGGGACATTCCTTTCCTGGCGCTCGTTGCCGGGGGCTTGTTGTGGGGCATGCTTTTGGGGGTTTGTTATAGCCGCGGGGCTTGCTTCGCTCTCTGGTTCCGTGGGGTTCTTCGCAAGAGAACATCAATTCGTGCTTTCTACTGCTCAAATCGAGATCGGATCGGGCAAGCCACTGCACGCGCTCGGCACTCCAGCCAGGAAGTTTCGGTATTCGTTGAGCCTGAGGTTGTAAGTACTGTCTGCCTGTTGACATTCCGTCCCGGTGGGATTTTTAGCACACGCTTGATCCCTGTCCTGCCGCGCCATCCTCAGAAGTGCGATGTAACTCTGTGCTCCGCCGGTAGCCGCCGCACAAGCCACCTGACAGGAAGGGCTCGCCACGCTCTGCCCCGGCCCACACTGTTGCGTACCCATCGGTGCGCACTGGCTGCCGTTCCAGACTTGGCCCGCGGCGCAAGCCTGAGGAGCGGTATTTGGTTTTGGTCGTGCAAGCGTTCCTTTCGCGACTGTTCCTGTGACGCATGCGTTGTCCTTCCCCGGCGACTGACCCGGAGCGCAGATCGGGCAGGGTCCGTTTTTGCAGAGTTTCGCATTCACTTCCGGCGGGGCCGGCCTCGGCCTAGGTTCCGCGCACGGCTCATGCTCGCAGGTACCGCGCCTCAGGTCTGAGGCGGGGGCGGCCAATCCTTGGCCTTTTTTCGTATCTCCGCCGCTTCTGCCCACAGTGCTTCTGGGTGTGACCGTTTGCGCGGGCTCAGGCTTCTGCCTCGATGTGTCCCCGGGGATAGGTTCACGGGACCCATTCCCGAGGCGCCCAGTCCCCGGACGTGGCGCTGGATTTCGATCAGCCTGGTGGAAAGAGTTTGCGCCTGCAAAACCGGCAGGTATTGGATCAGGCTCCTGAACGCGTCGGGTCGCTCACGCTTTTCAATCGGCCAGTTCACCGTCCCTAAGCAGCATTGCTTGCCGCCACTGGTGGCCATTTTGAGCAATCCCAGCAACCTGTGATCCCCACGTATCCTCCCCTGCTTCGCAGCCGTAATAGAAGATGAAAGGCAGTCGACCAGGAGAACTTTATGAAGGTTGAAAACAAGAGCGTTTTGATCACGGGAGCCAATCGGGGCATCGGGCGGGCCCTCGTTAACGAGGCGATTAGGCGCGGAGCGAACAGAGTATACGCCGGCACTAGAGGACCGTTACAGATTGCTGACGAACGGGTAACGCCAGTAATGCTCGACGTGACCAGCGTGGCCCAGATCCAACAGGCAGTTGGCCAGATCGACAGCCTCGATATCCTCGTCAACAACGCAGGGATCGCCATCTACGACGATCTGAGTGACATTGAAGTGACTGAACAACATCTGGCCGTCAATTTCCTCGGCCCGCTGCGGATGACCCAGACTTTCTTGCCTCTGCTCAAGCGCTCCAAGGGGGCCATTATTAATAACCTATCGATGGTTGGGCTCGCGGCACTGCCGATGATCCCTTCCTACTCTATTTCGAAGGCGGCGGCGTTTAACATGACGCAGTCACTCCGAGCGTACCTGGCGTCAAGTGGCGTTACGGTACATTCTGTCGTCCTCGGCCCGGTTGACACCGATATGAACCGTGGATTGCAGATACCCAAAGCTTCAGTGCAATCCGCAGCGCGCGGCATCTTCGATGGCTTGGAAAAAGGCGAGGAATATATCTTCCCTGACCCCGCGTCTGAATCCATTGCCGAAGGCTGGCGAACTGGTGTCGTCAAGGCTTTGGAAGAACAATTCAAAACCTTTGTGCCGGAGAGCACGACGGTTGCGTAGGCGAAAGAAGCCGCAGGAATGAGGGATCGCGATCCCGATTCAGAACAGGAACCTTATGTGCCCGGCCTGCATCGCAAATACAGCAGCCATGGTCGCCGGAATGAGCTCCGCGGGAGGAATTCTGGCGGTGTGTATCGATAAGTTTAGAAAACTCTTTAGCGTGAACGGTTTTGTTTGGTTTCGCAAATTGAAGGAGAAACTGATATGCCTGAAAGTAACGACAGAAACGCGGAGAACCCGAAAGGGCACATCAAAATGAACACGCCCCCGGTCGTATCACCTCAGGACTGGGAGGCAGCACGCCAGCAATTGCTGGTAAAAGAGAAGGCCTTCACTCGGTCGCGCGACGCTCTCGCCGCCGAGCGTCGAAGGATGCCGTGGACGTTGGTGGAGAAGACGTACCAGTTCGAAGGTCGGAAGGGTAGGGTCAGCCTGCTCGATCTGTTTGAAGGGCGCAGGCAATTGATCGTCTATCGCGCTTTTTTCGAGCCCGGGGTGTTTGGCTGGCCCGACCATGCATGTCGCGGGTGTTCCCTGGGTGCCGATCAGGTTTCTCAGCTCGCGCATCTGAACGCTCGCGACACGACGCTCGCGTGGGCCTCACGCGCGCCACAAGCCGACATTGCTCGCCTGAAGAAGCGCATGGGGTGGGAAATGCCGTGGTACACCATGGTTGACAGCTTCGACAAAGACTTCGGCGTCGACGAGTGGCACGGCCACAACGTGTTCTTCCGCGATGACGACAAGGTGTTCCGCACGTATTTCGTCAACAACCGCGGTGACGAGGCAATGGGGACCGTATGGAGCTACCTCGATATCACGCCATTGGGCCGTCAGGAGACTTGGGAAGACTCGCCCGAGGGTTATCCCAAGGACCCGCCCTACAAGTGGTGGAACTGGCATGACAACTACGAGGCCGAGCCCTCGCCGCACCCGAAGTGGGTCGATATCCTTACCGACCCGGTGGGAGCGGCGCAGCGCAGGCGGGAGGAAGAGGAGAAAGCGAACTAAAGAAGGGCTTTGCTTCGCCGCCCGGCTTTGAAATTAGTGGATTCCGATGAACAACCTGAATGAAAGTCAGCACCTTCACAACACCGGGCCGTTCGATGCGCGTTACCTGGCGTTTCTTGAGACCATTTCGGCCCTTCGGCCGGCATTGCACCGCTACTGTGCTCGAATGACCGGCTCGGTGATGGACGGCGAGGACGTTGTGCAGGAGGCGTTGTTCGAAGCTTATCGGAAGCTTGATCAGTTCGATCAGAGCCGTCCATTAAAACCGTGGCTCTTCCGGATTGCACACAACCGCTGCATCGATTTTCTCCGGCGCAGAGGCGTCCGATCCGAGGCTGAACTGGCAGCTGCTTTGCCGGAAGCTACCGCGCCAAAGGAACCTGTTTTGGGAACTGAGAAGGCGGTCGAACACCTTGTGCTGACGCTCCCGCCAAAAGAGCGCGCCTGCATCCTGTTGAAGGATGTTTTCGACTATTCGCTTGAGGAGATCGCAGAACTGGTCAGCTCGACGGTCGGCGGCGTCAAGTCCGCTCTCAACCGCGCCCGAACCAAGCTCGCTGAATCTTCTCCCCACCGCAAGACGGACCAAAGTGTAAGTCCGGAGTTGAAGCGAGTCCTGCAACTTTATGTGGAGCGCTTCAATCGCCGCGATTGGGACGGAGTTCGCGAGTTGGTGAGTGCCGATGCACGCCTAAACGTGGCCGAAAGATTTGCTGGCCGTTTCTCGGAAGCCCCTTATTTCTTCAATTACGACCGCTGGCCGTGGGCGTGGAAATTGGCGTCGGGCAATGTCGATGGTGAACCGGTGGTCCTCGTTCTCAGGCGCGGTGCGGACACATGGATACCGCATTCAGCCATCCGTCTCGGCATCAAGGGTGGAAGCATCGATCGCATCGTCGACTATATACACTGCCCCTGGTTGCTTCCGGCCGCAAGTAGTGTCGCCTTGGCTAAGGAGTGAGGTTTACGCAGTGAGGAGAGAAATACGGTTGCGGTGGGTTAAGAAACGATCCCCCGAAAAATCCACGACTATTTGCGGCATAGCAGTCTCACAGTGACCAACCAGCGGGAAGCAGCTTCGAAGATGAAGCGGGAAGCTCAGGCGAGATTGGTCGAAGCGATTCTGCCGCTGCATCTACCAAGCAGGTGGAACCCTGGAATCGATGTGGGCCCAGTTGCACCCAAATTCCAAAAGTGCCAATTTCTAAGTCATTGAAAAGAATGGTGAGCGCGGCAGGATTCGAACCTGCGACCCATGCCTTAAAAGGGCATTGCTCTACCAACTGAGCTACGCGCCCGCTGCGGATGGAAGTTCAACAAACAACACAACTAATTTAGCACGGT
>Ga0157369_10001063_pt1 | contig 34537 bp, 31 predicted proteins | sample C25metaG_FD_113461 | JGI IMG/M metagenome (GOLD analysis project Ga0157369, IMG submission 113461) | Corn rhizosphere microbial communities from Kellogg Biological Station, Michigan, USA - C2-5 metaG | ecosystem: Host-associated > Plants > Roots > Rhizosphere > Soil | place: USA: Michigan... | reverse complement strand
GCGGAAGAAGGCACGATCACCATCGAGCCCCGCTCCTTGATCGCTTCATAAAGCATGTTCATAGCACGCAGATGCAGCGCGACGGGATTATTCTGATACGTCAATGCCGCCTGCGAGAATTTTTCAGAGATTTCAGTCTCGGCCTGGCCCAGAATGTTGCGGGCCTGGCGCTCCCGTTCGGCCTGCGCCTGCCGGGACATGGCGTCTTCGAGTGCTTGCGGTATACGCACATCGCGGATTTCTACTGACTGCACGGTAATACCCCATGGATTTGTCTTCTCATCTAGAATGCGCTGCAACTCGCGGCCCAAAGATTCGCGTTCCGTGATCATTTGCGCCAGTTCGTGCCTTCCGATCGATTCACGCAGACCGGTCTGCGCGCTCATATTGATCGCCTGTACGAAGTCTTCTACTTCCAAAATTGACTTTTCGGCGTTCCACACCACCCAGAAAACGATGGCGTCGACATTCACCGGGACTGTGTCGCGTGTCAGCGTCGATTCGGCCGTGACGTTAGCCACTCGAATTCTCTGATCCACATAACGGCTCAGTCTGTCGACCACCGGGATGACATGAAACAGGCCGGGTCCGCGTAGTCCGATATAACGGCCCAGCCGCAATACGGCGACTTTTTCCCACTGGTCCGCGACCTTGATGGAAAACAGCAAATAGATGCCAATCGCCAATCCCACTACAAGCGGCGCCTTGCCTGCCGGTTACCGTCGTGAATCCGAAACCTGCTGCACCGCGGCCGCAAACAAGGCCATCGCAACACCGCTCACGCGATTCGTATCGAGAAGCCTATACATGACCGTTCATCTCCTTTTCTGCAATTGCGCGAGGCGTTCCAGCAGTTCTTCCACGCTGAACCCCTCCGAACCCGCGCGCGCCATAAATTCGCCGACGAGTTGATTCAGCCGGCGCTGGCGCAGAGGACCATCGCGAGGCGCTTTCTGCTGGCTGATAAATGTCCCTGTGCCTTGCTGCGTGTCTAGAACGCCCCGGATTTCAAGTTCCCGGTATGCTCGGATGACCGTATTGGGATTTATGGAAAGATCGACAGCCAGTTGGCGCACTGTAGGTAACTGATCGCCGGCTGCCAGTGCACCCGTCGCGATTCCACCGGTCACCTGGTCGATAATCTGCCGGTACACGGGCACACCGCTATCGAGGTCCAGCCGGCACTGGAACGGATTTCGTCTGCTGGCTTCGCCGCTCACTAGATATATAGTGTACTAGATAGATAAAACAGTCAACCTTATTTGTTAATACGTAAAAAAGCAGCCCAGAAATGATGGAACATCCGGCCAAGCTTCCCCGTAATCTCTCAAGGAACTCGAAGGAGTAAGCTCATGAAATGCCCCGTATTCGCTCTGGCCGCCATGATCGTAACTACAGGAGTCCTTTGGGCGGACGAACAAGGATCGTTTGAACGGACGCTCACGGTCACCGGTCCGGTCGATCTGGATGTCGTGACTGACTCGGGGGGCATAACCGTGATGCCCGGTCCGGCCGGTTCCGTTCGTCTTCATGCGGTCCTCAAAGCGCAGCACGGCTGGCTGGATTTTAGCGACGCTGAGTCTCACATTCGCGAACTGGAGCGCGATCCCCCGGTTGAGCAGACGGGCAACCGCGTGCGCATCGGATATGTGCACGGCCGCGATTTGCTGCGAGGAGTCTCGATGCGTCTGGAGATTTACACTCCCGTTGAGACGCAGCTTCGTGTCCGTGCCGATTCCGGCGGCATTCACGTCCGGGGCATTCGTGGTCCAGCAGACTGTCACACAGACTCTGGCGGTATCGAGGTTCGTGACGTCGGCCGCGAAGTGCGCGCTACCGCCGATTCCGGTGGCATCCATCTCGGCCAGATCGGCGGCGCAGTCACGGCGCGCGTCGATTCAGGCGGAATCGATGCGATTGACGTTGCGGGTGGCATTGATGCGGAGGCCGATTCTGGCAGCATCCGTCTGGCGCAGACAAAGCCCGCACCCATTCATGCTAAGGCCGATTCCGGCGGTATCACCGTCCGGCTTGCGCCGGGTGCCGGCTACGATGTCAGCGCGTCTTCCGAGAGTGGCAGTATCTCGGTTCCCGAAATGACGGTGCGCAGCGAACTCTCGCGTCATCACGTTGACGGCAAAGTTCGCGGCGGCGGCCCGCCGGTAAACGTGCGCGTGGATTCGGGCGGTATCCGGATTGAGTAGCCGAGCTTATTCGTGTCTTGTGCTATGTTGCGAAGAGATCCCAACCCGGCTGGCGCGGTAGCCAAGTGGTAAGGCAGAGGTCTGCAAAACCTTTATTCGGCGGTTCGATCCCGCCCCGCGCCTCCAACAAAATCAGCAAAATCATTCTTGAATCAAGGCTTTGTCGTGCCCCAAACACCGGAAGCCAGTATTCTGCAACTCACCCAAGACGCCATTGAAGGTGACCCAAAAGTGACCCGGAAAGGTATCTACCACTTGGCCAAGTGGCAGAATTACCAAGTGGTCAATGGCCGTCGAGGATCCGACCTTGAGAAACTCCGTCGAATTCTCAAAGCGCTGGAAAAGCGCGTTGCAGCACTCGAAGAGAGTGCTCGGATTGCACTTGGCGCACTGAGCAAGCCTGCCATTGTAGACTCCACTTCTCTGCCTCGGGAACAATTAGTCGACACAGTGGCGATCAGAGAATGGAATCGAAGGTCCAAACAGGTACCTGAAGAATCGAAGTACCGCACAGCTTCGCAAAATGCTGGCGCAGATCAATGAAGGGTCGGTCTATCCCTTGGGACGCAGATGGAAGGAATAGAGATTGCCCCGGTCGGATCCAATCAACGCGGCCATTTGCGCAGCTCCTCAGTCACAAGAGACCTTCAAGCACGATGAACTCACGAGGCTTTACAGTATCGTGGCGGCAGCATAACTTACAGTAAGTAAGAATCCGGTAGTACCCATCGAGGTCGTGCGTCCGTTCATGGCGGCATCTTTCCATCACTACTGGGGGGAAAGTAAACAGCCGCGCGTGGAGCCACGCCGCGATTCCGATCTGCGGGCTCGCGGTTTGTCTTTATATCTGGATGAGCCTTCGTCCGCGGGCGAAGCTGGCGGGGCTAGGACGGATAATGCTGGGCTGCCTCTACGTTGCAGGCCGGCGCATGCTCCGCCTGCCTAAATAAGGAACATGGGCGGCAGGACAGTCGTCAGATAAACAGGTTTCCCAGTACCGTACGATGGGTCTTCTGCAGCCAAAGCGTTGACAAACCGCCGTAAGTTCGCTGACAATGGCAGTACCACGCTGTTCGGCTGTCACAAGGAGTCCCGCCTCTTTCGGAGGCTGAGACTGCGATAGCCTGCCCCGCAACTAAACCCCAGGTTCAGCCCGAAGATGCTTTCTTGCAATTCTCGCAGTGCTGCGCCGAACTATGTCCAAGGCTTTCATTGCTCATGCTGAATGCTTTCATCACCGAACTTGAGACGAGGAGGCCGGATTCGTGTTAAGGAGAGTGCGCTCAACAACCAAGACGGACGGCTGGACGAAATACGCCATCTTTCTGCTGATGGGATACAGCCTGTTCGGCCGGAGCTTTTCATATTTGGGCATTCCGCCCGCAAAGATATTCATCGGAGACGTTACACTGGCGGCGCTGGCGGTGTTTCATCCGCGTGGTTTCACCAGGCGGTGGTTTGCTTCGCTGGTCCGAATGGATCCGCTAAGTAGCTTCAGCTGGGTTCTTCTGCTTTCGATCATGTACGGAATTATCGAGGTAGCGCGCGGGCTCATGGCCGAGTACGATGCGGTCACTGCTTTGCAGAACCTGGTATTTAATTTATATCCGTGTTATTTGTTTCTCGGGTTATGGGCGGGTTTGAAGCGGCCGGACTTTCTCCAGAAATACATTCGGATTACTGCGTGGATAGCAGCCACTTATGGCCTTCTCTACTTATTCGCTCTTCAAAACGTCAAATTGACTATACCCGGGACTGACGTTGAGCTTCTGCCGCAGGCGGGCGGAGGCGCTCTTCAGATATTGGGCTTATTGTCTTTGGAACAGAGGCCGTCCCGATTCTGGTTCCCTATTGCCGTCTGCAGTTTCCTGCTTCTGGCGATGCAAATCCGGGCCGATTGGGTGGGAATGGCGGTCGCAATACTGGTCTGGGGGATTTTAGGGAAGAAAATGAAGCGCGTGTCACTCGTGGTGGCGCTCATAGTCTGCCTGCTTGCCATTGGATATGTGGGAGACATCCACCTGCCGGGGGCGGCATCACGAGGCGGCGAAATCTCGACCAGGGAGATTATCGGCCGCGGCATCGCTGCCATCGATCCGGAAATGGCTGCAGAGTACAGTCGTAACTCCCGAAACTACGCTGGAACCGTGGAGTGGAGGGTGACATGGTGGAAGGCTATCCGGCAATACGTCAGCCAAGATATAACGGTATTTCTGCTGGGGCCGGGCTATGGATTTCCGCTCAAGAATCTGGTTCCATACTTGAGGTCGCTCGACATTCGAACACCGCACAGTGTTTTTTATTTTGCGCTGGGATATTCCGGATGTTTGGGTGTGCTGCTTTTCTTCGCGCTCCAGATGTGTCTGCTCCGTCTTCTGTGGCGAACCTATAAGATGACCGGTCAGGCTTTCGGTCTGGCATGCTGGTCGGCCATCCTCGTATCCGCATTTTTCGGGAATCTATTCGAAACGCCGAGTGGAGCGATTGCCGGTTACATTTTAGCTGGACTGTGTATCGCTCCGGGGCTTACTGCGCCCCATGTTGCCGTTGATCAGGAAATAGTCAGCAGGAGCATACTCGGGCTACCTTCAGCAACCATGAATCCAAGTGTCACCTAGTTTATCTGAGCCGCGAAAACGCATGTCGGTTCCAACACAACTGCGCAAACGAATTCCCTCGCTCGACGGATTACGGGCTGTTTCGATTGCGATAGTCCTCCTGGCACACGTCTCGGGTACACGAAGGCTCGAGTTTACGTCCTACGCCCATATGTTGTCCAACCTGGGCCCTTTTGGGGTGAAGGTCTTCTTCGTGATCTCAGGCTTCCTGATCACGACGCTGCTGTTGAACGAAGAGTCTGTGCGCGGCCGCATATCGATCAGCAATTTCTTTTATCGCCGGGCTTTTCGAATCTGGCCGGTTGCCTATGCGTTCATTCTTGTCGTCGCGCTCTTGACTCTCTCGGGCAAGATCACGGTCCCTTCCCATAACCTGATCTATGCGGCTACCTTTACGATGAATCACGTGCAAGACGAAGGGGCCTGGTGGACGGGACATCTGTGGTCTCTCGCTGTTGAGGAACAGTTTTATCTTGTTTGGCCGCTTATCTGCTTTTTGCTGGTGACCACTCGGGCGCGCTGCCTCATTTGCCTTGCCATGGTTCTGATTGCACCCGTAGCCCGGATCACGAGTTATCAGTACGCTCCGCCAATCTATCAAGCAATGCAATCCAGTCTTTTCTTCGTGGGTGACGCCATCGCCATTGGATGTTTGCTGGCGCTGCTGGGTCCCCTGCTGAAGGCAAGTCCGCTAGTGAAGAATGTGATCGGATCTAAATGCTTTCTGATTGTACCGTTGCTGTCGGTGGCGATGTATTCGACACTTTCGGCCAGCCTGTGGCCAAGATTTCATCTCGCAATCGGAGACTCAATCTCATTGTTATGCATCGGCGCTACCGTGTGGCGTCTAGTTCACTGGAGAGACTTCGCCAGTAAGATACTCAATCGCCGTCTTTTTGTTTTTGTAGGGACGATCAGCTACTCGCTCTATATATGGCAGCAGCTTTTTCTAAACAGATATTCAACTGCCTGGATTAATCGTTTCCCACAGAATATACTGGCGGCCCTGATTGCCAGCATCTTATCTTACTATCTAATCGAATTACCTTTCTTTCGATTACGCGAGCGCGTATCGAACAGGTTCCGGCCACCGCGGACTTCGAGCGCGTCAGGCCAGACAGGTGAAGAGGTTCGGGCGGAACCGGTTCGCGCCGATTACATTATGGCAGCCTCGGAAAGATAGAACACTCTTTCAATGAGTAATGTATTAAGGTGCTGCGGCTTGGGCCGGAACTGGGCCGGTGGTCAGCATCAAGGCCGGCACGACACCCTGAGAGGGCGCGTTGTGAGATGCGTGTTCACATCAATTGTAGTGACCGCCATTTTGCCGGCAGGCTGGGCTGCCTCTGTCCGACAGTTCGGAGCAAAAGGAGACGGACGGACGGACGACACGTCTGCACTCGAGAAGGCGATCGCGAAAACGAGATCAGGGACGCTCTTGTTTCCTGGCGGAACGTACCGGATCAGCCGCACCCTGCAGCTGGTCTCGAACGTAACCTATCAGGGTGAAGGTTCGGCAGTGCTTACCGGAACGAACGGGGGCTCGATTCTGGCGCTGCCTTACACTCAGCCGGTCAACATTAAAATTGTTGGGCTTACGTTCGACGGCGGGGGTCTCACGGCGCAGGGCGATCCAGGCGTATACATCAGGATCACGGGCAATACGTTTCGGAATCTGATAGTACGCTCCCAAAACTGGACCCTCCGAAATGCGATTTTTGCGGCCGGCGGATTCAGGCAATCATCGATCGATCACAACGTATTCCAGAACATTCTTCCGAATGGATCTACCCGCCCGGATGGAAGCGGAAATTCGATAGACGATACCAATACGGGGATCATGGTGTACGGGTTGGATGCAACCCGTATTGAGAACAACACATTTGATCACGTGGGTCAGGGTCTCAAGGTCTGTTTTGCCCAGAAATATCGCAGTAGGAATGTTTATGTCGGGTATAACGTCATGAGATATATCCACCGTATGGGGATGGAGTTTCAGGGCGCAACGGGTTGCGGAGGACTGAAGCGCCTTTTGGAAGGTCCAAATACTGAGCACATCCTGATCGAATACAACAAGATTACTGACTGGATTGATCCCTATTGGAATTCCTTTGGGATTTCGTTTGCGGATCCGGCTCCAGAGGGTGCAAATGGAGTCATCATCCGGAACAACGTGGTTATCTGCGGGCCGGCATCTTATTGGAAGACGGAAAACAGCAAAGGCCACTATGGTTATGGTCTGGAAACGTCAGGGGCCGGCCTCGAGATATATGGAAATATCGTCGCCGGGTATTTTGAGCAGGCGATCACGGTATGGGCGGGGAGTACGAACGCGCAGATACACGATAACTATGCGTGCGCACGGGAACACGAGGCTCGCATGGAGATAGGTGAAGAAACAGGCCCTTCGGCTGGTGCGCGCTATTACAACAACACGGTTCTCCGCAGTTGCCCGACACAGCTACCGGCGCCGACTTCTCAGCCTTCCGCGTCAGCGTTTAGCCTTCAGCCTTGACCTGAATGGCCTGATGGGTAACGCTGAGGGTGTCCGTATCAAGGGCAGCCCCGGCAGTCTAGTCGCGTTCCATTTCGTTTGCGCTTCCGCTTAAACGCCGGGAAGCAACTTATCATGCGCCCTTTCATCGTTCTCTGGATATTGGTGCTGACGTCCGCTTCCCTTGCGCCCTGGATTGTGAAATTCCGGCTGGGAGTCAATGGACCGGCGCACGATCTGTGGCACTTCACGGCTTTTCTCCTTACAGCGCTGGCCTTTTCAAACGGACCTGGCAAGGTGCGGGGAAAGGTACTTCGCTGTGCGGCCGCAATCACGCTAGCAGCCGTGCTGGAGACCGCAGAAGTAGTCTGCTATCACATTCGGTTCGAATGGCGCGATGTCGCTGTCGACTCCCTGGGAGCGGTCGCCGGCCTGACGATTTTGATTTTCCGGCATGTCTGGTCCGCGACGTCGCATCGGCCAAGCTCGAGTTGGAGTCCCAACTAGCCTTGAGTTAAGCTGGATCTTCCACCATGGGGTAGTCCCGATTGCGGATCGGTTCCGGCGGCTGCGCGCGTGATGGGATTATCCAGCAGAAGCGCTCGCTGATACCGGGCGGAAGTACCCGACTCAGTTGTTTGAGCGTCCCGCGAAACAGTTTCCAAACCAGATCACGCTTGTCTAGTGACACGTAGGTACTCGGTGCCGGAAGCGAATGACGTTTTAGAGGTCCCTCGACGCCGCCCCAAAACACGATTTCTGTGATGCCGCGAGGGATAAGAGACTCGATCAAGTAACTTCGCAAGACCGACGATAGTGAGTAGTGGGAGTGGCGCTGGTCGCTGTTCGCCTGTAGGAACACGATGGCGCGGCCACCTTCGTACCATCCTGCAAGAACGCTCAACCATTTCCCGTCGGCGGCGCGCAATCCCACCAATAAGGGTTTCTCCGCCAGACGAGAGAGGGCGGCGGCACGTTGCACGAGTTCCTGGTTCGCTCCGACGATCTCATCGCGCATGAGATCGGAAGCTGCCTTGAGGAAATCAGCCACCGAGACATTTTCGACATACTCATGTCCGTCGGCCTCGTAACGGCGCCGGTAATACCGGATGTGCCGCCTGGTTTTGAGGCCGATGCTCTTGAGGAAAGACTCGTAAGTCGTGCCAAGAGGTAGAATTCTGTGCCGCGGCGCGGCAGTTTGATCATAATCAAGACCGAGGCGAACCGCGTTCTCGCGCAGCTCAACCAAATCCGAGCTCTCGGCAGGCAATGTCACACGGACGCCCCGTATGCGGCGACTGCGCAACAGCTCCCGAATTGCCTCCATCAGAACAGGCGTGAAATCCCGGTCCCGCGCAAAGACCTTGCTACTGATACCGGAATCGATATAGATGATGCCCGTAGAGATGCCAAAGAGCTTTCTCTCTTTTCCGTAGACGATCGCGCAAATCTGATTTCTTCGTCTGAACACAACCACTTTAGGTTTCCAGTGGCCCCAAAGAGACGCGATAAAAAAAGTGGGGCTGCTTTTAGCTCCGTTTGAAGCAATTAGATTACCACCCGATGATCCAATGCTCTCTATGGTGCGCGGACACGAGACTATCTCAAGCGAGTGCGCCTCACCTAGTCGAGAACGAATTCGCCGATCGATAAGCGGTACCGGGCCCGATGGCCTCTCACATGATGGTGTCATCATCTTCCTCTAAAGATCTCGAGTAACAAGTCCGCGAGTAACATGCCCCCAACCTAGACCAGGGTATTGGTACGGATGCGGGTTGCGCCGAACGCCGCCGGCAGTTCACAATCAGTAAGTCAGGGGCGCGGTAGCCAAGCGGGTAAGGCAAGGATCTGCAAAGTCCTTTTCCGATCGTTCGAATCGATCCCGCGCCTCCAGAACAGTTCGCCCACGTTCGTCACCGCGAATTCTGAAGACCGCTCCCTGTCGGTCGCGGCTCGGTAAAGCTGTTGAAAAAATCGAGAGCATAGCTCAGGTTGTTCAGGAACCACTCATAGGTCGTTCGATCCCTTCCACGAGTGAGATGGAGTGGCGCCATCCGAGTGTGTGCACTTTGCTCACATCGAGGAGTTTGCGTCGAGTTCCTGCCGCTCGCGCAACAATAAATTCTCAAATCCTTGTGTTGGCGCAAACGCCTGACGATCGCAGAGCCAACCAGGCCGGCGACGAAAATACGGCTGTTTCTGTTCATTTTAGGCATAGATGGAGGGGGCATATTTCAGGTTGTGGACTGCTCGTTCTTCCTCCGCCAGACGCAGATCCGCCGTGACCATCATGTGGACCAGGCGGGTGAAGGTGGTGTTCGGCTTCCACGCCAGTGTGCTTCTTGCCTTGGTAGAATCGCCGAGCAGATAATCGACTTCCGTTGGCCGGAAATACTTGGGATCGATCTCGACGTACCTCTGCCAGTCGAGTCCAGCTAAGGAGAAGGCCGCAGCGAGGAAATCGCGGACCGAGTGAGCCTCGCCGGTCGATATGACGAAGTCATCAGGTTCGTGGTGCTGAAGCATCATCCACATCGCTTCGACATAGTCGCCCGCAAACCCCCAGTCGCGTCGAGCGTCGAGATTGCCAATGTAGAGTTTTTGCTGGAGTCCGGCTTTGATGCGTCCGACGGCTCTGGTGATCTTGCGCGTAACAAACGTTTCTCCGCGTCGCGGCGACTCGTGATTGAACAGGATTCCGTTACTGATAAACAGGTTGTAGGCTTCCCGATAGTTTACTGCAAACCAGTGGGAGGCCGCCTTCGCGACGGCATAGGGACTCCGGGGATAGAACGGCGTCCTCTCGTTCTGCGGCGGCCTTGCGGCCCCGAACATCTCGGAAGAACCAGCCTGATAGAACCGGATCTCGCGTCCGGTGTGCTGAACGTGATCCCGAAGGCAGTCGAGCAGCCGCAGCGTCCCCATTGCGTCCGCGTCAGCGGTATACTCTGGGTTCTCGAAGGAGACCTTTACATGGGACTGCGCTCCGAGATTGTAAATCTCGTCCGGAAGCGCAGCTTCGATGACCCGCCGCAATCCGGTGGAATCGGTCAGATCGCCGTAGTGAAGAATCAGCCGAGGTGTATCCTCGTGCGGATCCTCGTAGATATGGTTGATGCGCGCAGTGTTGAAACTGGAACTCCTGCGAACTAACCCGTGAACATGATACCCCTTTGAGAGCAGAAGCTCGCTGAGATAGGATCCATCCTGACCGGTTATTCCGGTTATCAAAGCGGATTTCGACACCCGTGCCTCCTTTTGACATACTGGATTTGAAAACTGTGCGGCCGACACGCCGACCTGTCGAGCAGATTTCGGAACCTTACGGTATCTTGAACTCCACGCCCCAGGTAGCAGATCGCGAGCGCTCCGCGGAAACGTAGCCGTCGATGGCACGACGATAGATCTCCATCATTAGCGCGTAGTTCCGTTCACCCGTATAGCAATTCTCAAAATCGAGTCGGGCCCGTTGTCTCATTCGCTTCGCGCTATCGGGATGCTGATCGAACCAAGTCACCTGCCGTGCCAAGTCCGCCGCATCACCGGGCAAAAAGTGAAGTCCATTTCGTTGGTGGCGAATGAGCGTAGCCAGGCTGCCTATGGTGCTGGCAATGACGGGCGCGCCCATCGCGAAAGCTTCGACGACAACCATACCGAAGGGCTCATTCCAGATGGACGGCACGATGACGGCGGCGGCCTTCTTGATCCGCTCATAGACCTGCGGCTTGGCTAAACGCCCGTGCCAGCGAATACGCGGATTCTGTTCCGCGGCCGTCGCGACTTCCTGCCCAAGCTCGCCATCGCCCACAATTTCGAGATCGAGCGGAGGCGAAAGGCGGGTCCAGGCATCGAGAAGTGTCGAGATGCCCTTTTCGCGGCTGAGCCGGCCGACATAGAGGAAGAACCGGCCCGAGCCGTCACCAACGCCGGGATCGGGATGAATGAAGTTGGGTTTGACAAAGATCTTTTCCGCGGGCAATCCTGCCGCGACGAACTTGGATCGTCCGGCTTCGGAAAGCGCGATATATGCTGACACAGACTTCCTGTAGGTATTTAGAAACCGGTGTGTCAGGAGCATGGCCGAGACCGCCGCAGTAGCGGGCCGGCTGTCCCGATAACAGCCGTGTGCGATGGCAGGTGCGAGCGAGAATCTGCCCAGGCAGCTTTCGCAAACGCGCCCCTCGCGAAAGAGCAGGCCCGATGGACAAAGCAGGCGATAGTTATGCAGCGTTTGCACCACCGGAACAGCCTCCTCCGCAGAAGCGTAATACACCGCCGGCGACAGTAAGGGAAAGGTGTTGTGAACGTGTACGACGCAAGGTTTCGTTCTCTGAATGAGCGATCGTACCCGGTGGTGTGCCTCCGAGTTATAAATGGTCTTCGCCAGGAGCTCGATCGGGCCCTTTCCGTTTACGTCGTTGTTGTGCGCCTGGTAGCGGATCACCTCGTGCCCGTGGTCTTCGAGCAGCCTCGCCTCCTGCCTGAATACCTCATCCTCGCCGCCGGGCTGCTGATACGAGTTGTGAATTGACAAGATCTGCATATATGGAACAGGTGCCGAACTGGTAGAAGACCGTTCCCTATGGAGTTGTCAAGAAATTGGCCAACCCCTCCCTCACGGTCGCGGCTCAGTTTCAGATTCACGGTCTTACAAGGGTTCCTTTCGCTTGGAAGCAATGTTTTTTACAGTTCCTAACCCTCAGGACTCAGTTTCGAGATCAAGGAGTGGTGCCGGGGCCGCGTCGCTCCAACCTCTACAGGTGTGCCTTCTCTCCCTATAGCATCCTGTTGCACTTGGGACTTGGGTTCGACCGAGAAGTACGGATTGGCCCAGAGCGTAGGGGCCCGGTTAGCGACGTTCTCGCTGAGTTGTCTCGCTTTGTTTGAAAGGATGTCGGCGACCTGTTCGGCGATCCGGACGCCGATCTCGAGCGACGCTGTGGCGGCCAGCGATGGAGCATTGTAAACATGGACCGTGCGATTACCTCGAACAATGAGGAAATCCTCTACCAGCACACCGTTCGAATGGAGAGCCTGGGCTCTAACGCCTGCCTGCGACGGCACAAGATCGCTTTCCTGAATTTCCGGTATAAGCCGCTGCAAGCTGTGCACGAAGGCTGCCTTACTGAATGAGCGATGCATCTCCTTTAAGCCATATTTCCAGTACTTTGCCGCCAGGTGCCAGAATCCAGGGAGCGACAATGTTTCGAAGAGGTCCCCCAAGTTGAAGCTGGTTTTGCGATATCCCTCGCGAGACAGGCTGAGCACCGCCTTCGGACCCGCGTGAACGCTGCCATCGATCATCCTAATGAAGTGCACGCCGAGGAAGGGAAATTGAGGATTAGGAACCGGATAGATCAGGTTCTTGACAAGGTACCGTCGCTCCGACTTCAGCTCGAAATACTCTCCGCGAAATGGCACGATTCTGGCCGATTCGTTGGAGTCGAAACGAGCGAGCCGATCACTGTGAAGCCCGGCGCAGTTGATAACAATGCGGGATTCAAATGAACCCTGATTGGTCTCGAGGACGACCGAGCTAAACCGCTCCTCGAGCTTGAGAACTTTGGTGTTGAGAGTGGGAATCGCTCCGCGGACTCGCAGCTCTTCGGCAAGAGCCTCGCAGACGCTCGGATAGCATACGATCCCGGTCGTCGGTACCAGAATGCCGCCCAGGCAGTTCACATGGGGCTCAATCTCTTTGGCCTGCTCGGGCCCGATTCGCGTAACTCCCATTCCATTGGCGAGACCACGCCGGTAGAGCCGCTCGAGCATAGGCAGCTCATGGGGCTCGGTTGCGACAATGATCTTGCCGCAAACGTCGTGCCGGATGCCGTGTTGGCGGCAAAAGTCAACCATCGAACGATTCCCGTTTCGGGCGAAGGTTGCCTGCAGGCTGCCAGGCTGGTAATAGATTCCCGAGTGGATGACCCCGCTATTCCGTCCGGTAGGGTGTTGCGCCCATTGCGCCTCCTTTTCGAGGAGAAGAACCCGGTTGTCAGGAAATTGCTGAAGAAGGCTTCTTGCGGTGGACAGTCCGACTATCCCGCCGCCAATAACTGCAAAGTCGTACATGGCTGTTACCTTTTATGCGAGGGCGTCTGATGAACCAGCCCAAGTTCGTCACTTTGAATGTTGAAGACGCTCCCTCGCGGTCGCGGCTCGGTAACTCGTTGAGAAAGACGAACTTGGTTTAATGTCTAGCGGGCTCTGGGGCCTGTTGCGGATGGCTAGCTGGGAGAGCCGCCCACTGCCGGTAAAATTCGGCCCATTCCCCTACAAACCGAGCATTGTCGTACGCTGTCGCAGCGGCACGGGCCTGCCTACCCATTGCGCGTCGCTGCTCGGCCGCGAGCGTCAGGAACCTCCTCAGGGCTGATACGGCGTCGTCCACCGTTCGGCCGATGATGAAACCGTTGTCCCCGTCCCGAATGATCTCTTCAATTCCATTGAGGCGCGGAACAATGAGCGGCAATCCGGCCGCGGCTGCCTCGTACGCTACCAGGGAGAACGTCTCATAGAGCGAGGGGAAGGCGAACGCATCTGCGGCCCAAAAGTACGGCCGAACGTCCGCCTGCATCCCAGCGAAGTGTACTCTTCCCCGGCAATTCATTTCACCGATCCGCGGCTGGTAAGACTGAACCAGATCCGGTGCGCCTCCGACGATAATCAGCTTGGCGGTGGGATCGTCCATATGCGAAAGGGCTTCCAGAAGCAACGGTAGTCCTTTACGTTCAAAGTGTCCCAGGGCAACGAACACGAAAGCAGTGTCAGCCGGAGACAATCCAATGCCTTTGCGGAATGCTTTCCGATCAAAACCAGCAGGCATGCGCAGCCGGTCGGCGTCAACAGCATTTGGAAGCACCCGGATCTTATTGGCTGCGAACGGATACTCCCGATTCAATTCGCGGGCCAGCCCTCGCGATGGCGCTACTATGCCTTTGGCGCGCTGATACGCCGGCCGCTCCAGACACGCATGAACGAAGTGGTCCAGCCAGTTCAAAAAGCCGCGGAACCCAGCTTGCCCGGACTGCCTCCAATGATGCTTCAGGTATGCGCGGTGGCAAAAGTGCGAGTACGAAATGTCGCCAAAGAGAAGATTACTCTCTACGCCTTGGACCAGATGGAACCGGCGGCCGGTTCTCATGAGGTGAAGGAGATATAGGATTGGAGCGACTACATGGAATGTTACAAACAGCAATGCCAGCGGGCGCATAGGCACCGGAACCCGGACCCACTTGATTCTGTCGGGATGCGGGTTATCGAACTCGACGGCAAACACAGTAAAGTCGTGCTCGCTTGCTAGTGCGCGCAGCATCCTCAGGTGGCAGCCACCAATTGGATTATTCCGGTTTACCTTGTAGTCGAAAACTGCGATGCGCACAGATGGTCTCTCTGGAAGCAGGTTGTGTCTTACCTAAGTCCTGACCTATGGACGGGATCCATTGCCGTACATGCCCGCACATGACACTAACTCAAGTTCGTCACGTTGAATGTTGAACCCGCTCCTTGGCGGTCGCGGCTCGGTAAGCTGCTGACTAAATGAGAACGTGCCGGTTCAGCTATAGCTGAAATGGCCGGAAAATCCAAAGAGGGGACATCAAGCGTGTGCTTGAATGCCCCTCCATGGATTGGATTCGCTGCTCCGGCCAGCAGGCGGCGTCGGAGGCACGGTGACTACCTGTCCGGTTGGGTTGGGCGCGGAATTCAAACTTGTAAGTGAAGTGCATAGCAGCTGGCGTATTCTGGGTTCTCCTGCCAGTTAGACGGCAACCACATTCGTCTCTAAACCCATGCGTTCCAGGTCTGCTCTGATCTCTGATTGATACACCGGATTCATGGCAATTGCCATATTGGGCCGGTATGTGCGAAGGAACTCCGGGCCTACAATCTCCTGGCCTGTACCCGCCATGAACTTACCTTGGCGATAGGGATTGATATCAACGACATATTCAATCTGGCCGGCCAGATCGAGGCGAGTCAAAAAGGCGACTCCTTTCGATCCGGAGCCCCACACCACGGCACGCTTACCGGCTTTCGTCAGTTGGTCCAGTTCTGTCTTCCAATGCTCAATCCCGGCATCCTGGTTTGCCAGAAACTCACGAATCGCTCTTTTAACGATCCCCGGCGCATCTTTTTCTACTTGGCTTGGCTCGGTCGGCTGGACGCTCGGTCGCGCCGTGATCATCAGGTACTGATTGTCGTAATCGGTCCAGGTGTCAAGAACTTCAAAACCCGCCTCGCGACACACGCGCTCCAAGGAGCCAGCGCAGAAGTACGAACAGTGCTCGTAATAAATATCCCAGAAAGCTACATCTTTCAGCACACGAACGACGTCAGGCACTTGAAAGAACATCGTCGCCCGCGGATTATCACCGATCGCGCGCCGCACCATCCGGATAAAGTGAGCGGTATTCGGTATGTGCTCGAGCGTCATTTTCGAGCAGAAGAAATCCGCCGGCACATGCGCATACTTCTCCGAGTAGAAGTCCGCGATGAAATCGATCTTCGAGTTGTCCGGCGCCGGGTTGCGATGCTTCACGAACGCAGGATCAAAGCCGATTCCGGTATTCCCGCCCAACTGGCATAACAAGCTCAGGAACTCACCTTTTCCGCAGCCAATCTCAACAATACGTTTTCCGTGTAGATCGTATTCCTCAATCAAGCTGGAAGCCAGACGCGCGTGGAATTCCCGGAACGTGGCTGAAAACCCCTGGGTTTCCTCATACTGGGTCGAGTATTCATGCATGCCGGCATCGAATACTGTATTTGAGATAAACCCGCAGGCGTTGCAAAAGCCCAGCGCGATATCTGCTCTCGGATAATTCACTGCCATCTGGCGGCTGGGCATGAGCAGCACGCTATGGACCGGGACGCGTTCGACTCGATGGAACACGTCCATGCTCCCGACGAGGCAGTTAGGGCAAATGTGTGTAGTGTGCATGTATGCGTTCAGCAGATGGCGAAGGGCCCTACTGTGCTTGGTTTCCAGTTCACGGGTGCGGTTACGGTCTGTAAACCAGAACGCCTTCCCGCGCCCCGCCCTGGTCGTAGAGCTCAACAGCATCTTCAGGCATCGGACTCAGATCGGCCGCTCGCACAAAATCGCGGAGCGACGTACCGGTCGACGCAGAGTCCAGGTTCGGGGCACCGAGCTTAGCCCTCAGATCGCGGAGGTGAACGGTACGGAAGTCGATGCTGAAACGAGTTCTTCCAGACGTGTTCGGAACGGTTGAGTGCATTTGTGCAGCCGAGAAAAGAATGACGCCACCCGGTTCGGGCACGATACGAACTTGCGGATCCAGTTCCATCGCCTGCTCGGGTTTAGGCTGCTTACGCGTGTCTGCCTTGATGTGCTGTGCGGCGTTCGCCCGTCCGCTACTGTTCCATTCGTAATAATTGAAATCGCTCGAACCATTCCTGACCCGTTGGGTCCAGTATTGGGGATGAAATGCCATCGAGCTCTCCGCGGCCATCTCGAAAATCGGCAGCCACCAGTTGATCTGGGCATGAGGTGCCGAGTACCATGTATCCCGGTGCAAATGATGCGCATAACCCACACCGGAAGTCAAATAGCCGTCCGAGGTGACCGCCCGTAAGCGCGGGACATCCTCGTAAGTTTCGTCTAAGTCGCAGCCGAAATCCTTCAGGATCTCCTGAATCAATCGCTTCGATTCGGGGTGATGAATGAACTTCGGCTTCAGAGGAGCAAAAATCTTCACAAAGTCCTCCACCGGCATGTGGTACTGGGCCGTCGTCGGGTAGAGCGAACCAAATGCTTCTCTGATCATTTGGGCAGCGAAATCCGAAAGCGCACGAATACTCGGCCGATTCGAGTAGGTGAACAACTGGCCCTGGTACAAAAGCTGACGCCGCTTCTCATCGCTGAACGATGAATCCGCATAAATAGTGTTCATAATGGTCTCCTGACTGGATTGAAAGCCTCGTTGTCAGACGATGGCCGGTGTAGGGATCGGAATGATAAACTTGCCGCCCAGCTCGGTGTACGCCCGCTGCTGCTTCATGATTTCCTCCGCGAAGTTCCAGGCGAGGAGCAGCACATAGTCCGGCCTGTTCTCGATCAGCTTGCTCGGGGAAAGAATGGGCAGATGATTTCCCGGCATGTATCTGCCTTGTTTGAACTCATTCAAATCGACGATATAGTCGATGAGAGTTTTGTCGATTTGACAGTATGAGAGAAGAGTTGTCGCCTTCGCTGCGGCAGCGTAGCCGACGATCGTACTTCCTTGTTCCTTCAGATCCTTTAGTAAGGCCGTCAGCCGGGTGCGGATCCCCTGTACTCGCTCTGCGAACGTTCGATAATAGTCGATCCGGTCGACGCCGGCATCTTTTTCGGCTTCGAGCAACTTCTGCACGCGTTCGGTGGGCTCCTCCGTGCCTTCTACGAACAGCCGCAGAGACCCTCCGTGGATGGCAAGCCGTTCTACGTCGTTCAGGTGCAATCCGTGATTCCGAAACAGCCGGTCGAGAGCGTTGACCGAGAAGTAGCACAGATGCTGGTGGTAGATCGTGTCGAATTCACACTTGTCTATGAGATCGACCAGGTAGGGAACCTCGATCACCCCCACGCCATCGGGTTTGAGCAGAACCTTGATGCCGTCGACGAAACCGTTGAGATCGGCCACATGCGCCAGAACATTGTTCGCCAAAAAAACATCCGCCGTTCGGCCTTCGGCCCGGAGACGAGCCGCCAATTCCTTCGTAAAGAATGTACAGAGGCTCGCCACCCCCGCCTTTTTAGCGTTCGCTACAGGAGCTTCCGCCGGATCGATTCCGAGAACGGGAATACCCTTCGCGACGAAATTTCGAAGCATATATCCATCATTCGAGGCGGCTTCGACAACCAAGCTCGAGGAATTGAGTCTTCGGCCCTCGACGATACGATCGGCGCTCGTTCCAAAATGCTCCAGGAGCGCCTTGGAGACCGATGAAAAGTAGGGATAGTCCCGGGAGAACAGGATTTCCCGCGGCACTGTTTCCGTGATCTGCACCAAGGAGCAGCTCGGGCAGAATACAAGATCGAGCGGCGCGGTCAATTCGGAGGATCCGAGTTGCTCTCCGGTAAGCAATACGTCAGCCAGCGGTGTGCCACCGAGCGACAGGATCGGTTCGACTATCGTCGATGCGCAGGAACGACATTCAAAATTCGGGTAACTCATTTATACGGCTCCTGCCTCCACCAGTGCGGTTTCGCGCAGCACGGGTGCTCCACCTCTCCATCGCAGGCTCTCGTCCACCACACCCTCTTTGATCAGAGATCGGATGTGCGCGATACGCTTGTAGCGCACGCCCTCAAAGTCATCCACCGTCAAGCCGATAGCCTGGTAAGTGGAATACAGTTCCTGGGCGCCTCGGCGAGCGTCCCAAGTCGGTTTGAAGCCGGGAAGCAGGCGCTGTATTTTGCTACAGTCGACGCGATAGCAGCGCTTGTCGGGTCCGGCGTCGGAAGCATATTCGACCTTCGTGCCAGGCACAGTCTGTCTCACGATCTCAGCGAGCTCGCGAACGCGGTAGTTGTCTTCATTCCGGCCCACGTTGAACGCCTGGTTGTGAACCAGTTCCACGGGCGCCTCGAGCACCGCGAGGAAAGCCCGCGAGATGTCCTCTATATGAACGATCGGCCTCCACGGGCTTCCATCGCTCTTCATGAAGACCCGCCCGGTGGCGTAGGCCCAGGCCACCAGGTTGTTCAGCACGAGATCAAAACGCAATCTCGGAGAGACGCCGAAGGCGGTGGCGTTCCGCAGGAATGTCGGACTGAATTTCGAATCGGCGAGCCGGGAGACATCTTGCTCTACTCGAACCTTCGAGACGCCGTATGGTGTTACCGGATTGAAGTCCGACTCTTCGTTCAGCAGATCTTCTCCGCCGGCTCCATAGTTGCTGCAGGAGGAAGAGAAGATGAACCTCCGTACGCCGGCCTGCCTGGCAAGTTCCGCCAGGCGAACCGACGCCCGATGGTTGATCTCATACGTCAGATCCGGATTCAGATCACCCAACGGGTCGTTCGAAAGGCCGGCCAAATGCAGAATGGCGTCAAATCCTTCCACATCCTCGACTGTGATGTCGCGGATATCCTTCCTGATCGTCGGGATCTCTGGAAATCCCGGACCAAACGTACACCTCGCAAAAAAATTACTATCGAGTCCCGTTAACTCGTGTTTTGCCGACAAGAGCATCGGCACCAGAACCGTTCCGATGTAGCCCTCGTGACCCGTTACTAATACTCGCATTCTGTTCCTCCCAAATTTTCCAGGGAGCGTTACTCCCTTCCCACAAACTTTCTAAGTATTTCTTCTCTCGCAGGGTGTCCATACATTGCCAGAACGACGTATGGCGATAGGCCATGAGCTGCCCGTCACGAGCAAGTCGCTCCAGCGGTTGTTTTTCGAAGTGTGTTGAATCGCCGTCGATGTAATCGAATACCTGAGGCTCGAGAACAAAGAAGGCGCCATTGATCCATCCTTCTCCGCTTTGAGGTTTCTCTGAAAACTCAACCACCTGGTCGCCTTCCATTTCGAGATGCCCAAAGCGCGCCACGGGACGGACTGCCGTCAAGGTAGCGAGTTTGCCGTGCGACCGATGGAAGGCCAGCAGCCTATCCAGGTCGACATTCGAGAGACCATCGCCCCAAGTCAGCATGAAAGTTTCATTGCCGATGGAGGGCTGTAGCCGCTTGATCCGGCCACCGGTCTGGGTTGCCAGTCCGGTGTCGACCAGTTCGACTGTCCAAGGCAACGTCGCTTCGCTGTTCATACACGTGGCGCCGGTCTTCATGTCGACCGTCAGATTGCGGCTTAAGGTGCAATAGTCGATCATGTACTTCTTGATGACTTCGCCCTTATAGCCCAACGCGATGACGAACTCGTTGAAATTGAACTGCGAGTAATACATCATGATGTGCCAGAGAATCGGCCGGTCACCGATCTCCACCATCGGTTTGGGTTTGATTTCCGTCTCTTCGGCCAGCCGGGAACCGACCCCCCCGGCCAGGATCGCCACTTTCACGCTGATTCCTCCTTGATCGTTGTCAGATCTGCTGCCTTCACTCTCGTCATCTGCAAGTTGTAGATAACCTGATCCGCGGCGATCACCAGGTCCTTCATCATCCGTCTGAAGTGCTTCACCACCCAGCGCGGCAAGAGCAGAAAGGCCCGTGCTCGCTCCACAGTTGAGATCGGCGCAAGAGCAGCCGCGACCGTATACTCGCGCAACTGCCGCCATTCGGGAAACGAAAAGGACTTGGTTTGCATTGGATCCCACCATTCCGGGCACGGGAGAGTACCGTATCGATTGGTCAGACGGAATCGCCGCCGCTTCACCCGTATCGGCAACGTCCGACTCGATTGTGCAGGGTGTCGTCTGCTGACGAACAGGAAATCGGGATCCTCGTAGAAGGGACCTAAGAATGACAGCTGAGCCAGCAAGACGCCGTCAGAGTTGACGTAACTTCCTTGGGGTGGGACACGGTCGAGAGCTTCCCGTCTGATAACGCCGAAAATCTGGTAACACATGTGATCGTTCAGGAGCATCTCGGAAAATCTCTTTACCGGCGAGAGAGAGGCCGAGTCCATGGGCCAGTCATAATACTCAAGAAATTCACCGTTCTCGGCGATGACACGCGTTCTTGCATGCGCCAGCACAACCGATGAGTCGGCTTCCAGTGCGGCAATCGATCGTTCGAGGAACTGCGGTTCGCATATGTCGTCACAAGCAGCCCATTTAAAATATTTGCCGCTCGCAAGCTCGACGACACGCCGTATATTCCAACCCGCACCCATATTTTTCGGGTTACGGTGGTAGCGCACGCGCCGGTCCCGGCGCACATATTTCTGGCAGATCTCGCCGGTCCGATCCATCGAGGCGTTGTCGGAGATGATCAATTCGAAGTCGGTGAATGTTTGAGCGAGCAGAGAGTCTATCGCCTCGCCGATGAAACGCTCACCGTTGTATACAAAGAGGCCAATACTCAGTAAAGGTTGTACCGTCATAACCAAGAATCAATGTTGAATATGTGCGATCAGCCCGAAAGACTCGGCCGGTCATGTTCTGTGCCCGCTACAGCAGTCCCTTGGCCCGGGCCAGGAGCTGCTTCAGCTTGCTCTGACGGAGTATCAGATTTACCATCAGCTCAAAAATGCTCCGTGGCAAGAGGATGGATAAACGCCACAGCCAGATGGGATGGCTCGGCACCTGCGTCTGCGAGCCCCGAATGAATTCCGTATATCGACTCCGGAGATAACGATCGTTTGTCAGTTTCGCCCTCAGATACTGCAGAAACAGCCAGTACGAGGTCTTACTCAGACTTTCGAGGCCTGAAGTATCCGATTGGAGATACTCACGTAGAAACCGGTCTTGAACTTTCCAAAGATCCTCGCAAATTGAAATTTCCCTGGTCAACGAATCGACCGTGACCCGTGCTGTCTCCCACTGGTTCCTGTCGTGCAGTCTGTACTCTGCCAACGGCTCACGCATCCTGGCAACTGGCGTGAGTAGTGGAGCAAGGCGCGTAATCATCTGATCGGGCACCGTGGTGTCAGTCGGAAGCGGAAACAATTGGTCCGCTACGTCCCGACGAAGGGTCAAACCAGATGTCGGCGGCATGTACGAAACGATTCCTCCGCTCTCGAGCATCTTCGGTCCGTACCAACCGCTCGGAAGTGAATCGGAGAGCGGCCAGACGCCCTTTCTCTCTCGAGATCTCGTGACCCGAATGACCCGGTGTACTATCAATCCTCCTTGCGGATGCTGCCGGCAGCACTCGACCACTTGCTCGAGTTTCGTCGGCAAAAACAGATCGTCGGAATCAAGCAGACAGATAATGTGACCGCTCGAGACGGCATAAGCCGCATTCAGTCCCGATGCCTGGCCGCCGTTCGCCTTCGAGATCAGCTGAACACGAGAATCCCGGTCGACGTATGGATGTATGACCTCAACGGACGAGTCGGTTGAGCCGTCATCGCAGATGATCAGCTCCCAATTCCGGTAGGTCTGATCCACCACGCTCTGAATGGCCGCTCTTATATACAGTTCGTAATTGTGATTAGAAACAAGAACGGAAACCAATGGCCTCTCCGGCAAGCGCGTGAGCCTGATCGGCTCGAGGCGCACCGGCGGTGGGGCGGCAATCGTGGTCAGGGCGGTCATCCGAGTTCCGCTGTCGGCACGGCTCGCGTCCGGCCACGCAGCACTTGCAAGAGCATCAGGATCACAAATCGTGGGTTATGCTTCGCGTATCTCTTCCACAGTCGCCTGGGCTCTGTGGCGAACCGGAATGCCCATTCAAGACCCGAAGCTTGCATCCAACCTGGGGCCTGGGGCTTTGTCTTGGCCAGGAATTCGAACGCAGCACCCACTCCGAGCATGACGGCATTGATTCGTCCGCGGTGTGAAGCTATCCACCGTTCCTGTTTTGGGCAACCCAACCCGACAAAGAGGATTCTCGCTCCAGACGTCCGGACGGCTCGCACGACCTCCTCATCTTCGGCGGGCGAAAGGGGACGAAAGGGCGGGGCCTCAGAATACACGACTCGAAGATCAGGGAAGGTGGAGTGAATGCGTGAAAGCAGCCGATCGAGAACGTCATGGCTTCCGCCATACAACCCCACTTTGATCCCTTCGAACTCGGCGGCTCTCAACACCGCCCTCATCAGATCCGGCCCGTACACTCGCGAGGCGGCCTTCACACCTTGCAGACGCAGAGCCCACACGAGCGGCATACCATCCGGTGTTACTAGATCACCTCGATTGATGACTTGCTGAAATCCCGGATCGTCGTGCCCCTCCATCACCATATGCACATTGGCGGCGTACACAGAACGCGATTCCGACGCCTTTGTCCACAGAATGACGCGTTCGGTGGCATCCGCATAGCTTGTACCGTCAATCCTCGTACCGACCGCGAAACGCTTGTCGAGAACTATATCTAACATGTACTTACCTGAGTGCTAGTAAGCTCCGGCGCCCTTAATAACGCGCATTGGGGTAACCAGCACGATATTCACATCCAGGAGAAGAGACCAGCGCCGGATATATTCCAGGTCCAGGCGTATCATGTCTTCGAATGTCAAATCACCTCGACCACTTACCTGCCACAGGCCCGTAAGACCAGGATGAACACGAGCTCGCCCTTCAGACCAAGCGGCAAATTGGCGGCTCATTCCATCCGGATCAAGGTCACGGGCCGGAAGGGGTCTCGGCCCGACCAGGCTCATGTCACCGCGAAGAATGTTGATGAGCTGAGGCAGCTCGTCCAGGCTATACTTCCGCAAGATCTTCCCTATCGGCGTGACCCGCGGATCATTCCGAATCTTGAAGATGTGCCCCGATTTCTCATTCGCGTGCAGCAGCTCCGAAACATCACGGTCAACATACATGGACCGAAACTTCAGAAACGTAAAGTGGCGGCCGCCCCTTCCTACGCGAGGAGCCTTATACAGGACCGGACCTTCGGAGGTGAGCTTTACCAGAGCAGCAATGACGAGCATGAGCGGGGCCAGCACGACCAGGGCGGGCCATGCCAGCGCCAAGTCAAAGCTCCGCTTCAGCAACTCCTGGGTGCGCGTGAACTTGAGTGGAGCCAACTCGACAAAGGGCACCCCGAATTCGGTGAAGAAATCGACCCGGCTCGGCTCGTGATCCAGTGCCACCGCACAAGTCATGGGGACACGCATGCGGTTGAACACGGTTTTACAACGTTCGAACTCGCCGTTTTCAATGGATCCGTTAAGAACTATAACTCGGTCGAGTTGTTCTCGATTGATCAATTCTGCCAGTTGCCTCGTTGTTCCCAATACCGGGAGCCGTTCACCAAAACCTTCCGTTGTACACCCCTCTGGAACAATTAACCCTCGGAGGGATTGCGTGATCTGCCCGGGTCCCATCCGGCGTAACAGACGAGCTGCGCTGCTGGTATCGCCGAGTACCGCAAGGCGCTGTGGGGGCACCCAGTGCTTCTGCACAGCGGCTACCGATGCCAGGCCGAGACATCTTCCGAGCGCGAGTAACAAATAGCTTACCGGGAAAAGAACCAAGACGAACAGACGCGATAGCTCTGCACCGAAGGTTCGCAAGAAGAATGTCACTACGACTGTGACAATGGTCAGCAGCACACTCGATTCGAGCACCCGAGTGGCGGTGCTCCAATGCATGGCCCCGTCGGGACTTCGGTACAGCTCGAATCGAAAATACAGCAGAATCCAAAGTGGGAGAATCGAAGCGAGCCGAGGAGCCCACAAATGCGTTTCTGCTGAGGTTACTTGCACTATTGCGACATGGTTGAGAACGATCCGCAGGAGAATTGTGCACTGCCAGGCAGAAATAACTGCCAGAACGTCGAGAGCTAATTGGATCAGGTGATAAAGTCTGTGGTCGCGTATGTGCATGGGACCTCAAGAACACCAGGTGTCAGGTAGATCGGGGCTGCTTCAAGTCCGAGCCGGGGCAGAATTGAACAATTGAAAAGAGTGGTCGAGAGCTACCGCGGAATGAAAGCGATTCAGGCGTCGGCTCTGGCGTAAGACGCGTAGGATTGTAGATAACTAGGATCTTCTAACTGCGCATTCCAATCATTCAGAATGGTTCCAATTACGACGGTCCTATCTTCTGCCAGCACTTTCCGTATCGATAGAAGTTGGTCGATGTTTGTATGGCCGGCACGACAGATCAAAATCATGCCGTCGCCGTGCTTGGCGAGCAGACGGGCGTCAGTCAGGGGGATGATTGGCGGTGAATCTATCAACACGATATCGAACGCGGCTCGCAACGCCTCGACCAGGGCACCGAGCTTTGGCGAGTGCAACAACTGTGGGACATTGGGCCGCAACTCCCCGCACGGCAGGACATACAGCCCCGGTACGCCGGTATCGAGGACGAGACTTGCCGCTTCGCTGACGGGCAGGGTGCCGCTCAACAGATCTCCCAATCCCGGCGCTCCCTCGAATCCGATGATCTGGCCGAGACGAGGAAGTCTTAAATCCCCTTCAATCATCAGGACGCGCCGGCCACTCTCAGCCAGTCCTAAAGCCAGATTGAATACGGCGGTAGTTTTCCCTGCTTTGGCATGCACGCTTGAAACGACAATCACTGGCGATTCCTTGTTATAACGTCCCCAAAGTAAGATCGAGGTAACCGCCGATCGGAACGACTCTGCCACAATCGAGCGCGTCTCAGCGCACTTTCTCAAGATGCTCCTCAGCTCCGAGCGATCGCCGGCGGCCAGAAGCTTCGTATCGGAAGGTATCGAGGATGTGGCGGCCAGGCGAGCCGACGCATGGCCGAAGACTTGAATTCGCAGGTCCCTCTTAGCCGAAGGAATCGCGGCCAGTTCAGGAAGATCGAGCAGCCTTCTGCTTTCGCCCGGTAGTCGGATAGTTTGGTCCGATCGCTCTCGGAGCAGCGCATAGAGAACCCACAGAAAGAGTCCCAGCACAATACCGATGCCCAGGTTAATCGGAACCTTCGGCTGATACCGCGTAAGTGGCGTTTTTGCCGGATCCACAACCCGGATATTACTGGTCTTCAGCGCCGAGGCTACTCCTGCCTCCTTCACTTTCTGCAGCATGGACTGATACAGGTCCCGGTTCGCATCGGCCTCCCGCTTCAAAAAGTTGTAACGCACCTCTTGCACATTCTGGTGCGTCACCCGCGCCACCTGCGCGCCATAATCTCTCGCACGTAGTTGCTCTCTACCGATTGCCGCCAGGTAATCAGCCTGGATTCTATGGAGAACCACGTTTCGTTGCGTCTGGACGGCACTTTCGAGCTCTTTGATCTGGCCTTCGAGCTGTGTGACTTTATAGTGCTTAGGCGTCAGAGTAGCCCGCAGTTCCGCCAGTTGTCTGCGGAGATCTGTCAGCTTGCTCAAGTAATCCCGCAGGCTGGCATCGTCCACCACCTGGGGAAGTGATTCACTCGAGCTCGAGCGAATCAGCTCATACTGCGCCTGCTTATCCGCCCTGGTCGATCTCGCCTGCTCCAGATCTTGCTGAATTTGCCTGAGCTTGTCGATATCCACGTTCTCATGGGTGGCACCTGTGGTATTCACGTAGAGCAGACCGGAGCGCTGAGCATACTGTTGCAGCGCGTCTTCCGAGGCTTCGAGCTTTCGACGGAGACCCTCGAGCTGGCCTGCCAGAAAATCCCCGGTTCGCGAGACGATATTGAGTCGGACCCGGTCGAGATCGTTTATATATTCTTCTCCCAGTGCATTCGCTGTATCCGCCGCAATCTTGCCGCTCGGGCCGTCAATAGTGACTGAGATCAAGCTCGATTGGCCCTCTACTTTGACTTTCATCGTTTTCAGCATCTGACGAATGGCCGGCTCTGCCGATTCGTCGTGCGAGGTACCTCGGAATAGTCCACCGAAGCCACGATGCTGTTGATAGTCCGATTCACTGAGCTTTGGGGCGAGTACAGCCACCACTCGATCGGCGATCGACTCACTCTGGAGCAGCTTGGTCTGTGTCTCAATGAAGGTATCAGGCGTGGCAACGGCGGTATTCGGATTTAGATCCCGGCTGTTCATGAAGTCTTCGTTTACCCCCATCACCTCCAGAACGGTCCGTGCCCGGTAAGTGTCGGGCCACGACTCTGTCACCACCAGACTCGCCAGAATTGACCCCAATAAAAAAGCCACAAAGGATCGGCGGTGACGGCGGAAGAATACCGAATACTTAACGCGCTCGGCTGTCTCGAAACCGGGCGTTTCTACCGCTTGGATGGGCGGCAGGGCGCCGAATTTGACTAACGGAGCACTCGCCTGATTCGCCCTTCGACCTAGCTGTCTATTCTGCTGCATTTTACCCTCGGATCCGCTTTCTACCGGCGCCAGATTACTAGTCCGGTACCCATCTGAATGGCCATCTCGATAGCCCGCATACTGGCTGACTTTGGCAGATTGTTTGGAATGAAAAGAATGTCGTCTGCATGCAATTGCATATCTGGAGCATCTCCCGACAGAATTCTTGGTACGTTACTGGTTACCTCAACCCGTTCAGCCTTGCCTTTTTCTTCGCGGAGCACTTTGGTCTTCTTGGCAGACGCGGTCGGTTTCATGCCGCCCGCGAGCGACAGAGCTTGCAACAGCGAGAGCGATTCGCGGTCATTGAGAACATAGCCGCCCGGCCGTTCTACTTCGCCCATGACGTACACCATCTGTGCTCGCGCGACGGTCACCACGTCCTCGCTCTGCACAAGGATGTTGTCCGCCGGAGTTTTTGCTTCCATCACATCGTGCAACCTTAAATGGACAATGCTGAATCTCCCGGAAGAATCATCGATTGCATTTTCCAGCGGGATTTTACCTTTTGCCATTTGACGCGTCACGGTGATTGCGCTGCCCGCATCCGGCGCGAGACCTCCGGCTAGCGATATGACCTCCACCAAGCTTTTCGGTCCTCGGAGTTGAACCACTCCCGGCTTGTTAACTGCACCAACCACCGACACCGGCTGGCTTCGGTAATCTGAAACAAACACGGTCACTTGCGGATGCTCGATGTACGTGGCGAGCCGCCTTGTGATCTCACGCTCCAATTGCCCCACAGTCAGTCCGGCGGCCTCGACCGTTCCTATGAGAGGCACACTGATCGAACCATTGCCGGATATCTGGAGGGGCTTATCGGGTATTTCATCCGCCTGGAACGCACGGATGGTGATCTCATCCTCCGGACCAAGAACATATTCGGCCTTTCGTTCCGGTTTGGTCGCTGACTCGGCAGACTGTATCCCGGTGGAACCGGTCATGCTGTTGATACCGGCCAGCCGATCCGATGCCGCCACCGGCTTCACTTGCGAAAGCAGTGGCGTGGCCGCTATCGCAAAGATAAGTACTTCAAGGTAACTCTTGAATGGGATTCTCATACTGCTCACGACTTTCTGAACAGGCATCACGCAGTGGTTTGCCGCTCACTTCGGGGTAGGGGCATTCGCTTCCCGGAGGAACTGTTGAACGTATGTTCGTAAGTCCCCCAGCGCTAATATAAATGCCTCCAGGCGGCGATCCAATGTAACCACGTCGCTGAAGTTATATCTGTTGGACAGCGTCGCTGAGACATCTCTCATTACTGCGGCACGCGTGAACTCCGACACGCTCCGAGCTCCCTGCGCGTTCACAGTCTTGAGAAGGTTCTCATATTCTCTTTCTTCCAAACGGAAGGTTACGGCGTGTGATCTTGGTTTCAAGGTAATTGACAGTCCAGGTTAGCGGTTAATCGACAGGAAGCGCAGCCAGGCAGGCTGGCCAAAACTTTGGACTCCTACACACGTAGCATCGGGCAGTGCCTGCCGCTTTAAGCTGTGCGTGGCGTCTCAGGCCAGATGACGTACTGTCTACCGGCTTGTACGATAGCCTCCGGCTCAATCTGGACACGAACTGATCTCTGGAGCAGGGTTATCGAGAGGACGAGGCATCTCGAATTTCGAACCTCAACGACCAGCCCGGTAATGCCGGCCAATGGTCCGTCCAGGATTTTCACCTGTTGTCCCACTGTGAAGTACGGGCAGGGCTCAAGCCGGGCATTTGCGCCGATCGCTCGCTGCAGCGCCTCTATCTCCTCGCTGGCAACCGGAATCGGACTGTTCCCCGCCCGCAACACATCGATCACTCCCGGTGTCTGCAGAATCGGCAAAAGACGAAACCGTTCAGACCGGCAAAAGACATACCCCGGAAACAGCGGCAGCTCTACCTCGGTCACACGCTTCCCCCAGTTCCGCTTCTCGCGCATCAATGGCAACAAACACTCTTGTCCTTTTTCAATGAGTTGCAGGGCGACGGTCTTCTCATGTCGTGGTCGTACCCTGAATACAAACCACTGAGTGGTAACAGCAGCACTAGAACTTGGGCGGCGGCTTAGGTTAACGGATGTATTCATCTATGACTCGATCGAATGGTATTTATGAGGACACAGTCCACAGTAAACGTAAGCGGGCAGGGTATATCCAAGACGCCGGGCGCCTGAAAACACGTCGGTCGAGCAACTTCTCTACTTGCAATGCAACTACCGCTTCTCCTACACATGTTGTGATGCCATTCCAGATGCGCAGCGCCCGCTCACAGGGTTTCTTGTACTGACCAATGACCGGGCGGAGCTATCGCTATCTCAACAACCCAGGGCTATTCTCGAATGTCTTTGCCTAGCCGAATGCAACTGAAGGTGTGTTCAAATTGTCGTGCGGATGCAGCGCTCTGTCAACGTAATCGCAATTAGCGCCGTACTAGATGTGGTACTCCGAACTTACACCCTTGGGCAATAAGAGCCGTATACCGCCAGGCGCCGGGCATGCTTGCGCAACTAAGAAAATCAGCTACTATCAAGTGAGCTATTCAGATTACTGAACGGTGCGTGACTAAGTACACCGTTTCGCAAATACGGCAACGGATCGGAAGAAGCCCGAGCAACCGCTTGCTGGCGCGCACGGCTCAGTTCCGAGCCACGACCGCAAGGGAGTGGTCCTGTTGCAATATATCGGTTAAGTTTTGAAAAGGACGACTAAGTTATCACCCTTGGGTGTAGGAGGTTTTTTGGCTGCAGATCACGTCCCGAACGACGGAAGGACATTGGAATCGCGGGTTGATGTCCTCAGACAGCTCGGGCATCATAAGAACAAGCACTCTGAGGATGAGCTTGGCGTGCTGGCTGATCTTTGCGCTGCATTCGAGGGGTCGAGCGTACCCATCGCTCAAAAGCTTGAGACTTTCCCTCGCCATGTCCGGAGGCAGGATTTAGCACGCTTCCTTGCGCGGTACGAAGTTTTCAAACTGGCTCTACAGACACACGGCAGCATTGTTGAGTGTGGAGTGTTCGCCGGAGGCGGACTGATGACATGGTCTCAATGTTCTTCAATCCTGGAACCCTACAACCATACGAGGCGAGTCATTGGATTCGATACCTTCAGCGGATTCCCGAGCGTTCATGAAAGCGACACGTCGAGCGGGCGTTCCGAACATCTCAAACCAGGATCATTCGACTGTAGCGCCTCGATCTTCGACGAACTCAGCCAATTGGCATCCATTCACGACCGGAACCGGCCCCTCGGCCACATCCGCAAAGTCGAGCTTGTCAGAGGAAACGCGTGCGACACGATTCCAGCGTATGTTTCTTCCCATCCACATCTGCTGATCAGCTTGCTTTACCTTGATTTTGACCTCTACGAGCCGACCAAAGCGGCGTTGGATCATCTCCTGCCAAGAGTGGTTAGAGGCGGCATCATTGCTTTCGATGAGCTGAACTCAGAAGACTTTCCGGGCGAGACGGTTGCTGCGCTTGAGAGCGCTGTATTATCCCTCGGCAGCTTACAGCGTCTGCCGCATGACCCTTACATCTCCTTTGTCTTAAAGGCCTGATGAGGCCGTCGAGGACGACGCGTCTGGATAACGAAGAGATTCCGAAGAAGAGAGCCGGTTCGGGGCGTGCACGATCCCGATTGTCTATATGATGAATCGCCATTTGCGGCCGCTGCTTCAAAATAGGCTTCTACACAACATCGTTACTCTTTATGGGGTACAAGCGTGTACATATCTGCTTCCGCTGCTCACGCTGCCATATCTTGCTCGTGTTCTAGGGCCAACGGGGTGGGGTGCGGTGTCATTCTCGCAAGCAATTGGTGCAACCATCGCAATTGCGGTCGAGTATGGATTTGATTTCTCAGCCACGCGAGAAACCGCGCGCCAGGAAAAAAACCGACACCAACTCGCTGAGCTGGTATCGGGAGTTCTGGCAGCGAAGATTCTGCTTTCTGTGATTTGCCTATGCGTAGCCATGACCGTTAGAAAGTATGCTCTCCACATCGCTCCGTCGCCGGCCCTGTTCTGGGCGAGCGCGATCTGGGGAGTGGCACAGGGAATCAACATGCTGTGGTTCTTCCAAGGTCTGGAACGGATGAAGTTGATGGGCAGCATCGATATCGGCGGAAGGATTCTGGCCACAGTGGGCATTTTCCTGATAGTCCACCGGTCATCGGACGGGTGGAAAGTGATGGCGTCGCAAGCTCTCGGCTGCATCATTTCGCACGCGGTAACCGTCTTTTTTGCGTTCCGGGAGGTCGGATTTCGCTTTCCTGCGCCGGCTTTGATCTGGAATGCGTTGCGGCTCGGCTGGCCCATGTTCATCTTTCGAGCCTCACAAAGCCTGTCGGGAACGGCGAATAGCCTCATCATGGGAGCTCTTGCTCCTGTTTCGGCGCTGGGAATTTTTATGGGTGCGGAGCGAATTACGTGGGTAGCGCGCCAGGCGTTATGGCCCATTAATCAAGCGTTGTATCCCCGGCTTTCTAAGCAGATGCAGAGTAGCCCAGATACAGCGGCTCGTACAGTGCGGTACAGCCTGGCGATCATTGGAGGCCTCAGTACGGCCTTTGCAGGCATTCTAGTACTGGGGGCCCCATTGATGGTCCGCATAGTGCTTGGGCCACAATATGAGGCGGCTATACCGACTCTCCGCGTTTTCGGACTTACGTTGCCGTTAGTTGCTCTTTGCGTAGTCTTGTCGTTTCAATGGATCTTACCGCTCGGCCTAGATCGCCAATTCAACTTCGTCGTGCTGACATCCGGGATAATAAACATCGTACTCGGTATCCTGCTCGTTCCGAAGTTGTCTCATTTGGGGATGGCGCTTGCATTATTCTTGCAGCAAGCGTACGCCTTGGCGGCATCGTGCTGGATTCTGCGGGCACCTCATCTCAATCCATTGCGGCGCGAAAAGCAAACGTTTGCTGGAGTTTTGGCCGACTGCGTCTTACAGGGAGACCGCGGCTCAAATTGAAAGCGTATTTCCACTTGCTATCTCGACTTGAACCCATCTTATCCACACACGTAGTACTAGATAAGATTAGTCCACTGCGGTACTGAACTGAAAACTATACCTGATAGGCACATTCAAGATAGATGTTAGACTCACTTGACCTTACAATAACTACTCCTCTATTATGGTTCCGATTACGATGACATCCCGCAGCCGATGGATGTGTTTGTGTGCCTGGGTGTTATGCCTCGTGGGACTCGCGGCATTCATGGATTCCGTGCCTGACCCGCCCGTTATAACATCGCATGCAAAAACGCTGCTTTCGGAAAGAACTGGACAGCCCTCGCAGGCCGGTGACACTCATTTAGTGCGAGACACAGCCGCGGTTTCCTATTTCGCACATCCCGCACTTCAGTTTAGCGATTCTTCCCTCGTTTCGGAGGGACTGAATCCTATTCTGTTGACCAGTGGTGCGTCTGATTCCTCGCCACCGAAACGATCGTAAACCCATTACGCAACCGGATTGTTGACTTACAGGCTGCTAGCTGTCCTCCTTTTAGTGGACGCTGCGCAGTAAGTTATAGGGGCTAGCTTCGCTAACGCAGTCGTTGTGTTCGGCTCACAGAATCACGGCGTTCAGCGCAGCACCTCGGTTACTGCAACAAAAATACTCTCAAAACATTTGCCCGGAGTTGGAGTCATATTAGTGCAAAAATCAAATACAAAAGTGGCGCTCTCGTCCGCCCACGGATTCACCGGGGCTTCGTGTCTCAAACTGGCAGACGTGACGACGAACGATATCACCGATCTTTCGCGTCTTTCAGTGGGCCCGCAGGTTGGTCGGGAGATTTACGATCTAATCGCCGAGCTCTATCCGATATGTCGAAGCATCACTGGGGACGGAGCCCGCGAGACCCTTTCTGTTATCGAGCGGCGGATTTCGCTCGAAACACACGAGGTGCCCAGCGGTACGCCCGTCCTCGACTGGACTGTGCCCAAGGAGTGGAACATTCGTGATGCTTACGTCGCAAATGCACGTGGAGAACGAGTCATTGATTTTCGGAAGTCCTGCCTTCATGTTGTTGGTTACAGCGCTCCAGTAACAGGCCGATTTCAACTGGCGGAGTTGAAGGAGCATATATTTACCGTTCCGGCGCATCCCGAGTGGATCCCGTTTCGCTATTCGTACTACAACGAGAATTGGGGGTTCTGCATGGCCCACCAGGACTTTGAGAAGCTCGAAGAAGGCGAGTATGAGGTGGTTATTGACTCTTCTTTAGAAAACGGCTCATTAACGTATGGCGAATGGTATTTACCCGGCAGCAGTGAAGACGAATTGCTTATTTGCGTACACATGGATCACCCCGCGATGTGCAACGATAATCTATCCGGGGTTGCCGTCGCGACGTTTTTGGCCGAGTTATTAGCCCGCGTTAAGAACAACCGGTTGTCGTATCGTATCATTTTCGTCCCTACTACCATTGGATCCATAACCTGGCTGAGCCGGAACAAAACCGGTCTCGGTCGAGTGAAATACGGCTTTTCGATGACGTGTATCGGAGATGCCGGAGCATTCACCTGGAAGGAGACGCGTCGCGGCAACGCCGAAATTGACAGAGCAGTAAAGTGCGCTCTTCGCGAGAGCGGCGAGAAATACGATCTTTGGGGGTTTACGCCATTCGGTTTTGATGAGCGGCAATTCTGTTCGCCGGGATTCAATCTGCCATTCGGATGTCTGTTTAGAACGTATTCTCACCAGTACCCTGAAAACCACACGTCCGCCGACAATCTGGATCTTATGCGGCCGGAGAAGCTGGCGGGCGCTCTGGCACTTTGCGTCGAGATTGTGAAAATCCTTGAGGGGAATTACAATTATCTAAATGCGAGTCCTGAGGGCGAACCGCAATTGGGCAAGCGCGGTATCTATCGAAAGATTGGAGGACCGATACCGCAGGAGCATCTCGTCCACTTATTTTGGGTTTTGAACTACTCTGATGGCGAGCACTCACTTCTGGATATTGCCGAGAAATCTAAGTTTGCCTTTTCTGATGTGCGAAAGGCGGCCGATATCCTTTTGGGGCACGGCCTTCTCATTCCTTGTGATGGACAATTCTGAGTTGGCTCATATTGGAATAGGCAGCCAGTGCCATCAGCGGATCCGGCGCAGATCTGATCGTCACGCCTAACTGCAGATGTCGGTAAGAGAGCAGAAGCCCGTTATCGTGCGTCTGCCGTGAATCGGGAGTCGGTGAGATCCTGTGCTCGCCGGGGGACAAGCCGTGTTGCGCAGCGCCCGTCATATCGCTTCCTCTCTTTGTGGCATTCTTTTGTGTGAGGCGGCGACTCTTCTCCGTCACTTCACACGAATGATCACGGATCTCACGAGCGAGTTAGCGAATAACATCACGAGGTGCGAAACATTTATCATCATTTCCGGAACGGCGGTCGCGCCTCTCCTTTTCGGAG
>Ga0157369_10001062_pt1 | contig 34612 bp, 27 predicted proteins | sample C25metaG_FD_113461 | JGI IMG/M metagenome (GOLD analysis project Ga0157369, IMG submission 113461) | Corn rhizosphere microbial communities from Kellogg Biological Station, Michigan, USA - C2-5 metaG | ecosystem: Host-associated > Plants > Roots > Rhizosphere > Soil | place: USA: Michigan... | reverse complement strand
GCCCGCCGAGACGAACGACCTTCGCTCAGGATGACAGTTTTCCTCGTAAACATCCGCTCTGTTTTTTGACAAACTTCCCTCGTGATCTCGGCTCAGCGGAGCACGGCGGGTGGAGCTTCAAAGCTGGAAAGTTCTTCGAAAAAATCGTCGGGGATCTTGAGGGATGCGGCGGCGATGTTTTCTTCGACGTGGGCGACAGAGGATGTGCCCGGGATTGGTAGCATGATGCGCGAGCGAGAGAGGAGCCATGCGAGCGCGACCTGCATGGGACTGGCGCTGAGTTCGCCCGCGATGCGCTCGAGCAGGTCGTGAGCCTGGCGGTTCTGCCCGAGAGGAGCCCAGGGGATGAAAGCAATGCCGTGCTTTTCGCAATGATCGAGCAGGTAGTCCCATTCGCGATCGGCGAAGCTGTAACGGTTCTGGACGGAGACAATGGGGACTATTTTGCGAGCGCGCTCGAGGTGTTCGAGCGTGACGTTGGAGAGCGCGACGTACTGGATTTTCCCTTGAGAGCGCAAGTCGGCAAGGCACTCCATCGAGGCGTCGAACGACACCGCCGGGTCGGGGATATGGAGTTGGTAGACGGCGATGCGGTCGAGGCGAAGGCGTTTTAGGCTGCCTTCGACGGCTTCCTGCAGGTGATTAGGGGTGGCGTTGTGGATCCACTGCCCAGGGCCCACGCGCTGCCATCCGCCCTTGGTGGCGACGACCAGGTCGGCCGGGTAGGGATGGAGGGCTTCGGCGATGAATTCCTCAGAGACATTGGGCCCGTAGGAGTCGGCGGTGTCGATGAAGTTAACGCCGAGTTCGACGGCGCGGCGGAGCGTGGCAATGGCGCCGTCGCGGTCGGAGGGAGGTCCCCAGATGCCTTTGCCCGTGATGCGCATGGCTCCATAGCCGAGGCGGTGGACCGTGAGTTTACCGAGAGAGACGTTTCCGGCGGCGGCAGCGGAGAGAGGGTGGGGCATGAAGTGAGACTCCTTCGCCTCACTAGGATGTGGCGTGACACGGCGGGGTAGCAAGGGGCAAGTCGAGCTTTTGGCTTCCGGCTTCTAGTTCTGTTTTCAGAAGTGGGATTGTGTCGCATCCTCGCCGAGGCGGTAAAAGCAGCGGGCGAGGTGGGTGCACGTCTAAAATCAATAGAGATGGCGGATACGCTTTATTTGAGTTTGTGGTACCCGAATCTGCGATTAGCAGGGCTGGCGGAGAAGCTGACTGCGGTCCTGAACTCGTTTGCGAAACATGGCGGCGAGTCGAAGGTGTATTCGGCGACCGTGTGGCCGGTTAGCTGGAGCGAGTCGCCTGTCTTTCAGCAGGTGTACGGGCACGGCGAGCGTGGGATGGAACCGGGACAGGCGGTTCAAGATGCGCTGGAGTTGCTGCACGAGGATTATGCGTATGAGTTCCAGATCGGCTGGTTGCTTTGGGAATACGAACCTGCGGCCGACGGCATCGATGCGCGCTGGGTAAGGCAGCCGCGCATGGTGCGCGTGACTGGATACGGGCCGCTGTTTGACGAGGGCGCATACGAGCAGGACGGGCATGTGCGGATTGATTTCGGCAGCGATGCGCCGTTTCTGGATGAAGAGCTCGAGCTTGATTCCGACACCGCGAAACATGTGGAACAGAATGTGCGGCAGCTGGTGGATTTGACGACGGCAGTGGAGAAGGAATCGGGTGCGACGGCGCGGCTGTTATGGAGCGAACTGGGCGAGAGCCTTGCGCAGAGGCTCGCGACGCGGCTGGGCATGTTGAACTGAGAGGGACAGTGCGCTTCACGATCGAGCGGCTGCGTACGTTGGTGCTGGTGGCTGGAGTGCTGCTGGTCATCGCGCTCGGGGTGTTTCTTGGCACAGCGAAGTTCCGGAACCGATTCAACAAGCGAGACATTCCGCACAGCCTGGGACTCGGTATCCAGGAAGAGGCGAACGGGTTTGTGTACACGCACGAGGTGCGGGGACATACGCTTTACAAAATTCGCGCGTCGAAGCAGGTCCAACTGAAGAAGGACGGAAAGGTATTTCTGCAACTGCACGATGTGTCCATTGAGTTGTACGCCGAGGATGGTAGCCGAGTCGACCGGATCGAAGGCGGGGAATTCGAGTACAACCCAGGAGTTGGGATTGCGAAAGCTGCGGGTCCAGTGGAGATCATGCTGATGAAGCCGACCGTGGCTCCGGCAATTGCGCCGAAGGCAAAGGCGGGAGAGACGATTGGGTCGAAACCGATGTCGGATAAGCTGGCCTCTGCGGCGCAGACGGCAGCGAGTGGCGAGATTCACGTGAAGACGAGCGGGCTGATTTTCGATCGTAACAGTGGAGAAGCTTCGACCCAGGAGAAGGTGGAGTTCTCGCTGACGCAGGGCAATGGCAGCGCGGTAGGCGCGAAGTACGATGCGCACGATGGCGTGCTGGTGCTGGATCGGGACGTGGAACTCAGTATAGAGCGCGGCACGCAGCCGCTAAAGATGTTTGCGCGGCATGCGGAATTCGAGCGCGACGAGAAGGCATGCACGTTGAGTGCGGCGACGGTGCGTTACGGTAACGGTGCTTCCAGTGCCGAGGTGGCGAAAATCTATTTTCGCGATGATGGGTCGGCACAGCGGCTGGAGGCGGCGGGCGGATTTTCAATGACCACGCAGACGGGTGGGCGGCTGGGAGCACCGAAGGCGACGTTGGCGTTTGATGAGCACAACGAACCGCTGAATGGGCATTTGGACGGCGGTGTGTTGATCGATTCAGACAACGGCGGCCGCAAGGTTCATGGCGCCGCTCCGTCGATGGCGCTGGTGTTTGCCCAGAAAGGCGTGTTGCAGAGCGCGCACCTGGAGCGCGGCGTGCAGATCGCGAGCGACGAGTCGGGTTCGGCACAGGATGCGGTGCACACGCACCGGGAGTGGACTTCTCCGGTGCTGGATATTGCATTCAGAGATGCAGGCAAGGGGCAGGTGGAACCGGCGTCGATGCATGGAACGGGCGGCGTGGTGGTAACAGCATCAACGCAGCGCGGGAGCGGGCCTGCGGCTCCGGAGAAGTTGACCGCGGAGGATGTGACAGGCGACTTTGGCAAGCGCGGTGCGCTCACGGCGATCACGGGGCACGGACACACGACTATTACGCAGACCACGGCAGCTGGAGTGCAGCAGTCGACGAGCGGCGATGTGCTGGTTGCGCATCTGGCAGGGCCGCAGAGCGGAAAGGGCCCAGCGAAAAGCGGATTGCAGATCGAGTCGGCGACAGTGGATGGCCACGTGGTGCTGATCCAGCAGCCGACGGCAAAGGGTGGCGTCGCGCAGCCTGCCGTGAAGGCGACGGCTACCCATGCGGAGTATAGCGATGGAGGACAGTGGCTGCACCTGACTGGAAGTCCACGCGTGACGGACGGAGGGCTGGAGATAACGGCAGAAAAATTGGATGTGTCTCAGGAATCCGGTGATGCGTTGGCGCAGAAGAATGTAAAGGCAACGTGGACGGGGGACGCGAGGCACGGTGGATCGGGGGATTTAAACGCAGATTTTGGAGCGCAGGGCCCGGTGCACGTTGTTGCGATGCAAGCAGAGCTAAAGCGCTCAAGCGGGTCGGCGGTGTTCAAAGGAAACGTGCGGTTGTGGCAGGAAGGAAATTCAATCACGGCGCCGGTGGTCGTGCTCGATCGGACGAAGCAGGAATTGACAGCTCAGACAACCGAGAAGAAAGCGCCGGTGCAGGTGGTATTGGTGAGTGCAATGACGGCGATACCGGGACAGCAGGCGAAGGCGAAGCAGAACGAGCCATCGGTGATTCGGGTTCGCGGCGGCGAACTGCGATACTCGGGCGCGGAACGCAAGGCGGTGATGCGGGCGGGAGCTGTGGGAGAAGTGGTGGCAAACACGGTGAATGCGAACACGACCTCGAATGAGGTGGAACTGGTGATGCTGCCGCCGGGCAATCACGCCGGTAAGACCGATGCTGCGGGGCAGGTGGACCGGATGACCTCGCGGGGCCATGTGGAGGTTTCTTCGGCAGGACGCAGCGGGGTTGGCGAACAGCTTGTCTATTCGAACGACACAGGGGATTTTGTGCTGACGGGAACAGCTGCCGCGCCGCCGCGACTAGCGGTTCCGGCGCACGGGACAGTAACGGGCCAAGCTTTGATTTTCAACAGCCGCAATGATAGCGTCAGAGTCGAAGGCGACGGACAGAAGACGACGACGATGACGACTTCGCCGAAATAGTCATAACTTGAAGCAGCTGTGGAAATGGATCGGCCAAGAGTTCGATGGAAACATTGATTGCTGAGGGAATCGGCAAGACATATAAGGGACGCCAGGTTGTGCGTGGGGTGACCCTGAAGATTTCGCGCGGAGAGGTCGTGGGCCTGCTGGGGCCGAACGGCGCCGGCAAGACGACGAGTTTCTACATGATCGTGGGACTGGTCCCGCCGGAGACGGGGCGGATCCTGGTGGACCAGAACGACATTACGCACCTGCCGATGTATCTTCGGGCTCGGAACTTCGGGATCAGCTACCTGCCGCAGGAGCCCTCAGTCTTTCGCAAGCTGACCGTCGAGGAGAACATTCTGGCCGTGCTGGAAGCGCAACCGCTGGATACGCGCGAGCGTAAGGCGCGAACGGAGCGGCTGATTGCGCAACTCAATCTCGGACACATTCGCGGAACCAGAGGGTATGCGCTTTCGGGCGGCGAGCGGCGCAGGGTGGAGATTGCTCGATCTCTGTGCATTCAGCCAAATTTCATTCTCCTCGATGAACCCTTCAGCGGGATTGATCCGATTGCCGTCGCGGAGTTGCAGAAGATCATTTTCGACCTGAAGTCGAGCGGGATCGGGATCCTGATTACGGACCACAACGTCCGCGAGACGCTGAGCGTGACGGACCGCGCGTACATCATCTCGGAGGGGCTGATTTTCCGGGCAGGCACACCTCACGAACTGGGGAATGATGTGGAGGTAAGGCGCATCTACCTGGGAGAGGGTTTCTCGTTGAATTAAGGCAAGTTCCTTAGAGTTCCAACCCTTCGCAGGTCCGGCGCGCGTGCTTTTGTAACAAAACAGCCGATTTGTGCCGCTTCGTCCCAAAAGAGGCTGGCAACTTGGCGGTGCATGGAATCCAGCTACCCGATTACACTAGAGACGAGTCAATTGGGAATCGAGTCCCCTATATGGCGCTGTTGCAACCCAGACTGAACTTGAAGGTGGCGCAACGCCAGGTCCTGACGCCGGGCCTGATGCAGATGGTGAGCGTTCTTGCGCTCAACAAGCTCGAACTGAAGGAAATGATCGATGCCGAGATGGTGGAGAACCCCGTCCTGGAAGAGATTGACGAATCGGTTCCGATGCTGGATGAAGTAGCAAGCCGGCAGGAGCAGGATCTGCAGCAGCCTGAGCGGATCGATGGACAGGCCGATGCCGCGACCGAACCCAAGGACCCTTTCAACGAGATTGATTTCGGGTCGTACTTTCAGGAGTATCTCGACCCGGGCTATCGCACCCAGCCGGAGTATGAGGACAGCGAGAAGCCGTCGTTCGAGAATTTTCTATCCCAGCCTACGACCTTGGCAGATCACCTGGCGTGGCAGCTGGGAGCACTGACGCTCGAACCGGAACTGGCAATCGCGGCGGATTTCATCATCGGCAATCTGGATGAAGACGGGTACCTGACGGTCAGCACGGATGAGTTGATCGAAGCTTTCGCGCAGTTCCCTGAGAACAAAGAAAAGAGCAGAGATGCGCTTTGCGACCAGATCAGGCGAGGCATCGACCTGGTGCAACATCTTGATCCCGCAGGCGTCGGCGCAGCAGATCTGAAGGAGTGCCTGCTCACCCAGATTGCCGCGCAGCAGGTCGAACTGAAGCAGGTGTATGCGCGGCATGAGGAGAATGGTCACGGGGAGCTTGCACCTGCGGGAACCTTCAGGGCTGAGGCTGATGCGAAGCTCGAAGAGCGGCGCCGGGCGATGGACGTGGCGGCTCAGATCGTGCAGAGCCATTTGCAGCTTTTGCAGAAACGTGATGTGAAGGATCTGGCAAAGGCGCTGCATACGACTCCTGAGGAGGCGCACGCAGGCGTCGAGTTTATCCGCACGCTCGAGCCGCGGCCCGGAAGGCTGTACAACCGCGAGCAGACGAGGCTGATTGAGCCCGACGTGGTGTTTACCAAGCGCGGCGGCGAGTGGGTGGTCTCGATGAATGAGGAGGACCTTCCAAGCTTGCGCCTGAGTTCACGCTACCGGCGGATGCTGACCGCCCAGGGAACCGAGAAGGAAGTCAAGGAGTACGTGAAGGAGCGGTTCCGTTCGGCGATGCAGTTGATGCGCAATATTGCGCAGAGGAAGAGCACGATTCTGCGGACCTGCGAAGTGATCGTTCGACGGCAGCAGGACTTCCTGGATCAAGGAATTGAAGCGCTGCGGCCGATGATGATCAAGGAAGTGGCGGAGGAGATCGGGGTGCATCCTTCCACCGTGAGCCGTGCAGTGGCCAACAAATACGCGCATACGCCGCAGGGAGTCATCGAACTGCGATTCTTCTTCTCGGAGGGCGCGAATGGGCCCGAGGGAGCGGACACTCCGCTGTTGCTGCTTAAGCGGAAGGTGCGCAAACTGATCGATGATGAAGATCCGAAGCGGCCGCTGACAGACGACCACATTGCGGCGGAGTTGCAGAGGCAGGGGATCCAGTTAACGCGCCGTACCGTGGCGAAGTATCGCGAGGATATGAATATCCCGTCCACGCACCAGCGTCGCAAGCGCGACGAGTCGTAGTGGTTCAAAATTGAATGGAACGCGCAGGGGCTTTGAGGCCCCTGTTTTCGTTGGCGCTCAATTGATAGGAAGCCCCTGCCCCATTGCATGACGGGTACGCCCTTTCGATGACGCAAAGGCAAATCGGTTCTTGTTGCAATCGGCTTCCCCGGAGCCGTACCATCAATTCACCGCGTAAGTTGAACTTCCTGTTCGCTTTCCCTGTCGTCTTTACTTTGCATGTGTGTAAGAGCATTGAAAGATGCGATGAGGTAGGTCCGTGCCCGTGTTGAAGACAACCTTTTCTGAAGGCGAGCTGATCGCCGGCAATTACCGGGTTGTGTCGATTGCCGGCTCGGGCGGCATGGGCGTGGTGTACAAGGCGCGCGACGAGCGGCTCGGAAGAAGCGTTGCGCTGAAGTTCCTCCCTGCGGATTTGAATGCAAGCGCAAGGGAGAAGGAGCGCTTTCTGCGGGAGGCGCGGACGGCGTCCTCGCTCGATCATCCGAATATTGGGGTGATTCACGGGATTGAAGAGACGGAGGACGGCCTCACGTTCATCGTGATGGCATTCTATGACGGCTCATCTCTGGCGCAGCGGATTGCGAATGGCCGCATCAGCACGCAGCAGGCGATTGGGATCGCACGGCAGATGGCGCTGGGGCTCGGTGAGGCACATGCGCACGGGATTGTGCATCGGGACGTGAAGCCGTCGAATGTGATGCTGACCGCGTCTGGGCTGGTCAAGATTGTCGATTTCGGACTGGCTCGGGCGATGACGGAGCAGACAGCCTCGCAGACAGGCGTGACAGGCACGGTCCGCTATATGTCTCCGGAACAGGCGATGGATCGCCCTGTGGATCAGCGCTGCGATATCTGGTCGTTGGGCATCGTGTTTGCGGAGATGCTGACGGGGAACTGGCCATTCCAGGCGGACAGCATAACAGCGATGCTGTACGCGATTCTGAATGAGGCGCCGAAGGGGTTGGGGGGCGTTCACCCGGCGTTGCAGCCGATCTTGTATCGGGCACTCGCGAAGGACCCGCAGAAGCGGTACGGCTCTTGCGCGGAACTGCTCAAGGATCTCGATGCGGCTGCAAAGCAGGTTCCCGAAGATCAGCAGGCTGCGGAGGTCACGGGGAAGCTGCAGCCCGGTCGCGCAAACGTGCATACTCGTCGGCTTATGGCTGAGGCTTCGCGAAGTTCATGGGGGCCTGAGGCGAAGCGAAGTTCGCCACTGACCAACTGGTTGCTCGGTGCACTGGTGGTGCTGCTGGCCCTCGGGTTAGCGCTGGGATTTATTACACCATTGCGTGAGAAGGTGATCGCACTCGCGACGGGAGCGCCGAGCGAAAAGCATGTGGCGGTGCTGCCGTTTGACAACATCGGCAGTAATCCGGAAAACGCAGCGCTGGCAGATGGGTTGATGGATTCGCTGGCGGGGCGTCTGTCGAATCTGGATGTGGGAAACCAGTCGTTGTGGGTTGTGCCAAACAGCGAGGTTCGGCGGCGCAACGTGACGGATCCGATGGATGCGCTGAAGCAACTGGGAGCGAATCTGGTGGTGAAGGGGGCAGTACAGCGCGATGGAAACGACATTCGCTTAACTGTGAACCTGATCGATACGAAGAACCTGCGCCAAGTGGGATCCGCGATGGTAGAAGATCCCGCAGGGGATTTGTCCACCCTTGAGGATGAGGCGGTATCGCGCCTGGCAAAGCTGATGAACATCTCGGTCACTCCAGATATGCTGCGGACCACTGGCGGGTCGCTGAAGCCTGCTGCGTATGAGGATTACCTGACTGCGCTTGGATATACTCAGCGATTCGACAAGCCGGGAAATCTGGATCTGGCGATCACGGCGCTTGAAAAGGCAATACAGACCGATCCTGGATTTGCGCTGGGATATGCGCAATTAGGCGAGGCTTACCGACTCAAGTACACAGTTGAACAGAATGCCCACTGGCTTGATGAAGCGCTTGCGTATTGTCAGAAGGCTGCTGAACTCGACAATCATGTGCCTGCGACGTACGTGACTCTGGCGGAGATTCACGACGCGCTTGGCAAGCACGATCTCGCGTTGGAGGAGTTCCAGCATGCGCTGCAGATGGATCCGAAGAATGCGTCGGCACTGGTCGGATTGGCGCGATCGTATGAGGAATCCGGACGCACTGCTGATGCGGAGAAGGCTTTTCAGCAGGCAGTGGCGCTGCGGCCCGAAGACTGGACCGGTCATAACAAACTGGGAGCGTTCTACCACCGGCACGGTAAATATTCGCAGGCAATATCCGAATATCAGGAAGCGTTGAAGCTCACGCCGGACAACTCGGAGGTGTATTCGAATTTGGGCAGTGCTTACGTTGACGAGGGCAGCGCCAAGTCGATGCCACTGGCTGAACAGGCTCTGCGCAAGTCGATCGAACTGAGCCCGGGCTACCCGGCTTATGCGAATCTGGGAATGCTGTTTATGCAGGAGAGGCGCTATGCCGATGCTGCGGGGGCACTGGAGCAGGCCCTGAAGATAAACTCAAATGACTTCATGGTCTGGAATAATCTGATGGTCGCTTACGCAGGCAAGGGGGAGCCCGACAAGGCAGTTGCCGCTCGAAGGAAGGCGGAGAGTCTTGCGGAAAAAGTAGTTCAACTCAAACCGCGCGATGTGACTGCATTATCTACGCTGGCGAGCCTTTATGCCGCAGACAAGATGAACGAGAAGGCCATGACGATGATTTCGACGTCATTGGCTCTGGCGCCTGACGATCCGAACGTGCTCGCAAATGTGGGCGAAGCATACGAGCTAATGGGAAAACGGACCCAGGCACTGGAATATGTTGAGAAGTCGATTGTGAAGGGTTACGCGCTCGAGGATATTCGTAATACTCCGGGCCTGCAGGCATTGGTCAGCGATGCGCGATTCAAGCCGGCGGGCAAGTAGCTACCGATCGAAGCCTAAACCTGCCGGCGGTAGAGGCGGGATCACGTTGTGTCACAAGAAAAAGGGGGTCGCGAACAAATGGCAACCAAGCAACTCAACCTTCCGGGCAATCTTCCTGACGTGAACCTGAACAAAAATCAGGATAAGCTCAGTATCACTTTCGATAATGCGTGCACGTGGTGCTATTCGGATCCAAATTTTGTGTTCGGAAATCCATCGGTATTGCCTGCGGCAGGGTACTACCCTAAAACGACCCCGCCAACTTCGTTCAACAATCTTCAACCGGTAGCGGATGGAACGGTGAATTACAACGCGGTGACAAGTGGGGAATGTAATCCCGAAGGGATCACGCAAACGGCACATACGATCATCGTAACTGGATGAACGCGGAGTTCCCGATTTCCCCCTATCGGTTATCACCGGGAATGCAGAATCATTGATTGCTGTCCGGAATGCCGGAGCCAATTGCAGATCAGAAAAGGAACCGGCAAAGAGCCATGCGGAACCGAGCCTGCAATCTGTGCGAGCAGGATGATGCTGTGCAACGACTGAGGAAAGGCTGAGAAATGGCAACCGTACACATCTACACGAGCAAACCTGAGGATGTACCGATGAAGAAGCAGGAAAACCTCGACATCACCATCGACCAGAGTTGCAGTTGGTGTTTTTTGGATCCCGATGGTGTGTTTGGGAGCCCTTCGGCTTTGCTGGGGAATGGAACCTACTACAAGACGATTCCATCGACGACGTATGGTCTTTTCGTTCCGGTGAAGGCAGGAAACGTTAAGTTCAACGCCGTACCAGTGGGAACTGACTGTACGGACAAGACATTGGTTCCCCACACGATTATCGTGACGGGATGAACGCAACAGATCCCCGATTCCCCCGATCGCGGCCTACTTCCCGGTAAACCGGATATCGAGCAGCGTCCAGTCGTCCTGAGCTTCGCGTGTAGCCTGAAATTTCTGAAGATGTTTGACGATCTCATCGAGGTTGGGCATGTGGGCGAGTGCGGCCAGGCCGTCGATGCCGATCTGCTGACCTGATCTATCCTCGACTTCCGTGATTCCGTCGGTAGTGAGAAGAATGCGATCGCCGGGCCGCAGCGACACGGACGAACAGGCATATGTCGCTTCTTCGATGATGCCGACGATGAGGTTCCCGTCTTCGAGGTAGGTTGTTGCGTCCGAGCTGATCAGAAGCGGCGGAATGTGCCCGCAATTCATATACTCGAGGCGTCCATCAGGGAAAAGCCTCAGCAGGATCATCGTTGCGTACTTGCCCACCTGGCGCGCGCAGAGGAAACGATTGATCAGGTCCGCTGTTTCCGGAAGCGATTCGCCAGTGAGCATGAGCGCGTGGATGATGCCCTGCAAGGTGGCGGCAACGATGGAGGCGGGAACACCTTTTCCGGAGACGTCTGCGATGGCTACGCAGACACAATCATCCAGGGTGATGACGTCGTAGAAATCGCCGCCAATGGCGTGACACGGCAGGCTGCGAGCGCGAAACTCAGCGTACTCCAGACGGGGCAGCGTAATGGACATCAGTCCGGAGTGGATGGATGCGGCGATGGCCAGCTGTTCCTCGGCCTGGCGCGCTTTCTGCTCCGTATCGGCGAGGAGTGCGTTGTGAAGGAGCGTCGAGGCTTCGCTGGCCAGGGTGTCGAGAACCTGATGATCGATGTCACTGAGACTGCGGTTACCAAGCTGGCTGTCGAGGTAGAGCATGCCGAGCAGGCGGTTGGGCTCGGCAGGAGAGATGTGTTTGCGTAGCGGTATGCAGTAGATGCTGCGAATGGAGTTTGCCATGACACTGGCCCATCCGGCGGCGCTGTCGTCGGCCATGGTATCGCTGAGCGAAAACTTGGAACCGCTTTCCACCGCCTTCTGCATCGCGCGGCGGGAGACGGAGGAGTCCTCTTCGACGTAGTTGCCATCGGATCGGAGACCGAGGGCCAGCCGAAGTTCGCCGTCTTCGAGAAGAAAAACAAAGCCGCGCTCGGCCCCGGTGAGTTGCATGGAGAGTTGAAGGAGTGCCTGGAACACGTCAGTGATGGCGCCGCTGGCATTGAGCTGGCGAGCGGCGTTGAGCAGAAAGCCGAGCTTTTCGATCTCGCGCGCGGGCGCGGGGATGTTTTTGTCAGTCGGCGCGAAGACGGATAGAGCGGAAAGCAGCTCGGAGGCACGCACCCCAGAGAGCGTGTCGGAGTTTGGAAGGACGAAGCGGAAACAAGCCGCGTTAACCGATCCGAACTGGAGGGAGTCGCCCGACTTGAGGGAGGCACGCTCAATACGTTTGCCATTGAGGTACGTACCGTGGGAACTGTTCTGGTCGACGAGTTCGAAGGCGCCATTGTGGCGTGAGATTAGCGCGTGGCGGCGGGAAACAAAGGCCTCCTTAAGAACGAGGTCTTGATCGGGGGAGCGGCCGATGCTTATGGAATCGCCCTGGATGGCGAAGGTGTGCTCGCCATCGAGATCGACGTACTGCAGGGTCGGAGCTGTCGTTGGAACGGCCATCACGCAGATTCTATTCTGCGGAATCGGCAACAGGCGACGTTAATTTTTGAGCTGCGGAAACATTCATCCGACTTTTGGCCGTCGGAGGGAACCGTACCAGACGTAAATGCAGAGCGCGATGAAGAAGACGGCGGAGACGATTTGGGAGATGGAGTTGTTCGCATAGAACGGGGTTCTTATCAGGTCTTCGCGGAACCATGAGAACAGACGAAGAGCAGCGCCGATGACGCCGCCGAGTGCTCCGCCGGCCATCAGACCTGAAGCAATGATCACGCCGCGTTCGCGGATGCGTTTGCCCGCTTCCCCTCCAGTTTTCTCTGATCGTTTATTGAGGAAGTGGGAAAGGAATCCGCCGACCAGGGCGGGAGAGTTGAGCTCGAGTGGAAGATACATTCCAAGCGCAAAAATCAGCGAGGGTTGGCCGAGCATTTCCAGCACAAGGGTGATCATGGCGCCGATGCCGAAGAGCAGGTAGGCGATGGGCTGATGCGACATAAATCCCTGGACCAGGGCTTTCATAATACTTGCCTGAGGAGAGGCGAGAATCGGGCGTGTATCTCCGGGGAGGGATTCTCCGAATTGGAAGGCGTGCGCGAGCATACCGATGGTGAGTCCGACAGCGATGGCGCTGACGATAACGCCAAGGAATTTTACCTTTTCCTGCGCGGCGGGCGTGGAGCCGAGCCAATACCCGGCTTTGAGATCGGTGATGGTCTGGCCGGAGATGGAGAGTGCGGTGCAAACCATCCCGGCGATCGCCATGACGAAGAACATGCCTGCCGTTCCGGATACTCCGAAGCGAAGCAGCACGGCCGAAGAAATGATGATGGTCAGCATGGTCATGCCGGAGACGGGATTACGTGCAATGGTGGCGATTGCGTTGGCCGCGACGGAGGCGAAGAAGAAGGAGAAAAGCAGCGTGAGCCCGAGTCCGACGGCAACAACGGTCCATGAGACGGGAAGTCGACCGAAGAAGACAGAAATAGCAATGGCGCTGATGATGGTGCCAATGAGGATGCCGGTCATGGGTACATCGCGATCTGTGCGAAGGGGATCGGCTACTTCGCCATGGCGAAAGACGCGAAACGCGATCCCGAAGGAGCCGGCGACCACGCGGAGGGATTTAATAATGCCGACAATGCCTGCGGTGGCAATCGCCCCTACTCCGATGAAGCGGACATAGTTGCGATAGATGTCGACGGCGGACAGTTGCGAAATAGGCGCGGCTGCGGGATAAATGGCCGTGACCATGTGGCTGCCGAGAAACCAGATTAGCGGAACGAGGACAAAGTTGGAAAGAACCCCGCCGGCGCAGAGGATCAGAGATGCCCGCAGGCCCATGACGTAGCCGAGTCCGAGGATGAAGGAGATGGCGTCGAACTTGACTATGATGCGGGCTCGATCAGCGAGCGAGTGCATGAGCGGAACGAATTGGAAGTCGACGTATTCTTTCCAGATTTGAAACGTGGTGACGAAGAGATCGTAAACACCGGCAATGGCGGTGGATTGAAGGAGGAGCCGTGCTTGCGAGCCGCCCTTCTCGCCGGTGACCAGCACTTCCGTGATGGCGGTGGCTTCCGGATAAGGGAGGAGGCCGTGCATATCGCGCACGAAGTAGCGGCGTAAGGGGATAAGGAAAAGAACACCCAGGCATCCGCCCGCGAGGCAGATGAAGATGGTCTGCACGGGATGCGGGTCGAGTTTGAGAATGTAGAGCGCCGGGAGTGTAAAGATAGCCCCGGCAACGACGCCCCCCGCAGCACCAGAGATGCCGGTGATGATGACGTTCTCAAGCAGGGTAGATCGGCGCCGGAAGGTACGCGACAGGCCGATCGCGAGGATGGAGACGGGGATGGCTGCTTCCATGACCTGGCCGACTTTGAGGCCCGAGTACGCTGACGCGACAGTGAAGATTACGCAGAAGACAATCCCCCAGAGCACAGAACGCGCGGTGAGTTCTGGCTGGTGCGCGTCGGCGGAAATGATGGGCGGATATTCTTCGTTGGCCTCAAGCGGGCGATAGGCGCTTTCGGGCAGGGAACTGGTTTCAAGCTCGGTCGTAGGCATCGCGGGGATGATACGGCGGAGCGATAATAGGCGGTCAGTGGCGGCGCGCACATCTCTTCAGGGATGTGCGCCGGCCGCGTGCCTACTTGCTTTTCTTGATGAGGGCGTCTACGGCGAAGCCTCCGTTGGGATCGCGAGTGGCGCTAACCGCTACGCTGGGCGTGACCTGGTATTGGCCCTGGATGGTCTGGCCTTGGGTGGTGGTGACGTTACTGGAGAAGGTGACGAACAGATTGCTGGTGATGCGCTGCTGGATGGTGATGTTAGCGCCTGCGTTTTGGCCCCCGCTATTTTGCAGAACGGGGTTGACCGACAATTGGGAGATTCCGGCGACCTTGGAAAGGCGGCTAGTGACCTGGCTGGTGACCTGATTTGCCACAAGCGTCTCTGCGGCCTGGTTCGCAGGAGTCGAATCCATGGCGCTCGCCTCAGTGGTCTGGCCGAAGGCGAGCAGGTGAATGATGTCGGCTTGCGGCAATGCGGGATCAGACGTGTATTGCGTTCGCAACTGGTCGACCGGGCCCTGGAAGCGGAGGCTAATGTCATATTGCTTAATCGTGGTAGTGATCGTGAGGTTCACGACCGGCTGGGTAACCGTGGGATTGACGAACTGAATCGTGCCGCCGGTGAGGACGTATCGATTGCCGTTGAGAATCATGTCACCGCCGCTCAGATTGATGCGTCCGAGGATTACTGGCTCGGCAGCAGTGCCGCGCACCTGCAGGTTGGCGGTGCCGCCCACGCTGAGTGTGCGGCTGACGAGGTTGACGGCATTGGAGGAATGCACCGAGAGATTAAGCGCGATGTTCTGGGTGATCCCTTGTGAGGGCGGAGCTTCAACTCCGTTCGAGAACTGGCCCACGAAGCTGGAGAGATCGAAACCGGGGGTAAAAGAGAGGTCCGCAAGATTAATGGTCCCCCCGAGGAGTGCTGCGGTTGTGGTGCCGGTCAGGCGGAGGTTCGCACCGATGGTCTCGCGCATTCCCTGCGGGTACAGCATCCGAACACCCCGGGCAGAGAGGCCCATGTCGAACTGAATGGACGGACGAAGCGCTACTCCGCCCTGAGCAGTTAGGGTGCCGCCACCGACCTGACCCTCGAACCTAGTAATGTTGAGGCGATCCTTTGTGAGCGCAAGCGTACCGTTGCCGTTTTGAAGACCGACAGGAAGATCCGGCGATGCGTAGGAGGCGTTCACGATATCGACGGTGCCTTGGACGCCGGGATCATGGGTTGCGCCAAAGGAGTTGATGTTGAATTTGATTTGGCCACCCGTGCGCAGGTCGGGATCAAAGAGTTGCGCGATATGGAGATCGAGGGTGCCGAGAAGCAGGACCGACATTGGGGCATTGCCAGTGGTGGGAATATGGCCCTGGAACTGTACGTCGGTATCGGTTCCTTTGATGGCGGAGCGCTGCACGTCGACGGTGCCGTTCTTGTAGTCGATGTGAATGGGCGCTGTGGCGGCGAGTTGGACGTCGTTGCCATACGCGAGCTTGAGCACGGGAATGGTGGCGTGCGCCTCAAGCTGCTGTTTGTTCTTGAGCGGGCCGTGAAGGGTGGCGTGGAGCTCTGTTTGTCCAGAGAATTTATCAGCCTGGTCGGGAGCATAGATCGCCAGTAGCGGGGCAAGTGGGATGCCTTGCGTGTCGAAGGTGGCATCGGCGGGATAGTCGCCAGTGAGCGCAATTTTCGCGTTGGCTTTGATAGCGGTGTTTACAGCAGACGAAGTGAGCTGGGCGGTTGCCACGTGATTGGCTACGTTGGCCTGAAGGCGGATGTCGGAGATGGTTTGCTTCTGGACGGCGAGGCTAGGGATCTGAATGGTGGCGTCGAGTTGCGGATTATTGAATGTGCCCTGGCCTTTGACGTTGATGGTCACAACACCAGTGGGCTTCGCGCTGGTGGCCTGAAGCTGCTGCAACTTGTCGAGATGGATGCCGGACGAGGTGAGTTCGGCGGAGTAGGTTTTGCGGTTAGGGCTGACGGTGACCTTTCCATCGATGCTGCCTGCGGGCGCGGCGATGGAGAGATTGGCATGGGCTTCGTCACCGCTTCCATTGAAGGTGATCTTCGCGGTGTTGAGGGGCTCGCCGTATGCGGCAGCTTTGGTTAAAGTCACGTTGCCATTGCCGATGGGATTAATCACGCTGCCGTGCATCGAGACGTTGGCTGCAAGAGTTCCCGTGACTGGCGCCTGTTGGCCGGCGAGCTTGGCGAGATCGCTCAGGTCGAGTTGGGACGCATTGAGTTGAACCTGAACGGGGCTGGATTTTGAGAAGGACCACTTGCGCAGTTGAGCGCTGGCATTCAGAGTGATGCGGCCTTGTGCGGCCGGATCGAGCTCGGCATTCTGCAACGCGACTCGCGAGGGGCTCGCGTCGACATTGGTGCGAATGAGCTTCCAGGTTGATCCGTGAACCTGAAAATTCTGTGCGGTCAATTGGCCGGTAAGGTGGGGAGCGGAAGTTGATCCGCGAACGACGCCATTGAAGGTGGCTGTGCCGGCCAGGCCGAGTGGTTGAGGAGCGGGCTGGCCGGGAGTGGGGGTGCGGAAGAGCTCGGCGATAGTTTCGAGTTCGCGGAGGTCGCTGGCCTGAAGCTGAATGGAGAGGCTGGAGTTTTTGCTGACGGTTCCGTTGAGATTGATATTGGTCTGGGGTGTGCGGAAAAAGCTGCGCTCGACAGCGAGCTGCTGGTTGGCGCCGTTGTAGGTGGCGTGCAGAGCGCCGCTGACGGGAACGGGGTTAGGGTTGGGAGTTGCAGGGGGCGGCGCGGAGGCGTTAACGAGGTGGGCCCGTTGACTGTTACTGACGTTGGCGTTGATGGTGGCGTCGGCATGGGCGATAACGTTGTCAATCGTCTTGCCCCATGACGCAGTGGCGCTGCCATTGAGGGTTCCGGCAATCGCGACAGGACCGGCAGACGCCGCGTTTCCGGCCGCGCGTTTAGCCTCGGCGAGGGAGATGTTATGGATGGCAGCGCTGAGGTTGGAATGCGCTGAATCGGTGCCGAGGTTCTTCATTGTGCCCTGGGCCGTGATCTCGCCGCCAAACAGGCTGGCACGGAAGTCACGGATAGTGGCATCGCCGTTCGCAAGAGAGTAATGGGCGGCAAGGTTGGAGATCTCGGCGCGGAGTGTCGGTGTTTTGGTAACGAGCTGGCGGCTGCGGAGATCGCCATTGACGACGAGCGATTGCAATAGCGGGCGATTGGGATCGGATTGGTAATTCGCGGTGCCAGAGACGGCAACGAGACCGGCGGGGATGGATGGATTGTGAAGGAAGCCGGCGAACTGCTGGCCATCGATGGTGGCGTTGTATTGCGCTTGAACGACGGGATTGCTGTAGTTATTTACCGTTGCAGTGAGGAGCACTTGCGTATTGCCGCTCTCGAGCTTTGCAGAGGAGAGGTGAAATGTATTTGGGTCCGCATCAAATTCGACTTTAAGAGTGTGAGGCGGTGCCTGGCTGCCTGCGTAATTGACTTGCCCATTCGAGTAGCTGAGAGTGCCGGAGTACTTCTTGAGGGCGGCGTCGAAGGTGGAGTTTAGTTCGAGATCGTTGAGGTTGGCGGCAATAGCACTAGGCCGGCTGTTGTAGAAAACGATTCCGTTGGTGAGCACGGCACGACGGATGCCGAGGTCAAAGACAGAGGTATTGCTTTTGGAGTTGCTGCTTTTGAGCGTAGGGATATTGGAGACGCCGTTTTTATCGACGTAGACCTGCACGACAGGGTTGTCGATCCGGATGCTGTCGAAATACCACTTGGCTCCGAAGACGGACACGACGCGGACGCCTGCCTGCGCATGTTGCACCTGCAGGAGGGGCGGATTGGGATGAGGAGCTGCGCCGTCTACCTTGAGGCCGTAGAGATCTACGCTGAGATTAGTGAGATTGAGACTGAAGTTCTGAAGATGGACCGCGGTGTTCAGAGCCTGGCTTGCCTGGTCCTGAATCAGATGCAGCAGGTACGCGTGTCCGCGGGAGCTGTTAAGCAGAGTCATCGCGATGATAAATCCGAAGATGATGGGGAAGATGATGACTGCGCCGATCCACTTGGCAATCTTGAGAACGCGATGACGCGCCGGGTGCGCTGGTCGATTTTCGCTGCTATCGGATGAATGATGGAGGATAGCCACTGGAAGCTCCTAGAATGCCTGGCCGATGCTGATGAAGTAGTTCGTCGATTTCACGCCGTGAACAGGGTTCAGATTGATGCCGTAGTCGAAGCGAATGGGCCCGATCGGAGTGGCATAGCGAAAGCCCAGGCCGACGTTGTTTGCATAGAGCGACGTGAAGTTGTGGAAGCCGGGACGCGGGAAGACGTTGCCGCCATCGTAGAAGGGAACAATGCTGAGACCCTTTTTGATGGGCAAGGGGATGCGTGCTTCGGCATTGATGACGAGTAGTTCGTTACCGCCGCTGGGGACGTTGATCTGTGGACATGGAGACACCTCGCCTGGGCTGCAGACCTCGACATTGCGCTGCGGACCGGCGCCATCGAGCGGGAAGCCTCGGAGGGAGTCGCCGCCGCCCGTGAAGAATCGCTCACTGAGCGGAACGCGACTGTTGGCGAACGGCTGAGCGAGGCCGACGCGAACACTACCGGCCCACACGATGTCGTGGATTTTTTGCTTGTAGATAGCCGCCTGCGTGGTGAGCTTGGCGAAGTTCACGCTTGAGCCAAACTTCGTGGAGTTGAGGTCCAGTTCAATCGAGTTCAGGATGCCTTTGTGTTCGTCGAGGACATTGTCGCGCGTATCACGAGTGAGGTTGCCGCCAAAGCCGGAGAGGCGCACGTTGCGATCTTCAATGGGCACGAGTTCCGGTATCTCGACGCGGGTGAGATTTGTTTTGCTGAAGCTGTAACGCACGAAGAAAAGATTCTTCTTTGCGCTGTCAATGAAGCGCTGGATCTGCCAACTGCCGACTTCCTGCTGGGAGGAAAAGATCGGGTTTTGTTCATTGCGCTCAGCCGAGAACGAAAAGGTGGACTTCCACGATGTCCAGCGAAAATTCGGGTTGATGTAGTAGAGGCCAACCCGTTGATCGAGCCTGCCGCCGAAAGCAGTGAACGTTAGAGTTTCGCCTTTGCCGCGGAAGTTGTTGCGCGTGTATTGAAACGAGCCGCGCGGCCCGTAGAAGGTGGCCTGGCTGGTTCTGAAGTTGGAGGGCAGGCCTACCGGCGGAAGTGTAGGGAGCGCAGCTGTTCCGCTGGGGATGCTGCCGCCGCGATTGACGAGCTCGAATCCGAAGCCGTAAGTGAAGTCATTGCGTTTGGCTTCATGGACTTTCACGAGTACATCTTCACTGGTCTGGGTTGTGATCTGGCGTTTCGGATCCACTTCTGCCCAGTCAAATACGCCAGTGTGTTCATAGAGATTGCTGCCGGCCGTTAGAAGGCTGGTTTCCGTGAGAGGCTGATCGGGTTTGAGACCGCTGACGTCCTGGTCGATGAGGCGCTGGCGCGTGTAATTGCGTCCGAGGGTGAGTACTTCGCCTGTAAAGACGCGGGGACCTTCATAGATGTGGTAGACGACATTGATGTGGTGGGGATCGTTCTTTGAAACCTCCGCGGCGGTTTCGCGGAAGCTGGCGGTGAGGTACCCGGCCTTGAAGTAATTTGCCATGATGCCGGCGCGGTCCGCCTGGACCTTGGCCTGGGAGTACGGCTGGCCGCTCGCAACCTTCAGACCCTTGGGGGCGAACTGCGATTCGGGAAATGTGTTGGCGCCCTGAATCGCAAGGGAGTTGACGATGTCGCGCGGTCCCTCGGTGACGTGGAAGGTGACTTCGATATCACCACCTTCGTTTTTTACATTCGATGTGACCTGAACACTGCTGAAGCCCTGCGACTCGTATACGCCTTTCAGGTTTTTCACACTGGCGCGAACGAGCTGATCGCTGAACTGGCCGTGCGAGAGGAAGTGCTTCTTCTGGACCGCAATGTGCGGGGTGAGGTCCTCGGCTTTTAGCTGCTGTTCTCCCCTGAGCCGCACCGCAGTGACGCTGTGCTTTTTGCCTTTTGTGATGTGATAGGCCACGATGCGCAGCTTGGCATCCCCAGTCATTTCGGATGTGACCTTGACGTCGAAGTAGCCCTTTTTCTGATAGTAGGAACTGAGGGCCTGCTGTCCTTCCTGCACGATTTCGGGATCGACGCCGACGCCCTGGTACTCAGGAAGAAGAGTTTTCTTTGTCCATGGCCAGAGGTGCGCGCCGGAAATCTCGACCTTGGTTTTAGTGCCGGGGTTTGCGTCGAAATGGATGTCGGCGCGATTGGTATCGGCGTGGTATTCGGCGCCGGAGAGCTTGACCTGGGCGGCGAGATAGCCATTCTTCTGGAGATGGGATTCGAGACGGCTGTTGGCCTTATTTAGAGTGGTGCGTTTGTAGGTCTTGCCCGGACGAATCGCTGCTCCGCGGAGGCGCGACATAGGGCCCGTAAGTTGATCGTGGAGCCCCTTCTGCTGAGAGGGAGAGACTCCGGCGATGTCCACCTGCCCAAACTTCGCCTTCCGGTTGAGTGTCGATTGGAAGATGACGTTGACGATGCCATGCTTTGAGTCGATCTGGAGCCGGGTGGAGACTTGGGCCTGGAAGTACCCCTCCTGCTGGAAGAAGCGGAGCATGCGTTGCCGATCGCGCTCGACGGTGGAGGCGTCGTAAGGAGCCTGAGAGGTGTAGTTCGAGACCTGGATCAGGCGGGAGTAAGGAAACCGTTCGGCGCCGGGAAACTGGAAGATTCCGTAATAGACAGCGGGCTCGAGGACGAAGAGGACGCGGAGACCCTTGGCTTCTGGCTCGACCTGGATGCGGACGTTCTGAAACTGACCCGATTCCTTAATTGCAGAAGCGCTGGCGTTGACTTTTTCCCGGGCAAAGGGCTGACCGGCTTTTTGCGCGAGTTGCGCTTCAAATTGTGAGGTTTTGAGGTCGGGACGGCCCGCAATTTCGACTGTGGTTACGGCTTGCCCTTCGTACGATGAAAGAATCTGGTCGGCCGGTGGGGTGTTGGAGTCCTGTGGAGTGGCTTTAGCGCTGGCTGTCGGGGCGGCTTGTGCTTGCGCAAGGAGGGCTGCAGAACCGCGTGACGAGATCGAGGAGCAGAGCAGAAAACAGAACAAAACCGCTATTCGGACGCAGGAAGTAAGGAAATTCCGTTCAGTACGGGATGCACACACCATTGGCCGTTTGGATGCACGTGGAATGTAGGTGTTTGCATCATTGGATGCAACTCCGCGGACTACAACGCCGCAGGGAAGGGGCCATAGGGCTGGTGCGAGTTTATCGGGTACTTAGGAGCACGCATCTAAGTTGTTTTGTAGGGCGGGGCGAGCTGGCATGGACCGAGCAGACCATGGTTTCGACAGGGTACCCAAATCGGAAGGCATCGTGGATGGCGTACCCAAACTAGACAAAACGCTGCCCCGCCACGAACGGCGAGTGTGGGAAACCGTCTTCCGGACACCGCTGAAGTCTTTCTGGAATCTGAAAGACATTCCGTATGGCAGGGTGGCGAAGCGGGTGTGGAGAGGTATTTTTGCGGATCGGGTCTTTGGCTGGGCAGCCGAACTCGGGTTCTATTTTCTGTTTGCGCTGTTTCCCACTCTGATTTGCGCGAGTTCCATTCTCGGGCTGGTGGCCCGCTCTGCTCACCAGTTCTATGGTCAGCTCCTGGGCCATCTGGCGATCGTGATACCCGCCTCGGCAATGGGGGCAGTCCTCAAAACATTCAATGAAACAACCACTGCTGCAACGTCAGGCAAAGTGACTTTCGGTTTGATCGCGGCAATCTGGTCCGCGTCGGTTGGGGTTTCGGCCATTCAGGAGACTCTGAACGCGGTGTACAAGATCGAGGATAGGCGTTCGTATTTCATTGCCCGTCTGCAGGCAATCGGATTGACTGTTCTGCTCATCCTCATGGTCACGCTGGGATTGGGTTCGATGCTGGCAGGGGACTACTTTGCACACCTGATAGGGCACGAAGTACAGGACGTGATCCTGCGACTGGCGGGAGTAGCAGCGGTGCGGCTCGTGAGCTGGACGGTGGCATGTGCAGCGCTCGCTTTGACGTTTGCCTCGATCTACTACTGGGCTCCCGACTGCAACATGAAATGGCGCTGGATCACGCCAGGAGCGGTGATTGGAATCGTAGGGTGGATGCTGTCGTCGCTCGGATTTCGGCTGTATCTGCACTATTTCAACACCTACAGCGTGACGTATGGTTCGCTTGGTGCAGTAGTGATCCTGCTCATGTGGTTCTACATCACCGGCTTGATGCTGCTCCTGGGGGCAGAGGTCAACAGTCAGATTGAGGCTGCCGCAGCGGAGAAGACTCTCGAACAACAGGAGTCCAGCCCGGTTGGTATACAGGCCCAGATGGCTTCCAGCTCTTGGAACTGACAAATCGCTTCTCGCCGTAAAATCGTACAATTTCCTTCACAGTGGATTGAGGGTGTTTCGCGCAGTACGGCGCGATGCTATACAATCCGAGGTTCTCGGGCGGGGTAATAGCCGCCGGAGAAGGAAGAGCGGAGGCTGACCATGGAAGTGGAGTTCACCGCGAGACAAGTTACCGTTCCGAAAGCATTGCGTTCTCAAGCCGAGGAAGGACTGGAACGGGTCGCTCGAATCCTGGGCAGAGGGGCGCGCGCGAGCGTAGTCTTTCGCGCGCAGAGACATCTTCAGATTGCCGAGCTGACGATAAAGGCAAGAGTGCAAACGATCGAGGCGGAGGGCAAGGCAGACACGCTGGAATCGGCCTTACGTATTGCCATCCAGCATGCAGAAAATCAGGCGCTCCGTTATCGCGAGCGGCAGTATGAACGAAAGCGAATGCCGAAGCTCGACAAGGTGCTGACGGCGCCTCCGGTGGCACCCGCCAAACGGGGCGCGCAGCCCGAGGGAGTGCATGAGAACGGTAAGTTGACCCGCGCGAAGGTGAAGACGGCGATTCCTGTGCATTCTTTTCCGGCAAGCACGACGTTCGTTGAGCCACATATTCTGGCAACCGGGGAGGCGATCGCGGTTAAGCCTATGACCATTGAGGAGGCTGTGAAAGAAGCCGAATTCCGCGACCGGGACTTGCTGATCTTCCGGAATCGCGCAGGCGATTTATATGTGCTGCATCGCAGGCGCGATGGCCAAATGGAACTGGTGGAGGTTCCGTGACCCGAAAGGCAGCGTTACTCAGGTGACGCTGCTTCTTTCTTCGGCCAACTGTGCCATTGATGAGGGTGCTAGGATGTGCGCATGGTGCCGAAGCATTCGAAAACAGGTGTGCGCCACAGCGGCCAACCGGGGAAGTCTGCGACAAGATCTGGTAAAGAGCTGGTAATCCTCACCGGGATTTCCGGTGCGGGCAAGGCATCTGCTCTGAAGGCCTTTGAGGATCTGGGCTTCCAGGCTGTCGACAATCTGCCATTGGAACTGATGCAGGAGTTTGCCGGCCTGGTGGCGAGGTCGAAGGAGATTGAGCGCGCCGCGATTGTGGTGGATGTGCGTGAGGGGCAGGCGCTCGATCGACTGCCGGAGATCATCAAGTACGTCAAGCAAGTGCTACCGACGCGCGTTGTGTTTCTGGATGCGCAGGACCCCGTGCTGGTGCGTCGCTACTCGGAAACGCGAAGGCCGCACCCCTTGAGGCGTTCTGAGAGCGTGTCGCGCTCGATCGTGGAAGAACGGCAGATGCTCGACCAGGTGCGCAACGTGGCTGACACGCTGATCGATACGTCGCGTTTCAATGTGCATGAGCTTCGCGAGGAGATTCTGAAGAGGTTTGGGCGCGGCGATCAGACCGAGAGGCTTCTGGTCTCATGCCTTAGCTTTGGATTCAAGAATGGCGTGCCGCTGGATGCCGACATCGTTTTTGATGTGCGGTTCTTGCCGAATCCACATTTTGTCCCGGAGTTTCGCGAGAAGACAGGACTTGATCGCAAGGTGGTTGAGTTCGTCAAAAGCTTTCCGCAGACGGGGGAGTTTCTCGACAAAGTAACCGATATGATGCAATACCTGATGCCTCACTACGTGAAGGAAGGCAAGAGCTATCTTACGATCGGATTTGGCTGCACGGGCGGCCAACACCGCAGTGTGATGATGGCCGAGGAGATTGCGAAGCGCTTGTCGAAAGCCGGGTATGTGGCCAAAGCTGTGCATCGCGATATGCCTCGCTAGTGCTGCTTCGGGGGCTTCTGCAACTGATCGAGAAATGCGGATAGAGCGCTGTCGAATTGAGCTGGTTCACTTGGCGACCCGGTGAGCCACACGATAGTCTTACGCGCCGGGACAGCCTGATAGGCCTGAGGGTTGTCGCGATCACGCGCGGCTGTTCCGACGGGGGTCCAGAAAAACCACAGCGACGGAATGAGCAGGTTGGATGCAGCGGCGTTTGCATCCCAGCGGTCGCTCACGAGCAGGTGAGCAGGCACGAGGTGCGCGCGTGGATCGTTGAAGATTCTCGCCGTGGGAGACTCGAGCGGTTGCTCAAGTACGACGCCGGCGAGATCGGGGTGGGCCCCAGCGATTTCGAGCGCGAGGTTTGCGCCGAGGTCACGTCCCACGAGGATGATGGACGCGATGGGGATATTTCGCGTGCCAGAGAGATACTTCAGCGCCGCGTCAGCGTCTTCGCGCCAGCGCGTTTCGCTGGGGTGCATGAAGCGGCTCTGGCCGTAGCCGCGGTAATCGAATGCAAAGACATTCAGGCCTTCATCGTGCAGAGGTTTGAGAGCGCCGATGGTGTCGCCAAGGTTGCCGGTTTCGCCGTGGAGATAAATGGCGGTGAATCGCGGTTGGGATGCGGCGGGAATCCACCAGCCACGAAGTTCTGGCTGACCAGAGGCAGAGGTCGCGAACCCGACGGATTCGAAAGAGAGATTCACGTTCGCGGGAGTTCGCGCGATCGCTGAGGTGGGGTGGTAAAGCAATTGCCAACTGCCCTGCCAGAAAAGGATGCAGAGGGTTCCCCATGCGCAAAGGAAGGAGGCGGCGAGGACAGTGACAAGTCCGCTGAGCAGCCATCTTCCGGACACTGTGGACGGCGCAGTGTCTCGACGCGGTGGCGTGTGTCCGGATGCGGCGGGACGAGTGACTGCGGCGCGGGACTTTCTGGATGGCTTCGGCTTGCTCATCTTTGGTTTGCTTTCAAGCTTCTCTTGCCGGTAAAGGGCGGTACAGATTTATGCTAATTGGGCGATTTGAGAGACGCGAGACAACGTCGGGATCGGGAGATCATCATGGCAGAGTTCGTGAAGATTTGTTCGCAGGCGGAAATTCCAGCGGCGGGGATGGTGAAGGAGTTCGTTGTTGACGGACGCGCGCTGTGCGTTGCCAATGTAGATGGAGCGGTGTGCGTGCTGGATGGGACCTGTCCGCATGAAGGCGGCCCGCTGGGCGAGGGATCAATCGAAGGCGGCAAGTTGGTCTGTCCGTGGCACGCTTATGCATTCGATGTAACCAGCGGCTCGACGGATGAAGATCCGGATGTCAAGGCCGATGTGCTGGAAGCGAAGGTGGAAAACGGGAAGTTGCGGGCGAGAATCTAGCTCGTGATCAGCGGCCGATCCGCCTGATCGGAGCAGGACCGGCCGCATTGAAGAGAACGGCGCACATTAAGTCGGCACAGCATTAGGAAATCTTGCAAGTGCGAACCGCGTTTTACTTCTTCTTCGAGGGGACCTTCTTGCCTTCGCGGCGGGCTTCGGAAAGGCCGATGGCGATAGCCTGTTTCGGATTCGTAACCTTCTTGCCGCTGCGACCCGATTTCAACTTGCCCTCTTTCATCGCGTGCATTTCGCGCTGAACATCTTTGCCGGCAGAGGGCGAGTATTTACGGCCGGAAGATTTTTTCGAGCTGGACTTGCGCGCGCTGGACTTTTTCGCCGCCGAACCGCGGGTGCTCTTCTTTGCGCTGCTGCTCCGTGTGGAACGGCTGGATTTGCCGCTTCGCGATTTGCTGCTGCGTGAGGAACGCGAGCGCGAAGTTGTGCCCCTGGAACTGCTGCTGGATTTCTTTTTGGCTGCCTTTTTCGTTGCCATAACTATCCTCCTCGGAGGTCAGATGGCGTGCAGCTTGGGGCAAGTTGCATGTGGGGCGCACGGAAGGTTGCCTCGTAATGCAGAAGAGAGTGCATCGTGCGTCATACGATGCGGCGAATTCCTGGAATGCGCACGAGCGGATCGGCAATGAGCCATGTTGCAATGCAACTGAGCGTGCCGATTATCCCGAACTTGAGAATTGCCGGCGCCACCCATGGATGAAGCAGAAGGCTGATGCCAACCAGCACGGGCGGATGAATGATGTAGACCGCATACGCGCGTCGATTGAGCCACGACCAGAACGCTGACGGCTTGTTCATTAATGCGCGAGCGATCAGCAACCACGCAGCAATCAGTCCCCATGCGACAAAGGGATCCCAGAAGGCGTACACGATGGCGGGCCAGGTGTGTCCGCCGCCGAAGTTAGCCTTCCCTGGAGGGAACACACGCATGGAGATCGCGATGCTGATGGGCATCACAGGCCACGCTGCGATGAGCGTGATTACCCATGGACGGGCATGTCTCCATTGAAGCTGGCGGAGCCAGTCGTAGCGCCATGCGGCAATTCCGATCGCGAAGAGGAAAATGTAAGGCGCGAAGTAGCCGAGCTGAAGGCCGATGATGTTTTGTCCTGCGGGAACGAATTGGCGGATGGCGAGACTGGCTGCGCCGACGACAATAGCACTCAAGAGCCATCGGACATATGAGGGAACCGGATGTGGTGTGCGAGCGGAGTGAGCCAGGGATGATCCAAAGGCGGCGCGGTATGCGCAGTATGCGAGCGAAAAGATCAGGAGAGCCTGCGCGAACCAGAGCGGTCCGTTGATGATGATGGCGTGATTCCAGAGATAGGGAAACACGTTCCAGAAGCCCTTGCCTTCTTGAGCAGCAACCATTGCAGCGGTGATTGGTCCGAGGATGAAGATGAATGCGAGGAGCGGGATGCCGAGTCGCGTAAAGCGGTCGCCTATGAATTGCCGGTAGCCTTTGCGCTCAATCGATCCGGGTGTGAAGTATCCGGCGAGAAGGAAGAAGAAGCCCATGAAGTAAGCCTGATTAGTGGCGACGAAGAGAGTAAGCAGGATGCTCGGGAGTTCGCCAGATACGTGGAGTTCGTTATAGAACCAGCTGCCGGATGCGCCGTATGTGATGGCCGTGTGATGGAGGATCACGAAGGCCGTCATGATGGTACGAAGCCGATCGATGTACAGGTCGCGAGGCGGAGCGGCATGGGAGGTGGCGAGGGTCGGCTCAGCCGCTGTGACCGATATGGCGTCCGCAGTTTCAGGCATGAGAAATGATACGGAGGACGGTCGAGATTTGTTCGGCCCCGGTCTTCAGAATCGAGACCGGGGCCCCCAAATTATTCGTTGTTAGTCAGTACTTAACGATGGCAGTGAAGGAATCGGGTTTGAGGCTGGCGCCGCCGACGAGAGCGCCGTCAATCTCTTCCTGGCCGCAGAGAGCTGTCGCGTTGTCAGGCTTGACGCTGCCGCCGTAAAGGATTCGCATTTTCGATGCAACATCAGCGCCGAGCAGTTTCGCGACTTCTGCGCGAATGATCTTGTGAGCTTCAACTGCCATTTCGGGTGTGGCGGTTTTCCCAGTTCCGATCGCCCAGACGGGTTCATAGGCAATCACGATGGGCGCGGCGGCTTCAGGCGTGATTCCGGCGAAGGCTCCTGTGACTTGCGTCTTGAGAACTTGTTCGGTCAGGCCTGCCTCGCGCTCGGCGAGAACTTCACCGATGCAGACGATGGGAACGATGCCGTGCTTCAGGGCCGTGTGGAGCTTCTTGCTGACGATCTCGTCAGTCTCGGCGAAGTACTGACGGCGCTCGGAGTGTCCAATCAGGGTGTGGGTTCCGCCGACGGCCTTGAGCTGCAGGATGGAAGTTTCGCCGGTGAATGCACCTTCTTCAGCGAAATAGATGTTCTGCGCGCCGACCGCTACGTTCGAACCTTTGGCGGCTTCGATAACGGTGGGCAGAAGTACTGGGGACGGGAACAGGGCGATCTCGTCGCGGGTGTGTCCTGCAACTAAGGGCAGGAATGCGTCGACAAAGGCCTTCGCTTCGGAAGGCGTTTTGTACATCTTCCAATTAGCGGCAATGAGCTTCTTGCGTGACATGTTTTATTGAGTCCTCAAGATGATTTTATCGGACAGAAAGTGTGGGGCGGGTGATGCGAAACACAGGGAAAGCCGAGAAAGACGGGGAATCCGTCAATCAGCGGAGTGCGTCCGCGGATGGGCTACTCTGAGGGGCGGCTTTCAACAAGAACTTTCTTGACCGCGTCCGACACTCGATCGAGCATTTCGTCGGCATTGCTCACCAGATCACGTGCATCCGGAGGGAAGTCGGGATAAGTTCTTAGCAGGTGAAAGGTGAAGGTTAGCGCAGCAAGAGGATTATTAATGTCGTGGGCAAGCTGGTTGATGATCGCGTATCTCGACTCCCATTCGCGAACCTTGCGCTCCGCTGCCTGGAGTCTTCGCTGCTCAGTGAGATCGATCATGTACACGGACCACTGAAACGGTTCTGTGCTCAGGCGAACCGCGCCAATCAGGAAAGGCAAAGTCGTGCCGTCGGGCAGATTGAATTCCTTTTCGAATGGGATACAAGCCCCGTATTCCCGCAGCTGTTCCAGAGCATTCACATCCAGGTGCCGGAACCGCTCCGGCGTCATCTTGAACCAGTCGATCTCGCCGGCTCTAAGCTGTTCCCGCGTGTAGCGGGTCATGCGTAGTAACGCGTCATTGGCATCAATTATCTGATTTTCGTTGGCGATGGCGACGCCGAGATAGGGAGACTTGTACAACATGGAAAACGACGCCTGCAAAGATTGCGGAATTTGTGCCTGATAGGCGCGAATGGATAATTCCAGTGCCGCCTCCAGACTCTCACCAATAGTGAATGCGTCCGGAATCAGCGTACTCAACTCTAGACTCAAGAGATCCTTCTGGATTGTGGAGCTCAACACTTGCTGAAGAATACGCGTCTCGTGCAGGATCTGCGGGATCGTGTAGCCCTGCTGATATCGAACTCTGCCGTGCTTGCGTGCTGCCTCTGCAGCCTCGTCGCCAAGAGCGTTACGGGATGACTCCATGCGCGACGCCAGTTCCTCCAGCAGGTCGGGGATGTGATCGCTCCTTTCTTGTTCGGTAAGGGGAATGGACGCAAGTTCAGGATGTTTAAGAACCTCGCGGAGCCACGTTTTGCAAATTTGCTGCTTGCTGCAGCGCACCAACTCTGAAACCCGCACCGGAGTCTTTGGAGTGGCTGCGCGCCTCACCCCGGTTTGAGCATTCTTGATCGCACTGAGCAGGCGAGGCAGATCCAGCGGTTTTGCGAAATAGTCATCCACCTGGCTCCGCACCGCCTGAATCGCTGATTCTATGTCTGGATAGCCGGTGAGGATGAAAGTACACGCGCTCGGCTGCACTCGCCGCATTGCTCCAACAACGGTGAACCCGTCTGCCGGTTCACCAATGTTCAAATCCGTAAGAAGAACATCGAACGAATCCTTGCCGATGAGTTCGAGAGCTTCAGGGACACTGGAAGCCGCAGATACGTCAAACCCGGAGTGCTCCAGCACTTTTGTCAGGGACTTCAGCAGCGGCAGATCGTCGTCCACACATAGGACTTTCGCAGCGGACATGCGGAATTTGATGCAATCTGGGAAGTTTGGGGTTTTTGGGCCTAAACGGGCAAAATCCGGAATTCAGCTACGCGAGAGTTGCACGGATGCAACATCGGGCGGGACTTCACCGCGCAAGAAGGCCTCCCGGTGATCGGGATCGCCCAAGTCCATCTTGAAATGGTGCCAGGTGCCATCTTGCAGCACGGCCATGTTCCATGCACCGGAAACTGTGTCGGCAAACTGCCAGACGATGTGATAGCCCTCTTCGTTTGTAAACCCTTCGAGATCGGCCTGGATGATGGCGTCGCCGCGCTCCCAAAGGAAATTGCGGAGAGCGTGAATGGCGGCGGAGCCTTCTTCGGAGTTCGAGCCGAGAAGATGTTGGAAGGCGTAGACGGTCCTCACTTCGGCTAAAAACTCATGCAGCCAGGCGACGCCGGAATCTGGTTTGCAGTCGGCGGTGTCTTCGATGAAGTCGGCGATCTCGTCCTGGCCAATCGAACCATCAGAGACCGCGTTCCGTTCGAGGAGGGCGATTTCAACCTCGCTGTCGGTGGAGAGCAGGAGCGTGTGCCAGCCGTCGTCCTCGTCTTCTTCAATGCTGAGTTTGCAGGACGGATGATCGGCGCGGATAAATTCTGCGAGTTCCTCGAATGAGGGAAACTCTTCGTTTTTTGAGAGAACGCGGGTGTAGTAAGGCACGTTGGGACGCTTTCAGAGTCGGGTGAATTCAAGCGGCTTAGGTCGGCTCATGCGGGCGAACGACAGAGGCGCTCAGGAATTTGAATCGGAGGGGTACGAGACCACGCGGCTCCAGCGGGGGCGATGGCGATAGATGCTCATCGGTCCGGAGTTGAACCAGTTGCGCAGCGTGTTGTGAAGAATGCGTTGGCCCCAGTATCCAACGGCAATGGCACATAGGGAGCAGAACAGCCAAATGACCCAGCCGGTAATTTCGGCGCGGGTGCTGGAGCAGTTGCCCCACATCATGTCAGGTCCGCAGGCGAGGCTGGAGTTGGGGATGAGTCCACAGATGTAGTAGAGGGAAACGGCGGCCGGGGGAGTGATGAGGATTGCCAGAGAGAAGGGGCGTAAGCGCGGAATTGCAAGGGAGACCAGCGCAGCGAGGGAAGAGGCGATGAGGGAGGCAAACGCGATCAGCGCTTCGGCGAGGATATCCATGCTATGGCTCCTAAGCGGAGGATAGCAGAAGTGATCCATTCTACGAATGGGCGGTTCGGGATTGCTTGAAGATCAATCGGCTGAGGAAATCGGGCAGCGGCTTCGGAAGGTACTGTTGAGGTGTACGCAGCCGCAAAAGAGCGAGGACGCACGCCAGCACACCGAGTGCACCGATCAGACCACAGGAAAGAGCTGCCCGACGAGACCCATAGGTCCAGCACTGGTACGCGATATTTGGTGTGCCTACTAGCAAAACAAGCAGGCTCAGTGTTCCGCCGGAGAGGATTGCGCCTTGCAAGATACGCAAGGGGCGCAGCCCTAAGAGTCGTTCGACTCGCGGAGCAACGCTTTGGAAGATGAATCTGCATGCAAGTGCAGCTACGTATGCCGCCGCGATGGACCCAATGACAATGAAAACCAGGATGGTCCGAAGCGCGATGCTGGTCTCTGACCCGGAGACGGCCAAGAACTGCGGACCCGCTGTAATGATTAGCAATACGGTGCTGGGTGCGGAGATAAAAATAAAGACCGGGGCGGTGATGGCCGATCGTCTCCACGGAGGAACAGATGCGACAGCGGCAAACGTCAACGCCGCTAAAAGCAAGTCGAAGAGAAAGAGCAAGGGAAGTGCGAAGGGCATCGGGATCCGAGGGGATTATCGCATGGCTCTTCTCTGCAGAGAAAACAGGCCGCACTGGAATACGATGCGGCCTGTTCGGGATCTGGAGCGCTAATGTACGCTTCCGTTACTTTTCGGTGAGTGCTTCGACGCCGGGGAGTTTTTTGCCTTCGAGGAATTCGAGGCTGGCTCCGCCGCCGGTGGAGATGTGAGTGATCTGGTCGGCTACACCGGCCTGATTGATGGCGCTGACGGAGTCGCCTCCTCCGATGATGGACGTTGCTGCCTTGTTGCCTGCGACGGCGCGGGCGATCGCGTTGGTTCCCTTGGCGAAGTTGGGGAACTCGAAAACGCCGGCGGGACCGTTCCAGACGATAGTGCGGGCGCGTGAAACGACATCCTCGATTGTCGCCACGGATTTCGGACCGATGTCGAGCCCCTGCCAGTCTGCGGGAAAGTCCTTCGAAGTATCCCAGGGCTGGGTCTTGGCGTCGTTGGAGAAGCTATCGGCGAGAATGTTGTCGACCGGGAGGAGAATGTTTACTCCTTTGGCCGAAGCTTTCTCGAGCGTTTGTTTGGCGAGATCGATCTTGTCTTCTTCGACGAGGGACTTGCCCGTGGCGACTCCCTTTGAGCGATAGAAGGTGTAGGCCATCCCGCCGACGATGACGAGCGTGTCGACCTTCTCGAGGAGGTTCTGGATGACGTCAATTTTGCCGGAAATCTTGGAGCCGCCAATGATAGCGACAAAGGGCTTCTCGGGCGCTTCGAGCGCTTTGCCGAGATAAGTGATTTCCTTTTCCATCAGCAGGCCGGCGACAGCAGGCTTTAGAAAATGCGTAATCCCTTCCGTGGAGGCGTGGGCGCGGTGTGCGGAGCCGAAGGCGTCGTTGCAGTAAACCTCGGCCAGAGAGGCAAGCTTCTTCGAGAACTCCGGATCATTAGCTTCTTCTTCGGCGTGATAGCGAAGGTTTTCGAGAAGGAGCACCTGGCGCGACTCAAGCTGCCGCGACATCTCTTCCGCGATTTCGCCGATGCAGTCGGGTGCGAAGGCTACGTTGATGGAATCGCCAATCTTTTTGTCGAGGAGTTCCCGCAGGCGGTCGACGACGGGGCGCAACGAGTATTTCGGATTCGGCTTCCCCTTGGGACGGCCTAGGTGCGAGGCAAGAATGACCTTAGCGTGGTGGCGAAGGGCGTACTCGATGGTAGGCAGCGTAGCGACAATGCGGGTGTCGTCAGTGATGGTCGAGCCGTCTTCAGTGAGCGGCACGTTGAAGTCAACGCGGATGAACACGCGCTTGTTCTTGAGATCGATGTCGCGTATGGAGAGCTTGGACATAAAAAGCCTTTCAGGGGTCAGGGTCAGGGTTCGGAGATGACGGCGTCCATTTCAATTTCGATGCGCCAGTTTGGATTGAGCAGGGCTGCTACGACGACCATGGTGGCGGCAGGGCGGATGGAGCCGAAGAACTCGCCGTGGATGCGGCCGACCGCTTGCCAGTCTTCTACGTGGGTCAGGTACATGCGGGTGCGGACGACGTCGTTGAAAGATGCTCCGGCATCGGCGAGCGCCTTTTCGGCGATAGCGAAGATGCGGCGGGTCTGACCTGCGGCATCTTCGGTATCCGCGCCAACCGGACCGGTTCCGGCGACGTGAACGTTGTTGCCCACGCGCACGGCACGGGAGAACCCGATGATGGGCTCGAAAGGTGATCCGCCGGTGATGTTCTGGCGCATAACAGTGATCAGTGGTCGGTGCTCAGTGGTCAGCAACCTGCGCATGACGATCGACGCGATCGCTTGTTGGTGGTCAGCGTCAGAAAACAGTCGCCGGATTTCGCTTACGGCCTGATCACTGTTCACTGATCACTGACCACTCGTTCTTACAGGCCCTTCTTAACGAGGAAGCCTACAAGGTCGACTACGCGATTCGAGTAGCCCCACTCGTTGTCGTACCAGCTGAGGACCTTGACGCTGTTGCCAATCACCTTCGTGAGTGGAGCATCAACGATCGAGGAGAGCGGGTTGCCCTTGAAGTCGGAGCTGACTAGCTGATTTTCGTCGAAGCCGAGGATGCCCTTGAGCTCGCCTTCGCTGGCGGCCTTGAGAGCGGCGTTTACAGACTTGACGTCCGTGGTCTTCTCGCTGATGAAGGTCAGGTCAACGATGGAGACGTTCGGTGTGGGAACGCGCAAAGAGAAACCGTCCAGCTTGCCGGCGGTCTCAGGGATAACCAGCTTGAGTGCCTTAGCGGCGCCGGTGGAACTGGGGATCATGTTAAGAGCTGCAGCGCGGGCGCGACGGAGGTCCTTGTGCGGGAAATCAAGGATGACCTGGTCGTTGGTGTAGCTATGAATGGTGGTCATGATGCCGCTGACGATGCCGCAATGCGCGATGAGGACTTTGACCACCGGCGCGAGGCAGTTGGTGGTGCAGCTGGCGTTGGAGATGATGTTGTGCTTGGCCGGATCGTACTTGTCCTGGTTGACCCCGAGCACCAGGGTGATGTCTTCGTTGGTGGCCGGAGCAGAGATGATGACCTTCTTCACCGTGGTGCCGAGGTGAGCCTTCGCGGCGTTTGCGTCGGTGAATCGGCCAGTGGACTCAATGACGATCTGCGCGCCGTTGTCGGCCCACGGAAGCTTGGCGGGGTCCTTTTCCGCGTAAACCTTGATCTTTTTTCCGTCGACGGAGATGAAGTCATCGCCGGCGGTTATTTCATTTTTAAGATTGCCGAGGATCGAGTCGTACTTGAGCAGGTGGGCCAGGGTGGCGGGGCTGGTCAAGTCGTTAACGGCAACAAAATCGATCTCGGGATTGCCGAGGGCGGCGCGCAAAACGTTGCGGCCAATTCGGCCGAAGCCG
>Ga0157369_10001060_pt1 | contig 34676 bp, 33 predicted proteins | sample C25metaG_FD_113461 | JGI IMG/M metagenome (GOLD analysis project Ga0157369, IMG submission 113461) | Corn rhizosphere microbial communities from Kellogg Biological Station, Michigan, USA - C2-5 metaG | ecosystem: Host-associated > Plants > Roots > Rhizosphere > Soil | place: USA: Michigan... | reverse complement strand
CTGGGTCAGATCTTCGCCGAGGACGAAGACGGCATCGTGCTTCTCCATGGCGCGCAGGGTGGGGACGGGCAGGGGGCTGTCCTTGAGCACCTGCAGCACCAGGCGGACGTTGGCCAGGTCACGGGTGCTCATGCCACTGGAGAAGTTGTCGGCGCCGACCAACTCGCGCAGGGCGTGGTTGCTTTCCAGGCTGGCACGCGGCGAACCGATGCCGATCACCTTCTTGCCGCGCAGCAGCAAGGCGGCACGATCCAGGGCGGCGTCGATACCGGTCTCCAGGCTGCCGTCCTTCAGCAGGGCCTGGCGCGGACGATCCTTGCGATTGACATAGCCATAGCCGAAGCGGCCACGGTCGCAGAGGAAGTACTGGTTGACCGAGCCGTTGAAGCGGTTCTCGATGCGGCGCAGTTCGCCATAGCGCTCGCCGGGGCTGATGTTGCAGCCCGAGGAGCAGCCATGGCAGATGCTCGGGGCAAACTGCATGTCCCACTTGCGGTTGTAGCGCTCGGAGTGGGTCTTGTCGGTGAACACCCCGGTGGGGCAGACCTCGGTCAGGTTGCCGGAGAATTCGCTCTCCAGGGTACCGTCCTCGACGCGGCCGAAATAGACGTTGTCGTGGGCACCGTAGACGCCCAGGTCGGTTCCGCCGGCGTAGTCCTTGTAGTAGCGCACGCAGCGATAGCAGGCGATGCAGCGGTTCATCTCGTGAGCGACGAACGGGCCGAGGTCCTGGTTCTGGTGGGTACGCTTGGTGAAGCGATAACGGCGCTTGTTGTGACCGGTCATCACCGTCATGTCCTGCAGGTGGCAGTGGCCGCCTTCTTCGCAGACCGGACAGTCGTGGGGATGGTTGGTCATCAGCCATTCGATGACCGAGCTGCGGAATTCCTTGGCTTCGGCGTCTTCGATGGAGATGTAGGTCTTGTCGCTGGACGGGGTCATGCAGGACATGACCAGGCGCCCGCGGGTGTCATTCTCGTCGGCGAACTGCTTCACCGCGCACTGGCGGCAGGCGCCGACGCTACCCAGCGCCGGGTGCCAGCAGAAATAGGGGATGTCGAGCCCCAGGGACAGGCAGGCTTCGAGGAGGTTGTCCGCCCCGTCGACCTCGTACGTCTTGCCGTCTACATGGATAGTGGCCATAGGGTTTTCTTCTCACCCGCGCAGGGCGGGTCTGGCTAATGGGAAAACGTTCGCGTTGCCCTGGCGGTCGCCAGTGGCAGCGCCGGCCGGGTCGAGCCCGGCCAGAAAGCGATGGGAGCGGTCCCGGGGGACCGGTCCTCAGATCACGGTCGCGGAAGCAGTCGGACGAGGCTCGCTGGGCGCCTTGCGCACACCGGCCTCGAACTCCTCGCGGAAATACTTGATGGCACTGCCCAGGGGCTCGACGGCGCCCGGGGCGTGGGCACAGAAGGTCTTGCCCGGACCGAGGAAGTTGACCAGTTGCAGCAGGGTATCGAGATCGCCCTGCTGGCCTTCGCCCTTCTCCAGGCTGCGCAGGAGTTTGACGCTCCAGGGCAGGCCGTCGCGGCAGGGGGTGCACCAGCCGCAGGATTCGCGCGCGAAGAACTCTTCCATGTTGCGCAGCAGCGAGACCATGTTGACGCTGTCGTCCACGGCCAGGGCCAGACCGGTGCCCATGCGGGTGCCGACCTTGCCGATGCCGCCGGCGTACATCTGCGCCGAGAGGTGCTCGGGCAGCAGGAAGCCGGTACCGGCGCCACCGGGCTGCCAGCATTTCAGCGTGAAGCCGTCGCGCATGCCGCCGGCATAGTCTTCGAACAGCTCCTGGGCGGTGATGCCGAAGGGCAGTTCCCAGACGCCGGGATTCTTCACCTTGCCGGAGAAGCCCATGAGCTTGGTGCCCATGTCTTCGCTGCCTTCGCGGGCCAGGCTCTTGTACCAGTCCACGCCACCCGCGACGATGCCCGGCACGTTGCACAGGGTCTCGACGTTGTTGACGCAGGTGGGCTTGCCCCAGACGCCGACGGCGGCGGGGAAGGGTGGCTTGGAGCGCGGGTTGGCGCGGCGGCCTTCCAGGGAGTTGATCAGCGCGGTCTCTTCGCCACAGATGTAGCGACCGGCGCCGGTGTGGACGAACAGCTCGAAGTCGAAGCCGCTGCCCAGGATGTTCTTGCCGAGCAGACCGGCGGCCTTGGCTTCTTCCACCGCCCGCCGCAGGTTGGCGGCGGCGTCGACGTATTCGCCACGCAGGAAGATGTAGCCACGGTAGGCCTTGAGCGCCCGGGCGCTGATCAGCATGCCTTCCACCAGCAGGTGGGGCAGCTGCTCCATGAGCAGGCGGTCCTTCCAGGTGTTGGGCTCCATCTCGTCCGCGTTGCACAGCAGGTAGCGGATATCGAGGGATTCGTCCTTGGGCATCAGGCCCCACTTCACGCCGGTGGGGAAGCCCGCACCGCCGCGGCCCTTGAGGCCGGAGTCCTTGACTTCCTGGACGATGGCGTCCGGCGCCAGCTCGGTCAGCGCCTTGCGCGCCGCGGCGTAGCCGTCCTTCGCCTGGTATTCCTCCAGCCAGACCGGGGCGCCGTCTTCACGCAGGCGCCAGGTCAGGGGATGGGTCTCGGGAGTACGGGCGATGCTGTTGGCAGGCCCGAAGGAGGTCAGTCTCATGCGTATCCCTCCAGCAGTTTGGCCACGCCCGCAGGTTGGACATCGCCATGGGTGTCGTCGTCGATCATCAGCGCCGGGGCCTTGTCGCAATTGCCCAGGCAGCAGACCGGCAGCAGGGTGAAGCGGCTGTCGGTGGTGGTCTGGCCCAGGCCGATGCCCAGCTGGCGCTGGATCTCGCCGACCACGGATTCGTGGCCGCCGATGTAGCAGGTCATGCTGTCGCACACGCGGATGATGTGGCGACCGACCGGCACGCGGAAGATCTGGCTGTAGAAGGTCGCCACGCCCTCGACGTCGCTGGCGGGAATGCCCACCACCTCGCCGATGGCATAGATGGCGCCATCCGGCACCCAGCCACGTTCCTTCTGGACGATCTTCAGGGCTTCGATGGACGCCGCGCGCGGGTCCTCGTAGTGATGCATCTCGTGCTCGATGGCCGAGCGCTCGGTTTCGCTCAGGACGAAACGGTCGGTTTGGATCAGGGTTTCGGTGCTCATACTCAGCGGTCCACGTCGGCCATGACGAAGTCGATACTGCCCAGGTAGGCAATCAGGTCGGACACCATGCTGCCGCGAATGACGGCCGGGATCTGCTGCAGGTGCGGGAAGCTCGGCGTCCGGATGCGGGTGCGGTAGCTCATGGTGCTGCCATCGCTCGTCAGGTAATAGCTGTTGGCGCCCTTGGTCGCCTCGATCATCTGGAAGGCTTCGCCGGCCGGCATCACCGGACCCCAGGACACTTGCAGGAAGTGGGTGATCAGGGTCTCGATGTGCTGCAGGGTGCGCTCCTTGGGCGGCGGCGTGGTCAGCGGGTGATCCGCCTTGTACGGGCCTTCGGGCATGTGCTGCAGGCACTGCTCGATGATGCGCAGACTCTGGCGCATCTCCTCGACGCGCAGCATGCCGCGGTCGTAGCAGTCGCCGTTGTGGGCGATGGGCACTTCAAATTCGAAGTTCTCGTAGCCGGAGTAGGGACGGGCCTTGCGCAGGTCGAAATCGAGACCGGTCGCGCGCAGGTTGGGGCCGGTGACACCCCACTCCAGGGCTTCCTTGGTGTTGTAGACGGCGACGTTCTTGGTCCGGCCGATGAGGATGCTGTTCTTCATCGCGGCCTTTTCGTACTCGTCCAGGCGCTTGGGCATCCAGTCGAGGAATTCGCGGACCAGCTTGTCCCAGCCACGCGGCAGGTCGTGGGCGACGCCGCCGATACGGAACCAGGCCGGGTGCATGCGGAAGCCGGTGATGGCCTCGATGACCTTGTAGGCACGCTGACGGTCGGTGAAGGTAAAGAACACCGGGGTCATGGCACCGACGTCCTGGATATAGGTGCCCAGGTACAGCAGGTGGCTGTTGATGCGGAAGAACTCGGCCATCATCACGCGGATGAAGTCGACGCGCGACGGCACCTTGATGCCGGCGAGCTTTTCCACCGAAAGGACGTAGGGCAGGTTGTTCATCACCCCACCCAGATAATCGATCCGGTCGGTGTAGGGGATGTAGCTGTGCCAGGACTGGCGCTCGGCCATCTTCTCGGCGCCCCGGTGGTGGTAGCCGATCTCCGGCACGCAGTCGACGATCTCTTCGCCGTCCAGCTGCAGGATGATGCGGAAGGCACCGTGGGCGGAAGGGTGGTTCGGACCCAGGTTGAGGAACATGTAGTCGGAATTCTCCGCATGTTCCTTCATGCCCCATTCTTCGGGCTTGAATCTCAGGGTCTCCTGCTCGAGATCCTGCTTGGCGGCGTTCAGCGCATAGGGATCGAATTCGGTAGCCCGCGCCGGATAGTCCTTGCGCAGCGGATGCCCCTGCCAGTTGTCGGCCATCAGCATGCGCTTGGGCAGCGGGTGGCCGTCGAAATGGATGCCGTACATGTCCAGCACTTCCCGCTCGTACCAGTTGGCATTGGGGTAGATGCCGGTGGCGGTGGGCAGGCGCAGGTCATTGGCGGACAGGGCCACCTTGAGCATCACATCGCTGTTTCGGTCGATGGACAGCAGGTGGTAGAAGACGGTGAAGTCCGCGTTGGGCAGGCCGCGGCGGTGAGTCCGCAGGCGCTCGTCCACGCCATGCAGGTCATAGAGCATGACGTAGGGGCGGGGCAGGTTGCGCAGGAAGCGCAGTACTTCGATGATTCTTTCGCGCGCCACCCAGATCACCGGCATGCCGGTACGGGTGTCTTGCAGGGTCAGGGCGTCGGCGCCGAATTGGCCCTGGAGTTCGCCAACCACCGACGCATCGCCGGCAGGGGCGAGCGCAGAGGCGGACAGAGCGGTGTCTGCGGTCATGATGTTCCGTCGCTAATCGATCGTCGTCAGCGTGCAGGTCCCGAAGGGGACTTACACTTCGTCTGGGCTGCGCAGGTTGGTGACCTGGATGCGGCGCTCGCGGTTCTGCTCGCGCTGCGAAGGCATCTCGGCGCGATAGATACCCTGGTCGCCCACCACCCAGGAAAGGGGGCGGCGCTCTTCACCGATGGAGTCCTGCAGAAGCATCAGGCCCTGCAGGAAGGCTTCGGGGCGAGGCGGGCAGCCGGGCACATAGACGTCGACGGGCAGGAACTTGTCCACGCCCTGAACGACCGAGTAGATGTCGTACATACCGCCGGAGTTGGCGCAGGCGCCCATGGAGATCACCCACTTGGGTTCCAGCATCTGCTCGTACAGGCGCTGGATGACCGGGGCCATCTTCATGAACGGCGTGCCGGCGATGACCATGAAGTCGGCCTGACGCGGCGATGCCCGGATGACTTCGGCGCCGAAGCGGGCGATGTCGTGGGGCGCCGTGAAGGCGGTGGTCATTTCCACATAGCAGCAGGACAGGCCGAAGTTGTAGGGCCAGAGGGAATTCTTGCGCCCCCAATTGACCGCGCCCCGCAGGACATCCTCAAGTTTGCCCATGAAGATGCTGCGGTTGACCTGACTTTCCATAGGGTCGGCAACGGTTTCCCGTTGGCCGGCCGGATAGCGGTCTACTGCCGCATCGGGATCGATCCGGGTGAGATTGTATTGCATTGCCAAAGCCTCATTGTTTCGACTTCGCCTGCCGCTCGCGACGGCTCGCAGGTGCCCAATCGAGCGCTCCGATTCGCCACAGGTAGACAAGACCCGCCAACAGAATTGCTATGAAAATGGAGGCTTCCACGAAGCCGGCCCATCCCGATTCACGGATGGACACCGACCAGGCGAAGAGAAAGAGGGCTTCGACGTCGAAGATCACGAAGAGCATCGCGACCAGGTAGAACTTGGCAGAGAGACGGAGACGGGCACCCCCGGTGGGGACGATGCCGGACTCGAAGGGATCGTTCTTGCTACGGCCCACGGCTTTGCTGCCGAGCAGGCTCGAGACTCCGAGCATGAAGGCGATCAGACCAACCACGCCCAGGAGAAATACCGCGAAGCTCCAGTTGTGGGTCAGTAGGCTGATCGACTCAGACATGCTTTGAATCCTTAATTATTGGGTATCAGGCGCTATCAGTGCGACACGGTGTCGCAAGACAGACAGATTTTATGCTCTATCGATTCATTCTGTAAATTTATTGGTCCAAAAAGATTCTATTGGACTGCTTTGAATCAAACTAAACAGAACTTCAGATTCATTTGAGAATGAATATAGGAATTATTCTCAAATAAACTTTCATGTTCTGCTGAAGCCTAGATTGCCAGGCGCCGCGAGAGTTCTCCCGTTCGCCGGTTGGTTAGTCGATGAGGTCGGCGCGAATGCTCAACTGGCGGTCATCATGACCCTCGGTCGAGTAGTAGCGCGTAAGGCCGTTCTGGTCGCCCTCGACCTGCTGCCGGAAGCCCCCTAGATCCAGCCATTGCCCGAGGGGACCGCTGATGCGGGTGGCAGCGCTCTGGGTCTGCACCGCGCCCGGGCGCATGGCCGCGGCGCGATCATCGACGCTGCTGATGTCCAGATGCACCAGGTTGCCGCTCAGACGGGCGGTGACCTGAAACCCCCGTTCGAGACGGCGGTAATCGGTCTGAGCGTAGCTCTGCCCATAGGGGGAGGTCTGGTAGGTGGTGACCGGGACGTCTTCGCCGAAGCGAATGAAGGCAGGATAGCCCTCGGTGACCTGGACGCGCTGGGCGCCATCCTCTCGCTGGTCGGTGCTGTCCTCGATGATGCGCACCTGGGGCGAGCGTCCGTTGCCGTTTACCGAGTATCCCTGACTGGCACCCGAACTGCCGGCGCGGGTAGCCAGGGTGATGAGCAGGCGCCGCGGCTGGGTATCCAGCTGGGCCAGCAGATTTTTGATCTCGGCGAGCTTGGCCGGTTCGGCGTTAACGATCAGCTGGTTGCCATAGACATTGACCTTGCCTTCGCCGCCGAGGACGGCTTGCAGGGTGGGCAGGAGATCGTCGGCGGTGCGGTACTGCAGGGGAATGACCTCGGTACGAGGCGTGGCCCAGGCGGTGGCCGTCAACAGCAGCAAGAGCGCCAGCAAGCCCTTCACAGCACCATCCTCCGCAATTCCTGATCCGGCTGGCTGATGGCCCAGAGACGATCGAAGACCTGTTGCTGGACCTTGACGGCGGCACGGTCGCCATAGCGGACGAAGCCGGTGGGGGCGCTGCCCGTGCGGCGCAGCAGGGCTTGGCCGTCTACGATCAGGCAGCTGCCTTCCGGTTGCCGATCGGCCGGTGGCCGCCGGATCAGCAGATTGCTGGTCAGGCGCTGCGCCAGGGCGATGAGTCGATGCCCCTGGCGCACGGCACTGGCGCTGTCGTTGATCAGGATGCGTACCTGATGCCGCGGATGGCCCAGCAGCAAGTGCTTGATGGCCGCCTCGACGTCGAGGTTGTCGTAGAGGGGCGCTTCCAGATCGGGCGTCTGGAGGCACAGCTGGCGACTGGCTTGAGCGATGAGACGGACGCTGTGCTCACGCAGGGCGTCCAGGCCTTCGAGGCGCAGGGCGAGGTCCTGGCCGAGCTGGGGTTCGGGCAGGATGCCCAGGGTCAGATCGGCAAAGGACTCGTCCACGGCGGCTCCCTCTCACTCGTCGTCGTCTTCTCCGGCGAAGATCAGACTGCCCTGCTGGAGCAGTTCGCGGATCAGGCGCATGGCATCGTCGTCCTGCAGCCAGGGCGCGAGATTGGCCTCGTGCAGGACCTCCGCCGAGCATAGCAGGTCGAGCAGCGGTTGCAGTCGCATGGGCAGCAGGCGGCTCTGACCGCTGGCAAAGACCATCACCTCGTCTTCCAGGCGGCTCCAGGCGATGCGGCCACTGGGGTTGCGCATCAGCAGTGCGCCTTCGTCGAGTTCCTTGCGCAGCTGCTTGGCGCTGAGGTTTTCCCCGGCGACCCGCTCCGGGTACCGCGGCTCGGTCATGTGCTGGCCGAACCAGGCCAGCAGCAGGCGATCATCGCTCAGGTGGCGTTCCATCAGGCCGCGCAGGCGCTTGATGGCCTCGGGCGGGATCTCCGCCGGATGCTCGCTGGCCGGCGTGCAACCGGCGTCGCTGTAGCGCTCGTCCTCGGGGATGAACTGGGCGAGGAAGTCGGTGAAGTGGGTAAGCACTTCGCCGGCACTGGGCGCGCGGAAGCCAATGGAGTAGGTCATGCACTCGTCTTCGGCGATGCCGTCATGGGCCAGGCCCGGCGGCAGGTAGAGCATGTCACCCGGTTCCAGGACCCATTCGTCGGTCTGCTGGAAATCGGCGAGGATCTTCAACTCCAGGCCGTCGATCAGCGGGCTGTCGGCGGTGCATTGCTGGCCGATGCGCCAGCGGCGGCGGCCATGGCCCTGCAGCAGGAAGACGTCATAGTGATCGTAGTGGGGGCCGACACCGCCACCGGGGGCGGCATAGCTGACCATGATGTCGTCGACGCGCCAGTTGGGCAGGAAGCGGAAGGATTCCAGCACCTCCGCCACCTCGGGCACGAACTGGTCGACCGATTGCACCAGCAGGGTCCAGTCCCGCTCGGGCAGGCCGGCGAAGGTGTCTTCCGGCAGCGGGCCGCGGCGCAGCTCCCAGGTCTGGTCCTGGCCGATGATCAGGCGGGATTCGATTTCCTCTTCCAGCGACAGGCCGGCCAGTTCGTCGGGCTCCAGGGGATTCTGGAAGTCCGGGAGGGCCTGGCGGATCAGCAGGGGTTTCTGCTGCCAGTAGTCGCGGAGGAATTCTCGGGCGGTCAGGCCGCCGAGCAGTTGCAGGGGTTGATCCGGGTTCATGCACACCTCGCGCAATGAAAAACGCCCGGCGAGGCCGGGCGTAGAAAAAGGATGATCTTCAGACCCGACGGGCCTGTTCGGCAGCGTTGCCGATATAGCCGGCCGGGGTCAGCTGGCGCAGTTCGGCCTTGGCGGCCTCGGGGATCTCCAGGCCGTCGATGAAATCCTGCAGGGCGCTGGCGCTGATGCCCTTGCCACGGGTCAGCTCCTTGAGCTTCTCGTAGGGGTTGGCCACGCCATAGCGGCGCATCACGGTCTGCACCGGCTCGGCCAGGACTTCCCAGCAGGCGTCCAGGTCTTCGGCGATGCGGGCGGCGTTGAGTTCCAGCTTGCTGATGCCCTTGAGGGTGGCTTCGTAGGCGATCACGCCGTGGGCCAGGCCGGTGCCGAGGTTGCGCAGCACGGTGGAGTCGGTCAGGTCGCGCTGCCAGCGGGAGATCGGCAGCTTGCTGGCCAGGTGCTGGAGGATGGCGTTGGCGATACCCAGGTTGCCTTCGGAGTTCTCGAAGTCGATGGGATTGACCTTGTGCGGCATGGTCGAGGAGCCGATCTCGCCGGCCACGGTCTTCTGCTTGAAGTAGCCGAGGGAGATGTAGCCCCAGATGTCCCTGTCGAAGTCGATCAGGATGGTGTTGAAACGGGCGATGGCGTCGAACAGCTCGGCGATGTAGTCGTGCGGCTCGATCTGGGTGGTGTAGGGATTCAGGGTCAGGCCGAGATCGCCTTCGATAAAGGTGCGCGCATTGGCTTCCCAGTCGACGTCCGGGTAGGCGGACAGGTGGGCGTTGTAGTTGCCCACGGCGCCGTTGATCTTGCCCAGTGGGCGGACGGCGGCGATCTGCTCGATCTGGCGCTCCAGGCGATAGACCACGTTGGCCAGTTCCTTGCCCAGGCTGGTGGGGGAGGCGGGCTGGCCATGGGTGCGCGAAAGCATGGGCACGTCGGCGAAGCGGTGGGCCAGCGCACGGATCTCGCCGGCGATCTGGCGCATCAGCGGCAGCAGCACCTGGTCACGACCTTCGCGCAGCATCAGCGCATGGGACAGGTTGTTGATGTCCTCGGAGGTGCAGGCGAAGTGGATGAATTCACTCACCGCAGCCAGTTCCGGCAGGTCGGCGACCTCTTCCTTGAGCAGGTACTCGATGGCCTTGACGTCGTGGTTGGTGGTGCACTCGATGTCCTTGACCCGCTGCGCCTGCTCGACGCTGAACTCGGTGGCCAGCTTGTCCAGCAGGGCATTGGCCTCGGCGGAGAAGGGGGCGACCTCGGGAATGCCGGTGTGGGCGGCCAGGCGCTGCAACCAGCGGACCTCGACCTGGGCGCGGAAACGGATCAGGCCGAATTCGCTGAAGATGGGGCGCAGGGCGGCGGTCTTGCCGGCGTAACGGCCGTCGATGGGCGATACGGCGGTGAGCGAGGAGAGCTGCATGGGCATTCTCTTGGTAGCGGGGGAGAAAGGGGCGGAATTCTACACGCAAAGGCCGGGGCTTTAGTACCGCCGCCGGCCAGTCCGGGATCAGCCGTTGCGCAGGGGATAGAGGTTGTCGAGCAGCTTGCGGCGATTGAGCACCAACTGCCAGCGATGGCCGCCGAGCTGGCGCCACAGGCGGGCGGAACGGATGCCGGCCAGCAGCAGGGCGCGTACCCGCGAGGCGGTGGCGGACTGCTGCAGGTAGCGCATTTCGCCGTGCACCTGGATGCGCTGCTTGAAGGTGCTCAGGGTGTCCTCGTAGAGGCCACCGCAGGCGGCGATGACGTTCTCGTGCGCCACGCCGAAGTGTTCGACCTGGGACTGGATCTGGGTGAGGCGCCGGCCGATGAGGTCGAGCAGGTCGCCGCGCTTCTCCAGCTTGCGTTCCAGGGCGGTCATCGCCAGGGCATAGCGCAGGGGCTCGCGCTGCAGGCTGTTGGGATTGCGCTCCAGGGTGCTGGAGAGGGCACCCAGGCCCTCGCGCAGGGGTGCGACGCTGCCGCCATAGACGTCCAGCGTACTACCCGGATCCCGTACCAGCAGGCTGCCAAGCAGGCAGGCCAGGGGTTCTTCCGCGACCTGGCCGGTGCGCGCCAGCTGGTCCACCAGCAGGGCGGCCTGGAAGACGCCGCCCAGGGCGATGAGTTGTTCCTGGGTACGATTCATGCGGCGGGCGCCTCGGCGCAAGCGGGTTGGTAGTGTTCGATCACGCCGCCGCCCAGGCAGACGTCGCCGTCGTAGAAGACCACCGACTGGCCGGGGGTCACGGCACGCTGGGGTTCGTCGAAGACCACCCGGTAGCCGGCGCCCTGGCGCTCGATCCGGCAGGGCTGGTCCTGCTGGCGATAGCGAACCTTGGCGGTGAGGCGGCGCGGCTGGGCGAGCTCCAGGTTGTTGACCCAGAACATCTCGCCGACGGTCAGGGACTCGGCGAACAGCCAGGGGTGGGCATTGCCCTGGCCAACGATCAGCACGTTGCGGGTCAGGTCCTTGCTCAGTACGTACCAGGGATCGTCGCCGGCGTCCTTCATGCCGCCGATGCCCAGGCCCTGGCGCTGGCCGATGGTGTGGTACATCAGGCCGTGGTGGCGGCCGATGACCTCGCCGGTGGTGGTTTCGATGTCGCCCGGCTGAGCCGGCAGGTACTGCTTGAGGAAGTCGCTGAAGCGGCGCTCGCCAATGAAGCAGATGCCGGTGGAATCCTTCTTGCGCGCGGTGGCCAGGCCATGCAGCTCGGCGATGGCGCGGACCTCGGGCTTTTCCAGCTCGCCCACCGGGAAGAGGGTGCGCGCCAGCTGCTCGCCGCCCACGGCGTGGAGGAAATAGCTCTGGTCCTTGTTGGCATCCAGGCCCTTGAGCAGCAGGGTCTGGCCGTCGACATCGCGACGACGCACGTAATGGCCGGTGGCGATCAGCTCGGCGCCCAGAGCCAGGGCGTAGTCGAGGAAGGCCTTGAACTTGATCTCGCGGTTGCAGAGGATGTCCGGATTCGGCGTCCGGCCAGCCTTGTATTCGGCGAGGAAGTGCTCGAAGACGTGGTCCCAGTACTCGGCGGCGAAGTTGGCCGTGTGCAACTTGATGCCGATGCGGTCGCAGACCGCCTGGGCGTCGGCCAGGTCTTCCTTGGCGGTGCAGTACTCGGTGCCGTCATCCTCGTCCCAGTTCTTCATGAACAGGCCCTCGACCTGATAGCCCTGCTCCTTGAGCAAGAGGGCCGAGACCGAGGAATCCACTCCGCCGGACATGCCGACGATGACGCGGGTGCCGTTCACTTCAAAAACCTCTCATATCTACGATCATCGACAGGGGATAGCGGTGGCCGTCCAGGTATTTCTCGATGGCGTCCAGGACCAGGGGGCTGCGCAGCCGTGCCTGTTCGGCGCGGATCTCGTCGAGCGTCAGCCACACCGCGCGGGTGATGTCGGCGTCCAGGCCGCGCCCGGGTTCGTGGGCCAGGGGGCGGGCATGGAAGGCCGTGCGGTAGTAGGTGACGCCATTGGCTGGCGCCACATAGAGGCCGATGCCGATCACGCCGAGGATCTCCACCTGCCAGGCGGTTTCTTCCAGGGTCTCGCGGTGCGCCGCCTCGATCAGGCTCTCGCCCGGCTCCAGGTGCCCGGCCGGCTGGTTGAGCACCAGGCGACCCTGCTTCTCTTCTTCCACCAGCAGGAAGCGACCAGCGTCTTCCACCACGGTGGCCACGGTGACGTGGGCGTGCCAATCCATCTCGGACTCCGCTATCGGTAATCGCGCAGTATACGCCTTAAGCTTTGCCGGTCCCAAATGCAGCGAACCCCGGCCGGGGCCGGGGTTCGCTGTGATCACCCATTCAGGCTGCGGGCGCAGCCCTCAGGTTCAGCCCTTGAGCTGGGCCAGGGCGGCGTTGAGCGTGGCGCTCGGACGCATGGCCTGGCTGGTCTTGGTCTGGTCGGGGTGGTAGTAGCCACCGATGTCCACGGCCTGGCCCTGGACGCCGTTCAGCTCGGCGACCACCTTGGCTTCGTCGGCGGTCAGCGACTTGGCCACTGGCGCGAACTGGGCCTTGAGCTCGGCGTCTTCGCTCTGCTCGGCCAGGGCCTGGATCCAGTACAGCGCCAGGTAGAAGTGGCTGCCGCGGTTGTCCAGTTCACCGGTCTTGCGCGACGGCGACTTGTTGCTGTCGAGGAACTGGCCGTTGGCCTGGTCCAGGGTCTTGGCGAGGATCTTGGCCTTGGCGTTACCGGTGGTTTCGCCCAGGTGGTTCAGGGATTCGGCCAGGGCCAGGAATTCGCCCAGGGAGTCCCAGCGCAGGTGGTTTTCCTGCACCAACTGCTGGACGTGCTTGGGCGCGGAGCCGCCGGCACCGGTCTCGAACAGGCCGCCGCCGTTCATCAGCGGGACGATGGACAGCATCTTGGCGCTGGTACCCAGTTCCATGATGGGGAAGAGGTCGGTCAGGTAGTCGCGCAGGACGTTGCCGGTCACCGAGATGGTGTCCTCGCCCTTGCGGATGCGCGCCAGGGACACGCGGGTGGCTTCCTCGGGCGACAGGACGCGGATGTCCAGGCCGTTGGTGTCATGGTCCTTGAGGTAGCGCTCGACCTTGGCGATGACCTGAGCATCATGGGCGCGATTCTGGTCCAGCCAGAAGATCGCCGGGGTGCCGCTGGCGCGGGCACGGTTGACGGCGAGCTTGACCCAGTCCTGGATCGGCGCGTCCTTGGTCTGGCACATGCGCCAGATGTCACCGGCCTCGACCGGATGCTCGAAGACCACCTTGCCCTGGTCGTCGGTCACGCGCACGGTGCCGTCGGTGGGGATCTGGAAGGTCTTGTCGTGGGAACCGTATTCCTCGGCCTTCTGCGCCATCAGGCCGACGTTGGGTACGCTGCCCATGGTGCTGGGATTGAAGGCGCCGTGCTGCTTGCAGTCCTCGATCACCACCTGGTAGACGCCGGCATAGCAGCGGTCGGGGATGATGGCCTTGGTGTCCTGCAGGTTGCCTTCGGTGTTCCACATCTTGCCGGAGTCACGAATCATGGCCGGCATGGAGGCGTCGACGATGACGTCGCTCGGCACGTGCAGGTTGGTGATGCCCTTGTCGGAGTTGACCATGGCCAGCGCCGGACGCTGGGCGTACTGGGCGTCGAAATCGGCCTTGATGGCGGCCTGGGTGGCTTCCGGCAGGCTGGACAGGCGGGCGTAGAGATCGCCGATGCCGTTGTTGCGATCGAAGCCGGCTTCTTTCAGGGCGGCTTCGTGCTTGGCCAGGACGTCCTTGTAGAACTCGCCGACGATGATGCCGAACATGATGGGGTCGGAGACCTTCATCATGGTGGCCTTCAGGTGCACGGAGAACAGCACGCCCTTGGCCTTGGCGTCTTCGATCTGGGCGGCGATGAAGCTTTGCAGGGCCTTGCGGCTCATGGTCGAGGCATCGACGATCTCGCCGGCCTTGACCGCGGTCTTCTCTTTCAGGACCTTGCTGCTGCCGTCCTTGCCGATCAGTTCGATCTTCAGGCTGCCGGCATTCTCGATCGTGGCCGAGCGCTCGCTGCCATAGAAGTCATGGGCGTCCATGTGGGCGACGTGGGACTTGGAGTCGGCGCTCCAGGCACCCATGCGATGGGGGTGCTTGCGGGCGTAGTTCTTGACCGACAACGGTGCGCGGCGGTCGGAGTTGCCTTCGCGCAGGACCGGGTTCACGGCGCTGCCCTTGACCTTGTCGTAGCGCGCCTTGACGTCCTTTTCCTGGTCGTCCTTGGGCTCGTCCGGATAGTCCGGCAGGGCGTAACCCTGGCCCTGCAGTTCCTTGATCGCGGCCTTGAGCTGCGGTACCGAGGCGCTGATGTTGGGCAGCTTGATGATGTTGGCTTCGGGAGTGGTGGCCAGTTCGCCGAGTTCGGCGAGGTGGTCGGAGATGCGCTGCTCTTCCTTCAGATACTCGGGGAAGAGAGCGATGATGCGGCCGGCAAGGGAGATGTCACGGGTTTCGAGGGCGACGCCGGAGGAGGCGGTGATGGCCTCGACGATGGGTAGCAGCGAATAGGTCGCGAGGGCGGGCGCTTCGTCGGTCAGGGTGTAGATGATCTTCGACGTGGTGGACATGTCTTGCTTTAACTCCTCTTTATCACAGCTGTGGCGCGAAGCCGGGCGAGCGAGGATCGACCCTTGAGTCGATAGACGCCCCAAGAAGGCGTTATCGGGCCGCGCGACAGGCGCGGCGGCGATGGACGTGCGATGCGACAAAGCGTCGCTGCGGAAATTGCGGGATCGGCCGATACAGCCAGCGGAACCGGCAGGGCCTGCAGCGACCCGTCAGTCGGCGGAGTATACCAGCGCGGCGCCTGGCGTGCATTCGCACCGCTGTGGCTGGGCCATGGGGAAATGTTGCCGGCGCGATCGATCCGACAGAAGCGAACAGCCGCATCGGGGATTCAGGTCAAGAGGCTTGACCATTCGACGGCTGGCGCTGCACGGCAGTTGCTTAAGAGACTAAACTATTGCCCCTCTTAATTTGATGAGGTCGTTATGAAAACCAAGGACAATGCTTCCAAGAGCCGTTCCTGGGCTATCGTCGGGCTGGAAACGCTCGTCATCGTCGCCCTGTCGCTGTACGTCGCCTTTGGCGCCGGGCTGTTCATCAAGCACCACTGCTGGGACACCCTGACCCCGCAGCAGCAAGACCAGATCCTCGAGCAGATGAGCCGCAGCGCTCAGGAAAATACCCTGCTCACCTGATTCGCCTTCGCTCGAATCCCTTCCTTTCAAACAATAAGAATCCTTCTTTTTTCTCCCGCGCACTCCCTGGGTGTCGAGGTGGCCTCGTCACGTCCGCAGTGCTAGCAGACCAGATGTTTGCCTGGACTCACGGGGGCGGTGGCCGTTGCCTTGGGTAGCACGCTGGGCGAGGAGGCTGCCACGGGTCTGGCGCGACGTGCCAGGCGCAGCATGGCCCAGAGTATGGCCAGCGCCAGGGCCAGCCAGCCCAGAATCAGAAGAAGGATGTAGGTCGCAGGAGTCATTGACGTTCACCGTACGGCTGTCTCGGAAAGGTGTCTCTGCTGGGACACATTTCAGTAGACTCGTCAATAACTATCCTGTTCGGGCTTTCCCGACGAGGGGTCCGACCGGGCGCCGCTCGCGCGGGGCCCGGTCGGTACGGGTCACAGGAACAGGTGGGCCAGCCAGAACAGGCCGGCGGAGAGAGCCATGGATGCTGGCAGGGTCAGGACCCAGGCCATGAGGATATTGCGCACCGTGCTGCCCTGCAGGCCGCTGCGGTTGGCGACCATGGTGCCGGCGACGCCCGAGGACAGCACGTGGGTGGTGGAGACGGGCAGGGCGAAGACGTTGGCCATGCCGATGGCGGCCACGGCCGTCACCTGGGCGCTGACGCCCTGCGCATAGGTCATGCCCTGGCGACCGATCTTCTCGCCCACGGTGAGCACCACGCGGCGCCAGCCGACCATGGTGCCGATGCCCAGCGCCAGGGCGACCGCGATGATGACCCAGAAGGGCGCGTATTCGGTGGTGCTGGTGAGGTCCTTGCGCAGGCGGCTGAGGTCGTCGCGATCGCGCGCGGTCAGCACCGGCAGCTTGCTCACCTTCTTGGCGGTGTCGTCCAGGCACAGCAGGTAGCGGCGCACCTGCTGACGATGGTCGTCGCTCATGGCGCGGTAGTCGGTGATGCCTTCCAGATCGGCCAGCAGTGCCTGCAGGGTCGGCACGGTCATGTGCGGGGCGCAGCGGAATTCCTGGGGCAGGTCGCGATTGCCGGGCACTTCGGCGAGGAAGTCCTTGAGGTTGTCGCCCTGGCGCTCGTAGAACTGGCCCAGGTGGATGGCCGCATCGCGGGTGCGCTCGATCTGGTAGGTGGTGCTGTCTAGGTCCAGCACGAACTTGGCCGGGACGATGCCGATCAGCACCAGCATGATCAGGCCGATGCCTTTCTGGCCGTCGTTGGAGCCGTGCACGAAGCTCATGCCCATGGCCGAGAGGACCAGCATCAGGCGATCCCAGAAGGGCGGGTGCTTCTTGGCATCCACTTCGCGGCGCTGTTCCGGGGTCTTGTGCATCTTCGACAGCGGCCGCCAGCGCTTGAGGGCGAGCAGCAGCAGGCCGGCGACGGCGAAGCCGGCCAGCGGCGAGAAGATCAGCGACAGGCCGATGTCGATCGCCTTCTGCCAGTTCACGCCTTCGCTCACCGGCAGGCCGGTCAGCAGGGCGTTGGTCACGCCGACACCGAGGATGGAGCCGATCAGGGTATGGGAGCTGGAGGCGGGGATACCGAAGTACCAGGTGCCCAGGTTCCAGGTAATGGCCGCGGCGAGCAGCGAAAACACCATGGCCAGACCATGGCCGGTGTTGACGTTGATCAGCAGTTCGACCGGCAGCAGGTGGACGATGGCGTAGGCGACGCCGACACCACCGAGCAGCACACCGAGGAAATTGAAGATGCCGGAGAAGAACACCGCGAGGTGCGGTGGCATCGCCTTGGTGTAGATCACCGTGGCGACGGCGTTGGCGGTGTCGTGAAAGCCGTTGATGAATTCAAAGGCCAGCACAAAGGCCAGGGCCAAGACGAGGCTGATGGCGACCCAGGCATGGAGTCCGCTGAAAAGTTCGAACATGGGGATACGTCGACAGTTGGCAGGCGCGAATTATGGCAGAAAAATGACTGCCGCCATCGCCACCTTGAATGGGAGGGGCGAATTAGTCGCCGCGGTAGATGCAGCCGCAGGTGCAGGTCTCGTGGACGCGAACCTGGCTGAGCTCGGGTAGCAGAGGCTTGAGCTGTTGCCAGATCCAGCGCGCGAGCACTTCGCTGGTGGGATTCTCGAGGCCCGGGATGTCGTTCAGATAATGATGGTCGAGACGCTCGTACAGGGGTTTGAAGACGGCCTTGATGTCGGCGAAATCCCGCACCCAGCCGGTATGGGGATCGATGGGACCCTCGACGTGCAGGCCTACCTTAAAGGAATGCCCATGGAGACGACCGCACTTGTGCCCGGCCGGAACATTGGGCAGGAAGTGTGCGGCTTCGAAAACGAATTCTTTGAAAATTTCCACGATAACCACTCGCGTTGGGCCACGGTATGTGACGGCTGCGGGACGGCAGTCTATCAGCTCGACAGCGGCTTGCCGAACCTGCGGCCGCGGGCGCCGGAACCGGCGGAATTCCGATTTGCCTTCGCCGGCGGGCTTAGGCAGTCTCCCGGTCTTTGTCCGGACGAGAATCCCTATGCGCAGCAGCAATCCCCGTACCTTCTGGGTGCTCCTTGGCCTGGCCGCGGTCTTCGGTCTCGTTGGTCTGATCGGCAATCAGGTCGGCTGGGAGCGCGTGGAGATCGGCTATCGGACGGTACCGTCGCCCAGCGGCCTGGACATTGGCGTGGCGGGGCAGGTCATCACCGGCCTGCCGTCGCTGTGCATCGCCCTGGCGCTGGTCACGGTGGTGACCGCGCTGATCATCCGCGGTGGCCGCCGCTTCCGTTCACGGCTGCCGCTGCCGGTGACGGCCGGCATCCTCTGGGTGCTGCTGGCGGGCCTGCTGGTGCTCTTCTATCCCAGCACCCTGGCGTTCCAATGGGAGAATCATCGCAGCGCCGCGGATATCGACTTCTATGTGCTGCAGGAACGCCAGGGTCCGTTCCAGGGTACGGCGCAGAAGAGCCAGCGCCTCGGCTACTATCAGGGCTGCGGCAAGACCGGGCAGGCCGCCTGCCCGGTGTTCGAGTGCGTGGTGGAGAAGCGCAGCTGGCTGGGTGGGCTGCAGAAGATCGAAGGCTTCTATCCGGGCCTGGACCAGCAGCATCAGCTGGAGCTGCTGCGCACCCGCTGCCTGCCCGGCACGCCATGACCGACGAAGCCGCCGGTCTGGTGGCGCCATAGACGGGCATAGAGGCCGTTGTAGGCGATCAGCTCGTCGTGGGAGCCCATCTCGACGATCTGGCCGCGCTCCATGACCACCAGGCGATCCATGCGCGAGATGGTCGACAGCCGGTGGGCGATGGCGATCACCGTCTTGCCTTCCATCAGGGTTTCCAGGCTTTCCTGGATCGCCGCTTCCACCTCGGAGTCGAGGGCGGAGGTGGCTTCGTCCAGCAGCAGGATCGGCGCGTCCTTGAGCAGGGTACGGGCGATGGCGATGCGCTGGCGCTGACCGCCGGAGAGCTTGACCCCGCGTTCACCCACCTGGGCATCCAGCCCGGTACGGCCATGGGCGTCGGTGATGCGGGCAATGAAGTCGTCGGCCTTAGCCTTGCGCAGAGCGGCATGCAGCTCTTCATCAGTAGCCTCGGGACGGCCGTAGAGCAGATTCTCGCGGATCGAGCGATGCAGCAGGGAAGTGTCCTGGGTGACCACGCCGATCTGGCATCTCAGGCTTTCCTGGGTGACATGGGCGATGTCCTGGCCGTCGACCAGGATGCGACCGCCTTCCAGGTCATAGAGGCGCAGGAGCACGTTGATCAGCGTCGACTTGCCGGCGCCCGAAGGGCCGACCAGGCCGATCTTCTCGCCCGGGGCCACGTCGAGGGTCAGGCCTTCGATGATGCCGGCGCCCTTGCCGTAGTGGAAGGCGATGTCCTCGAACAGCACCGCGCCGCGGGTCACCTGCAACGGCTTGGCGTCCGGGGCGTCGCCAACCTGGCGCGGCTTGGCGATGGTGCTCATGCCGTCCTGCACCATGCCGATGTTCTCGAAGATGCCGTTGACCACCCACATGATCCAGCCGGACATGCTGTTGATGCGGATCACCAGGCCGGTGGCCAGGGCGATGGCCCCGACGGAGATGACGCCCTGGTGCCAGAGCCAGAGGGCCAGGCCCGTGGTGCCGGCGATGAGGAAGCCGCTGAGGATGGCGATGGTCACGCCCATGGCGGTGATCAGGCGAGCGGCGCTCTCGGCCTTTTCGGTCTGCTCTTCCATGGCCTGGCGGGCATATTGCTCCTCCTGGGCCGAGTGGGAGAATAGCTTGAGCGTGGAGATGTTGGTGTAGCCGTCGACGATGCGCCCGGAGAGCTGCGAGCGGGCTTCGGAGGCAATGGCCGAACGCTCCTTGGTCTGGGGCACGAAATACCAGAGGGCGATGACATAGCCGATGATCCAGAGGATCAGCGGGACCATCAGCCAGACATCGGCCTGGGCGAACAGGATCAGCGAGGTGACGGCGAAGATCAGCACGTGCCAGATGGCGTCCACTGCCTGCACCGCCGAATCGCGCAGGGAGACACCGGTCTGCATGATGCGGCTGGAAATGCGCCCGGCGAAGTCGCTGTGGAAGAAGCCCAGGCTCTGCTTGAGCACATAGCGATGGTTCTGCCAGCGGATCAGGGTGGTGAGGCTGGGGGTGATGGTCTGGTGCACCAGCAGGTCGTGCAGGCTGATGAACAGGGGCAGGATGACCAGGGTGACCACCGCCATCCAGATCAGGGTGCCACCGTGCTCCTGGAAGAACACCGTGCTGTTGGGCGCACTGCCCGCGAGGTCGACGATCTGGCCGATGAAGTTGAACAGGGCGACTTCGACGAGGGCGCCGATGAGACCCACTGCCAGTAGCAGGGCGAAGGCCGGCCAGGCTTGCTTGAGAAAGTGGAGATAGAAGGCGCCGATCCCAGTGGGCGGCATTTCATCGGGGGCTTCCCGAAACGCATCGATGATGCGTTCGAAGCGGCGAAAGATCATGCGGGGTCCTTGTGGGGGGAGACGGCGTCTCGCACTGGGGCCTCGCCTGGTTAACCGGACGACCGCCAGCGGATCGTCCGGCAGGACGGGTCGGCTACAGCCGTTTGGCAGCGAGAATCATCACCGGTTCACGGGGAATGTCGCGCAGCATGCCCTGGCGGGTGGTCTGCACCCCGGCGATCTGGTCGACGACTTCCATGCCGCGCACGACCTTGCCGAATACCGCGTAGCCGAAGTCGCGCGAGCCGTGGTCCAGGAAGGCATTGTTCTCGACGTTGATGAAGAACTGACTGGTGGCGGAGTTGACGTCCGAGGTCCGCGCCATGGCCAGGGTGCCGCGCAGATTCTTCAGGCCGTTGTCGGCTTCGTTCTTGATCGGCGCCTTGGTGCGTTTTTCCTGCATGTCGCGGGTGTAGCCACCGCCCTGGATCATGAAGCCGGGGATGACGCGATGGAACAGTGTGCCCTTGTAGAAGCCGCTGTCGACGTAGCCCAGGAAGTTCTCGGTGCTGACCGGTGCCTTGGCCGCATCCAGCTCGACCTCGATGTCACCCTTGTTGGTGCTGATGAGCACGTGCGGATTGTCCGCGGCCCAGGTGGTGGAGGCGACGAACAGGGCGCAGGCGGCAAGCAGGGCTTTGAACATGATGGATCCTTGAGTGGCAGAGACGACTGGCGAACGATAGCAACCCGGCTGGCACCCCGCCACGGTCAGCGTGGCAGGGCATGCTTGCGCAGCAGGTTCATGAGGATCTGCGACGCCGGGCCCAGTTCGTGCTGGCGGGTCTTGTAGAGCTGGAAGGGATGGAAGCGCTGGGCGCCCTGTTCCAGCGGCAGCGGCTTGAGCAGGCCGGCGTCGAGATCGGTCTGGATGGCGTCCCGCGGCAGCCAGGCGAAGCCCAGGCCGTCGCGCAGGAAGGTGGCGGCGGTGCTGATGCTGCCCACCGTCCAGCGTTGTTCGGCGGCCAGCCAGCCGGCATCCCGGGGCTGGGCGCGGCCGCTGTCGCGGATGACGATCTGCAGCTGCTCTTCCAGATCGGCGGTCACCAGGGTGCGCTGCAGCAGGTGCAACGGATGCTCGGGATGGGCGACGGCGACGAATTCCACGTTGCCCAGGGAGGCGCCCAGATGGGCGGCGATCACCAGGCCGGTGATCGCCAGGTCCGCCGAGCCGTCGAGCAGGGCCTCCTCCACCCCGGACAGGACCTCTTCGCGCAGGCGTATGCGGCAACCACGACTCTGGGGCATGAATTCGCGCAGGCAGAGCAGCAGCGGACGGGTCGGGTAGGCGGCGTCCACCACCAGGCGCACCTCGGATTCCCAGCCCTGTTCCATGTGGTAGGCCAGTTCCTCCAGCTGGCTGGCCTGCTGCACCAGGCGCCGTGAACGGCGCAGGAGCACGGCGCCGGCATCGGTCAGCACGGCGCGGCGACCTTCCAGACGCAACAGCGGCACGCCGAGCTGCTCCTGCATGCGGGCGACGGTATAGCTGACCGACGACTGGGAGCGATGCAGCACCTCGGCGGCCTGGGCGTAGCCACCGTGGTCCACCACCGCCTGCAGGGTTCGCCACTGATCGAGGGAAACGCGAGGAGTCTTCATCGAGCGCTCTGGAGCCACGAAAGGGCGCATGTTAGTGCCTAGGGTGGCAATGGCAAAACGCGGCGTCCATCACGGCACGAAAAAATTCCGCCCGCAGGAGCAAATGTCTCGTCGGCGCCACCCTCCAAGCCAGCCGATGAGTTTCCCACTCTAGGCAAGACAAGGAGTCTCCATGTCGTCATTCAAGGCATTGCTGGGTTGCTGTCTGGTCATCGCGCCGCTGCTGGTCCAGGCCGAGGAATCCCGCGCGGTGGCGGCCGAGCCGATCGATATCGACGGCATGAACATCAGTCGCACCCTCGACTGCGAAGGCCGGGACGTGTCCCTGTCCGGCGAAGGCAATACCCTGACGTTGAAAGGTCAGTGCGGCACGGTGGCCGTCTACGGCAGTCATCATCGGCTGGTGCTCGACGGCGCCCAGGCGCTGACCATCCATGGCCTGGGCAGCGTCACCACGGTCAAGGGCGCGGTGGCCAGCCTGAGCATCGGCGGTGGCTACCAGCAGGTGCAGGCCAACGTGCGCGGCAGCGACGGCCTGGCCAAGGTCGATGCCTATGGCTACGGCGCCAAGGCGCGCCTGACCCTGCTCAGCCAGGCCGACATCGCCGTGGGCGGTTCCAATCAGCAGGTCTACTGGTCGCGCGCCGCGGGCGTGGCCGAACCCAAGACCCTGGTCTCGGGCAGCGACAATGTGCTGCAGGCCAATCAGTCGGTAGCGGCGCTCAGCGGCGGCGAGCCCTCGGGCCTCAACGCCACCCGCTAGCCGGCGACGAGCCGGGGGTTTCCCTCCGGCGACGGGCACGTTAAGGTCGCGCACCTTTTTCGTGCGTCGCCGCCATGCCTTATCTCCTGCTCGTCACCCTCATCTGGGCGTTTTCCTTCAGCCTGATCGGCGAGTACCTCGCCGGTCGGGTCGACAGCGACTTCGCCGTGCTGGTCCGCGTGGCCATCGCCTTCGTGCTGTTCCTGCCGTTCACCCGCTGGCGCGGGGTGCCGGGACGCTTCGCCCTGGGGCTGATGGCGGCGGGCGCGCTGCAGTTCGGCATCACCTATCTGTGCCTGTACCGCAGCTTCGCGGTATTGACGGTGCCCGAGGTGCTGCTGTTCACCGTGCTCACGCCGATCTACGTGACCCTGCTGGACGATGCCTGGCAGCGGCGCTTGCGCCTCTGGTCGCTGCTGGCGGCGGTGGTGGCGGTGGGCGGCGCGGCGCTGATCCGTTTCCAGCCACTGACCGGTGACTACCTGCTGGGTTTTCTGCTGCTGCAGGTGGCCAACCTGACCTTTGCCGCCGGCCAGGTGCTGTGCAAGCACCTGGGCCATGCCTATGCCGGACAGGGCGCCCTGCATCGCTACTTCGGCCTGTTCTTTCTCGGTGCCCTGCTGGTGGCGGCGCTGTCCTTTCTGCTGTTCGGCAATCCGGCGCGGCTGCCCAGCACGGGCCTGCAATGGGGCGTGCTGGTGTGGATGGGCGTGTTTGCCACGGCGCTCGGCCTGTACTGGTGGACGCTGGGTTCGTTGCGGGTCAACGGCGGCACCCTGGCGATCATGAACGAGGCCCATGTGCCGGCCGGTCTGCTGGTCAGCCTGCTGATCTGGCAGCACCCGGCCGATCTGCCTAGGCTGTTGCTGGGCGGCGGGATCATCCTGCTGTCACTGTTCATCAATCGTCTGGGGCGCCCGTCATGAATGTGCTGTCCGGCAAGGGCCTGGGCCTTTCGGTGCTGTCGTCGGTGCTGTTCGCGCTGATGCCGGTGTACTTCGCCTGGCTGGCGCCGCTGGATGGCCTGCAGGTCGTGGCCCTGCGGGTGGTCTGGTCGTTGCCGATGGTGCTGCTGCTGGTGGGGCTGCTGCGGGAGGGCAGGGCCCTGTGGGCCACGCTCAAACGGCTGGTGCGCGAGCCCCGCCTGTGCCTGGCCATCCCGGCGGCGGCGCTGCTGATGGGCATCCAGTGGTGGGTGTTCGTCTGGGCGACCATGAATGGCGAGGCCATGGCCATGTCGCTGGGCTACTTCCTGCTGCCCCTGGCTATCGTGCTGACCGGACGCCTGGTCTATGGCGAGCGCCTGCGGCCGCTGCAGCAGGTAGCGGTGGTGTGCGCGCTGCTGGGGGTGGTCAACGAGGTCTGGGTGACCGGGGCGCTGTCCTGGGTCAGCCTGCTGCCGGTGGTGGGTTATCCGCCGTATTTCGTCCTGCGCCGCTGGATGGCGGTGGATGCGCTGTCGGGCTTCGTGCTGGAGATGTGCTGCCTGCTACCCTTCGCGCTGCTCGCCCTGCACTGGTCCTCGCCCGGCGCCATCCTGCAGCAGACGCCCTGGCTGTGGGCGCTCCTGCCGGGCCTGGGCCTGCTCAGTGCCATCGCCTTCGCCGCCATGCTGGCGTCCAGCCGCATGCTGCCGCTGAGTCTGTTCGGCATCCTCAGCTATGTGGAGCCGGCGCTGCTGGTGTTCGTCGCCCTCTATGTGCTCGGTGAGCAACTGCCGGAGGGCGCGATCTGGACCTATGGTCCCATCTGGTTGGCGGTGGCCTGGGTCTGCCTGGACAGTGCGCGCCTGCTGCGCAAGCAGCTCAGGCGCGCGCCGGTGGCGTCCTAGAGCGCCAGGATCGGGCATTCCTGCGCGGCGAAAAAGAACTCGTCGCAGTTGGGCAGGCTGCCGGCGCGATCAACGATGAGGAATTCATCTTCGTCGCGCAGGGCCAGCACCGGATGGTGCCAGACCCCGGCGTGGTAGTTGATGCCCTGCTGTCCATCGGCGCGAAAGACGCGGATGGCGCGGGCATCCGGCTCCGTTGCGGGTGGCGCCACCACTACCAGAAAGGGTTCGCCGCGCAGCGGCACGAAGGCCTGGCTGCCGTGGGGATGGCGTTCGAGCATGGCGATGGTCAGCGGATAGTCCAGGCGCCGGGCGCGAAAGATGCTGATGATCGCCGCGCCGTCCGCCGGTCCCGTCGCGACCCGGGCCAGAGCGTGGTATCTCCGGGTCGAGCCGTTGTTGATCGGATACCAGTCCCGGCCCGCCGTCTCGATGACTTCGCCGAAGGGCGCGAAGCCCTCGGCAGTCAGCGGCTCGATGCGCAGTGGCCGACTCATGCCTGGCCCCGTGCCACCTTGCCGAACAGTCGCAGCCGGCTGACACCGCCGTCCGGAAAGATGTTCAGGCGCACGTGAGTGATGGGGCCAAGGTCGCGGACCTGCTCCCGGAAGCTGTGCTCCTGGTGCATCTGCAGCTTTTGCGGCGGCAGCAGCTCCTTCCAGAACAGACTCTGGGTCTCGATCTGTCCATCGGTACCGCCGCGGACGAAGGCGCCCTGGATCTGGCAGCTGTCCGGGTAGTTGCCCTTGAAGTGCAGGGTGTCCACCAGGATCTCCTCGACGGTGCCGGCATGGCCCAGGGCGATGATCACCCAGTCATTGCCGGGGGTGCGACGGCGCGCGGTTTCCCAGCCATCGGCCATGCTGTCGGCGCGACCGGGGTTGAGGATGTTGCTCATGCGGCCGTAGTGCTCGTCATTGCAGGCCAGGGCGCGCCCGCCATTGAGCGCGGCAGCCAGGTCCAGTACCGCGTCTTCGGCCTGGGCTGACCAGTCGCGATGGGGAATGCCATAGACGCGCAGGCGCGCCACACCGCCGTCCGGAAAGATGTTCAGCCGCAGGTGGGTCCAGGGGCGGTCATCGGCGATGGCATGGTAGTGGTGGCTGTTGCCCTGCATCTCGATGGCCGGCAGCACCTCGGTCCAGGCAGCGTCTTCGGCCGGATCGCCCTCGGCGCAGAAGCAGGCTTCCAGGGAGGCTGAGGGCGGATAGTTGCCGGTGAACCAGCGGGTGTCGATGTCGACGCCCTTGATCGAGCCGGGCACGCCCAGGCGGATCACCGCGTGGTCGTAGCCTTCGAAACGCTTGCGTCGCGATTCCCAGCCGTCCATCCATTTGCCGTTGTCGTCGTAGACGCCTTCCTTCCACTCGGGCTCGTGGGGCTGGAGCATGCGGTCGGCGGCGGCGAACCAGTCGTCGGTGACGCTGATGACGCGGGTGCCGAGACGGGCGTCGGCGAGGTTGAGGTACTTCTCGAAGGGCGCGGCATAGGTGCGTTTCATGGAGTGCTCTTGTCGGGGAAGGGTCAGAGGGTCTGCAGGCGGAAGAGGGCGATGCGATCGATCTCGGCCAGGGCGCGCTGGAATTCCTGCTCCGGGCTGTTGGGCAGGCGCTCTTCGAAGGCCGCCAGGATCAGATGCCGGTTGCTGCCCTTCACCGCCATGATGAAGGGGAAGCCAAACTTGGCGCGGTAGGCGTCGTTGTGGCGGGTGAAGCGCTCGAGCTCGTCCGGGGTGCATTGATCGAGGCCGGCACCGGCCTGTTCGCCACTGCTGGCGGCGGTCAGCTCGCCAGCCAGGGCCGCGCGACCGGCAAGATCCGGATGTGCCTGGATCAGCGCCAGTTGCTCGGCGTGACTGGCCCGGGCGACCTGGGCGGCGAGGCGCTGATGCAGGGCGTCGACGCTGTCCGGCAGCGGCTGGCCCTCGTCGAAGGCGCGCTCGGCGACCCAGGCGGAGTGCTCGTAGATGCCGCCGAAGGCCGCGACGAAGGCGGCGCGATCCAGCTGGCTGGGCGTGACGGTGTGGAAGGCGCTCATGCCGGCGGATGCTCCCTGTGCCAGTGACGGGCGATGTCCACCCGGCGGGCGAACCAGACGCGCTCATGGCTCTGGGCGTATTCAAGGAAGCGCTTGAGACCCACCAGGCGGCCGGGGCGACCGATCAGCCGGCAGTGCAGGCCGATGGAGAGCATCTTGGGCGCGCTGGCACCTTCCGCGTAGAGGGTGTCGAAGGCGTCCTTGAGGTACTGGAAGAATTGCTCGGCGGTATGGAAGCCCTGGACCTGGGTGAATCTCATGTCGTTGGTATCCAGGGTGTAGGGGATCACCAGGTGCGGCTTGCCGGTGGGCGTATCGGGCTCCCAATAGGGCAGGTCGTCGTCGTAGGTGTCGCTGTCGTAGAGAAAGCCGCCTTCCTCCATGACCAGGCGCCGGGTGTTGGGACCGGTCCGGCCGGTGTACCAGCCCAGCGGACGCTCGCCGGTCAACCGGGTAAGGATCTCGATGGCGCGCTGCAGATGGGCGCGCTCCTCGGCTTCGTCCAGGTACTGGTAGTCGATCCAGCGATAGCCGTGGCTGCAGATTTCGTGGCCGGCCTGGACCATGGCGCGGATGACCTCGGGGTGGCGCTCGGCGGCCATGGCCACGGCAAAGATGGTCAGGGGTACCTGGTGCTTGGCGAACAATTCCAGGATGCGCCAGACGCCGGCGCGACTGCCGTATTCGTAGAGCGACTCCATGGACATGTTGCGTACGCCCTGCAGCGGCTGGGCGGCGACCATCTCGGAAAGAAAGGCCTCGGATTCCTTGTCGCCGTGCAGGATGTTGCGTTCGCCACCCTCTTCGTAGTTGAGCACGAAGGACAGGGCGATGCGGGCGTCACCCGGCCAGCGCGGGTGGGGCGGCTGGGCACCGTAGCCGATGAGATCGCGGGGATAGGTCATGGGAAGGGCATCCTGGCAGTCGAGATGTTTTGTATACAATGTTTGGCGGCCTTTGCCGAGTCCCAGCAAGAATCCTGCCCAACTGGTCTGACCGGTCTGAAGACTTTGGTGCGCTAGAGGACGATGATCCCTAGGCCAGGGCGGGGCAAAGGGCTGTATACAATCGGCGGGTAGAAAACTGCTAGGCTGGATCATCCCCCTTGCAGGAGTTCTCCCATGTCCGTTTCATCCCCTGGCGGTTACCTGACGACCCATGTGCTGGACACTACCGGCGGCTGCCCCGGCGCGGACATCGCCGTCCGCCTGTACCGCCTGGATGGTGTGTCGCGGCAGGCGCTGGGCGAAGTGCGGACCAATGCCGATGGCCGCGGCGATGCACCGCTGTTGCAGGGCGAAGCCTTTACGGCGGGTACTTACGAGCTGGAATTCGCGGTGGGTGACTACTATCGGCGACGGGGGACGACGCTGGAGGAACCGGCATTTCTCGACACTGTGGTCCTGCGCTTTGGCATCGCCGATGAGGCGGCGCACTACCATGTGCCGCTACTGGTTTCGCCCTACAGCTATTCGACCTATCGCGGCAGTTAGGAAAGACTGCTCTGCGGCGGTGCGCGCAGGGGCGAGCCGGCACCAGCCTGGGGCGTGGATCCGCTCAGGCTAGTGGAAGGTCGGCTCGCTGCCCAACCGGGCGCTGGCCAGCAGCGGTCGGTCCGGCACGGCACTGTCTGGCCAGGTCTGGGCGATGCGTTCCAGCACCACCTGGGCCAGCATGCTGTGGGTACGGCTGGCGAAATGGCCCCGGGCGCCGAAGATATAGGCCTGGTCAGCGCCCGGTTCGACGTAGCTGTCCGGATCGCAGAATTCGCGACCGGGCAGGCAGGCATCGCCTTCGGCATGGGTGAATCCATAGTTGCCGTAGTGGGCGAAGACCTCTTCCATCACCCGGTAGGCATCCACCAGCAGCAGGCGGTCTCCGGCCGGCAGGTTGGCCTGCAGGGTGTCGTTGTAGAGCTTCACCAGATCATGATTGCGCTGCGCCACCTGCTCGGTCCAGGGCTCGAGATAGGGCGCCTTGCCGTAGTCGGTGTTGTTGAGCACGACCAGCCGCTGGGCACCCAGGCTCAGCAGGTAGCGCAGCAGCTTGACCTCGTTCAGGGCCGTATGGCGGATCCGGGCCTCGACCTGCGTGCGTACCTCCGGAGTCAGCGGGGCATCGGCCATCAGCGCGGCCTTGAGCGTCTTGTCGTAGAAGGGGCCGATGATGTCATTGCCGCCGATCTGCACCAGCACCAGGTCCTGCTGGCGGAAGCGGCCATGCTGCATCTCGAAATTGCGGATCTGCTGGGAAAACGCCAGCGGCGCCTCGTTGTGGTCGAAGCCCGGCTCGGTGAAGCTGCCGGTTACGGCGCCGCCCTCGGCGTAGCAGAGGCCGTCGGGATCGCTCGGACCCTCGTGACCATAGCCTTCCACCTGCCGATTGGGGCCCAGTTCGATACCGTAGGCGTCGGCAATTTCCTGGGGGTAGGTGCGCCCCGGGTTGGTTGCGTAGATGTGGCCGAAGGTGCCGCAGTCCATCAGGCTGTCGCCAAAGGCGATGACCCTCTGGATGCCCCGCGCCTCGGCGATGGGCTCAGGGCTGGGTACGAGGGCGAGCAACGTGGCGACACCTGCGAGTGCGGTCGCCAATCCCCAGTGCTTGCCCATCGTCTACCTCCCGGCAGCGTCCAGCGTCGGTGCTGCCTTTATCTTTTGCAACCTTCATACCGGGAAGAGCGGAAAAGCAAGGTCGGAGTTCCCGGCGCCCGGACCAGGCGAAGCGGCAGCCGACGACCAGCACGGGATGGCAAGAGCGATGGGCAAGTCGGAGGTTTCGCAGCTAAGGCTGCACCACGAGCGAGCTAGTCCGGCTTGATCGCGGGATCGGAAGACTGCGCCAGGATGGCTGCCATCAGCCCGGGGAAACGCTGATCCAGGTCGTCGCGCCGCAACTGGTTCATGTGCGTGGTACCAGCGTTGCGGGTGTGTACCAGGCCGGCGTCGCGCAGGACGCGGAAGTGGTGCGACATGCTGGATTTCGGACGACCCCCGTCGAGTTCGCCACAGGTGGCCTCGGCGACCCGCGCCAAATAGCGGACGATGTCCAGACGTACGGGATCGCTGAGCGCATGGAACAGGCGCTCAAGGGAGAATTCGTCGGGACTGGGATGTTTGAAAGGGCGCATGCGCTAATCATACACCGGGGGTTGGCGATTATGTTATGTTCGATTAATATCGAAATAACGAAACAACATCCGCCTCATTGGAGACCGCTCAGATGTCCGCATTGTTCCAACCCTTTACCCTGAAGGACGTGACGTTGCGCAACCGCATCGCCATCCCGCCCATGTGCCAGTACAGCGCCGTCGATGGCGTGATCAATGACTGGCACCAGGTGCACTATGCCGGCCTGGCCCGCGGTGGTGCGGGCCTGGTGGTCGTCGAGGCCACGGCGGTCTCGCCGGAAGGCCGGATCACCCCCGGTTGCACCGGCATCTGGTCGGACGCGCACGCCCAGGCCTTCGTGCCGGTGGTCCAGGCGATCAAGGCCGCCGGTTCGGTACCGGGCATCCAGATCGCCCACGCCGGTCGCAAGGCCAGCGCCAACCGTCCCTGGGAAGGCGATGACCACATCGCCGCCGACGACGCCCGTGGCTGGGACACCATCGCCCCGTCCGCGGTGGCCTTTGGCGCCAATCTGCCCAAGGTGCCCAAGGCCATGACCCTTGACGACATCGCCCGGGTCCGCCAGGACTTCGTCGATGCCGCCAAGCGTGCCTATGAGGCCGGCTTCGAGTGGCTGGAGTTGCACTTCGCCCACGGCTACCTGGCGCAGAGCTTCTTCTCGGTGCATTCCAACCAGCGCGACGACCAGTACGGTGGCGACCTCGCCGGCCGCAGCCGCTTCCTGCTGGAAACCCTGGCCGCGGTGCGCCAAGTCTGGCCGGAGCACCTGCCGCTGACCGCGCGTTTCGGCGTGATCGAATACGACGGTCGCGACGAAGAGACCCTGGCCGAATCCATCGAGCTGGCCCAGGGCTTCAAGCGCGAAGGCCTCGACCTGCTGAGTGTCAGCATCGGCTTCTCCACCCCGACCGCCAACATCCCCTGGGGACCGGGTCTGCTGGCACCCGTCACCGAACAGGTACGCAAGGCGACCGGCCTCAAGGTGGCCTCGGCCTGGAACATCGACACCCCGGCGCTGGCCAACCAGGTGGTGGCCGATGGGCAACTGGATCTGGTGATGGTAGGTCGCGCTCACCTAGCCGATCCGCACTGGCCCTACTATGCGGCCAAGGCTCTGGGCGTCGACCAGCCGTCCTGGGTGCTGCCGGCGCCCTACGCCCACTGGCTGGAGCGCTATCGCACCAGTTGAGTCGGTCTAGGCTGAACATGAAAACCGCCCCTCGGGGCGGTTTTTTGTGCGTATGGGATGGGGGGTGGGTTTTGTTGGGCTTCGCTGCGCTCAGCCCAACCTACGGTAATGGGTAGGTTGGGTTGAGGCGGCTCCATCGCCGAAGCCCAACAGTGCCGTTTTGCTCCACCCGTGGAAAACGCTGCGCGGTTTTCCACGCTACGGGGTGAGGGTATCAGGCGTCGCGACTGTGTACCCGGCGACCGGCGGCATGGGTTTCCCGTATCACCCGGTCGTCGCCCAGGGTGGTGAGGACGAAGAGGGTTTCTTCCAGGCTCCTGGACTGTTGCAGGCGGTAGTCGAGCAGCGGGGTGGCCTTGAGGTCGAGCACCACGAAGTCGGCGTCGTGGCCGGGGGCCAGACTGCCGATGCGCTCGTCCAGGCGCAGGGCGCGGGCGCCGCCCAGGGTGGCCAGGTACAGCGACTTGAATGGATGCAGGCGATGGCCGCGCAGTTGCTGCACCTTGTAGGCTTCGCCGAGGGTCTGCAGCAGCGAGAAGCTGGTGCCGGCGCCAACGTCGGTACCCAGGCCGACGTTGACCTTGAAGGCTTCCATCCGTTCGAGATCGAACAGTCCGCTGCCGAGGAAGAGGTTGGAGGTGGGGCAGTGCGCCACCGCTGATCCGGTGTCGTGCAGGCGCTGGCACTCGGCGTCGCAGAGGTGGATGCCGTGGGCGAACACCGAGCGCGGACCGAGCAGCTGGAAGTGATCGTAGACGTCCAGGTAGTGGCTGCGCTCCGGGAACAGCGCCTTCACCCAGTCGATCTCCTTGAGATTCTCGGAGAGGTGGGTGTGCAGGTAGACGTCCGGGTATTCGGCCAGCAGGCGGCCGGCGGCTGCTAGTTGCTCCGGGGTACTGGTGGGGGCGAAGCGCGGGGTGACGGCATAGTGCAGGCGGCCCTTGCCGTGCCAGCGCTGGATCAGCGCCTTGCTGTCGGCATAGGCGGATTCGGCGGTGTCCTGCAGATAGTCCGGGGCATTGCGATCCATCAGCACCTTGCCGGCGATCATGCGCAGGTCGAGGCGTTCGGCGACCTCGAAAAAGGCATCCACCGACTGCGGATGGACACTGCCGAACACCAGGGCGGTGGTGGTGCCGTTGCGCAGCAGTTCACCGACGAAGACCTCGGCCACCTCGGCGGCCTTGGCCGGATCGACGAAGGCGCCCTCTGTGGGAAAGGTGTAGGTGTCCAGCCAGTCCAGCAACTGTTCGGCGTAGCTGGCGATCATGCCGGTCTGCGGATAGTGGATATGGGTGTCGATGAAGCCGGGGGTGATCAGGGCGTCGGGATGCTCGATGACCTGGGTGCCGGCGGGCAGGGTAGGCAGCAGCTCGGTGGCCGGGCCCATGGCCTGGATGCGGCCGTCCGCGACCAGCAGCAGGCCGTCGGCATGGTATTCGTAGGAGGCGTCCAGCCCCACCTCGGCCGGGTCGGCGAGGCTGTGGAGCAGGGCGGCGCGATGGGCGATGGCGGTCATAACGATCTCGGATGAAGGATGGAGCTACTTGGGGGTAGCGGTGACCAGGCGCAGGGGCAGATCCGCCTGCTCGGCCTGGCGACCGTAGTGGGCGATGACCTCGCCGGCCACGGCGATGGCGATCTCCAGCGGCAGCTTGCCCTGGACCTCAGGCAGGCCCAGCGGGCAGCGCACCGTGCCCAGGCGGTCGGCGCCGTGGCCGCGCGCCGCGAGACGGTGGCGGAACTTGGCCCACTTGGTCCGGGAGCCGATCAGACCGAAATAGCCATGGTCGCCGCGGGCGAGGATGGCGTCGGTCAACTCCAGGTCCAGGGGGTGATTATGGGTCATGACGATGTAGTAGGCACCCGCCGGCATCCGGGCGATCTCGTCGACCGGCTCGTCGGTCAGGCACTTTTCCACGCCGGCGGGCAGGACGGCGGGAAATTCCTGGGCGCGCGAATCCACCCAGCGCACCGCGCAAGGCAGTCCGGCCAGCAGCGGCACCAGGGCGCGGGCGACATGGCCGGCGCCAAAGACGATCACCGGGACGTCCTGTGCCAGCTGGGGTTCGAACAGCAGGGTAGTGACGCCCCCGCAGCACTGGCCGAGGCTGGCGGCCAGGGAGAAACGCTCCAGGCGCGGCTGGCGCGTACCGGCGGCGAGCATTTCCCGGGCGATCTCCACCGCGCGGTATTCCAGGTGGCCGCCGCCGATGGTCAGGTGCTGCGCTTCCCGGCCCACCAGCATCTTGGTGCCGGCCTCGCGGGGCGTGGAGCCCTGCTCGTCGGCCACGGTGATCAGCACGCAGGGTTCGCCGCGCGCCTCGAAGTCGGCCAGCAGGGCCAGCCAGCCGCGTTTGCTGTTCATGCGGGCTCCTCCGTGGCGGAGACCGGGGCGGTCTGCAGCTCGGCGGCCAGGCGGCGCATGCGCTCCACGCCCCAGAGCACCCGTTCCGGGGTGGCCGGCGCGTCCAGCGCCGGATGGAAGCGGTAATCCGCCACGCTGGCCACGGCGTCCTGCAGGGCGCACCACACCGAGATGCCAAGCATGAAGGGCGGTTCGCCCACGGCCTTGGAGTGGAACACCGTGGCCTCGGGATTCTGCCGATTCTCCACCAGCCGCACCCGCAGGTCCGGAGGTACGTCACTCACCGCCGGGATCTTGTAGGTGGAGGGGCCGGCGGTGAGCAGCTTGCCGGCATCGTTCCACACCAGTTCTTCCATGGTCAGCCAACCCAGACCCTGGACGAAGCCGCCTTCGACCTGGCCGATGTCGATGGCCGGATTCAGGGAGGCGCCGACGTCATGGAGGATGTCGGTGCGCAGCAGGCGGTATTCGCCGGTGAGGGTGTCGATCAGCACCTCGGAGCAGGCGGCGCCGAAGGCGTAGTAGTAGAAGGGCCGCCCGCGGGCCTGGTCGCGGTCGTAGTGAATCTTCGGTGTGCGGTAGTAGCCGGTGCTGGACAGCGATACCTGGCCGACATAGGCCAGCTGGATCAGCTCTTCGAAGCTCAGCAGCCGGTCGCGCACCCTGACGTGGCCGTTGCGGAAGTCGACCTCTTCAGGCCCGACGTGGAAGTGGCGGCTGGCGAAGTCGATCAGGCGGTCCTTGATGGTCTGGGCGGCGTTCTGCGCGGCCTTGCCGTTGAGGTCGGTGCCGCTGGAGGCCGCGGTGGGCGAGGTGTTGGGCACCTTGTCGGTGTTGGTGGCGGTGATCTGGATGCGGGCTATGTCGACCTGGAAGACCTCGGCCACCACCTGGGCGACCTTGGTGTTGAGCCCCTGGCCCATCTCGGTGCCGCCATGGTTCAGGTGGATGCTGCCATCGGTGTAGACGTTGACCAGGGCGCCGCCCTGGTTGAGGAAGGAGGAGGTGAAGGAGATGCCGAATTTCACCGGAGTCAGCGCCAGGCCCTTCTTCAGTACCGGACTGTTCCGGTTGAAGTCGCGGATGACCTCGCGCCGCGCCTGGTAGTCACTGCTGGCCGCCAGGTCCGTGGTCATCTCGTCGAGCAGGTTGTCTTCCACCACCTGGTGATAGTGGGTGAGGTTGCGCGTCTCCTTGCCATAGTAGTTGCGCCGCCGTACCTCCAGCGGGTCGAGGCCGCGATGGCGGGCGATGGCGTCCATGACGTTCTCGATGGCCAGCATGCCCTGGGGGCCGCCGAAGCCGCGGTAGGCGGT